>Ga0181530_10000901_pt1 | contig 38100 bp, 36 predicted proteins | sample PEATcosm2014_Bin_42_FD_119769 | JGI IMG/M metagenome (GOLD analysis project Ga0181530, IMG submission 119769) | Peatland microbial communities from MTU Mesocosm Facility, Houghton, MI, USA - PEATcosm2014_Bin10_60_metaG | ecosystem: Environmental > Terrestrial > Soil > Wetlands > Peat | place...
ATCATGAAATGTGATATCAAATATCATAGCTTTTCGGATTCTATTGCAATAAATGTTCCTCTAACTTATCAAAATGAATACTATAATGGAATTTTAGGAATATATGCTTGCTTTAATGCACTTTGCCTCATACTGACGTCATCTTTAATCGGCGATTATCCAATAAGAGGCGGCGTAGAAATCGGACCGTGTATTTCGATGTCTGAAACAGAAGTTTATGGCTCAGCTCTTGAACGTGCTCATTATTTAGAATCCACAGTAGCTGATTATCCAAGAATTGTGGTAGGCAGAGAACTTTTAGATTACATCATTGCAATAGAAAAAGTTGAAATAAAATCTAATTTTGATAAAATGGCCAAGCATTTTGCAGAACAAACACGAAAATTGATTATGATGGATACTGATGGACGTTTATTTCTTGATTTCCTTAGCGATGAAGTTCAAACTCTTGCCTCGGACGTTTCAATTGAGGAAATTTATTCAAAACTTGAACAATTTATTTATTCAAGCTTGAAATCCTTCTATGGTATAGACGATAAACTTTATAAAAGATATGTCCGCCTCTCAAATTATGTCCAGATTAAAAAGCAAATGTATTTAACACGGATGAATATCAAGAACTCAAACATTCATCAATAATATGTTTTATGGTAAAGTATTATAGTTTCAAAGTAATACTAAGACATTGCAAACGTGCAGGAGCCTTTATCAATTAACATTCTGATCCCGTGTGTCCTAGCTCAAAGATCAGGCCATACGTTCGAGCTTACCTGTACACAAGCGGATAATTCTCGATATTCGAAAGCGATGCCAGATCAAGATCGATATCAAGTTGCGGCCAATAGAGATGGCGGGCATGCAAAAGTCTCACATCGTGGAGCGCACCTACTTTAGCGTCACGAAACCAGGGAAATTCCGTAAAAGGAAGAAAATATTCTCGTTCCTTTGCCAGGAGCCAAATACCATGTGTTGTAATGTTTGTAACTTCAGCTATTGAAGTGTTTTTTCCAGCTACGTTTGATTTCATTGAGACGCTCTTCACCCTTTTATTGAATTATTGCAAAATATATTCTTTTATTGTAATATCATGGGAACCCCTCATCCCGCCGAACGGGTCAAACTCTTCATTGCAATCATGCACGCTCCGGATTTCGACCCCGCGCCGGTCATGGACCGTCTTAAGGGGCGTTTCGGCGAGGTCGAGGCGGGTTACGGCCCGGTCGGCTTCTCCTGGAGCGACTACTACGCGCCGGAGATGGGAAGCGGGCTTCAGAAATTCTACGCCGTCTTTTGCCGGACAATAGAACGCGGGGAGCTGCCCGGCATCAAGCTCTGGACGAACGATATGGAGGCCGTCTACGCCCGCGATGGAAAGCGTTCCGTGAATATCGATCCCGGCTACCTTGCGCGCGATAAGCTCGTGCTCGCGACGACCAAGGATTTTTTCCACCGCCTCTATCTGGGGCGGGGAATCTACGGCGAAGTAACCCTCCACCTGCGCGACGGGATCTACCGGTTCTTCTCATGGACATACCCGGATTACCAGGAGAAAAAACTCCATGAGCTGCTGTTCAAGGCAAGGGCAAGCCTGGTCGGGGAACTGCGAAAACAGGGGACTTCAGGAAAATCAGCGAGATGATTCGGGCGCTCCGGCGGGGGACAGGAACGGCATTTGCTATTTTAAGTTGTTTTCAAATGAGCCGCTCATCCTGACTCGCTCTCAGGGTGGGCAGGAAAGCGGTAATTATGGGCCTTATCCGCCTGTTGATGCATGACCCGGTTCTTTTCTGCCTTCTGGTGCCGATTCTGCTGTATTCCGTGATTCTCCACGAGGTCGCTCATGGCGCAATGGCGCTTCTCTTCGGCGATGATACGGCGCGACGGTACGGAAGGTTGACGCTCAACCCGGTCCCGCACATCGACCCGATAGGCGCCCTCGCGCTGCTTCTGGCGGGGTTCGGGTGGGCCAAACCGGTTCCGGTCAACTACAATGCCCTGCGGAACTCCCGATTCGGGCTCGTCGCCGTCTCGCTCGCCGGGTGCGTTACCAACATTCTGATTGCGACGATCGCCATTTTTCTGCTGCAGGTTCTCGCCGCTTCAATGAACGATATCACGAGGGAACTGCTTTCGACTATCGCGCAGATAAACATCATTCTCGGCGCCTTCAATCTGATACCGATTCCGCCGCTCGATGGATCGAGAATACTCACCGCTTTTCTGCCCCCGAGCGCGCAATTCCGGCTGGCCGCCATCGAGCCCTACGGTTTTTTCATCCTCATCATCCTGCTCTTCAGCGGGCTCCTGAATAACGTGATTGCTTTCATAGAGTCCGGGATTTACGGGGTTATCGGTTTGCTGCTGGGTCACTCCCCGTAAGGGACGGCGCACGCGCCGGTTTGTTTCGCAATTACCTCTCTTCATCGGCGTGTGGTTTCGCATTCGCGTTGTACCGCGATAACGCTCCCTGCATTAATCGGTCACCGGTTTTTGAATGGCTGGGAATTTTATTTTTAAAATTAAAACAGGGGTTCCGGTTATTGTTCTATTGGAATAAGATTTGCTTACTTTGAGAAAAGAATCTTCGGCAGAGTATTTAGTTCTTAATCAGGCGAACAATCGCTGTGAAGGGAGAATCCGAATGGAAGAGAAGAAATTTGCGTACATTATCGCGGGCGGAGGTCTGGCGGCCGCTTCGGCCGTTACCGGCATCCGGGAAATCGATCCGAACGGGGCCATCCTTCTTGTCGGGAATGAATTGCATCTCCCCTATGACCGGCCGCCGCTTAGCAAGCAGCTCTGGTTCGGCAAGAAGAAACCGGGCGAGATTTTCATTCATCCGAAGAATTTCTACGATGAACAGGGAGTAACGCTCATATCCGGCGCAATGGTAACCGCCGTGGATCCGAAGCTGAAAAAAATCGCCACCGGAAAAGGCCAGGTCTTTCACTACGAAAAACTGCTCCTCGCCACGGGTTCGCGGCCGAAGATTCTCGCCATTCCCGGGGCTGCCCAGAACGGCGCGTACTACTATCGCTCGCTCGATGACTACCTTAAGGTAAAAAACCGGGCCGGGGAGGGAAAATCGGCGGTGGTGATCGGCGGCGGGTTCATCGCCTCGGAGCTGGCCGCGGCATTGACAATTAACAAATTGGACGTCACCATGGTGTTTCCGGGTCCCTTTATCTGCCACCGGATTTTCCCGGACTATCTCGGTCGCGAGATCCAGCGGCGCTACGATGAAAAGGGGGTGAATATTCTCGACAAAGAAAAACCCGCGGCGATCGCGAAGCATGGCGATATTTTCCTGACCATCACCGAAAGCGGCAAACGGATCGAATCGGATATCGTCGTTATCGGCGCCGGGGTGGCGCCCGAAACCGAGCTGGCCCGCTCGTCGGGCATCGAGACGGGAGATGGCATTGTCGTCAATCCTTACCTGCAAACCTCGCATCCCGATATCTACGCGGCCGGGGATAATGCCCTGTTTCCCTACCAGGCTCTGGGGCGGGCGATGCGAGTGGAACACTGGGACAATGCCCTTAACCAGGGAAAATGGGCGGGTAGGAACATGGCCGGAGCGCGCGAACCCTACGCGTATATGCCCTATTTCTTTTCCGATCTCTTCGAATTCGGCTATGAGGCGGTCGGCGAAATCGACAGTACGCTCGAAACATACGCCGACTGGCAGAAAGAGAATGACACCGGGGTAGTGTACTACCTGCGCAACGGGAGGGTGCGGGGGGCGATGATGTGCAACGTATGGAACCAGGTCGATCGGGCGCGCGCCATGATCCTGAAGGGCGAAGAAATAAACCGCGGCAGCCTTCAGGAAGCGATTATTTAACAGGGGAGAGCATTACCATGGCGCTTGCAACGATGGATTGCGGTCCGGACAACGAGTTCCTCCTGCCGGAGAACGATCGACAGAGCCTGCTCCGGGAAATTCCGGGATGGTCGATGCGGGAGCAGGAGATCGAACGCGAGTTCCAATTCTCCGGTTTCCGCGAGGTCATGGGGTTCGCCAACGCCATCGCTCGTCTTGCCGAAGCGCAAGGACATCATCCCGATCTTTCCCTCTCGTACAAAAAGATAGGCATCCGGCTCACGACGCACAAGGCGGGCGGCCTGTCCCGAAACGATTTCATCCTTGCGGCCAGGATCAACCGGGCTCTGGAAAAAATGGAACTCTCCGATATTCCATCGCTGTGGCCGGGCACGACCCTGGAGCGCATGACGCTGCTTGTCACCGGGGCATCTCGACGGATCGGCCGGGAGATAGCGCTGGCGCTGGCGGACGAAGGCGCGAGCGTAGTGGTCCACTACCGCAATTCGAAGAGGGAAGCCGAGGCGCTCTGCGCCGAGCTGAAGGAGCGCGGCGTCGGGGCATGGCCGCTCCAGGCCGATTTCGGAGAGGGCACGAACGCGGGCCGGATCATCGGCGCGGCGAAGGAGCTTGCCGGAAAGCTGGACGGGATAATCAACAGTGCGGCCTCGTTCTCCGCCCATACGATCGATACCCTCGACTTCAAGGGGCTCACCGACTCCATGATTGTCAATGCATGGGTTCCGTTCGCTCTCAGCCGGGAGTTTTTCCGGGTCGAAGGGAAGGGAACCATCGTCACGATCCTTGACAGCCGCATCGCCGGCCATGACCGGTCGCACGTCGGCTATATCATGAGCAAGCATATGCTCGCGCTTCTCACCGGCATGATGGCGCTCGAATTCGCGCCCGACACGCGCGTCAATGCGATCGCGCCGGGGTGGATCCTGCCGCCTTCCGGGAAGAGCGTGGATTACCTCGAACGACAGGCTGCAACGGTTCCGCTCAAACGGCACGGCGATCCGCGTGATATAGCCCAAGCAGTCGTTTTTCTCCTGAAAAATCGATATGTCACGGGGCAGGTGCTGTATATCGACGGCGGAAATCACCTCAACGGGAGCGGCCAGTGGACCGCCTGATCATCCGCGACCTTGCCGTGCGCTGCATCATCGGTCTGAACGATGAAGAGCGGCGCGAGAAACAGGATGTGCTGATCACCGTTTCCCTCCATGCGGATCTCCAGAGGGCCGGGAAGAGCGATCGGGTCGAAGATTCGGTAGACTATCGCGCCCTCAAGAAAAAGATTCTTGCGCTCGTTGAAAATTCGAAATTTTATCTCATAGAGGCGCTGGCCCAGGCGGTAGCGGACCTGTGCCTCGGCGAACCGCCCGTCATGCGGGTCCAGGTCGCGGTTGAAAAACCGTCCGCGCTCCGTTTTGCCCGCAGCATAGGGGTCGAAATCACGCGCGAGCGGACCGGGAGGGCGTGATGCGGGCGATCATAAGCATCGGATCGAATATCCGCCCCGCCGAGAATGTCAGGAAATCGATCGCCCTCCTTTCAAAACACGTCCGGCTTCTTAACGTATCGAATGTCTACCGGAGCCCGGCAGAGAATCGACCGGACCACCCGTGGTTCTATAACTGTGCGGTGATGGTCGAAACCGACCTCCCGGCGGAACGTCTCCGGATCGAGGTTCTTGCCCCGATCGAGGCGGACCTCGGCAGGGTCCGGACCGCGGACAAGTTCGCCGCCCGGACGATCGACCTGGATCTTGTCGTGTGTTTGAGCGCGACAAACGGCGCGCCAGATGGAACGACGGTTGCCCCCGATGTCCTGAACCATCCCTACGTGGCCATCCCTCTGGCGGAGCTCGGTCCGGAATTAACGGTCGGGAAGGGCGGTATTCCTCTCGGTAAGGCGATCGAACGGGCGCCGCGTGACGCCATCGAGGCGCTTCCCGACTATTCTGCGGCGCTTTCCCGTTATGTCAATGCCAGCCATCCATGCGAGAAGCCATGAACTCCGGGCAATTTTCGATCAGCGTCACCATACGCGCTTCCCGTGAACAAATCTATGCGGCGTATTTGAGCAGCAGGGACCACGCGGCTTTTACCGGAAGTCCGGCAAAAATCGATAACAGGGTCGGCGGCAAATTCATGGCCTGGGACGGATATATAACCGGCGAAATAATTGAACTCGTAAAAAACCGGAAAATCGTTCAGACCTGGAGAACGACCGAATTCCAAAAAGACGATGCCGACTCGATCGTGGAAATAGCATTGCGGGAGGGACCGGGCACGACCACGGTGATCCTGACGCATAAGAATCTCCCGGCAGGCGCCCGGGCGGAGTATAAAAAGGGGTGGAAGGAGTATTATTTCGAACCGATGAAGAAATATTTTACGGGGAGGGAATAAATCCCGGCGTTGTACCGGGAACGTCTCCGTCATCTCCCCTTGAGCATCCTCCCTGACATTCAGCATCTATATTTAACACTTATATTTATAATCAAGGAAGGGGATAGTGCCGCTTCTCACCCTCTCCCCCGGAAAGCTTTCCATGGCAGCTCCGAACCCGCAGCGTCTCGTCGCGTTCATCGACATAGGAACAACGTCGCTTCGCATGACCATCGCGCAAATCGAAGCGGGCGGCGCCGTTCGTCCTCTCGAGTATCTCCGGCAGGCGCTCAGCCTCGGCAAGGATACTTTTACAAAGGGATTTATCGAGAAAACCTCGATCGAGGAGTGCGTGGGCGGCCTGCAGAAATTCCGCCGGGTGCTCGAAGAGTTCGGCATCATGCAGGATGAGGCCATCCGGGCCGTCGCCACCACCGCGGTGCGGGAGGCGACCAATCGCGATGCGTTCATCGACCGGGTGTACATCGCCACCGGTTTCAAGGTGGAGATCCTTGACGATCGCGATGTGGTCCGGCTTACCTATCGGAGCGCGCACACGATCCTCGGCAGCGATCCGGCGGTGATGCGCGGACAGGTGCTCCTGTGCGACATGGGCGGCGGAAGCACCGAGCTTCTGGTTCTCCAGAAGGGCGGCATCGTTCTTGCGCAATCGTTCCGCCTGGGTTCGCTCCGTCTCCGTGAGATGCTCGAAAAGTTCAATGCGGCGAGTCGGGGCCAGCGGACGCTTATGGAGAGCGAGATCAGGAGGACCGTCGACCAGGCGTTGCACGGCATCCCGCCGGGAACGCCGCGCCACCTGATTGCGCTGGGCGGCGACATCCGATTTGCCGCAAACCGAATCCTGCCTGAGTTCGACGAACTCCTGCCCGCCAGAATGCCGCTCGGCCTGCTCGAAAAATTCGCCGAAGAGACGCTCTCCCTCTCGGTTAACGATTGCGTCCGGCGCTACCGCCTGTCGTACCCGGAAGCCGAGACCCTGGCTCCGAACCTGCTCTTCTTTGTCCGATTCTGCAAGGCGCTCGGGATAAAAAGCCTCATCGTTTCGGGCATTTCCATGCAGCACGGCGCGCTCCTCGAAATGTCGAAGAGCGAACCCTCGGACGAGGACTTCAAGTACCAGATCCACTCCTCGGCATGGGAGATCGTCAAGAGGTATCGCGCCGACGAAGCGCATGCGAAGTACGTGGAGCGGGTCTGCGGGGTTCTGTTCTCGCGGCTCACGGAGGAGCATCGCCTGTCGCCGTGGTACGGCGTACTGCTTTCGGTCGCGGCGATCCTGCACGATATCGGCATGTACATATCCGCCCGCAGCCATCATAAGCATTCGATGTATCTCATCCAGAACAGCGACCTCTTCGGCCTCAGCCGTTCCGATGTCACGCTCGTGGCGCTCGTGGCCCGTTACCACCGGCGCGCCACGCCGCGGGCGGTGCATCCGGAGTACGCGGCGCTGTCGCGGGAGGAGCGCCTTGCCGTCGCGAAACTTGCGGCGATTCTCCGGGTAGCCGATGCGCTTGATAGATCGCATAGCCAGCGTATTTCCCCGGTGGATTGCCGGAGGGAGAAGGGAAGGTTTGTCATTGTCGTGAAAAACGTGGAGGATCTAACCATCGAACAGCTCGGAATCGCGAGCAAAGGGGACATGTTCGAAGAGGTGTACGGGAGGAGCGTCGTTCTTGAAAAAAAAGACACTTCGAAAGACTGACCGGAATCGTCCGGACGCCGACGCCTCATCGCGCTTTATCAATCGCGAACTGAGCTGGCTCGACTTCAACGATCGCGTGCTGCAATGCGCGCAGAATGCAACGTTTCCCCTTCTCGAACGCCTCAAGTTTCTCGCCATTACCGGCTCGAACCTCGATGAGTTTTTCATGGTCCGCGTCGGCGGCCTGCAGGCCCTGCGCCGCGAAGGAGTTACCAAATGCGACCCATCGGGGCTCACGCCGGCCGAGCAGCTTGCCGCCATCGAGCGCCGCGCCGGCCGCATGGCGATCGACCAATACCGCTGCCTCGGCGAACTCCTTCGCCTGCTTTCTGACGAAGGCATCCGGCGCCTTTCGGGCAACGAACTCTCGGACGATCAGGCCCGGCATGCCGAGCGGGTGTTTATGAGCGAGATCGTATCCATGCTTTCGCCCATGGCGATCGGCGACGGCGACGCCCAGCCGCTCCTCATCAACCGGATGCCCTACTGCGCCGTGCTCCTGCGGGGACACGAGGGACTGGCCGGCGCGCGGAAAACGGCCCCGAAGGAAAAACCCTACCGCCTGGCGGTTATTCCCATAGGGAAAACACTGGGCCGGTTCATCACCCTGCCGTCGGCCGGCGGCTACTCATTCATGCTCCTAGAAGATCTCGTCTGTTTTTTCATCGATCGGTTCTTTCCCGGCGAGACCGTCCTCGCCTGCGCTGCTTTCCGCATCATCCGCGATGCCGATCTTGCGGTTCACGAGGATGGCGCGGCCGACCTGCTCGCCGAAATGGAGGCGGTGATCGGCGCCCGGAAACGGAGCGACTGCGTACGGCTGGAGATCGATGCGGGCGCGCCCGGGACCTTGCTCGATGCGTTACTTCCGATCCTGGGGCCTCCCGCCTACGGGATCTACCGCCTCGCCGGTCCGCTTGACCTTTCAGCCTTCATGCGGCTCGCCGAAATCGCCGATGGCGAACGGCTCCGATTCAAACCGTGGACGCCGAGGGTCATGCCGCCCCTCGATACGGCAGAGTCAATCTTCGACGTTCTCCGGACGCGCGATATCCTTCTGTATCATCCCTATGACGGATTCGACCCGGTAGTGCGGTTCGTCCGTGAAGCATCGCGCGACGACCGCGTGGCGGCCATCAAGCAGATACTCTACCGGACCAGCAGGAACAGCCCCATCGTGGCGGCCCTCGCCGAGGCGGCCCGCGCCGGTAAATATGTGAGCGCCGTCGTCGAACTCAAGGCGCGGTTCGATGAGGAACGGAATATCGAGTGGGCGCAGGAACTCGAGGATGCCGGCGTGCAGGTAATTTACGGGATAAAAAACCTGAAAACCCACGCGAAGGTCTGCCTCGTGTTCCGGCGCGAGGATCGCGGCCTGGTCCGTTACGCGCATTTCGGCACCGGCAACTACAATGAAATCACCGCCCGGCTGTACAGCGACGTCTCGTACCTTACCGCACGAGAAGAGCTCTGCTCCGATGCCTCGGCATTTTTCAACTCGATAAGCGGCAATTCGCAGCCCCTCCCCTACCGCCTGATCGAAGCGGCGCCGCTTGGCCTTCGCGAACGTATCATCTCGCTCATCGAAGCCGAAACCGAGCGAAAGCGCCAGGGACAGCCGGCCCTGATCCGGGCGAAAATGAATTCGCTGACCGATCCCGGCATCATCGAGGCGCTCTACCGGGCTTCGCGGGCGGGAGTCAAAATACGGTTGAACGTGCGCGGCATCTGCTGCCTTAAGCCTGGCGTCAAGGGCCTCAGCGAGACGATCGAGGTGTGCAGCATCGTGGGGCGTTACCTCGAACACGCCCGGATTCTCCATGTCATGAACGGCGGCAAGGAGAAGGTATTTATCTGCACGGCCGACTGGATGCAGCGTAATCTTGATAAAAGAGTCGAACTGATGGCGCCGGTGGACGATCCGGAGTGCCGGAACCGCCTGCTGCACATCTTGGATATATGTTTCAAATGCACGGAAGGAGCATGGGTCCTGGAAGCGAATGGCGCCTGGCGGCCAAAACCGCCGGCAGGAGCGAAGAGCTCGTTCAACTGTCAGGCTGCGCTGTATGAGGAGAACCGCGCGGCGGAGGAGCGCGCGAAACGGTTGAAGCCCACGCTTTTTGAGACGCATAAGCCGAAGAGGAAAAAAAAGGCGGCGAAGGGAATATCGGCGTCCTGATCGTCGTACCGGCCGCTCTTGGCAATCGATAGTGAGAGCGCAGGAAGCGCAATCCCATGCACCGAAAACCCGCGATCGAAGAGCTTTGCAAAAAATATAAGAACGAAGACGCGCACTCCCGCCACGTGGCGGACATGGCTCTCGCGCTGTGGGATGCCGCTCACAAGGCTCTCGACCTCCCGGAAGCGCTCCGGCCGCTCCTCCGCGCGGCAGCACTCCTTCACGACATCGGCTACGACCGGAATCCCGACGATCACCAGGCCTTGAGCGCGCGCCTGATTCTCGGCCACGGCGCGGCAACCCTGACTGATGAGCAGGCGAAGATCGTCGCCGCGGCGGCGCTCCTGCACAAGCAAAATTTCGAAACAGCGCTTGCCGATCCCCTTTTCAGCGACGACGCGGCAATGACGTCCGCGAAGATACTCGGCGCGATGCTTCGCATCGCGGACGGACTCGATTACGGCCATTGCCAGAATGCGAAAATCCGCGCGGTTCGCCTTTTGCCGGACCGCCTGATATGCGTTGTGTCAAGCCCCGGCTACGGCGGCAACCTGGCAAAGGCGGATGCCAATGCCGATTTGTGGCGGCGCCTTACCGGCAGGGATTTCACCTTCGAGGAATGTCCGGCGGCAGGAAGAAGTCCGCGATTCGCGGGGATTCTTTCGCCCGCAGACTCCATGGCAGATGCGGTTCGTAAACTTCTGCTTCTGCATTACCGTCTTCTCGCCGAACAGCGCGAAAAGATCATGGAAGGCAAAAACGATAAGCCGCTCCATGAAGCGCGTCTTGCCATCCGGCGCTATCGGGAGGTTCTGAAGACTTTCTCCCCTTTTATGAGGGGAACGGCGCCGCGCGCCATCGAAAATGGTCTGGCGGCCCTCTGCCGGAAGTTGGGTCCGTTCCGCGATGAGGATGTATGGCGATCATTTCTCACCCGGCAGAAGCAGTCGCCCGATTTTCAAAAGGATCGGGCCTTCGACCGTTTTTACGCTGTGCAATCGCACGTGCGCGCAGATCGCCGGCAGGCCCTCGCCGGCATTCTGGACGGCAATGCGTATCGTTCTCTTGTGCGGGAGATGGCCCGCTTTCCGAGGACCCGGCTTGCTCCCTGCATGGCGGAAGCGCCGCCGCTCGGTCAATTTGCTGCAAGGAAACTTGCGGCAGATTACTGGAATATCGCCGCGCTGCGCCAGGTCGGGAAGGATTGTGATCCGGACAAGCTGCATTTACTTCGCAAACTCTGCCGCGCTGCGCGTTACCGGGCGGAATTTTTCGTCCCCCTTCTTGGCAAACCGGCCGACTTCTTCGCCGCGCTCTTCAGGGAACTATCCAACGCCCTCGGAGAGCTGCACGATGCCGACTGCGCAGTCGCAAGGCTGCGACATAAGCCCCCGGAGGCGGCGCTGCGCCTCGCTCCGGCGCTCGAAGCTGTCAAGAAACGGCAGCGCGCCGTTTTCAGGCGCTCCTTTGCCGCGCTCTTTACTGATAAGACCCCCGACGCCGCAAGGGCGCTCTGGAGCGCCGGAACGCGCGCCATCCCGATCATCTGCCTGGCGCGTCATGCAAGCGCCGCGAACGGCGGCCCGGATCGTCTGCGGCCTCTTACGGACAAGGGAATAGCCGAGGCGCGAACCCTCGGGAAAGCGCTTGCGATCATGCGCTGCCGGCCCGGCATCATCGCATCGAGCCCGCTCATCCGCGCCCTTTCCACGGCAGGCTATCTACGTGAAGAGATTTCTTTCGGCAAGGAGATCGAAGAAACGGCCGCCCTGCTGCCCGATGCCGCTCTCGGTGAAACCCTGCGCTTCCTTTCGGAAGCAGGAACGGCAGCGTGCCTCTGCGTCGGCCATCTGCCGCACCTCGATACCCTGGCGCGGATCCTTCTGCCCGCCGGCAGCGCGGGAAAGCTGACCCTCGCAAAGGCATCGGTCTGCTGCATCGCGTTTCCGGGGGGCAAAATCGGGAAAGGCAGGGGCGAATTCATCTGGTATTTTCCGCAGAAAAAACTTCAAAGGCTGGTTGACAGATATTCCAATAAGCGACGGAAATAATTTGATGATCGACGCGGGCGCCCGGCCAAAGCCGTCGCCCTTTCTCCTGCACAATGTATCTATTCTCTTTTCCCGTACGCCGGATCCCTCGGCGCACCCATCGCATACGACCCGAGAAACCGGTAAAAAGTCGTGATCTCCTGCAAATGGTTGATCGCGTTCCGTTGCACCTCGTGCCGGGCATCGCCCTCGAAGTCGAGGTAAAAAAGGTACTGGAACCCCCTCCCATGCACCGGACGCGACTCTATCTTGTAGAGGTTGATATCGCGGAGAGCGAAGACGCTGAGGCACTTATAGAGCGCGCCGGGAATATCCTTCATTGAAAAAACGATGGAGCTTTTGATTCGCTTCGTTGACGCGGGAGGATTCTTCGTTTTTTCAGCCACCACGAGGAAGCGGGTGGTGTTCTCGCCCGGATCTTCGATGTTGCGGGCAACCACCCGCATATCGAAGTCGATGGCCGCCTGGAGCGAACCGATGGCGGCGGCGTCATGCAACTTTTCGGTCAAGATGATCTTGACCGCCGCGGCAGTGTTCGAAACCGGAAGGGGCGTCCAGCGCGGATGCCGTTTGAGGAATCTCCTGCATTGCGGGAACACGGCGGGGTGCGACAGGATCTTCCGGATCTTTTTTACATCGGTTCCCTTGTTCACGATGAGAAAATGGCGGATGCGGAGCTGCACCTCGCCCACGATATGCAGGCCGCTTTCGAGCAACAGGTCGTAGTTCTGGTGAATGCTTCCGGCGAGGGAGTTTTCGATAGGCACCACGCCGAACCGGTAATCGCCCCGCGATACGCCGCTGAATACATCGCTGAACTCCGGCACCGGGGAGAGCTTCACCCGAGGGCCGAAATGTTCGATCGCCGCGAGCTCCGCAAAGGCCCCGCGTTCTCCGGAAAAAGCAACGCTCACAGCACCACCCTCCTCATCGCAATGAAATGTGAACCGTAGTACTCATCGGCGAGCGTGCTCTCGATGACCCCAAGCCGCGTACTGGCATGCACGAAGCGCCCTCCACCGATGTAAATGCCGACATGATCGGGTCCGCCTGCGAATCTCCAGCGGAAAAAAAGCAGATCGCCGGGTCTCGCGTCATTGAGCCGGACCTCACTCCCGATGGCCGCCATGCCGGTCGCCGACCGCGGAAGCTCCTTATTCCAGAGCTCACGGAACACCAAGCAGACCAGCCCGGAACAGTCGACCCCGTCCCTTGACATCCCGCCATACCGGTAAGGAGTCCCGAGGTACGAGTTGAGAACCTGGCGCAGTTGCGAGGTATCGGGTGCAACCTGGCCGCACGCAAGCGACGTATCGAAGAGGGGCGCCAACCGCTCCCGCGTTTCCCTCGACTGCTCGTCCGATTGGCCATACCGAATGGTCGATCGGAGACATCCGGAAACAAGGGCGGCAATGACCGCGACGCCCGCGACCGCGCATGCCGGAAGCGCGGCAGGACGGATTGCGGCCGGTCGAAAAGTCACCGCCCCGCACACTGAGCGGCGTAGGCCGCCTTGAGAAGGGTGTCTTCGCGCCATTTCGGCGCCATGAACTGGGCGCCTATGGGCAGCTTGTCACTCTCGCCCGCCGGGACGCTGATGCCGGGAATGCCGGCAAGGTTGGCGGAAACCGTATAGATGTCGGTAAGGTACATCTGGAGCGGATCGCTGACCTTTTCATGCAGTTTAAACGCCGGCGTCGGCGCCACCGGCGACAGAATCACATCGCATTCGGTAAAAGCCCGCTCAAAATCGCGGGCGATAAGCGTGCGCAGACGCGCCGCCTTGAGGTAATAAGCGTCATAGTATCCGGAACTCAGTACGTACGTCCCGACCATGATGCGGCGTTTGACCTCCGCGCCGAATGCCTCTGCACGCGTGCAGGTATACATGTCCATGAGCGTGGACGCGTTACCGGCGCGATGGCCGTACTTTACGCCGTCATACCGGGCAAGATTCGACGACGCCTCGGCGGTGCAAATGATATAGTATGCCGCCACCGCATAGCTTACATTGGGAAGCGAAACGTCGATCGCCGTTGCGCCGCGGCTTTTCAACCCATCGAGAAGCCGCATGAGCGCGCCCCTGACGCTTTGCGAAAGCCCGTCGCCGAAGTATTCCCGCGGCAAGCCGATTTTCATGCCGGTCAGATCGGCGGCATACAGCGACTCGCTGCTTTTGAACGGCTTCCGGGCATTGGTCGAATCGCGCTGGTCGGCGACCGATAATACCTCAAGCAGGCTGCCGATATCGCGCACATCCGCGGCAATGGGGCCGATCTGATCGAGAGACGATGCAAACGCGACGAGACCGTACCGCGAAATCCGGCCATAGGTCGGTTTCAGGCCGACGCAGCCGCAATGGCTGCATGGTTGCCGGATCGAACCGCCGGTATCCGACCCGAGCGCCGCAGGCACCACGCCTGCCGCAACGGCGGCGGCGCTGCCGCCCGACGACCCGCCGGGGATATACTCCGGGGCCGCCGGATTGTGCGTTACGCCGAACGCCGAGTTTTCGGTGCTCGATCCCATCGCGAATTCATCAAGATTGGTTTTTCCAACGATGACCGCTCCCGCCTCGCGCAGCGCCTCCACCACCGTTGCATCGTAGGGAGGCACGAAATTCGCGAGCATCTTCGAGGCGCAGGTCGTGCGAACACCTCGCGTGCAGATGTTATCTTTCAAAGCAACCGGAATTCCAAAGAGCGACATACGCGTTTTTTCAACTTCGGGCAGGGATTCGAGTTCTTCGGCGCGGCGAAGGGCGGCTTCGTCGCAAATGGTAAGAAACGCATGAAGACCCGACTCACCGGGGTCTTTTTGGGCAATGAGCGACAGGGAGCGCTCGACGACGTCGCGGCACTTGAGCTCACCCCGAGCCATGCGGCTTGCGGCTTCGGCAATGGTACATTCAAAAAAATGCATGTTGAAAAGATCCCGGTCAGGTGGTCGGCTTATCGCTAATCGTCATTGCTTCTTAAAATACCGTGTGCCTTATTCCGGGATGACAACGATTACGCGGCGAAGGCATGGCGGAAGGCTTCAGAACCTCTTGAATGACGGTAAGGATCGCGGCAGAGGCAGCCGAATCGTTGACCCATGTATTTTAAACCTGAAAAAGTCAGACTGGAAAACCGGGTTCGCAATACTCTGCGGAAAGGAGTTCATGACCGGCCGCTATGATCGATGCACTTATCCTCGCCCGCATCCAGTTCGGGCTCTCGCTCGGCGTCCATTTCATTTTTCCTGCGCTGACACTCGGCCTGACCCTCTACGTGCTGATGTTTGAAACGGCATTCGCCGTGACCAGCAACGCCATTTATCGAAATATCACGGGATTTTTAGTAAAGCTTCTCTCGCTGGTCTTCACCCTCGGCGTCGCCACCGGCGTCCTGCTTCCCTTCTCCTTCGGCGCGAACTGGGCGAAGTTCTCCCTTTTTTCGGGCCAGCTCTTCGGCACGCAGCTTGCCATCGAGGCGTTTACCGCGTTTGCCGTTGAGTCGATCGGCATCGCCATCCTGGTTTTCGGGAGGGAGCGCGTGCGAAAAAGCGTCTATCTCACTGCAGCGGCAGCGGTGTTTGCGGCATCCCACCTGTCGGCCTTCTGGATTATTTCCGCCAACTCGTGGCTCCAGACGCCCGCCGGGTATGCGATCCAGAACGGAACCGTCGTACTGATTGATTTCTGGAAAGCTATCTTCAATCCATCCACCGTGGTTCGCTTCGCGCATACGACATTGGCCGCCTGGCTCACCGGCACGGTTGCCGTTGCAGGCATCGCGGCATGGCGCTACCGGAAAGGGATCGCTCCGGATGCGGCGGCCAGAATTCTTTCCCTCGCCGTTCCGCTTTTCGCCCTCACCGCCGTTTCGCAGCTCGTCGTCGGGCACAGCCAGGCCGTCAACGTGGTCCGCTACCAGCCCGTTAAAGATGCGGCTTACGAGGGGATGTTCTCCCCGCAAAACGGCGCGCCGCTCTACCTGTTCGGCATTCCGGATGCGGACCATACTACCATCCATGCCGCCATTGCAATTCCGAAACTCCTCAGTTTCCTCGAAAGTTTCAGTTTCAATTCGCGCGTGAATGGCCTCGATGAGTTCGACCGGGATATGCGTCCTCCTGTGAATGTTATTTTCACCACCTTCCATGGCATGATCGGGATCGGGTTCATACTGATCGGCTCGGGCCTTATCGGGTTTTTTCTCCAACTGCGCCGCAGGCTTTTTGCAGCCGATTGGTTCCTGCGTTTTTTGCCGTTTCTCATCCCTCTGCCGCTTGTCGCGAATGAACTGGGATGGATCGGCGCAGAAGTCGGAAGACAGCCGTGGGTCATCTATGGGCTCCTGCGGACGCACAATGCAATCTCGCCGGCAGTTTCCGGCGAGCGGGTGCTGATCGCGCTCATCATGCTGTCTGTCGTCTATGCCGCCCTTCTTTTCGCGTTTATCTATTTCGGTGCGCGACTCGTTAACTCTGGATCGGGCGCGGCGGAAAGAAGATTTTAATGGACACAACGCATTATCAGGTCGCCTGGTTCGGCCTACTGCTCCTGTTCCTTGTCGCCTACAGCGTGCTCGACGGATTCGACCTGGGCGTCGGCATCCTCATCTTTTTTACGAAAAGTGATAAGAAGCGAAATCTCCTCTTTTCGGCGCTCGCGCCGATCTGGGATGGCAACGAATTATGGCTCGTCATCGCCGGCGCGTCGCTTTTCGCCGTGTTTCCGCAGGCCTATGCCACGACGCTCAGCGGGTTCTATCTGCCGATATTTTTTATCGCAACCGGGCTCATGCTCCGCGCCGCCGCCTTCGAATGCCGTCATCTCTGCAGGCGGGCCGCGACCCGCCGCGCATGGGAACGCGTTTTTGCAATCGCAAGTTTTTCCATCCCGTTTCTCCTCGCCGTCGCACTCGGCAACATCATCGCCGGCATTCCCTTGACCGGATCGCATGAGTACGGCGGAAGCATTCTATTCCTGTTCCGACTTTATCCTTGCGCGCTGGCCGCGACCGGCATCGCCATCATCATTCTTCAGGGGTCGCTCTTCGCGGCATGCAAGCTGCCGACGCCGTTTTCGGAGGAACTGCGAACAACGGCTTCCCGATGGTGGCATCACGCTGCTGTCGCATTTGTCTTACTTGCCATCAGCATGCTGTTTCAGGCGCCGCAAGCCCGGTCGAGGCCCGTCTTCTGGGTCTCCGCGACCGTTGCCGCCCTCGCGCTCGTTGCGACGATGATCCTTATGCGGCCCGGAAAAGAACGCTTCTCTTTCCTTGCATCGTCAATCGCCATCGTTTCTATCTGGTTCATGCAGGCAACGGCGCTCTTCCCCGATCTCATCCGGAACAGCGCTGATTCTTCCCGGTCAATCACCATTTTCAACGGTTCGGCGGAAATCGGGACTCTGCGGGTCCTGGCCGGCATAGCCGTCCCCGCGACCATACTCTACCTCGCCCTGAACTGGTATCTGTATACAACTTTCAAAGGGAAACTCTCGCCGGGCGCCGATCTCTACGGCGGCGACGGAAAGGAATAACGTCATGACGACCGAAGCAGGAAATGACTCCCGTGCCCAAACCACGCCGCGAAAACCGGTGACAATGGCGGTGCGCTGCAAGGTGTGTGGCTATATTACCGATGCCTCGAAAGTCGGGGATCGCTGCCCGGTATGCGGGGTCAAGGCCGCCATGTTCGAGCCCTTGACCGAACGGTTTTCGGATGACCGCCGCAGGTTCCTCGACCTGCACATCCACCCCATCTTCGCCCACTTCCCACAGGCGTTCTCGGTGACGATTCTTGTCCTCGCCTTGGCCGGGCCGGTGCTTTCCCCGGCGGCACGCCGCGTGGTCGTGGATACGCTACTCGCGCTGGGGCTCGCCCTCCCCTTCACGCTGATCGTCACCTTTGCCTCCGGCATTCTGGACAGACAGGTGCGCTTCAAAAAACTCAAGGCGCCCTATCTGCGAATAAAAAAGTGGGTCGGCGGAGCATACCTGCTCCTTTCCGTGCTTTTCGCGGCCTTGGTAGTGAGGGGAGCCTGCGCCGGCCCGGTTCCAGCGGCGCTCTGCATCGCGACGGCGGCGGGGATTGTGACCTGCACCACAATACTCGGTAATATCGGAAGCAAACTTGGGTGCTGCAAGGTTGCGGGATGACCGACAAGCGTTACTTGACTACAAATGTCGTCGGAACAGCAAAAACGAATGGCGAACGGTCGTCGAAATTGCAACCGATCCGTACATAATAGGAGCCGGCTGAAAGCGGCTGCGGAATGGTGATCGTCGTATCGTTAGAGGGAACCGATATGAGCGGGTTCAAAAATTTGGTGGAGGTATCAACCTCAATCGCGTAAGCGACGGTTAAAGGAACGGCGTGCCACGTGAATACCGGTTTTGCGACGGTGAAGGTATCCGTGGACTGGATCAGGGTAACGGTGAACCCGGAAAGCGTCGCATTTGCATCAAGTATTTCAGTCGCCGATAGAGCCCGGTTGTAATAAAACACATCGTCAAGCTGGCCTACATAGTACGTTTCATTCTTGATGCCATGCTTTCCAATAGTAAAAGTGTCTTCGATAGGTTGAATACTGGCCGTATAGGCTCCCTGAACCACCGATTTCCCGTCGACATACAGGTTTACGGCACCGCTCTGCCGTGTTGCGGCGACAAAATGCCATGCGCCGTCATTCAATGCTGTAGGGGTGTCATAGTAGCCGTGATCGCCGAGGAACACTCGAATATCGTTATCGTTCAAGGAGAGGAAAAGACCGCTGTTATAGGGATCGCCCATGCCGGCAATATCCATGCGCTGGTCCATCGTCCCGGTGGTGGCGGTGGTTTTAAACATCAGCCCCAGGGTAAAATCTCCCGTTGTCATTTTACTCAGCAACGTCGTGTCGATCGGTCCGGCAAAATACCAGGTGCCGTCCATGGAAACCGCGCTCTGCGGCACTCCCAACCGATCATTGACCAGCGTCGGTTTTTTTGTAGCGATAAGATTGTACCCATTGCCTGAAACGTCCTTGAGCAGCGTGTCGACAATGCTCGAATCATCAAAGGTGTAAAAGAAACACAGGCTGTCTGCGGGTATGGGCAGGGTCTTACCTGCCGCCAGAGTCGCGGCGATCGCAACGAGAATCCATGATTTCATTATAGATCCTTTCATTCAATTGCTTACCGGGCGATATGAAGTGCCTGAACGAGGCGTTTGTTTTCGACCTGCAGCACGACGATATAGCATCCTGCACCAACGGACCTGCCGTTTTTATAGGAACAATCCCAGTAAACGGTGAACCGGCCTCCGGAAGTTTCCTGTTGCGCAAGTATCTGAACGAGTTCACCGCGAATATTATATATCCGCAGGGTAACGCTTTTGACCGTGCCGTCCGCCGTGGGAACGGCGTAGCGGATTATGGCTTTTTTTGCGAGTGCGGAAAAGGAAGCGGAAAGTTCCATGTCCCGAATCAATCCTTTGGCCGATTGGTCTAAAATGGTTCCGACTGGCGCGCCCGCTGTCGATCCCGGTACGACCAGAAGGGAGGTGTAGGGCGTTACAATCCCATATCGCAGTCCAAGATAGGTAACCGCCTGGGTGAGCGGCGTCAAGCTTCCCTGCAGTGCTATTTGACCGACAAGAGCGTTGACCTTTGCCGAAGCCCAGAGCTGGGGAAGGGCGGTATTGTTGAAATTCGCGACCGGCAGGGTCATGGAGAGCGTGTCCAGAATGGGAAGACCGTTTTGCTTTGCCGATAATATTACCGGGAACACTCCGGTCTTTTTATATCGTCCCAGAACACCGATCTGACCGCCGCTGTACAGATAGGGCAATTGCGCGGGATAAACATCGGCGGTATCGAGAGCGCTGAAACTCAGCTGGACATTATATAAGTAGGAATAGAACATTTGATTGAGTATCGTCGTGAGACCGCCTTGTCCGGTATCGGGCGTTGCCAGGGTTACCGAAGAGCCGTTATTCCCCTGTGCGAGCAGCGAGAGAAAGGTTTGATTGGCGCTGGTTCCAATGCCGATGCAGTATACCGGCGCATTGCCGACATTGTATGCGGTTATGGTATCGATTATTCCCGCGGTCTGCAAGCGAACCGGCCAGGTCGGGTAACCGTCGGTCAGGAGGAAAATGCCATGGTTTGCAGCCGAGGACCACGAGCTTGCCATGGCCGCTTTCATGGGATCAATGAAGTTCGTGATGCCCAGGACTTTCAGGGAGTCTATGTACGTGACCGCAGCGGCTTGTGCGGATGATGTTGCCGTCACCAGTCCGGGCATGAATTCGTTGAACCCTGTATTAAAAGAAATGATATTAAACCGATCATTCGGAGTGAGAAGGCCCACGGCATGCAAAAGCGAGGCCTGAAGCAGCGTAAGGCCGCTATCTCCCATCGAATATGATATATCGGCGACAAAAACTACTTCCCGACTCTTCGCGGCGGCGGGAGTCGGAGAGTTCAGCCATAGTGAAAAGTAGCTTGCATCCCCTGCGGAATCGAACGGCAGCGTCGTATCGAGCATCGGGACATAGGTTTCAGCAGTGAGCCGGTATGACGCGGAATGCGTGCCGGCGATTTCGACCGTAAGAGTTTGATTGGTAAATGCACTATCCACCTGGTACGACAGCGCAAAAGATTTCCGGTCGGCCCGGCTTATCGTAACCGTATTGCCCGAAAAACCGGGAGCGAGTACATTGAGTATGGTATCTTGCCACCGCCCGTTAATCGTCACCGCGGTTTGCAGGGGCGCTTGGGAAGAGAATCCGCTGGAAACGAGCGGAATGGCGTACGTCGCCGTATCCATCGTGCTCTGCAACGGGGTTACATAGGTAAAATCGATCCTCCGGTTGGCCGTGGTATCGCCCGCCGGGCCGATGGGATAGACATAAATCTGGTAGTTATTATTTCCCAGGGATTCCAGCAGCGCCGGATCGACGGATTTCCTGACCGAACTGTCATAGATCGAAGTTGCCTGGGTGCTTGGGATGGCCTTGGCTATCGTACGCACGCCATTGATCCATAAGGCAAGCTCCGTGATCACCGATCCGGCTGGCAGGCTGAAGGAATAAATTCCTTCTTCCGTGGAGTTCGTTGTATTAGTAAATACTTGGTTGATATACGTTACGGCGATCTGATCGTTGATGGTAACGATGGCATTCATGGTTTTCAACCATATCGGGACATACGCATTATTGCTTCCAGGAACACGCGCTTGCAAAGTACCGAATCCTTGGGCCAATGACCATGCCATCCCGATAACCAGCATCACCGCACTAGTCTTTTTCATGGACGTCTCCTCAGCGGGCTCTATGGTGTTCAGGATGCCTGCAAATGAGTGGCAAGCATCGCGGTCGGTTTGCGTCGTGCTTCTCAGGCAATATAATCATCGGGGGACAGCGATGTCAAATGGAATCGTATGATCCCTATAATGGCGATGATGGATAAATATCGGCCATTTTTTAGAAGATCCCAAACCACGTCTGTTTCATTTTTTTGAGCCGCTTCCCCATAAAGTCCTCGCGAATTAAAGTATTTTTTCAACATAATGGAACCAATCAATCTCAGCGAACCGATCGATTCGGAAGCCAAAGAGTATCTCGATAGTCTTGGCAACGGCGCACTCCTTCTTGCCCGCGATGCGCTCCAGGATCCCAATTTTAAATCCGCGCTGGTGCTTATCTGCATTTATAGCAAAGAGGCCGGGGCCTATGGATTAGTGATAAACCGACGCTCGCACATCCCGCTGTCCGAAATATTCGATGGATTTTCAGAATTGTCCGAGCCTCATGAAGTGTACATCGGCGGACCGGTACAGCAGGAGGAGATCCAGATCATCCAGATTACTGACGATCCTGTACCCGACTCCCATCAGGTAGCGCCGCGTGTCTACCTTGGGGGGAAATGGGAGGATATCGATCAGATGTTCATGTTCGACGAAGCGTCGACGCATCTTTTTCTGGGCTATTCAGGCTGGGAGGCAGGGCAGCTCGAATCGGAAATCATAGCCGGGGCATGGCGGGTTTTTCGCATTAACATAGAAAAACTGCTCATGAACATTGATAAGGTCGTCAACGTGGATATGGAAATCATCGAGCGCTATCTGGAAACGATCAGGGCTTGATGTTCTGGTATGCCCCGCCGCCAAAACGCGGGGAACGTCCGACTCTCCTCGAAGGCTCCCCTGCTCGTGCTCTTCGCATGCATAGTGGTAAAGCTCCTTAGTGTTAACTTGAAGTGCTGATTCTAACGCTATGATAACCGCACAATTCCAATTTTGTGAAAACTTGAACGATTTCTTGCCAATTCGGAGGCAAAAAGTCCGTTTTCCGGCTTCTTTCAGTGAGAGCGCCTCCATCAAGGACGCAATCGAATCCCTCGGCATTCCGCATACCGAGATTGGCGCGATCATCGTGAACGGCGCATCGGTCGATTTTACTTACTGTTTGAAAAGTAATGATGAGGTGGCCGTCTACCCGGATGAAAAGTTGCCCGATCTCGAACCTCTCGTGCGCCTTCGCCCTTTGCCGCCTCGCCCTGCCGCGTTCATCTGCGATGTGCACCTGGGACGGCTCGGCCGGATACTGCGGATACTCGGATTCGATACACTCTACCGAATCGATTTCGCGGACAGCGAGATCGCGGTCATTGCCCGGCAAGAAGGGAGAATCGTACTGACGCGTGATCGGGGAATTCTCAAGCGACGCGAGGTGACCCACGGCTATTGCGTGCGGTCGGATGACCGGCGCGAGCAAGTCCGTGAAGTGTTGCGACGATTCAATCTTGCGGGCATGGTCGATCCCTTTACGCGTTGCGCCGATTGCAACGGCAATATCGAGCCGTTGGAAAAATCCGCGATTATCGACCGGCTTGAGGAAAAAACAAAACAATACTACGAGGAATTCTCACGGTGTCGGGATTGCCGGAAATTATACTGGAAGGGGTCGCATTACCAGAAGTTGAAAATAATGGTGGAGGAATTGATAAAAATCAACTCAGTTTGAAGGAGCAGTTGAAATGACTGATCAGGAAAGAAAAAGAACCGATCTCAAACTGATCGCAACGCCGTTTTCCTACGGCGACCTTGTCGGTTATCAGGAGAGCTCGATCGTGAGCAGGACTATCATCGATAAAACCGAGGGAACCGTTACGGTCTTCGCCTTTGACGAGGGCCAGCGGCTCAGCACCCATTCCGCTTCCTTCGACGCACTTGCCGAGGTCATCGAAGGATCCGGCTTATTTACTATTGAAGGAACCGATCATGAGGTTTCCGCCGGTCGCCAGATCATTCTTCCGGCAAACAAGCCTCATGCCGTTTCTGCTGTCGGGAGATTCAAGATGGCGCTGATCATGATTCGGGCGAAATAATCTTTAAAGGGATATCGCTTTTATTTTATCGATTTAATCCCCCTTGTTACACATCGATCGTATCCTGCGTAATCTCTTCCTTCCCACAATTTACCGAACATAATTCTCATTGAAGTTAAACAAGAATTTCTCTCCCGCCTGACGGGCCATTAATTTTCGCGCGCTATTTTATTTGCGAACAGAAAGGAGAGCCTTATGCATGCCATTGGAGCGTTTATTGCGGTCCTCGTCGTCGCAAGTTCTTACATCGGCGTACTCGCCGTCGCGGTCTGGTTTCTTCATTCGCATTATGTAGACAGCTTTAAAGGAGAGTATTGAACGCTCGGCGGAGAACCCGATCCCCATGATTCAATGAACTACCCCATAGCCTTGCTATGGGGTAGTGGACTCAGTGCGATATAATGCCGTGTCCGCTTCAAGATCCGGTCCGCATTTCTCCATGTGCTGCGTATCCATGCGTTTTTTGTAACGCAGCACGAATCGTCTTCTATTTGTTCTGTTATAATGCGCTAATATTCAAAGGCCATTTTGCAGAGGGTCGAAAATCAACGGAAATAGCGCAGAGATGCCATTGCACGGAAGGGGGTGATTCGTTTCCCTGATTATCCGGTTAGCGGAAGTACAAGCTTGTGCCTTCGATAGTTGCAAAAAACCAAATACACATTTTTAAAGGAGCAAACTCATGTCAGGTAAATTTGGAAAGTATGGTTTTTTTTTGCTGGTACCTTGGGCAATATTAATCGCAACCGCAGGAGTCACCATTGCCGCCGTTCCTGATGCAGTCGTTCTCCCCAACTCCTGGCTGAACATCTCTCCCGGAAGCGACTCCTCACAGCTTAATTTTTCGTGGGCCACCCTGCATGCCGATACGACCTACATTCGCGCCCTTCCGGACACGAGCCGATACCCGATCCTGGAGCCGGAGGTTCAAATTATCAATGCAAGCACCGGCGATACAACGACGTTCTATGGAACGACCTCCCAGGCCTTCTACACCGCTTCCGCCGGGACCGAAGCCGCCGGCTGGTTCCAGAACAAGGTAACGGCGACCGGGCTTGCACCCTCAACCAGCTATAAATATCGCGTCGGCTACGATACCGTCTGGAGCGGCTTTTACTCCTTCCAAACCGGGAATCCGAAATCCTCCTTCTGTTTCATCGCCGTCGGCGATCCGCAGCTTGGCGCTTCTACAAGCCCCGAACCGGCCGCTCAGGACAGCAACGTTATTGGTTACGATAGTACCGGCTGGCAGAATACAATATCGGTGGCAACGCAAAAGTTTCCGAACATCAGTTTTCTGTTATCCGCCGGTGATCAGATCGACAATACTTCCACGCAATCGGGCGTGGATTCGCAATTCGACGCCTATTGCAACCCCCTGTTGCTGAACATCCCCGTGGCCACAGTGGATGGCAACCATGATTATGGTTTGGGCCAGTATTTCGGCTACCACTATAATCTGGCCAACCAGTCAACTGAAGACGGCGCCACCGCGTTCGGCAACGACGGTGACTACTGGTTTACCTATGGGAACTCCCTGTTCATGGTATTGAACAGCAATACCCTGAGCGCCGCCACCCACGCTGTCTTTATCGGACAGGCCATCGCCGCCAACCCGAACGCCAGGTGGAAAATCGTAAGCTTCCACCACTCGCTGTACAGCGACGCTTCCCATACCGCGGATGCCGATATCATATTCAGAAGGGCCGCGTATCCTCCGGTTTTTGATCAATATAACATCGACGTTGTTTTGTCCGGCCACGACCATTCATACACCAGGTCGTACCAGATGCTCGGCGGCATGCCCGTGTCGAGGCCAGGGGACAGTGTCATGGCGGTGAATCCGAGGGGCACACTCTATATGACGCTTAATTCAGGAAGCGGCAGCAAGTTCTATCAGCTTAACTCGACGTACATAGCAAACGGAGACACCACGTACCCGGTGTGGACCAAACTCTATTGGCAACAGAACGAACCGACGTTCTCCAACATCACCATCAGCAGCGACACCTTTTCCATCGTTACCTACGCAATAGCCAATAATACGACAATGAAGATCGATAGCTATACGATTGTTAAGAACGCTCCTACATCGATCTTGCCGACAGCTAATAAAATAAGGCAACTCGGTCCCCTCACCGCCCGGCTTTTCGAGGGATCATTGCTGGTCGCGGGACTGGAGGGAACGGCCCGTCTCGAAATCTTCAATGTTTCGGGCGCACGGGTGCTGGACCTGGGAAGGCGGGTCTTCAACGGCAGTTTACAGGAAGTTACCCTGGCGAGATCGCTGCGTTCGGGAATCTACCTGCTCAGGATCGCGGGGTCCCGCAACGACAACGTGCGATTGATCCAACCTTGATTATATATTGCTCGCGGAACTTCTGAAAATTCCGTTCGTGGTTCGAAAATTTTACCACGAACGGAATTTTTTTCGTATTTTAAACGGTACCCAGTTGAAAATAAAGGGAACACATAGTAACAATGATCAACGTAAACCCAAAGAATCCGGTACGCGGCGAGATCAGGGGCGTCCTTGCGGGCGCGGCGGCATTGGCGATCTATCTGGGGCTGTTATTCCTTTTCTGCTCTCATACGCGGATCTATCATCTCTACAGTTCGGCAGCCGGTTCCTATGTCAGTTATGAAAAGGCCTATGTTATCGCGGTAGAGAAAGAGAGCTTGGCAAGAGACCGCGCCAGCGGGCTCGACGCGGGTTACCAAACGGTCAGGATAAAAATTCTCACCGGAGAGCATACGGGTGAGGTGATGACCGTCAGGAACGCGCTCAACTACACGATCAACGTCAGAGCCAGGGCCGGCGGCAGAGTCATCGTCTGCATCGATACCGCCAATAAGAATACATACAACGCCTGGATTTACAGTTATGACCGAGGACCATATCTCTATCTGTTCATTCTGTTGTTTATCGCGGCGCTCTGCGCCATCGGAGGCAGCCGGGGCATCAGATCCGTTCTGGGCATCGTTTTCACCTTTACCGGCATCATTTTTCTCTTCATTCCGTTGCTCTACCGCGGCTATTCCCCGGCCGTTGCGTCAATAGGAGTAGTGATGATCACCCTCTGCGTAACGTTAGTCCTGCTCGCAGGATTCAGCACAAAGACGCTTTCCGCAATCCTCGGCACGATGTCAGGCGTAGTCATCTCTATGCTTTTTCTGATGGCGGCCCTGAAAATCACGCATCTTTCGGGATTCAGCACCAACGAGGCCGATATACTTATCCAGATTGGGGGAAAAACTCACATGAAGGTCGGCGAGCTTTTGTTCGCGGCGATCCTGATCTCCTCATTGGGCGCGATAATGGACATAGCCATTTCCGTCGCCTCCTCGGTGAATGAACTCTATCTCAGTAACCGCGGTCTGGAAGTGAAAGATTTGTTCAACTCCGGCATGAATGTGGGGCGTGACATGATGGGTACCATGGCCAACACCCTTATCATCGCCTTCACCGGAACGTCGCTCAATCTATTGGTTCTGCTCTACTCCTGGAATGTAACCTACTACCAGCTGATAAACAATAATATGATCGGGATCTATATCATTCAAGCCGTTTCCGGGAGCATCGCCGTGATCCTGACGGTGCCGCTGGTCGCATTTTTTTCATCGCAGCTGATCCCGGCACTGGGCGGTCGATCAGGTTTTCCAAATAGCAAAGGCGGCAGATAAAACCGTCTCCGCAGATGTCAAACTTATCTTGAATCGAAATTCCCGCCATCCATCACAAATCCCAGCTGCTCCCGCAGATCATTGATCTCCTTCTGCCAGAAAGCGTCGCTGCCCCACTCCGGGAAATGCTTCCGGAACAGGGCGTCGTCGACCTGCCGGCTGCACCAGGCAAGGAAGTAGATCATGCGCATGGCGCGCAGCGGCTCGACGCAGCGGAGGCTCGCCTGGTCGAACCGCCGGAACCGCTCGTACCCTTGCAAAAAGAGCTCGATCTCGCGGAGCGATTTGTCGGCGCGGTCGGGAAGGAGGAGCCACACGTCCTGGACCGGCGGTCCCATAGCCATGTCATCGAAGTCGATCAGGAGAAGTCCCTCGTCCAGGCGGTCGAGGATGTTGCCGCGGTGACAGTCACCGTGCAGGCGGATCCGTTCGAGGCCCGCAAAGAGCGGGACGCTCCAATCGATCAGCCGCAGCGCAACGCTTTTATAAAGATCGCGCCAGCGACCAGGAATGATGCTATCGCAGAGATGGGTCGCATCGGCGAGGGCCGAGCGGTCGGGGTCGATCGTGATGCGGTGCGGGGCGGCGCGCTTCTCGCCTGCCAGATGGGTCCGGGCGACGAGCGCGCCCACGCGAAGCCAGTCGGCATCCGTGTTGATTTCGAGCTGGCGGCCCGCGCGTTTTGGGAAGAGGGCAAAAAGGAAGCCCTCGTGCTCGCCGATCGTCGAACCACTTTCCAAAGTCAGCGGCGGAACCACCGGAATCTCGGCATCGGCGCAGTCGCTTATGAAGCGGTGTTCGTCGAGGATGGCATCGCGACTCCACCGGCCGGGCCGGTAGAATTTCGCGATGAGTTTTGTTCCGTCAAGCGCCCGCAGTTCGTAAACACGGTTGATGTAGCTTGGCAGCGACAGGACAAGTCCGGTGAGACGAATTTTGCCTGCTGTTTCCACGGCAGGCAAAATGGTTTCCGGGGTCAGTCGCCCGAAGGACATCGGTTTATCACTAGCGATGCGAAGGAACTGAAGGGCGACGGCCGAAGAAGCGGAACTTTTTCGTGAAATTGGTGGCCGTTCCAAGATGGTTCACCGTTATGGGCGGCTTGGGCGGAATATCTCCCGCGAATCCGGGATAGACCTTGAGAACGCACCGGCTGCCGACCATTTGTTCGATCTTCCGCAGGTACTTCTGCTCATCGGCAGAAACAAAGGTAAGCGCATTGCCGCGGTGTTCGGCCCTGCCGGTCCGGCCTATCCGGTGGATGTAATCCTCGGCGAAGCGCGGAATGTCAAAATTCACAACGTGTGAAATGCTCTCGACGTCGATGCCGCGCGCCGCGACATCGGTGGCCACGAGTACCTTGAAACGGCGTTGTTTGAAGCCATCGAGCGTCTTCTGGCGCTGCGACTGCGAACGGTTCGAATGGATAGCCTCGGCCTGGATGCCGTGTCGGTGCAGCTTTCGCGCGATCCGGTCCGCGCCGTGCTTGGTGCGCGAAAAGACCAGGGCGGTTTCGACCTCCTCGTTCTGGAGAACGTGCACCAAGAGGTCGGATTTGACATCCTGGGAAATGGTGTAGAACTCCTGCTCAACCGTATTCACCGGCGTGAACGGCGTGCCGATTTCGATGAGGAGGGGGTCGTGCAGTACGCCCTTCGCGAGCGCCTGGATCTCGGAAGAGATGGTTGCCGAAAAGAGAAGCGTCTGCCTCCTGGTCGGAACCTGGGCAATGATCTTCCGCACGTCCCTGATAAAGCCCATGTCGAGCATGCGGTCCGCCTCGTCGAGGACCAGGATCTCGACCCGGGAAAGGTCGATGCTGCGGCGGTCAAGATGGTCGAGCAGGCGGCCGGGGGTCGCGACGACGATGTCCGCGCCCTGCTGCAGACCGCGCAACTGGCGATTGATGTCCACGCCGCCGTAAATGCAGAGCGGCCGCAGGGAACAATAGGTCCCATACCCGCGAATGGCCTCCTCGATCTGGACGGCGAGCTCGCGGGTCGGCGTTAAAATCAGCGCCCGGGGATGGCCGCGGCGACCTGCGAGGTGAGTCTTTTGGAGAATATGCAGGATCGGCAGCACGAAGGCGGCCGTTTTACCGGTCCCGGTTGGCGCGCAGCCGATGAGATCCCTCCCCTCGACCACGACCGGAATGGCCCTGGCCTGAATCTCGGTGGGACGACTGTAACCCGTTGCGTAGACTCCCTGCAAGATAGTCTCCGATAGCCCTACTTTTGTAAAACCCATATACATCCTTTGTAAAATATGCCGGTTGACACGCTACTTACGGATTGAAACGAGCAGGAGGATGCGTTGTGCGGGGGGGATAGTCGCGTTAGACTCTTGCTGGAAATCAACGAGGTGCGGGTCTTTTGGACCGTTTACCGATTGAAACGGCACCACTATCGATGTAGTGATGTTCGGGGATAATATACATCGTGGGAAATAAAAATAAGTGAAATTGTTTGCGGGCCACGCAATCGTGTGGCCCGCAGCGAGAGTGATAGAGTCGCAATTTGCAATAACCAAAGCGGAAAAAACAGCATCGCGATCACCGTGTTATCACGACCGATGCCTGCTTTTCAACACCCGCCGCTTTGAAACTAACTATGTAATGACCTGAGGCGAGGTTGCAGTTTTTAAGTTCAATGGAATATCGGCCAGCGGATTGTTTCCGGTTCACTACAAAGGCGGTTCTTCAAAGCACGTCGCTGAAGGTAATTTCAACAGGGCTTGGGGTTGCCAATGAATAGGAAATCATTTTGTTTGATGCGGTAAAATCGGTTTTTGAAAGCTTCCCATCGACAGGCAGAACGGAAGTCCCCCCGGTGGTAAAAGTCCAGATGCTTGACCGGCCAATTGCTCCGTCTGCATTTATCGCCGTGACTTGCCAATAGAAGATTGTATTGTTTGCGAGATCGCTGATTATACTGCTCCCTGAAGTAAGAGCAGTTTGATTGACAACAGTTGTTGAAAACGAATAGGTTGTTGAAAGTTGCAAGGAATAAGAAGTTGCCTCGGAAACGGTGCCCCAGCTAAGAGTTAATGTAGTAGGCAGATTTTGCGCGGTATTTAAAGGTGAGGAAAGCGCAGGGCCTGCGAGTGCGGTGGTGAATTTGGAGGTATCCAACCACGGTCCCCCTCCACTTCTTATTCGCCAGTAATACGTTGTGCTGTTTTCAAGGTTACTGGTCAAAACGGAATATACCCAATCATTCTCTAAATCTCCAAGATGTAATACTTCATAAACCCCGACGTTGCCAGTATCTATTACCAGCGAAGAAAACCCTGTATCGGTTGCAACCTGCAAACTAAATGGCGGCGGGCTTAAAGTACACTCATATAAACCGTTACCCCAGCTGATAGTTACGGGTAATTGAACGTTGGTGGCGGCGTTGGCCGGCCCCCCGCCGTACTGATCGTAAAGATCTACCACATAATTACAGGTGAGAGCACCTCCCCTGGACCCAACGCTCGACCATCCGCTTTCGCCATTAGTATTGGCGGCATTCACTCGCCAATACCACGGGACGCTTTCTAATAAGCTATCATACAAAGAAGAGGGAAGCGTTAAAGAAGTCCCGGTTATACCGGATTGGCTGAAAGTAGTGGCAGAAAAATAATAATCGGTTGAGACCTGTAGAGTGTAAGAGGATGCGCCTGCGGCGGTATTCCAGGAAAAGGTGGGAGGGAAACCGGTCACAGAATCCAGTACCGGCGCTGAAGGAATAATTGCGGCGTAGCTGCCCATTGCGACGGCCAAAAGACAAGAAGCTGACACATACGCTCGATTCAACCAGAATTTAAGCATGGGATCCTCCTCTTCAGCGGGAAACGGATGAGAAGCGGATTTACACATTTACTTAAATAATACCTTTTACATCTCAATTTCAATTTTTTCTTATCTTCCACCCCTCCATCATTGTTATTTCACTCCTCGCCGATAAACCGCGATGCCCAGCTCCGCACCTCTTTTCCGTTAAGAATATGGAACCGGCGCAGGTTGCGGATCGTCTCGTTTGAGAAGGACGAGAGCGGGATCCAGAGAAGGCGCTTTTTGAGGCGCGCGGCCATGGCGCGCAGAGCGGCCGGCGGCTTGCGTGCCGAGACATAGGCAACGACCCGTTCGGCGCTGAAGAGCAGGGCGCCATAGGTGAGCCGCGCCGCGAGATTCGGTAACGCCATGCCCTCGGTGAGCGCGAAGATATCCGGCACCGGGCGGGGCGGGAAGAGGAGCGACAGCCCGCCGTACCGGCAACGGGCGATGCCCGGGCCGATGAGGTCGGAAAACGGGTCGGTGGCGTAAAAGGTGAGGGTCGACTCCTCCCCGTGCTCGGCATACCAGGCGCAGCGGTGCGGGTAGTTGTCGTCGTGGTCTTCGTCGAAGATCATGACCACGGTATCGAGCCTGCCGCGGGCAGGCGGGATCTCCTTGACATAGATAGAGCCGGTATGCCAGTTCCGCAGCGTTTCGCGTATGTCGATGCCGTCCTTGACAGAGGTCGTGAATTTTTCATGGTGCGCGAACTCCTCGACCAGCAGCCGCTTCGCCCTTGCCCGCGCATGCGCGTTGAACCGCTCGATTATCCGGTCCTCCGGAACGTGGGAGCACATGCCCATGGGGTTCCACGCGTAGCGGTACCGCTTCCTCCGCTCTTGCGAAGGATCGGGCCTGATTGACACCCGCCGCCACTCGACCATCCGGTCGCGGAAAAGGTTGACCGCTTCCACAATCTCGCCGTTCCCGGGCAGGCGAATGCGGTCGATGCCGATATCGAGAAGCGGCACGCCAAGCTCGAAGGGGAGATAGGGGTAGTACCGGGCGTTCCTGAGGATCCGCAGGGCATAGCCGTTACCGCCAACCCCCTTGGCCGCCTCAACGAGGTCAAAGAGCGAGGGAATGAGCCGGCTCTGCAATACCGTGAGGTTCCGGCTGAAGGTCAGCGCCGCCTGGATGCGCACCGGCGAGAGCGCGGCAATGGCGTTTTTGTCGTCATAGTAATCGTCGCGCGTTTCACGGAAGAGGTTCTTGATCTCGTTTTTCACGTCGACCGGCGCCGCAAATGGATCGAGCCGCTCCTGTTCGAATTTGCCGGTGATGAACGGGAGTTCGCCGAGCGCGAAGTAGAGATGGTCGGGATGAATATAATGGGTCGAGATCCGGTACGGCGTCGCTGCGCCGGCGGGTTGCAACGCTCCGGGAGTGTAAAAACGGCGCACGGTCCGCGCGAAACGGCGGAAATGCACCAGCGCAAGGATCCGGCCGTGGTTCGCCGAAAGTTCGCGCAGCCGCGTTGCAAGATACGCTCCGGCGCAATCGTCGTCCGATCCCGCGGCCGGGTTGCCGATTGCGCGAAGGCAAAGGGCGGCAAACCGGTCGAAGCCGATCGTGTCGATGGCATGTTCGTCCGGGAGCGCGCTGACCGGCTCGGTCTGCCGCGGGGCATGGCCGATGCAGAAGAACGGGCAATGGTTCTGCTGGCTCTGCCGGATCCCCTCGATCGCGGCATCGCACGGGTCGACAGGCGCGTAGAGGCATCGCTCCTCTCCCTCTTCACGGGCGACAAGGGCCTGGATAAGGGGCAGTTCCTCGACGGCGCGCCCGATATCGTCCTGGAAAATTTCCGGAACATCGACGGCGATGCAATCGAACCGCTGCTCCATGCACAAGGAGCGAACGTGTGAGGCGATCGCGCCCGTACCGTGCAGAATCGGCACGATGGTGATCCGTTCCGAGAGTTTCACCGGAGGTCCTCGCCGTTATCCGGATCGATAGTGAGATCGTTATCCGAATCATTGTCCGGATTGAGGTCCGAACCGCTACCGAAGAAAAAATCGCCGAGGTTCATGGCCGGCGAAGCGTCGCCGGAGAGTTTTCGTTCCGCGGCGAGTTTTTCGAGGTCGAGCGCCTCCTCGCCCAGCACCTGCAGGAGCGCCTTGCGGAACAGTTCGGCCACGTCGGCCGAAGCGTCATGCGCCTTCATCTTGAGCGTATAACGCATCGCGTTCAGCCCATCGCGGATCGAATAGGGCAGGTCGAGCCCGTGCGCCCGCTGCAGGTAGTCGATGCACATGGCAAGCACGTCGTCGCCCGCAAACGGCAGGTTGTAGGAGAGGATTTTAAGCTCGTCTTCGCGGCTGGGAAACGGCACCGTGATGCCGGGCTGTAACCGCGACATGATGTAGTCCGGGATTTCGAAGGTCGAACTGTCGTCGTTCATGGTCACGGCCGCGCGGAACTCCTCGTGCGCCGATACCGTGATACCGGCGACCAGCGACTCCACCATCCGACGGTGGTCGAAGAGGCCGGCGAGCGATGCCCACGATTTTTCGGACATGCGGTTGCCCTCGTCGAGCACCGCGATGCCGCCCTTGATGACGGCGGTGAGGAGCGGGCTTGCATGGTAGGCGATTCGCCCGGCATCGGAGAGTACCGGCGTGACCAGCAGGTCCTCGGGCCGCGTATCTGCCGTGCACTGCATGATGTACACCTCCTGCCCCCGCTCCTGCGCGGCAGCCATGGCGAGCGTGGTCTTTCCGATCCCCGGAAAGCCGATGACACGGGGGGTGAGCGGCAGGTCGCCTTTGGCCACGGTGAGCCAGCAGGCCAGAAGCTGGCGTAGCGGTTCGATCTGGCCGATCCAACCGCTGCGGACTTCGGTGGGGTGGGAAAGAAGGAGTTCAACGTTCTGGATGGTGATTTTTTCCATTATGGCTTTATTCCTCTTCTAAAAAAAGCATCGTTATAGCTTATAAAAATACCCTCTGCTCGTGAAATAAAAATTTTCCGTAAATGACATTTGAATTAACCGTGCATGTGGGGTACAATTATGCGGTTATATGATTTATGCCTTGCCGATATAGTAATTTATAAGGTTTGTACGGAGCACGATCATGACAGAAGAGCATACGCCTGATGGTCGCAAGAATGCCCGTTTCAGGCAGGACCTGCTGTGGCTTTCGACGCTCGGCATCAACCTGGTGTTCGCGAGCGCGGTGGGGGTGGTGGTCGGCCACTACCTCGATAAACTGTTCAAAACGTCGCCAATATTCACCATCGTGTTCTTTTGCATAGGAACGTTTGCGGGATTCCGGCAGATCTATAGGCAGGTGCAGAAAATGGACGAGGACGACAACGAGAAGAATGATTCCTGGAAATAACCCTGTTTCGAAGCCGGCGATCGGTCTTGTGTGTGCTGCCGCCGCCGCAGGTCTGACTCTCTGGAAGCTTAAAGCGGGCCACCTCTTTACCGGGGTGGTATGGGGTATCGGGATCGCCTATCTCGGGGTTCTCGTGTACACCCTCCTGCTCCCGAAGCGCACGGAAAGAAAGGCTTCGTTTCTTGCCGGGTATATGCCGGGAGCGCTCCTGCGCTATGCGGTCATGATAGGGGTGTTTTCCCTTGCGGTATTCATCGTAAAAATTAACGCCCTGGGACTTTTGCTCGGGCTGTTCGCGGGAATGACGGCATCGACGTTTTTCTTTCTTAATAAAATGCGGCAGGGAGCGACCCCGCCGTCGGAGGGTTGAAGGAAATGTCTGATGGGGCAATGGAATTTGACAGCATAAAATGGCATTTTCCGCAGATTCCGCATATGCCGCACGAGTTGACCCTTCTGTATTTCTCCTGGATCGTATGGGCGATCATCATCATCGGCTCGATCGTTGTCGCGGCCGGCGCGATGCGCCGGGCCAGGGTCGATGCGTCCTCCCGGCCCGGCGGGCTGCAGTCGGTGCTCGAGATTTTTTTCGAGTATATCTGCGGCGTGGCCGATGACCTTATCGGCCCGGAAGCGAAGAGGTTCTATCCCCTGTTCATAGGGCTTTTTATTTTTATCCTGGTCGGTAATCTCATCGGGTTCATCCCCGGTCTCGTATCCCCGACCTCGGATCCGAACCTGACCTTCGGCCTTGCGCTCATGGTGTTTCTCTACTTCGTCTTCCTCGGCTTTAAATACAACGGCATCGGGTACCTCAAACAGTTCAAGGGGCCAAAGCTCGCGTGGTTCATGCTGCCGGTCTCGATCCTGCTCTCCATCACGGAGATCATCTCCTTTTTCACGCGCCCCCTGTCGCTCGGATTGCGGCTCTTCTGCAATATCTTTTCAAAGGAGCTTTTCCTCGGCATCCTGGCCTGGCTCATGCTCCACTTCTTCATGAGTTCGCTTCCTTCTGACAAGATATTTTCGATCATGCCGCTCGTGCTGCGGCCGGTCATCATGCTGCTGGGACTCATCATTGCATTCATACAGGCGCTCGTGTTCATGGTGCTTTCAATGTCCTATATCGCCGGCGCCGTCCATATGGAAGAACATTAAACCTTTATCTTTTATCCTACGGAGGGGTCTCATGACCAAAAAAATTCTGGTTCAGCTTTTCCTGCTCGCGGGAGCGGGCATTGTTTCCGCGGCCGAAACCGTGGCGCCGGGAAGCAGCATGGCGGCGGCGGTATTTTTCGGTAACACGCTCATCGCATCGGGCATCGGCGTCGGCATCGCGGCGGGTGGTTGCGGTATCGGCATGGGACTCGTGATCGGGAGCGCCCTCCAGGGCATTGCCCGTCAACCGGAGCTACAATCCAAGCTGCAGCAGAACATGTTCATCGGGTTCGCCCTTATCGAGGCGCAGGTGCTCTATGCGCTGTTCCTGGCCATCATCTTTATTTTCGCCAACCCGTTTGCGGTAAAAATCGCCGGCTGAGAGGCCTTTTCAGCCAAGGGGACCACTGTCCCGATTTGTCCAGAGAGGACTACTATGCCTGAAATTCATTGGCAGATAATGCTTTCCCAGGTGATCACCTTCCTGATCGCACTGGCCGTGGTGTGGAAATTCGGCTGGAAGCCGGTGATGAAACTCGTCAGCGACCGGCAGGACAAGGTCCGGAAGACGCTGGATGACGCTGAAAACTCACGTTCGGCAATCCAGAAACTCGAAGCCGAGTACCGTGCGAAGCTCGAACAGATAGAGCAGAAGACCTCCGACCTCATTGCGGCGGCCAGGCAGGATGCCGGCCGTGTCAAAGAGGAGCTTCTGGCCGCGGCCCAGGCCGAAGCCATGGAACTGCAGAAGAAGGCCCATGAGCAGATCGAGTATGAGCGCCGACAAACCATGCGTGAGATGCGCGAAGAAATTGTCTCGCTCTCCATGGCGATTACCGAAAAGATGCTGTCCAGGCCGTTTTCCGGCGACGTGCATGAGAAGAAGTTTCAGGAGATGCTGGACGAGATCTCCAAAAGCCGGGTTCAGGGGGCGTAATGAGCGGGGGCCTTTTTGCCAGGGAGTATGCCCGGCTGTTCGACCGGCTCGCTCCCGGAGAACGGAAGGATATCCAGGAGTACCTGTCGGAACTCGGCGCTTCAGCGCTCCGGCTCGAGGGGCTCAGGAACTTTCTCGACCATCCGGCGATCCCGAACGACGACAAGCTGAAGGCGCTCGAAGCGGCGGCGCCTGAAAAATTTACGCCTGTGGTGTGGCGGGTCTTCGGTGACATCCTGAAACGGCGGATGACGGGTATCTTCCCCCTTATCGCCGAGGAGATGGAACGCTTGACCGAAGAGGCGAACAACATTCATGCGGTCGGCATCACGAGCGCGCAACCACTTTCACCGGCGTTGCAGGCGGCGCTTGCCGAAAAGCTTATTGCGCAGCTCGGCGGTACGCTGAAGCCCCGTTTTACCGTGGATCCCTCCCTGTTCGCCGGTCTCCTGATCAAAATCGGGGATACGATCATCGATAACACGATCAAGACGGATCTTGAACATCTCCGTTCGAGACTGATGACTATTTCTTCCACGTAAGGATGAGAGCATGGCAATCGATTCATCAAAGATTACGGGCATTCTGCGGGAAACGCTGGAAAGTTACGCTTCCAAGCTTGATCTGCGGGAAACGGGCTACGTCATGCAGGTCGGCGACGGCATCGCGCGCGTTTACGGCCTCGACAAAGCGGTTTACGGCGAGCTGGTCAGTTTTCCGCACTCGATCCACGGCATGGTGCTCAATCTCGAAAATGACAATGTAGGGTGCATTCTTCTGGGCGAGGCCACGCTGACCAGCGAGGGCGATGAGGTGAGCCGCACCGGACGCGTCATGGCAGTGCCGGTGGGAGAGGCGCTCCTCGGCCGGGTGGTCAATCCGCTCGGCGAGCCGATTGACGGCAAGGGCGATATTAAAACCGACCGGACGCGGCCGATCGAGGTGATCGCGCCGGGCGTCATGGAACGTCAGCCGGTCAAGGAGCCCCTGCAGACCGGCATCAAGGCGATCGACTCCATGATCCCCATCGGAAGAGGGCAGCGCGAACTCATCATCGGCGACCGGCAGATCGGAAAGACCGCGCTCGCGGTCGATACCATCATCAATCAGAAGAACGAGAGCCGGCGCCGTCCTATCTGCATCTACGTCGCCATCGGCCAGAAGCAGTCAACGGTGGCCCAGATCGTCGCCACGCTCGCCCGTCACGGGGCGCTCGAATATAGCATCGTCGTTTCCTGCACGGCAAGCGACCCCGCAGCGCTCCAGTACATCGCGCCCTATGCCGGGTGCGCCATGGCCGAAGAGTTCATGTGGCAGGGCAAGGATGTGCTGATCGTGTACGACGACCTCACGCGCCACGCCCAGGCCTACCGCCAGCTTTCGCTCCTGCTCCGTCGCCCGCCGGGACGCGAGGCGTATCCGGGCGATGTTTTCTACCTGCACTCACGCCTGCTCGAACGCGCCTGCAAACTTTCACAAAAGAACGGCGGCGGTTCGCTGACCGCGCTGCCGATCATCGAGACCCAGGCGGGCGATATCTCGGCCTATATCCCGACCAACGTCATCTCCATCACCGACGGCCAGATCTTTCTCGAAACTGGCCCCTTTTTCTCGGGC
>Ga0181530_10000902_pt1 | contig 38072 bp, 34 predicted proteins | sample PEATcosm2014_Bin_42_FD_119769 | JGI IMG/M metagenome (GOLD analysis project Ga0181530, IMG submission 119769) | Peatland microbial communities from MTU Mesocosm Facility, Houghton, MI, USA - PEATcosm2014_Bin10_60_metaG | ecosystem: Environmental > Terrestrial > Soil > Wetlands > Peat | place...
ACCCCTCGCGCTGCTCGGGTGTTACGTCAATCCGTGACCGACCCGGCATCACATCCCCCCACATACGGTAGCTCTGGTTCCGGATTATGCCATATGTGGACCGACCGTGAGAATCTTGCTTAGTATTTCTGGGGCCGTCGCGACCGGCGGCATCGGTCGATTTTCATGCCAAGCTGACTGTGGTGTGCGGGGCGTCCGATACCGGAAAATCGTTCATTGTCGAGGCGATCGACTTCCTGTTGGGGGCCACGGGCTCATTAAGAGACATTCCGGAACGGATCGGCTACGACCGCCTCCGCCTGCAGCTCGAGGCGGGTGCCGCGGGACATTCGACCCTGGAGCGGAGCGTATCTGGTCGTGATTTTCGGCACGCAGGAATTTATGTCACCGACGACGTTCCGATGTCCGATGACGACACGCTCAAGGCGGCCCACCGGCATAACGAGACCGACAATCTGTCGGGATGGCTTTTGAACAACATCGGCCTGCGCGGGCGCCGGATTAAACGCAATAAGGCAGGTGCTACGAGTAGTCTAAGTTTCCGGAACCTGGCTCACATGGCCGTCGTCAAGGAAAACGACATAATCAAACCTGGTTCTCCCTATCAGACCGGCAGTACACCGGAGCTACCAGCGAATATGCCACTCTCAAACTATTGCTGACAGGACTTGACGACAGCTCGGTGGTCGATGCCAGAGTCGTAAAAGCCGAATCGGATTCGGACACCGGCAAGCTCGAAGTGATCGATGCGATGCTCGCCGATTTGCAGAGCGACCTCGCGGATGTGGAGGGGCGCGAAGAACTTACCCAACGATACGAGAGGCTGGGCTCCACGATCGAAGACGTCCAGGGGGAGTTGGAGCGGGTGCGTGGCACGGCAAACGAAGCAATGTCCTTGCGGCGTGAAACGATAATGGAACGCAACCGCAAGCAGGAGCGAGTCGACGAAATAACCGAGCTGCTTGCCCGGTTCGAGCTGCTCGCCCGTCACTACGCCTCGGATGTGCTCCGGCTCGATTCCATTCGGGAGTCCGGTAGCTTATTCACCTACCTTCCGGCGGAGCCATGCCCTTTGTGCGGCACGCCGGCTTCGGATCAGCATCATTCAGCAGGGTGCGATGGAGACACGGCCTCGATCGTCGCGAGCGCCGTTTCGGAGATCGACAAAATCCAGCTGCTGCAAAACGAACTCGGCGGCACGCGCCGTGAACTGCAAGCGGAGACCGAGACGCTGCGGTCGGACATCGGTGAATTTGACACACAGATCCGATCTCTGAACGAGCGGATCGAGACCCTTTTGGCTCCCGCGCTGACGCGTACGCAGGTTTCGTTTCGCGAGCTAGCCGATACGAGGGCCAAGGTCGCCCACGACCTGGAAATCTATCAACGCATCGACAAGCTGCAGGCGCAGCGGGAAGAGATAACTGGCCAAGACGACGAGGAAGAAGGTTCTGCCGCTGCGACCGTCGATCTGTCAAAGACCGTTCTGGACGAGCTTGCCATCACGGTTGAGAATATCCTCAAGGATTGGCATTTCCCCTCGGCGGAACGGGTGTATTTCGACGAAACCACAAAAGATTTCGTCATTAGCGGCAAGCCCAGGGGCAGCTTCGGCAAGGGATTTCGGGCTATCACTCACGCGGCCGCCACCATCGGTCTGATGGCATTCTGCTTGAAGCGTGGCTTATCGCATCCGGGTTTCGTTATTCTGGATTCGCCCCTCATGGCTTACTGGGAGCCGGAGGGAGCGGCTGACAGCCTTGTTGGCACGGACTTGAAGGATCGTTTCTATGAATACATTCAGTCCGATCGGTTCTTGGGCCAGGCGATAATCATCGAAAATGAGCATCCGACCATTACCCTGGATGATCCTAGGATGGCGGTGATTTTCACGCGCAACCCCTCGGAGGGACGTTTCGGGCTGTTTCCCGTCTCGTAAGCTTGCCTGAATCTCACCTGCACGACGCACCTGCTCTACTACAAGGTCTTTCGCGACGGGCAGCGCGCGCATTGGCGGGCTCGGTCAATGGCCGAAACGGGACAAAAGCGGTCGTCCCTGAACCCGCTCTACGCGACAAACCGGGTTCGTGTAGATAGACCACCGACGGCGACCGGTCGTGTCGGCCCGCAATTTCGTCCCTCGAATTGCTATTGTCGAGCCTTATATTGTGATTAACGCCTCGTGCGAGGCGAGGCGCACAAGAACGCAAAAGGGGAGTTATGGCTGTAAATCCGCTGATAAAACAGCGAAGGTCGGGGCCGGGGCGGCCGTTTCAAAAAGGGCAATCGGTCAAGCCCCGCACCGCCTGTTACGGTGCCGTGCACCGCCTGTTATTGCGCGCCAATAACAGGTGGATAACAGGCGGTGAGCCGCCTGTTAATTTGCGCCGAAAACAGATGGACAACAGATGGCGGACCATCTGTTAAACGAGCGACCACAAAACGGGCCGGGGGTATGCGCCGGGTCCGTGGCTTGAGTCGGTTGACCCGCCCGCCCGATAGGCGGAACCTTGGCTCAATCACCTATGGAGGAAGGCCATGAAAGTCGGCATCGCGCTCAACATGCTGTGCCAGGACGGCCGTTCTGACGCTTCGGTCGTCGGCGAGCACCTGGCGGCGGGCGATCTCGCCGAGCCGTTGGGCTTCGACTCGCTGTTCGCGCTCGAGCACCATTTCACCGGCTATGCGATGTCGCCGGCGCCGACCCAGCTGCTCTCCTATTTCGCCGGCCGCACCAAGCGCATCCAGCTCGGCACCGCGGTCATCGTGTTGCCGTGGCACGATCCGGTGCGCGTCGCCGAGCAGATCGCGCTCTTGGACATCCTCTGTGGCGGGCGCTGTGTGTTCGGGTTCGGCCGCGGCGCGGCCAGCGTCGAGTACGAAGGGTTCCGCATTCCGATGGGCGAAGCGCGGCCGCGTTTTGTCGAGGCGGCGCAGATCATCGTCAAGGCGCTCGCGAACGACAGCTTCGAGCACCACGGCGAATTCTACCAGATCCCGCGCACCGCGATCCGTCCGCGGCCGATCTCGCATCCCGAGCGCCGCTTCCACGCCTCGGCGGTCAGCCCGGAATCAGCCGAGATCATGGCGAAGCTCGGCTTCGGCATCCTGATGGTCATGCAGAACGAATGGCCGAAAGCCGCGGAAGACATCGCCCGCTACCGTGAGATCGCGACCGCCGCCGGGCACGCACCGCGCCCGCCGATCATCCTGACCAATGTCTGCTGCGCCGAGAGCCGCGCCGAGGCGCAGGAGCGCGCGGTCAAGTATCTCGGCCTCAAATGGCAGTCGATCGACGACCATTACCATTTCTCCGACGGCCATCTCTCGACCGTCAAAGGTTATGAGAGCTACGGCAAGATGTCGCGCACCTACGCCAAGATCAACGAAAGCGCCGAGGCGCGGGCAAAGGCGACCGATTTCTACGTCTCGATCCAGATCGTCGGCACGCCCAAGGATTGCCTGGAAAAAATCCACGAACTGCAGCGCTGCACCGGGATGGACCACCTCGTCACCGAATTCTCGTTCGGCGGTCTGCCGCACGAGGAGGCCGAACTCAACATGCGGCTCTTCGCCGACAAGGTGATGCCGGTGCTGCAGCGCGACCCCGCCTTCGCCGCGCCGCCGGTCGAGGTCGGGCTGTCGGTGCTGACGTCGGGCGAGAAGGAGCGCCTCTTCGCGCCGGCCTAACGCCTACGCGAACGCCTGTTTGAACGCGGCCCACACCGCGCGCTGCGCGCTCATCGCGTCGTCGACCGCCGGCATCATGCCAAAAAAGGCGTGGATCATCCCGGCATACTCATGACGCTCGACCGGCACGCCGGCCGCCTTCAGCCGCTCGCCGTAAACGAGGCCCTCGTCGTGCAGCACGTCGCACTCGGCGGCGATGATAATGGCCGGGGCCACCCCGGCGACACTCGGCGCCAAGAGCGGCGAGGCGCGCCAATCCTCGGCATCGTCCATCGTGCGCAGGTAGTGGCCGCGGAACCACTGCATCGCGCCGGCGGTCAGGATGCCGCAGCCGCTCGCGTATTTCTTGTAGCTCTCGCTGCCCATGCGGAAATCGGCGACCGGGTAGACCAGCGATTGCAGCCGCAGCTTCGGCGCGCCCTTGTCGCGGGCGATCAGCGCGACGACCGCGGCGAGGTTGGCGCCGGCGCTGTCGCCGTGCACCCCGAGCCGGTCGGGATCGGCGCCGATGCTGGCGGCATTGGCATGCACCCATTCGAGCGCCGCCATTGAGTCCTCGACCGCGGCCGGGAAGCGATGCTCGGGCCCCATCCGATAGTCGATCGAGACCACCACCGCCTCAGCGCCCCCGCACAAATTGCGCGCGACCAGATCGTGAGTGTCGAGGCTGCCGATGACATGCCCGCCGCCGTGGTAATAGACGATCGCCGGGCGGACCCCGGCTGCGTTCGGCGTGTAAATCCGCACCGGAATTTGCCCCGCCGAGCCCGGGATCGTCCGGTTTTCGACCGTGGCGACCGGCAGCGTCTCGGCCTTGCGCGACGCGGCCATCGTCTCCATCAGTTCCCGCGCCTCGGCGGGGGTGCTGTCCTCGAACGGCTTCAGGTTGAGCGTCGCCATGATCTCGAGGGCGCGCTGGATCTGTGGATGAAGGTTCGGCATGAGGTTCCCCGCGGCGAGAAATCGGCACTAAGATGCGGCAGTTCGCGGAGGCGGGCAACGGGAGGAAGGCATGAGCGAGGCCGCCGGCAACGCCGCCGATTACTTCATCGCCCGCCATCTGCGTGAAGGGCGCGGCGATCAGCTCGCCTTTGTCGATCCGTGGCGCAGCCTCACCTATGCCGAACTCGACGCCGCCTCGGCGCGCTTCGCCGCCGGGCTGCGTAACGCCGGCATCGAGCGCGAGCGGCGCATCGCGCTCGTCATGCTCGACACGATCGATTTCCCGATCGCGTTCTGGGGCGCGCTGCGCGCCGGGGTGATCCCCGTGCCGATCAACACGCTGCTGCCCGCCGACATCACGGGCTACATCCTGCAGGACAGCCGCGCGGCGGCGCTGTTCGTCTCGGCGCCGCTGCTGGAGTCGCTGAAACCAGCCGCCCGCTGGATCGGCCGGGTGGTCGTCAGCAATCCCGATGGCGACACCTGCGGCTTCGCCGACTTCCTTGCCGGCAACAGCACCGAGCCGATGGTCGAATGCTCGCCCGACGAGACCGCCTTCTGGCTCTATTCCTCGGGCTCGACCGGAGCACCGAAGGGCGTGCGCCATGTCCATTCGAGCCTCAAGGCGACCGCCGACACCTACGCCGCCAACATTCTGAACCTGGGCCCCGACGATATCGTGTTCTCGGCCGCCAAGCTGTTTTTCGCCTATGGGCTCGGCAATTCGATGACCTTCCCGATGGCGGCCGGCGCGTCGGCGATGCTGTTGCCCGACCGCCCGACCCCCGACGCGGTGCTCGATGTGATGCGCCGGCACCACCCGACCGTGTTCGCGGGCGTGCCGACCCTCTACGCATCGCTGCTCGCGCATCCCGGGCTCGGCCGGGGCGCCGGCTCCGACCGGTTGCGCCTCTGCATCTCGGCCGGCGAGCCGCTGCCCGAGCACGTCGGGCTGCGCTGGCGCGACAAGACCGGCTGCGACATCCTCGACGGGATCGGCTCGACTGAGATGCTGCACATCTTCCTGTCGAACCGCCCGGGCGATATCCGTTACGGCAGCACCGGTAAGCCGGTACCGGGCTACGAGGCGCGCATCGTCGACGACAACGGCAACGAGGCCCCCGACGGCGAGACCGGCGAGCTGGTCGTCCGCGGCCCGAGCGCCGGCGACGGCTACTGGAACCAGCGCGCCAAGTCGCGCCTGACATTCCGCGGCGAGTGGACCCACACCGGCGACACCTACACGCGCGACGCTGACGGCTATTACCGCTATTGCGGACGCCAGGACGACATGCTCAAGGTCGGCGGCATCTGGGTGTCGCCGTTCGAGGTCGAGGAGGCGCTGACCGCCAACCCGGCGGTGCTGGAAGCTGCGGTTGTCGGCCACCCCGATGGCGACGGGCTGATAAAGCCCAAAGCCTTTGTCGTGCTGCAAGAAGGCGCGCGGAGCGAGGACCGCACCGCGCTGTGCGAAACATTACAGGCATCGGTCAAGGACCGCATCGGCGTGTGGAAATACCCGCGCTGGATCGAATTCGCCGAAGCGCTGCCAAAAACCGCGACCGGCAAGATCCAGCGTTACAAACTGCGGGAGGGCGCATGACGCGTCATCCCTTCTCTCGCTCCCCGGCGAAAGCCGGGGCCCACTCTTCAGCCTCCCAGACGGCTGAGGGATGGGCTCCGGCTTTCGCCGGGGAGCGTAAATGAGGGTCCACAGGATAATGGCCCCGATCGACTTCCGTACCGATCCCTCGCATTACCGCCATTGGCGGCTCGCGACCGACGGCGCGGTCGCGATCCTGACCCTTGATGTCAATCCTGCTGCGGGGCTCTATCCCGGCACCGAGTTGAAGCTCAATTCCTACGATCTCGGCGTCGATATCGAGCTCGCCGACGCGGTGCAGCGGCTGCGCTTCGAGCACCCGGAGGTACGCGCCGTCATCCTCCGCTCGGGCAAGGACAATGTGTTCTGCGCCGGCGCCAATATCGGCGCGCTCGCCAAATCGGCGCATGGCGACAAGGTCAATTTCTGCAAGTTCACCAACGAAACCCGCCTGGCGATCGAGGACGCCTCGTCGTATTCCGGCCAGCGCTATCTCGCGGCGGTCAGCGGCGCCGCGGCCGGCGGCGGCTACGAGCTGGCGGCTTCGTGCGATTGGATCACCTTGATCGACGACCGGCGCTCGTCGGTGTCGCTGCCCGAGGTGCCGCTGCTCGCCGTGCTGCCCGGCACCGGCGGGCTCACCCGCCTCACCGACAAGCGCAAGCTGCGCCGCGACCGCGCCGACCAGTTCTGCACGATGGAGGAAGGCGTCCGCGGCCAACGCGCGCTCGACTGGCGCCTCGTCGACGAGATCGTGCCGCCCTCCTTATGGGACGAGCGGATCGCCGAGCGCGCCGCGGCTCTGGCCGCGACCTCCGATCGACCGGCGGACGCCAAGGGCATTGCCCTGCCGCCGCTCGACCGGAAAACGACAGAGTTCACGATCGAGTACCCACACCTCTATGTGGGACTCGATCGGGAGGCCCGGCGCGCAACGATCACCGTGTGGGGGCCGGCCGGGATACCCGGCAATCTCTCGGCGATTCACGCAGAGGAGGCCGCCTTTTGGCCGTTGGCGGTGGCACGAGAGCTGGACGACGCGATCCTGCATCTGCGCGCCAACGATCCGGAGCTCGGCCTCGTCCTGTTGCGCAGCGACGGCAACCGCGAGGCGGTGCTTGCCATCGACGCGCTGCTCGACCAGCACGCCGACGATTGGTTCGTGCGCGAAATCCGGCTGTACTGGAAGCGCGTCCTCAAGCGCATCGACATGACTTCGCGCAGCCTATTCGCGCTGATCGAGCCGGGCAGCTGTTTTGCGGGCTTTCTAGCCGAGCTGGTCTTTGCCGCTGATCGAACACTGATGTTTGCGGGCACGCGGGACGGCGACAATCGTGGCGAGGCGACGCTGACCTTGTCGGCCGCTAACTTCGGCGCCTATCCGATGGGCAACGGTCTGTCGCGGCTCGCAACGCGGTTCCTCGGCGAACCGGAGAGCCTCGCCGCGTCGGAAGCGCGGATTGGAATGCCGCTCACTGCGGCGGATGCCGAGGCGGTCGGACTGATCACCGCGGCTTACGATGAGGTCGACTGGCACGACGAGGTCCGGCTGATGCTCGAGGAGCGGGCCAGCTTCTCGGCCGACGCGCTGACCGGGCTCGAAGCCAATCTGCGCTTCGCCGGGCCGGAGACGATGGAAACTCGCATTTTCGGCCGCCTGACGGCGTGGCAGAACTGGATCTTTCAGCGCGCCAACGCGGTCGGCGACGACGGCGCACTCAAATCCTACGGCACCGGCAAGCGCCCCAATTTCGACCCGAAGCGGGTGTGAAGTGCGACTCTAAAATTGCCGCAATGCTGTTGTAGGCTAATTGCTGTCGTGTAGAAGTGAACAAGCGTTTTGCTGCTGATGATTTGCTGCAGATAACAGCAAAAAGCAGCAGAGCCGGGGTCACGCGGGGAGAGGCTCATGCCGGGCGACATGGCGGTCGATTACGATGGGCTGATCCCGAACAATGTCGGGCTCAACGCCGACCCGCGCTTGCGGCGGGCGTTGGAAAGCTGGCACCCGGGTTATCTCCACTGGTGGCAGGATCGTGGACCGGACGGGTTCCAGGCGGCCGAGGTTTATCTGCGCACCGCGGTCGGGGTCGACCCGGAGGGCTGGGCCAAGTTCGGCTATGTCCGGATGCCTGACTACCGCTGGGGCATCCTCCTGGCGCCACAGGTCGACGGCCGCACGATCCCGTTCGGCGCGCATAAAGGCGAAGCCGCCTGGCAGGAGGTGCCGGGCGAATACCGCGCGATGCTGCGCCGCCTGATCACCGTGCAGGGCGACACGGAGCCCGCCTCGGTCGAGCAGCAGCGCCGGCTCGGCGCGACCGCGCCGTCGCTCTACGATCTCAGAAACCTGTTCCAGGTCAATGTCGAGGAGGCCCGCCATTTGTGGGCGATGATTTACCTGCTGCAAAAGTATTTCGGCCGCGACGGACGCGAGGAGGCCGAGGATTTGCTGCGCCGCAAATCCGGCGACCGGGACAGCCCGCGTCTCCTGGGCGCGTTCAACGAGCGCACCCCGGATTGGCTCGCATTCTTCATGTTCACCTTCTTCACCGACCGCGACGGCAAGATGCAGCTGCACGCGCTGGCGCAATCGGGGTTCGATCCTTTGTCGCGCACCTGCCGCTTCATGCTGACCGAGGAAGCGCACCACATGTTCATCGGCCAGTCGGGGGTCGGCCGCATCCTCGAGGCGACCTGCGCGGCGATGAACAAGGCGGGCATCGACGACCCGCGCGAGATCGCGCGGGTGCGCGCGCTCGGGGTCATCGACCTGCCGACGCTGCAAAAGCGCGCGAACATGCATTTCTCGCTGACCCTCGATTTGTTCGGCAGCGAACTCAGCACCAACGCCGCCAACGCGTTCCAGGCCGGGCTCAAGGGCCGTTATCTCGAAGACCAGATCGACGACGACCACATCTTGACCGGCGCGACCTATCCGGTGCTGCGCCTCAAGGACGGCGCGATCGCGCGCGAGGCGGTACCGGCGCTGTCGGCGCTCAACATGCGGCTGCGCGACGACTACGTCGCCGACGCAACGTCGGCGGTCGAGCGCTGGTGGAACCGCATCATCGGACGGGCCGGATTTGACTATCGGATCACCCTGCCGCATGTCGCCTTCAACCGGCGGATCGGCGAATTCGCCCCGATCGAGGCCGACCCCGAGGGCCATCTGTTGAGTGTGGCCGAATGGGCTCGGCGGCGCGACGAGTTCCTGCCCTCGGCCGACGACGATGCGTTTGTCGCCAGTCTGATGCGGCCCGTGCGCGAGCCCGGTAAATTCGCCTCCTGGATCGCCCCGCCGCGCACCGGCATCGACAACAAGCCCGGCAATTTTGAATACGTGAAGCTGGCGTAATTTGCCCGACATCTCGCCCGGCGAAACCTATCTCTCCTACACGCCGGTCCTTGCCGCGCATGCCGGGACCCAGCCCGATCTTTTCTTGCGCTGGAACCGCATTCCCGAAGCGGCGACATCGGTCGACATCGCGATTTTCCTGCACGGCTTCTCGCAATCGGCCGGCGCGATGCCGCTCGGCGAGAAAATCGCGCGCAGCGGACTGATCTTGACCGGCCGCGACCGGCCGACCCTGGCGATGCTGCCGCGCGGCAATTGGATCCGGCACTATTATTATGACTTCCCAGCGCTTCTTTCGGGCGGGATCGACCTGCTGATCGCCTACGGGCTGTACCGCCTGTCAGAAAAACTCGACCGCAACTTGGCTCTCGACCGATTCATTCTGTCCGCGCATTCCGGCGGCGGCATGCCGGCGATCGACATCATCGCTGGGTCACAGGCGCAACCGGCCGAACTTTACGTCTTCGACGGGCTCTACGGCCGCGACCCGGCGCTGGGCGACCCGCTGCAGGGGATCGAGATTGTCGATCACTGGCTGGCCGCGCGCTTCGCGCAGGAACCAGCCCGCCCGGGCGCGCTGCGCGTGCCGTTTATCGAAAGCCAGACTGGCCCGTTCTCGCGCAAAGTCGCGACGCTTATCGCCACCCGGATCGCCGCGGCCGACCCGGCGCTACGTCCCGCGCTCGCAAGCCGTTACCGGGTCGAAGCGTCGGGCGTCCAGCATTCGCAGGTGGCCCGCATCGCGCTCCCCGAATTGCTCGCCGACCCGGCCGCCGAGATCGATTGGTACCAGCCGTCGCGCTTCTAGCGCTTAGGGAAGAGTACTCAAATCCAACACTTCCGCGTCGTCGGCCGGTTCCAGTTCGCAGGCATTTACCGTCATTCCCAACAACGTGTAGTAGCCGATCGCCGTGGTGAGCTGGACGATCTCGTCATTGCCAAAGCGGCTATGCAGCTTTTTGAACAGCGCCTCGTCAACGCGGTGCTTGCGTAAGAGCTGACGAGTGAATTCGACGATGTCCGCGTCCCCGGCGGGAATGCCGCGCGAGTGGTTCTCGCGGATCGCCGTGATCGTCGCTTCGGAAACGCCCAGGCGCCGCGCACCGCCAGTCTGCGCGCCCCAGACGTACATCGCCTCGAACTCGCGGGCGACGGTCATCGCCGCCAGCACCCGCACCTTCATGTCGAGTGAGCCCTCGAAGCGGACGTAGGCGCCCAAATTCGCCACACGCTCCGCCACCTCGGGAGAGTGCATGAACATCAGAAACGGGCCTTGCACCGCGCCGCGGCTGGCGACGATCGAATCAAACGCGCCGTGATGCTTCGTATCGAGCTGATCCTTGCTCGTGATGTGGGGGAGCCGCGCCATGGTCTTTTTCCTCCGTTGGTTGTTCTATCGCGTCGGGCAGGACGGTACCGGCTGCATGTCGCGGGTCCAGATCTCGCTCCTGCCGATCAGCGATATCCCAATATAGCCGTGCAAGTCGATCGTGCCATCGGCCCGCAATTTCAGCGTCGCGTGATAGGTCTTGCCGCCTTCAGGATCGTACACCGTACCGTCTTCCCAGCTGTTTGGCCCCGCGTGCTTGAAGCCGTACATGAAGGTAAGCCCGCACAGCGGCTGATTTCGCCGTGCCGGATCGGGGTTCTTGATATCGAGGGCTTGCGGGTTCGGATCGTTGGCGTCGATCCGGAACCACACCAGCCTGCCGCACAGCGTGTCGCCGCCGCAGCGAGAGATCTCAACGATCCCGTCTTTCTTCTCGGTCAGCCAGTTTCCCTCGGGAGGGGGACCGGGCGTCGCGGCGCCCGTCGTGACAAGCGCGCCCAGCAACAGGGCAACCGGCTTCAACAAGCTCTGCATCGCGAAGAGATTATAGGACGCGATCGATCGCGAACATCGGCCAGCCTCTTCAGCAGCCGTCCGTGTCGACAATTCGGTCGCCGGCGGTGCCGATCGGCATAGGGTGTGCATATACTGGGGTGGATGATGGCGGCACTGGGGCGGAAGCGTCGCGGTGGCGCGACCCATGGACCGGCCATAGCCATGCAAGCTCTGTTCATCGGCCAAGCCTATATCGACATCACCTTTGTCGCGGATTCGCTGCCGATCGGCGACGAGAAGACGGTCGCGCGCAATTATGCCGTCTCGTTCGGCGGCAACGCAGTCACCGCTGCCTTTTGCTGCGCCAAGCTCGGGGTCAAGCCCGATCTCTTGGCCTCGGTGGCCGACGATTGGCTCGGGCGCATGTTCATCGACATGGCGATGCGCTACGGCATTTCGCTGCACCATCGCAAGGTCGCCGGGTCGTCGCTGTCCTTCGTGATGCCGAAAGACGGGCAGCGCGCGATCGTCCGCTGTCGCGACGATGACTACAAGCATCCCCACCCGCCGCTGCACCTGACCGGCTGCCGCGCGCTGCATGTCGACGGGCACCAGGCGGATGCCGCGATCGATTACGCGAGGGCGTGCCGCGAGGCTGGCATCCTGACCTCGCTCGACGGCGGCGGCTTGCGCTCCAACACCCATGAGCTCTTGGAATTCATCGATGTTGCGGTAGTCGCCGAGCGGCTCTGCGAGCAGATGGAATTGAGCCCCGGCGCGATGCTCGACTATCTGCGCTCGCGCGGCTGCCGGATCGGCGGCGTGACGATGGGGCCGCAAGGGTTGCTCTATTACCAGGGGGACGGCGCGCCGCGCCTGCTGCCGTCGCTCGACGTGCCGGCCGAACGAATCGTCGACACCAACGGCGCCGGCGACATCTTCCACGGCGCCTATATCTACGCGTTCCTGACCAATCCGTTCGGCCTGTGGGACGATCATTTCCGCTTCGCCCGAGCCGCCTCGGCCTACGCGATCCAGCATCTCGGCAATGAAGCCAGCCTGCCCAGCGTGGCGGATATCAACGAGACTCACGCGCGCTTCGACGAGCGGCGCGAGCGGCCGAAATTGATGCTGGCGGAGTGAGAGGCGTGCTCGTACCGCCGCCGCCGACCAGCGCCTTCTCTCGCGGCTCGATGTGCCGGACATGCTGACAAGCGAAGAAGACATCGAGCAATTCAAGGAGTCGGTGCTCGCCAAGCTGACCCTCTCGGTCGGCAAGGATTTCTCGACGGCGACCAATCGCGACTGGTTCGTCGCGACGACCTTCGCCTTGCGCGACCGGGTGATCCATCGCTGGCTGGCCTCCGACCGCGAGGATTTGGCGCGCGGCCGCAAGCGCGTCTACTACCTGTCGCTCGAGTTCCTGATCGGCCGGCTGCTGAACGATGTCGCCGGCAATCTTCAGCTCGACGATATCGTGCACCGCGCGCTCGGCGATCTCGGCGTCGATTTCGACCGGGTGCGTTTTTCCGAGCCCGATGCGGCGCTCGGCAATGGCGGTCTCGGCCGGCTCGCGGCGTGCTTCCTCGAAAGCATGTCGAGTCTTGGCATCCCGGCCTGCGGCTACGGCATCCGCTACGACCATGGCCTCTTCCGCCAGATCGTCCACGATGGCTGGCAGCAGGAATTCCCGGAGGAATGGCTGTCCTTCGCCAACCCGTGGGAATTCGAGCGGCCGGAAATCAACTACGACGTCAACTACGGCGGCTGGGTCGAAACGGTGCCTGGGCGCGGCGGCCACACGCGGTTTGTCTGGCACCCGGAAGAGACGATCGAGGCCGTCGCCTACGATACGCCGGTCGTCGGCTGGCGCGGCGCGCATGTCAATCCACTGCGGCTATGGTCGGCCCGCGCGGTCGACCCGTTGCGCCTCGACATGTTCAACCGCGGCGACCATGCCGGCGCGCTGACCGAGCAGAACCGCGCCGAGACCTTGTCGAAGATCCTCTATCCGAGTGATGAAAGCCCGGCCGGCCGCGAGCTGCGCCTGCGCCAGGAATATTTCTTCGTTTCTGCCTCGCTTCAGGATCTCGTTCAGCGTCACCGCCGCGCCTTCGGCTCGCTTGAGACGCTGCCGGACCGGGCCGCGATCCAGCTCAACGACACGCATCCGAGCGTCGCGATCCCCGAGTTGATGCGCATCCTCGTCGATCTCCACAACATCCCGTGGGACGAGGCGTGGAAGATCACTGTCGCCACCTGCCACTACACCAACCATACGCTGATGCCCGAGGCGCTCGAAAGCTGGTCAGTGACCTTGTTCGAGCGCTTTCTGCCGCGGCACCTGCAGATTATCTATCTGATCAACGCCCGCCATCTCGAGGCGGCGGCGAAAAGCCACGCGCTCGATGCCGAGGCCATGGCGTCGATATCGCTGATCGACGAGCACGGCGGCCGGCACGTCAAGATGGGCCACCTCGCCTTTGTCGGCAGCAGCCGCATCAACGGCGTTTCGGCGATGCACACCGCGCTGTTGCGCCAGACCGTGTTCCGCGACATGCAGCGTCTCTATCCCGAGCGCATCGTCAACGTCACCAACGGGATCACGTTTCGCCGCTGGCTCTATCAGTCCAACCCGCGGCTGACGCGCCTCCTGTCGCAGGTATGCGGCGAGGATATCCGCGACAATCCGTCGGCGATCGGCCGCTTTGCCGCGATGGCCGACGACAGTGCTCTGCACGAGCGGCTGCGCGCGGTCAAACGCGCCAACCGGCTGGCTCTGGCGCGGCTGATCTACGACCGGATGCAGCTTCGGGTCGATCCCGGCGCGCTGTTCGACGTGCAGATCAAGCGCATCCACGAATACAAGCGCCAGCTCCTCAACCTGCTGGAGACCGTCGCGCTCTACAACGCAATGCGCGCCGAGCCGAACCGCGAGTGGGTGCCGCGCGTCAAGATCTTCGCCGGCAAGGCCGCCGCCAGCTACGTGGTGGCCAAGCTGATCATCAAGCTCGCCCACGATATCGCCGAGGTGATCAACCGCGACCCCGCGGTGCGCGACCTGCTCAAGGTCGTTTTTCTCGCCAACTACAACGTCAGCCTCGCCGAGACGATCATCCCCGCCGCCGACCTTTCGGAGCAGATCTCGACCGCCGGGATGGAGGCCTCGGGCACCGGCAACATGAAGCTGGCGCTCAACGGCGCGCTGACCATCGGCACGCTCGACGGCGCCAATATCGAGATCCGCGACAATGTCGGCGCCGACAACATCTTCATCTTCGGCCTGCGCGCCGACGAGGTGGCTGAGCTGCGCCACAGCGCGCGGGAAGGCAGGCGCCGGGTCGCGCCATCGCCGGAGCTTGCCGAGGTTCTCGAAATGATCGAGACCGGCGTGTTCTCGCCGGGCGAACCGAACCGCTTCCACCTGCTGACCAACGCGCTGCGGCACGGCGACCATTACATGATCGTCGCCGATTTCGACTCCTACTGGCGCGAGCAACGCCAAGTCGATGCGTTCTGGCGCAACTCCGACGAATGGGCGCGGATGTGCATCCGGAACATCGCCGGCATGGGCTGGTTCTCCGCCGACCGCGCGATCGGCGACTACGCCAAGTCCGTGTGGCACGCCCGGTTTTAAAACGAACCGTTTCGGGTGCGCCGCCGACCGTCCGCAAGACTTCTCATCGTAGATCGACTCGGAAGGGTCCTGCTCTTCCGCTTCGTTCATATCAAGGGCCCACTTGCCGGCCAGGATTTTTGGGCCACGCCCGGCGGAGGCGTCGAGGACGGGGAGACCGTTGCGCAGGCAGCGCTTCGAGAGCTTTGGGAAGAGACCGGCATTCGAGTAGAGAATGTCGGTCCTCCGGTAGGACACAGAGAATTGGTGCTGCAACTTCCCGATGGCGAATATGTCATCTCGGATGAGCGGTTCTTCCTTGTTGAAGCCAAGGACGAAACCCTGTCGCGCGACGGATGGACCCCGCTGGAGAGGGAAATCATGGTCGAGCATCGGTGGTGGTCGGAGGATGATCTAACCCGGACCTCTGAAACGGTCTGGCCGGAAAATATCGCGGAAATGCTGAGAGAGGTCGCTACGGGAGAAGCTCCGTGACCGCCCCGTCGTCGTCGCGGCGTTAAGTTTGAAGTTTGATGGTGCTCGCCGAAAAACTCGCCGGGTTCACGCGGCGGATGCGGTGATGAAGCCCAGGCTTACCCTCGACGCGCTGAATACCGCCCTGCCCGGCGAATTTGCCGCGGCGCTCGCGAACGCCTTCGAGCATTCGCCATGGATCGCCGGAACCGCGGCAAGCGCGCGACCCTTCGCAAGCCTCGCCGAACTGCGCGACGCGATGATCGCGGTAATCGATCAGGCGTCGCCCGAACGACGCCTCGGTCTAATCCGCGCGCATCCCGATCTCGCCAACAGGACGCAGCGCGCCGCGGGACTAACCGCGGAATCGACCGCCGAGCAAGACTGGGCCGGGCTCGACCGGCTATCCGATGCCGAGTTCGCACTGTTCGAGCAATCCAACCGCGCCTACCGGCGAAAATTCGGGTTCCCGTCCATTCTCTGTGTGCGCCGGCACACCAGGGATTCGATCCTGGATATCTTCGCGCGGCGGCTGAAAAACCAGCCAACGCAGGAGGAGCGAGAAACCATCGACGAGATCGGCCGGATCGCGACCCTGCGGCTCGCCGAGCTGATCGATAGCACGACGCCCTTACCGATCAACGGACGGCTGTCGACGCATGTCCTCGACACGCATGCCGGCCAGCCGGCAGCCGGCGTGGCGCTGGAATTGATCGAGCTGTCGCGACACGGCGCGAGCCGGCTCATTGCCAAGACGGCGACCAACGCCGACGGCCGGACGGACGGTGCGCTGATTGAGGGCCGCCCCGTGCCGATCGGAGCCTATGAGCTGTGGTTCCACATGGGCGATTACTTCGCACGCCGCGGCGTGGCCATGAACGAGCCGCCCTTTCTCGAAATCGTCCCGGTGCGCTTTGGGGTATCGGAACCGGAGGTTCATCTTCATATACCGCTTCTGGTGACCCCGTGGAGCTACACGACCTATCGAGGCAGCTGAAGAACCAGTCAGCTACCAGCCGAGTTCGCCGCGCAACCGGGCCAAGGTCTCGAGGTTGCGCTCGTGGTCGCCGGCGAAGCGCAGCACGAGGTGGCTGGCGCCTTCGTCGACATAGGATTTGAGCCACGCCGCCGCGCCTGACGCGGGGCCGGCGTAATTGGCCTGGCGCGAGCGCATCACCTCCGCAGGTTGGCCATAGTAATTCTCGAAAAACCCGTCGATGCGCCGGCCGGCGCGGGCGGCGTCTTCGTCGATCGTCAGGGTCAGGTATATCGCGCCGGTAAGATCGGCCGGATCGCGCCCGGCGTCGCGAGCGATGTCCTGGATCTCGCGCCACTGCGCGCCCCAGCCCGGGGCATCGGGCGCATTCGGGAACCAGCCGTCATAGAGCCGGCCGACCCGCTCGCGCGCGGCGCGGACCATGCCGCCAATCCAGATCGGTGGGCCGCCCAGGCGGTGCGGCGTCGGGCCGAGGACGCTGTTCTCGACGATCCAGCGGCCGTTCCAGCTGACCGGCTTGCCGGTCCACAGCTCGCGGCACAGGCGCAGCCCTTCGAGCATGCGCCCGACGCGCTTCTCGAACGGCACCCCGGCTGCGACGAACTCGGCGCGGATATTGGGAACGTCCGAGGCGATGCCGACGCCCAGGATGTAGCGCCCCGCGCTGATCTGATCGAGGGTCGCGATCTGCTGCGCAAGCACGACCGGGTTGCGCAGCGCTGGCAAAAGCACCGCGGTGCCGAGCTCGGCGCGCTTGGTGCGCGCGGCAACCGCGGCGAGCAAGGTCAGCGGGTCGTGGCGCGGCCGCGCCAACAGCGAGTCGCCGACCCAGATTGAGTCGAAGCCGAGGCTTTCGGCGCGCTCGGCAAGCGCCAGCAGCGGCGCCGCCTCGGGCCGGCCTTCCATGACCTGCTCGCGGGTCGGCAGCAGATATCCGATGCGCAACGTCATCGCGGCTCTCCGTGGCTCCAACCGGCGCATATTAGCCAATCCGCGTGACGCATTGACAGCGCAGCGCGCCTTGTTCGCAATACCGGCTCGAACCGCCAACAAGGTGCCGTATGGACGATGTGATAAGCCGCCCTTCGCTGGTCGATCCGCTCGGCCGCATCCGCGAGCTGGGGCCAGCCATCCTCGAAGCGGCGGACACGATCGAGCGGACGCGGCGCATTCCGGAGCCGTTGTTGACCCGGCTGCACGACGCACGCCTGTTCCGCATGCTGCTGCCGTTGTCGGTCGGCGGTGACGAGATCGATCCGGTCACCTATGCGCGCGTGGTCGAGGCGGCGTCGAGCCATGACGGCTCGGTTGGCTGGTGCCTGTCGATCGCCAACAGCACATCGCTCATCGCGCCCTATCTCGACCGTGAGATCGCGCGCAAGATTTTCGGCCCCCCGCGTGCGACCTGCGCCTGGGGTCCGCCCAACGACAGCGTCGCCAAGGCGGCGCCGGGCGGATATCGCGTGACCGGGCAGTGGAGCTTTGCGAGCGGCTGCCGTCATTCGAGCTGGATGGGCGCGCACGGCTGCGTCGTCGAGCCCGACGGCGCGCTGCGGCTCAACCGCTTTGGCCGACCGACCCTCCGCACCTGGCTGTTTCCGGTCGAGCAGGCGACCTTGCTTGATACCTGGGACACGATCGGCCTGCGCGGCACGGCCTCGGATTCGTACCGTGTGGACGATCTGTTCGTGCCCGAGGAATTCAGTTCGACCCGCGAGGACCCGGAGTTGCGGCGCGAGCCGGGCCGGCTCTACAAGTTCCCGCAGCAGACGATGTACTCGGTCGGGATTGCCTCGGTGGCGCTCGGCCTCGCGCGCGGCATGCTCGACGCGTTCATCGAGCTCGCCTGCCGGAAGACGCCGCGCGGTATGGTGCGGCTCGCCGATAGCGGCGTGGTGCAGGCCGAAGTCGCGAAGTGCGAGGCGCGGCTCGGCGCGGCGCGCGCCTATCTCTACGACACGCTCGGCGAAATCTACGACACCGGCGACGATGTCGCCCCGATCGACATACCGGCGCGCGGCCGCGTGCGGCTCGCCGGCACTCATGCGATTTCGACTGCGGTCAGCGTCGCCGACTACACCTACAAAGCAGCCGGGGTCGACGCGATCTTTCCGGGCAGCCCGTTCATGCGCCGTTTTCGCGACATTCACACCGTGTCGCAGCAGATCCAGTCGCGCGACGTGCATTTCGAGACCTGTGGCCAAATCCTCCTCGGCAACGCGCCAGAAGTCTTCCTCTAGCGACGATGCCGCCGCCCCGCCTGCCGGCGCTGATCGCGGGGCGGCTGCCGTTCTTCTACGGCTGGGTCGTGCTCGGCGTGCTGTGCTGCGCCGGCTTCTCGCGTCAAGGACCGGCGGTGTCGACGCTATCGGTGTTCGTGACCCCGCTGATCCTCGATTTCGGCTGGTCGCGCACCGCGTTGTCGGGTGCGGTGTCGCTCGGCGGTATCCTCGCGGCAGTCGTTTCGCCGGCGATCGGCCCGTTCCTCGACCGCGCCGGCTCGCGTCTGCTGCTGAGTTATGCGGTGCTGACGACGGGCGCGGCGTTGCTGTTGTTGTCGCTGAGCAATTCGCTCGCGATGTTCTACATCCTGCTCTGCTTCGCCCGGATGAACTGGGCAAGCCCTTTTGAGCTCGGCATCTACGGCGCGGTCAACAATTGGTTCATCGCGCGTCGCCAGTTCGCGACCTCGGTCGCGACCCTGGCGCAGATGGCCGGGCTGGTGACGATGCCCTTGATCGCCCAGTTCGCCATGCTACGCTTGTCGTGGCGTGCCGCGTGGCTGGCGATCGGTCTGCTGACATTGGTCGTCGGCTTTCTGCCGACGGTATTGCTCCTCGTTCGGCGGCCGGAAGACATCGGGTTGGCACCCGATGGCCGAGATACGCCGGCCGTCTCGCAAACTATTGCGGCGCCGGCTATCGCCGATCCGGTGGATGCCGATTTTTCTCGCGCCCAGGCGCTGCGCATGCCGGCATTCTGGCTGGTCCTCGCCTACACCGTGCTGATCTATCCGATCCAAGCAGGGATTAGCTTGCATATGGCGCCGAATCTGAACGAGCACGGGATCACCCCGACGATCGTCAGCACCTATTCGCTGATGTCCGCGGTCGCGAGCCTCGCCTGCGGGTTTCTGCCGCGCCGTCTGCCGATCCGCTATCCGATGGCGGCGACCGGCGTTTTCCTGACGGCGAGTCCCTTGCTGATGATGGCGATCGCCACGTCGGGCGAGGCGTATTTCGCCGCTGCGCTCTTCGGTTTCGGTGTCGGCGGCATCCTGACCTTGTTGCCGATCGCCTGGGCCGACTATTTCGGCCGCACCCATTTCGGCGCGATCCGCAGCGTCGCGCTGTCGGCGCAGGTCGCGGCGCAAGCGGCGGGGCCGCTGGTCTCGGGCGCGCTCAGGGATTGGACCGGCGATTACCAGCTGTCGCTGGCCCTGTTCGCGGGGCTCGGCGGGCTGAGCGTAGTCGCGGCCTTGGCCGCCAGCCGCCCGAACGCAGTTTGATCAAGTACGCTCGCGCCTCCGCGCGAGCTCGCTGGAACCGTAGGCGGCACGGATGTGCCGCCGCACTTGTTCAACTAGCCCCGCTTCGCCGCCCCCGCCCGCTCGACGAGCTGGACCAGCACTTCATAAGGCTGCGCGCCAACAACACCGTACCGCGCGGCGACAAAAGTCGGCACGCCGGTGACACCATAGGCGGCCGATTGCTGCCAATCGGCGTCGACCTCATCCTTGAAGACGCGCTCGGTGATGACCCTGCGCGCCTCGGCGCCGTCGAGCCCGACCGACACCGCGATCTCGACCAGAATGTCCGGGTCGCCAATGTTGCGCGCGTCGACAAAGTACGCCTGGTAGAGCTTGTCGTGGATCGCCCAGCCGCCGGGCTGGGTGTCGGCCCATTTGCCGAGCTCCTGCGCGAGCCGGCTGTTATAGGTGTGAGTGCGGCGGCCATAGGGCAGGCCCTCGGCGTCCATCAGCCCCTTCATACGCTGGTACATCGCCTCGGGGTCGAGCCCGCGCTGGGCATAGAACCCCGCCATCTCGCGCCCCTCCAGCGGCGTGTCGGGATGCAGCGGGAAATGCACCAGCACGGTGTCGATCTCATACGCCGCCTTGAGCTTTTCAATACGCACGGTACTGAGGTAGCACCAGGGTCAGACGTAGTCGGTGAAGATCTCCAACTGAATGTTTTCAGTCATCGTCTGAGTGCCTCGGTTATTTGCAATTCACTTGGCATTCGACCGCGGCGACCGTCGGCGGAACCGCGACCGTCTTCACCTTGATCAATTGGTCACCGCGCTTCCAGAGGAAATCGCAATGAATGCCGTCAGCCTTCTTGCACGCCGCCCGTTCGGGAAAGCACGTGGTATCCGTGTCGGCATCGCATTTCCCCGCATCCGGCAGCGGCGCCGGCCCGTAACCCAGCGCCATCAGGCTGCTGCGCGCGACCGCGTAGGGGGTGTTCGCCGGAAAGACCGGGACGACCGGAGCGGTATCCGCCTTCGCTGTTGCCGGGTCAGGCGGCGTCGCCGTCGGATCGGCCGTGGGCGACTCGGTCACGATGAGCGCCGAGTTGCCGACATGTCCCGACCGCGGCGCATCGGCTGCCATCTGCAGTCCCGGAACGCCGGCCGGCACCGCGGAGGGTGCCGTCGGTGCCATCGGCGCGGGCGTAGCGACGGTCGGCGGAGCGACGGACGGCGGAGCGGGCAGCGGCTGCGGTGCTGCCGCGGCCATTTGCATCGTAGTGGTGCTGCCGGGAATGGGGGTCAGCCTAAACGTCCCCGCATTGTTGTCTATCGTCCAAGACTGGAAGCGCGACAGAAAGCTCAGACCGAGAAGCGGCGTCGCCGCATCGGACGGCATGACGCTCGCCACCACATCGGTCAGGACCTGGTTGCCAACCTGCAGACTGGCCAACTTGAACTTGAGACCCTGTACCGCGGTGCCGTCGGCAATATTGAACTGCGCGGAGCCGATAAAGTTCGCCTTGGTGAGCGTCCCCGACCTGACCAGCGTCTGATAGACATCCCTCGGCAGGGTGATATCCGAGGCTCCGCTGTCGACAACGAAATCGATCGTGACGACGTTGTTGATTTGGACGGGAACCCAGAGATTGCCGTCCTTCCTCTTCATCGTGACGTCGAAAGGCCCGACCGGCCCGCCGGGAGCGGAAGCGGCCGTGGCGCCAGCAGCGGCGGCCGCCTCCTGATCCTTTTTGTCCTTGTCCTGCTGGGCCTTCTTCTTAAGCGCGGCCTGCCGCGCCAGATATTCCCGGCGAGCCTCTGCGGCGGCAGCATCCTGCTGCTGTTGGTTATACTGCTGGTAATTTGGTTGCGGCTGCGGTTGTGGCTGCTGCTGTCCGATGATCCCGCCAACGACGCCGCCGATGAAACTGCCTATGTCACCGGCGCGGCTCGGTGCGGAAACGCTGAGCAACAGAACCGACGCAGCAGCCCCAATTTGGCACCATTTCAGCGCCAATCGAAGCGAGCCAAATCCCGTCTGCGCGGGTTCGACCCAACGGTTCGCGAGGATGTGTGCCATGGTCGAGTTCCCCAAACCGCGCTCTATCCCACCTAAGATAGGAGACCGGGATTACCGTGCCAGTGTGAGCGGCCTCACATTAGTATAATTTTTTTTCGGACGACTAGCGGCCGGACATTAGGATCAAGCCGAAATGCTTTTTTCCTTGCCCTCGGCTTGCGGCTTGATCTTCGGTGATCGTCGTCATCCGCCGTTGTTGCCGAGCCATTTTTTCGCCTCGGGATCGCCGCCGTCAGCCGCCTTTTGCATCCATTGACGCGCCTGCCCCAGATCGGGCGGCACTCCATGCCCTTTAGCATACAGCAGCGCCAAATTGTATTCCGCGTCTACGTTTCCCTGGTCGGCGGCCATGCGGTACCAGCGCATCGCCTCACCATAGTTCTGCGTCACGCCGAAGCCCTTATCGTAAAAGACCCCGATGTTGTTCTGCGCGGTGGCCTGCCCCTGGTCCGCGGCCATGCGGTACCAGCGCAGTGCCTCAAGATAGTTCTGCGTCACGCCCAAGCCTTCTTCGTACAGGTAGCCGATGTTGGTTTGCGCGCCGGCATTTCCCTGATTGGCGGCCTGGCGATACCAGCGCAGCGCCTCGGTGTAATCCCGCGACACGCCCAAGCCCTGCTCGTAAAAATTCCCGATGTTCCGCTGCGCCGAGGCGCGTCCCTGGTCGGCCGCCTTACGATACCAGCGCAGCGCCTCGGCATAATCTTTGGTCACGCCAAAGCCTTTTTCGTACAGATAGCCGATGTAGGTTTCCGCCTCGGCGTTTCCCTGGTCGGCCGCTGGGCGATACCAGCGTATCGCCTCGGCATAGTCCATACGGTCGAACGCCGCCTTGCCCTTGGTCAGCGCCTCGGTCGCGTTGACCGGCGCCGGGCCAACAATGGGAGGCGGCGGCCTTGCGCCAAAGCCGCCCGACCAGAACCATACCGCCGCGCCGATGGCGACTACAGCGAATCCCCCAATCCCGCCGATCGCCGCCCAATTGTTTTTCGATGCGGGCGTGGTCCGAGCGGGTTGCGAGGACGGCGCCGCCACCGCGGGTTCGGGAGCTTGCGCGGGTTGCGGTGGCGGCGGCGCCACCGCGGGTTCGGGAGGTCGCGCGGGTTGCGCAGACGGCGCGGGCGCATCGGGAACTGCGGCCGGTGGCTCGGGTGGCGGAGCAGCGAAGGGCGGCGGCTGGGCCCCGACGATCGTCGCAACTTGGCCGACCAGGCGCTGGACGGAGTGTTCCCAATCGTCAAACAAATCGATCCATTGCCGCGTCGCCAGCTCGTAGGCGAAGGCCCCATCGGGTGTCACGTCCTCGACCCGCACCGGTATCACGATCAGCCGGCTCTGCCCGGCGAGCACGACCTCTTTCTTGATCTCGTCCGAATTGTGGGAATTGCCGGAAAAGATGAGAATCATCACCTTCGCCGCGCGGATCGCACGGTAGACCGAAGTCTGAAAATTCTCCCCCGGGGCGATATCGCGGGTGGCGATCCAGCAGCTGACCCCGCGATTTTCGAGCGCATCGCAGATCGTCGTCGCGACGTTGCGATCTTTTAAGGCAAAGCTGATGAAAACGATCGCCATAGCCCGATAATACGGCGGCGCAAGCGCCTCGCTCAACCGTCCACCGATCCTGTGCCCGCCGCGAAAGCGAACGCGGTGGCCGGGCCGTGCAGCGGCTCGATTGCGGGATCGCGCCAAACTGGCGATGATCGGCGCCGATGAGCAGCACGCATCCGCTTGTCGCGGCCCGGCCCATCGCGCTCAAGCCACGGCGCCCGGCGCGCTGGCATTCTCATCTGCACGGCTCCGAGCTCGCCTGGGCGATCGCGTTCGTCGTGCCCTACGCGATGATGTTCGTCGCCTTCGCGCTGTACCCGATCGCCTATGGGTTGTGGATGGGAAGCAGTCCGGCGCTCTACGTCGAGCTGCTCGGCGATCCGCATTACGCCGAGGCGGCGCTCAATACCGCGCTGTTCGCCGGGTTCGCGACGAACATCATGATGTTCGCGGCGCTGCTGCTGTCAGGCTTTTTCACGCGCCGGCGGTGGTGGATCAAGGCGCTGCTCGTGGTCTGGATGCTGCCCTGGGCGTTGCCGGCGATCCCGGCCTATGTCTCGTTCCATTGGATGCTGATCGGCGATTACGGACTGATCGACAGCCTTATCAGCACGCTCTTCGGCATCGACGGACCGAGCTGGCTCAACGACCGCTGGAGCGCGCTCGCTTCAGATATGGCCGCCTATGTCTGGAAATGGCTGCCGTTCTGGACCTTGATCCTTTATGCCGGGCGGATGGCGATCCCGCAGGACCTCTACGAGGCCGCCGATATCGATGGAGCCAGCGGCTATCGCCGGTTTGTCCACATCACCGTGCCGCTACTCGCCAACCTCTATCTGATCTGCACCGCCCTCTGTGCGATCTGGATCATCGGCGACTTTACCGCCGCCGAGCTGGTGTCGGGCGGCGCACCCGCCTTGTCGACCGAAGTTCTGGCGACGCTGAGCGTTCATTACGCTTTTGACTTTGGCCAGCCGGCCCGTGGCGTGGCGGCGGCGCTGTCGGCCCTGCCTATCTTAATCCCGCTGGTGATGATCCTGATCCGCCGGATCGAGACGCGTGAGGTGCAATTGTGAGCACCGCGGCGCTCTCAGGCCTGCCGGCTCGGCGGCGAAGGCGGTTGCGTCGGGTCAGCATCGAAGCCGCGTCGGTTGCATTGGGCGCCATCCTGCTTATCTGGTCGGTGCTTCCCGTTTACAACATGCTGCTGATCGCGCTCGACCCCGACGAGGGTGAGACGGAATTCGCTTATCTCATTTTGCCACCGGAGCCGTCGCTCAAGAGCTTCTGGGGGGTGCTGAGCCAGGACTATTGGTACCTAGAGAACTTCTGGCTGCAATTCGCCAACAGCTTCTATGTCGGGCTGCTGACGATGGTCCTGACGGTGCTGATCGCCTCGCTGGCGAGTTTCGCTGTCGGCCGGATGCGGCTGGTCAGGGCGCGGCTGCTGACCAAGATCGCGCTGCTCACCTACATCTTGCCGGCATCGCTGCTGGCGATCCCGTTCATGCGCGTCGTGCTGCGCTACGGGCTGACCGACAACCTTTGGGCGGTAATCGCGGCCGAAATCATGTTCGCCATCCCGTTCGCGGTCCTCGTCCTTCAGCAATACGCGACGATCATCCCGATTGAGTTCGACGAAGCGGCACGGATCGACGGCGCGTCGCCGCTTCAGGTCTACCGGCACATCTACCTGCCGCTGATGGCGCCGGCGCTGGCCGCTGTCGGCACCTTCGCGCTGCTGCTCGCGTGGGGCGAGTATCTCTACCAGTACCTGCTGCTGTCCTCGGCGCGGAACTGGACCGTGGCCGTCGCGATCGAGCAGTTTTTCGATGCCGACGAGGCGCCGTGGAACTACATGATGGCGCTCGCCATCATCTATTCGCTGCCGCCGATCGCGATCTTTTACGCGCTGCGCCGCTACATGGCGGCGGGCCTGACGATGGGCGGGGTCAAAGGCTAACGCAACGTCGTGGCGAGGCATTGACTCGTCCCGCGGAACGGGTCTCTGCTTTCAGCAAAATTTTCGCGCCGACCCGACAAATCGGGGTTTGCTCAGGGAAGGAGACTCGTCATGCGGCTGACCCGCCGGTCGGTGCTGCGCAGCTCCGCAGCCATCGCAACCGTGGGCGCCTTGGGGCGTCCCTATATCGCCAATGCCGAAGCCAAGACCGCCGAATTGTGGTGGATCCAGGGTTTTGCCCAGGAAGAAGACATTGCTTTCAAGCAGATCGTCGAGGATTACCAGAAGGCGAGCGGCAATACTATTGACTATACTATCAGCCCCTACGCCGCAATGCGGGAAAAGACCGTCTCGGCGATAACCGCCGGACTGGTCCCCGACCTGATCCAGAACAGCCCGGTCGAGATGAACGCGATCTGGGCATGGAACGACAAGCTCGTCGATATCAGCGACGTCGTCGCGACGCAAAAGGACCAGTACACGGAGAGCGCGCTGCAATCGGCCTACTCCTACAACAGCGTGACGAAGCGGCGCAGTTATTATCTCGCCCCTTACATTCAGGCCTCCTTGCCGAACCATATCTGGCGCCCGTTGGTCGAAAAGGCCGGGTACAAGATGGAGGACATCCCCAAGACCTGGGACGCCTATTACGATTTCTTCAAAGACGTGCAGAAGAAGTTACGGGCGCAGGGTATGCGCAACGTCTATGGGCTCGGCTTCCAGTTGACCACCCAAGGCAACGACCCCAACAACGTCTTCAACTATTTCATGATCGCCTATGGCGGGGGAAACATCGTTACGCCAGACGGCAAGTTGCACCTCGAGGATCCGCAGGTACGCGAGGCGGTGATCAAGGCGATCGAGTATCCGGCCACCGCCTACAAGGAGGGCTTCGTGCCGTCGAGCGCGATCAACTGGAACGATGCCGACGACAACAACGCCTTTCACGCCAAGCAGATTGTCATGGATCTCGACGGTACGATCTCGACCGAGGTCGCGATCATCAAGGAAAAGCATGATTACGACGACATCGTCGTCCAGGGGCTGCCGCTCAGCAACGAGGGCAAGCCGGTGACCAGCCAAGTAACCCATGGCGGGGGCATGATCCCCAAAGGCGCGAAGAACATCGAAGTTGCGAAGGATTTCCTCAAATACCTGATCCAGCCGAAGATCGCCGGGGAGTATCTGAAGATCGGGCTCGGCCGAAACCTTCCGGCGATGGTGTCGGTCGTGAAGAGCGACGACTGGTGGTTCGCCGACCCGCACCGCAAGGCCTATGTCGAGCAGGGATTGCTCGGGCCGACCTCGCCGGATTTCTTCGTCTTCAATCCGGCATGGGCCGAGGTCCGCAACCAGCATGTCTTCGGCGCCGCATGGGCTGATGTCATGAAGAACGGGATGACGCCGCAGGCCGCCGCCGAAAAGGCGTTCAAATGGGTTGAGGCGATCTTCGCCAAATATCCGATCGAGACAACCTGATCGGCTCGCCGATGCGTCCGATTGCCACGCGAGGCGGCTGAGGCGGCCGGCTCGGGCCTAGCGCCACGGCATCGTGATTGATTGCGAATGGTATCTGTGGCTTATATTCCGCCACGTTTTGGGAGATATTCCCTTGCGTGACGGAATAAGTAGCCGCCAGGAACGGAGCCGGGCGAACGGGAAGGAATCGTGATGACGCAAATCACTAGGCGCACGGTGCTAAGGAACTCGCTCGCGGTTGCCGCGGTGGGGTCGCTCGCGCGCCCGTTCATCGCCAATGCCGCGGCAAAAACCGCGACAGTGTGGTGGACCCAGGGGTTTGTCCCTGAAGAGGACGCCGCTTTCAAGAAGGTCGTCGAGGACTATCAGAAGCAGAGCGGCAACATCATCGACTACAGCCTCATCCCCTTCGCGCCGCTGATGCAAAAGATCGTCTCGGCGATCACCAGCTCCGACGTGCCCGACCTGATCTCGCACGACATCAACGACGCCGTTTTGGTCCCGCAGAATGCCTGGGACGACAAGATCGTCGACGCCACCGACGTGATCGAGGCGCAGAAGGACAAGCTGCACCCGACGATCCTATTGGGGACGCAATATTACAACAACGTCTCCAAGAAACGTGGCACTTACTTAATTCCGTTCAAGACCGCGTGCGTGCCGCTCCACATCTGGAGCTCGCTGGTCGAGAAGGCTGGCTTCAAAGTCGCCGATGCGCCGAAAACCTGGGATGCATTCTGGGATTTCTTCAAGCCGATGCAGCCGAAGCTGCGCGAAACCATCCGCAACGTCTATGCGATGGGATTGCAATGCACGACGACCGGCCCGGCCGACGGCAACAACATGTTCAACCAGTTCCTGATCGCCAACGGCGGCAACAGCATCATCACCAAGGATGGAAAGCCTCATCTCGACGATCCGACTGTCAAGGAAGCGGTGATCAAGTCGCTGAGCTACATATCCAAAGCCTACAAGGACGGATACATCCCCTCGGGCGCGCTGAGCTGGAACGACGCCGACGACAACAATGCGTTCCACTCGAAGTTGTTTATCGCGGATTTCGACGGCACGATCTCGACCGAGGTCGCGATCAAGGACCAGGCCGAACGCGACGACGTCACGACCATGGGCCTGACCAACGGCAATGACGGCAAGCCGATGCCGGCGCAGCTCGGGATCGGCGGCGCGTTCATCCCGAAGGGAGCAAAAAATATCGACGTGGCCAAGGACTTCATGAAGTTCCTGATCCAGCCGACGGTGATCAACGATTATCTCAAGAACGGTCTCGGCCGCTGGATTCCGCCCTACCCCGATGTTGTGAAGAACGATTCGTGGTGGTTCGCCGACCCGCACCGCAAGCCCTACACCACGGAGGCGCTGGTCGATCCGACGGTGCCGGGCTACCCGGTTTTCAATCCAGGATGGGCTGAGGTCAATGCCCAGCAGGTCTGGGGCGCGGCCGAGGCGTCCATTATCCGCGACGGCACGGAACCGAAAGCGGCCGCAGAAGCTGCCTTCAAGAAAATCGAGGCGATCCTAGCCAAATATCCGATCGTCCAGAGCTGAGAGGCACCCATGGCATCGGCAAGCGTAATTGACGTCGGGCGCCCGGTAGCACGGCCGCGCTCGCTTTTCAGCAGGCTGCGCGGCGGCCTGCAGGGGACGGAATACGCCTGGGCGATCGCATTCTGCATCCCCTATGTCGGCGTGTTCATCGCCTTCGTGATTTTCCCGGTGTTTTACGGGTTGTGGCTTGGCCATTCGCCAAGCCTCTACATCGAGCTGTTTCACGACCCGATCTATCAGCAGACGATCGTCAACACGATCCTCTATCTGGCCATCGGCGTGAACGTGAAGATGTTTTTTGCCCTGCTGCTCTCCGGCTTTTTCATGCGCAAGGGCTGGTGGGTCAAGGGGCTCCTGATGGTCTACGTCCTGCCCTGGGCGGTCCCGGCGCTGCCGACCTTCATCTCGATCCATTGGATGCTCAACACCCAGTGGGGGCTGGTCAACAATGTGCTGTGGGACATGTTCGGCATCGACGGCCCGGGCTGGCTCGACACCTCGCGCTGGCTGGCGCTCGGTTCGGTCATCACGACCTATATCTGGAAGAATATGCCGTTCTGGACCGTGATTTTGCTCGCCGGCCGGATGGCGATCCCGCAAGAGCTCTACGAGGCGGCCGAGGTCGACGGCGCCACCGGTATCCGCCGCTTCATCCATGTCAGCTTTCCGCTGCTCGCCAACCTTTATCTGGTATGCACGCTGCTCTCGACGATCTTCACGCTTGGTGATTTCAACACCGCGAATTTCATCTCGGGCGGCGGGCCGGCACTGTCGACGCATGTGCTCGCGACGCTCGGCATCCGGGACGCGTTCGAGATCGCGCGGCCGCAGCTTGGCGTCGCCGCGGTGCTCTCGTCACTGCCGCTCATGATCCCGCTAGTGGTGATCCTGATGCACAAACTGCGCACTTCGGACGTCCAGCTATGAGCGCGACGACGATCCAAACCCGGCGGCCGCCGAATTATCGGCGGCGGAAATGGGCGGTTGAGGCCGCTGCGCTGCTGCTCGGCGTGGTGATCGCGATATGGACGCTGGCGCCGATCTACAACATGGTCATGGTCGCGCTCGAGTCGCACAACGATGTCTTCAGCACCAACATCTTCCCGGCGGATCCTTCGGCCTACAGCTTCTGGATCGTGTTCACCGAGGGGTACTGGTACCTCGAGTATTTCTGGCACCAGTACGAAAACAGCCTCTATATCGGCTTCTGGACGGTGTTCCTGACCTTGTGGGTCGGCTCGATGGTCAGCTATTCGATCGGCCGCATGCGCATCCGCCACGGCTGGCTTTTGACCAATGCGGCGCTGTTGACCTACCTGGTGCCGGCGGCGTTCCTGGCGATCCCGTTCTACCGGATGATGCAGACCTACGGGCTGGGCAACAACGTGTGGTCGATCATCGCGGTCGAGGTGACCTTCGCGACCCCCTACGCGATCTTCATCTTCCAGCAATACGGGCGGAGCATCCCGCTTGAGCTCGACGAGGCGGCGCGGATCGACGGTGCCTCGCCAATCCAGGTCTATTTCAAAATCTACCTGCCGCTGATGGCGCCGGCGCTGGTCGCGGTCGGAACCTATGCGCTGCTGCTCGCGTGGAACGAATATTTGTACCAGTTCCTGCTGCTGTCGAATAAGCGGAGCATGACTGTGCCGGTCGCGCTCGCGCAATTCCTCAACAGCGACGAGTCGCCGTGGAATTACATGATGGCGACGGCGATCGTCTACGCGATACCGCCGGTTGTCATCTACTACATGTTCCGCGGCAGGATGACCGCGGGACTGACCATGGGCGGGGTCAAGGGCTAATCTGACCGCGGCGTTACGCCTCTCGGTCCAACTTTCGGGTAGCGGTCCGGCGAGCCGGGAATCATCCCGGCTGACGCAGGCTGCTGTGAGCCGAGCTTCCCGGCAAGATCGGCAAATACTGCCATAGCCGCCGCCCCGGTTCTCATGTCCTAATGAACCGATAAATAGAAAAGGCTGGGGGCCTGCCCTTGCTCAGGGAAGCGTTGCTCGCTGGCGCTGTCGCGCTGTCGCTTGTCGGCGCCGCCGCCGCGCAGACCGCGCCGGCGCCCGGCGCCCCGGCTTCGGCCGCGGCGACCTTGCCTACGGTCAATGTCATCGCCACGACGCCGCTGCCCGGGGTCGGCATCGACCCCGACAAGGTGCCAGCCAATGTCCAGACCCTGACCTCCGGCGATCTGGAGCGCGAGGGGTCGCCGAGCCTGATCGACGCACTGACCAACCAGGCGGGCAGCGTCAACGTCAACGCGACCTTGGTCGATCCGTTTCAGCCGGACGTCCTCTATCGCGGCTTCGAGGCGTCGCCGGTGCTGGGCACGCCGCAGGGCATCGCGGTCTACCAGAATGGCGTGCGCATCAACGAGGCGTTCGGCGACACGGTCAATTGGGATCTGATCCCGGACATCGCGATCGACCGTATCGACATGGTCAGCGCGAACCCGGTCTACGGTCTCAACGCGCTGGGCGGCGCCGCGGTCATCACGATGAAGAACGGCTTCACCTATCAGGGTTTCGAGGGCGAGCTCGCCGGCGGCTCGTTCGGCCAGCGCAGCGGCGAGTTCGAGTACGGCAAGCAGGCCGGCACGTTCGCGACCTACCTTGCCGGCAGGTGGTTCGACGAGGATGGCTGGCGCCAGTTCTCGCCCGACCATCTGCGGCAGCTCTATGCCGATTTCGCCGCGCGCGGCGACCGCGCCTCGCTCGACATCAGCTTTACCGGCGCCGATAACAGCCTGAACGGCGAGGGCACGACGCCGGAACCGTCGCTGGCGGTCAACCGGACGCTCGATTTCACCACGCCGCAGAGCAACACCAACAACCTCGCCTTTGTGACGGTCAATGGGGCCTATCAGGCGACCGACGAGCTGTCGTTTCAGGCCAACGCCTATCTGCGCCAGTTCCACCAGACGGTGATCAACGGCAATACGACAAACTACACCGCGTGCTCCTCCGGCAACGGCCTCCTGTGCCAGCCGGACGGCGCGACGCCGCTGATGGCCGCAAACGGCGGGACGATCCCCAATTTGTCGAATGGCGGCACTGTTCCGATCGGCGAGACCGACAGCGAGAATATCCACGCGACCACGATCGGCGGCGCGCTGCAGACGACCTATACCGGCGATCTGTTCGGGCATGAGAACCATTTCGTGCTCGGCGGCAGCTACGATCACTCGAATGTCAGTTTCGCGTCGGCGGCGGAGATCGGCGTGATCAATGCGGCGCTGCAAGTGCAGCAATCGGGTTTTTTTGTCGATACGCCGGAAAATACCGGCTTTGTTGCGACCCCGGTCAGTCTCAGCGCGGCGAACAATTATTACGGGGCGTTCCTCACCGACACGTTCAACCTGACCCCGGCGCTGGCGGTCACCGCGAGCGGCCGCTACAACCTCGCGCTGATCGGGCTGACCGACAATCTCGGCGCCAATCTGACCGGCTTCAGCCGCTATCAGCGATTCAACCCGGCGATCGGCGCGACCTACAAATTCGCCGACCCGCTGACCGCCTATGCCGGGTTTTCCGAGGGGAACCGGGCGCCGACCCCGAGCGAGATCGAGTGCTCGAACCCGGCCCAGCCGTGCCTGTTGCCGTCGTCACTGTCGTCCGACCCGCCGAATTTGAAGCAGGTGGTGTCCTACACCTACGAGGCCGGGCTGCGCGGCAAGGTCGACCAGCCTTTCGCGCTGCCGGGCCGGCTCAAGTGGAATTTCGGGTTGTTCCGCACCGATCTGCAGGATGACATCTACGGCGTCGCGACCTCGATCAGCTCGGGGTTTTTCGAGAATATCGGCGCGACCCGCCGCCAGGGGGTCGAGACCGGGCTTGCCTACAAGGACGAGACTTGGTCGCTCTTCGTCAATTACAGTCTGGTCGACGCGACGTTCCAATCGTCGTTGACCCTGCCGTCGCCGAGTAACCCGTTTGCCGACGCGAACGGCAATATCCAGGTGACACAAGGCGACCGGCTGCCCGGCATTCCGCTGCACCAGTTGAAGGCCGGCGGGGATTATCACGTCACAGCGAATTGGACGGTCGGCGCCGTCGTCACCTATTTCAGCGACCAGTACCTGCGGGGCGACGAAAGCAACCAGAACGCGCCGCTACCCGGCTACGCGGTGGTCAATCTGCACACATCCTACAAGATCAGCGACGCTGTCGAGCTGTTCGCCAATGTGACCAACCTGCTCGACGCCAAATACGCGAGTTTCGCGCAGTTCGGCGACCCGACCGGCGTCGGCGCGCCCGGCGTTCCGACCAATGGTATCGGCGTCGATAACCGGTTCCTTGCGCCCGGCGCGCCGATCGCTGTATTTGGCGGCCTACGGATTAAGTTCTGAAACAAGTAACAAGGGCACGGAGCGCTAATTGGCTCCGATAGAGCCATAATTTGGGGTTTACACGGCCGCCCGAGTTTCGACGGTCATGCTAGATCTTTCCGGCAATCGTTTGAAAAGTGGTGCTGAGCGTACCGCCAATCGAGGTAACGCCGACCACGATGAGAATCGCGATCAATGACGCGAGCAACGCGTATTCAATGGCTGTAACGCCTGCTTGGTTTTCCCAGGCGCCGCGCAGGGTTCGCCTCATCGCAATCTCCCGCATTATTGAGCGCGCCGGGAAATCACGCCAACCGAACCGGAATTGATGTGAAATACCGGCTGGACGCAACCCTAGGAGGATCGGCGCCCAGCCAGCAGCCCGAGCCCAGTTTGGGGCTCAGGGCATGCCCCTGACATAGGGGCAATCATCACCCTTGGATAGGCTCGGAATTTACCTAAACGCCGTAAATCGGACGCACGCTGAAGCTTGCGCCTTGCCGTGAAATCGCACACGGGCCAACTGGGTGAAACACGGTCTCGCAGGGTACCCGGCGGATTGGCCGTATTCGTCGTTTCGTGGGCGCGTGGGCGGTGAGCCGTGCTTTGACGGGTAGAGGCGCCGGCAATAATGAACGTTAAAGGTATATTCATCTCGCAGAACGGCTGCAATGAGAAAATTATGCATGCTCTATCGGGAGTCATCTGGGAAATCCTGGGTTCAATCAAACCGCGGTCAACCAGAGGAGACGACTATGAGACAGAGTTATTTTGTTGCCTTCGCATGTATCCTGACGTTTTTGGGTTGGGTGCGCAGTGCGGAGGCAGTGGAGTACAACTGTCCTGCGGCCGACACTGTTACTTGCACGCCCACGCAAAAAATTATCGGCGCCTGGAAAGACAATGGCAGCGTGAGAACTGGCAACGCGTTAGCATCGGGAAATGGTTGTTTGAACGTATTTGACTTTCCAAATGGTGAAAGCGTTTGTTCTGTTGCTATACTCTCTGTGGCACCTTCTTGCAGGATGTTCAGGCCGGCAGTGTTGCACTTGCGATACCCATCCCCTATAGGTACGATGCCGGGGGTGCGCTATGATACGCACTCACATACAGCATGGGGAAGGCCCCTGCGGCCTACCGCTTATGAAATTTACCCTCACCTACGAAGGCGAACTGAAGTCTAACGATAAGCCCAAGCCGAAATGGGAAATCAGGAAGCAAATCTATCCTCAGTTGAAGGAGCTATGGAACACTAATCCGACGCTCAAGCATGTTCGAAGAAGAAGGCGGATACCTAGAGATGGGTATTTGCCGATAGAAGCAGCACACCACAGCCTTCCTCAGGCTGCGCTTCATGCACCCTTACGTGAAAATGAGATCGACCTGTGCGCGCCCGTCGTCCGTGGAGGACGCCAGTTCTGGCCGCTCGTGCGGGAGTCGTATGCGCTGACGTGTGCTCTCCGTATCCTTTTCCTGAGAGCGGAGGAGCCGGGTCGAATCTACCAAGGCGGAGATATCGATAACCGTCTTAAGACCCTGCTCGATGCCCTCGCAGTGCCACGTGATGAGACGCACGTTATCGCAGACACAAGCCTCGATGATCCGATCTACTGCCTTTTGGAGGACGACGCCCTAATTGTCGGTCTCGACATAGCTACACATCGGTTACTCGCTCCGAAATCTACGAGCAAGCATGAGGTCAAGCTAATCATCGAGGTAGACGTGCGCGTCTCGCAATCGCGAATCTATAATCACCCCTTCTTAGGCGATTGAGGTTTGTCCGTGCGCCCGGAAACCTTCGTGAACGCGCGCTCGAAAGCCTCGCGGCCCTTCTCGGTCTCGTCCGCGCCTAGCTCGCGGGCCATGTCGATGAACCGCTTCGACTCGGCGGGATCGTCGGCCTGGGGCTTCGGCTTGCGCGGCATGCGTACATTATACCCGAAGCAGCAAAAAGCGGGCGCTCTATCCATTGCGGTGAGCGGCAGCTTTCCAAACAGCGAGTGCAGATAATGGACAACAGCACAGCGCGGAACCTTATCGGCGATACGCTCATACCGTGGCCCCACAGCTTGCACAGGTTCCGATACGTTGTTTTGGGCGACGATACCGCGCTTGTGCCGTTTCTTCCTAAGAAAGAATCCGTTCAACATGAGCCTTCAACGCAAACGGCGGAGCCGTTACAAGAGGCGACGGTTGTGCACTTAATACATCCGAAGACGTGACACCCACTCGATTGGCGATGGTCTTTACGATTTGCTCTATTGACTCTAGGCGGTCTGATAAGTCTTGCAGCGCATCTACTCCCTTCTCTACAACAAAGTGTTGCCCGGTAAGAGACACATCCTGCATCAATCCTTGCAACGCTATGCGAAATTCGCCGAGAGAGGCTGTGTTCATGAGTTTCGCTCCTGAGTTGGTTGGCACCTATCAGGATAGCGAAGACGGGAGCGGGCGTCATTGCTCGCTCCCGTCACCGAACGGTAACTGCATCTGGCAGGAATCGTCAGGCGCGAGGGAGCGCCGCCGCTTGCTAGAAGGGCGGCGTGGCGCGGCGCGTGAGACGAGTTGTTTCGTAGGTAAGCCGCTTGCCGACTGCGCCGGCCAGAACGCGATCCGCGCGGGCCACGTCGTCAACGCCGAGCGCGATCCGGTTGTTGTGCCGGAAATCGAACTCGGCGGCATAGCGATGAAGGTGTTTCTCGCTGACGTGAAAGTAGCAGCCGTAGATGCCGCGCTTGAAGATGCTGAAAAAGTTCTCGACCGTGTTGGTGTGCCAGAACGCGGCCCGCACGTACTCCTCGGCGCTGTGATTGACCGTGCCGTGCCCGGCGAACTCGCGACCGATAGACCAGTAGACCGGGCTTTCGTCGGTCATCAGGTAGCTTGCCTTGTTGACGTTCGCGACGATGATCGGCTTAAGGGTCTGCGCGGTTACGTTCTCGACGTGGAAACTGCGCACTCGCCCGTCGCGCTCGACCAGCGACACAACCGGGGCCTTGGGCGGAATGACGTTCTTCCGGTTCCGCGCCTTGCCGCCGACGTAGGTTTCGTCCGCCTCAATGACTTCGTTTGCGCCGCCGAGCGGGCCAAGATCGCCGTCCAGACGCAGCGTCGTCATGGCCTCGCGGACGCGGTGCCCGATGAACCAAGCGGTCTTCAGCCCACAGTTAAACGTGCGCTGAAGCTGGCGGGTACTGATGCCCTTCTTCGATGCCGACATGAGGTAGATCGCCTGGAGCCAGACGCGCATCGGGACGTGGCTCTTTTCGAACACCGTCCCGATCTTAACGTTGAACGGTTGCCGGCAGGCGTAGCACTTATAGAGGCCGGCGCGCGTCGTCTTGCCCTGCAACCGTCCGATCCGCTTCGGGTCTACGTTGCCGCAATGCGGACAGATCGGGCCGTCTTGCCAAATCCGCGCCTCAACGTAGGCGTAGGCAGCTTCTTCGCTGTGGTAGTGGATGTCCGAAAGCACCGATTGCATGGCCGATCTCCTAACACGACCAATACTATATCAAGTAGGTGGGTATCGCAAGTGAAACATTGCCTTCAGGCCAAACAATGCACCAAAACAAGCGTATCGCAGTTCGTCTGCCAATAGCCACCTGGCAGCAAGCATAAAGCGGGAACGCGCAGCGCCTTCCGCCTGACGGTTTCGCGTCGCCGCGGCGAAAAATCCCAGCTTTCGCCGGGATCCTCCGCCCTCGGGCCATTATTCCGCGGCGGCTCTCATCGGCACGTGCGCCTTGAGGAAGGTGCGCACCCGGTTGATGGTCCGGTCCTTCAGATCTGGCGGCTCGCGCCACGGAAAGACCGTGATCTCGGCGTTCGGCGCCAGCGAGGCGACATCGACGGAGCTCTGGTGCGGGTGCGCCGGGGTGGCGTCGGGCAGGACCAGAATCGGCGTCCGGCAGTTGCGGATGAAGTCGCGCGACACGCTGTAGAGGAAGTCGGGGTTCACCCGGTAGAGGTCGTGCAGGTACTTGTCGACCATCGCCATGGTGAGGTCGGGCCGCCGCCCCAGCAGCTCGGGGGCCCAGACATCCTTGCCCGAGCGGTACATGACATCCGGATCGTCGGGATAGTGCCCGACGGTCTGGCAAAACACCGCTGCGACTACGCGATCCGGGGCCCGCTCCAGCAGCTTGCCGGCGAAACAGCCGCCGATGCAGTAGCCCATGTAAAAGAATTCGCGGATCCCGAGATGGTCCATCAGCCCGAGCTGGTCGGCGGCGAACGCGCCCCACGGGTCATCGGCGGGGATCGGGCCGCTGCTTTCGCCGCCATTGGCGTTGCGCTGGTCCATCGTGATGCAGCGGAAATCGCTTTTGAAGACCTCCATGGCGTTGAACACCGCAGTGGGCCAATTGCTGACGCGCGAGTTCAAGCCCCCGCCGGGGGTGACCAGCAGCGGGAAGCCGCTACCGACCTCCTCGTAGCGGATGCGGACGTTGCCCTTTTCGTAGAACGGCATCGCAATCTCCTCCTCAAACCAGCCAATTCCCGGCAGAGTTCAGCCCAATTTTCGGATCTGCTCAAGCCCGTTGCACGTCTAGCTCGCCGGCATGACCCGAACGATCGCCTGAAAGATTATGGGCGGCGCCACATCGGAGGCCGCGCTCGGACGGGGTCGAGCAGCGACCAGTCGCCCTCCTCCAGCACATGGCCCTTCGGATAGGGCGGCCGCGGCTCCAATCCAAGAGAACGGACGACGCGGTCGTCGCGATAATAGCATTGCAGCACGACGCGGGTGAGCGTCGCCACCGCGGCCCCGCCCTTCGCGCGCAGTTCCATGGCGACCGCCCTCCCGCCGCGCCGGGTCGAGACCGGCCAGCGGCCGCCCAGCGAGGCGCGCAAGCTCGTTCAGCGCCTCCTGCACGAGGCCCGCGTCGCGGCCAAGCGTTGCCACCATGTCGGCGTGGATGGCCGGGTCGTCGGCGCCGGGCACGTCGAATTCCGTACTGGCCGGGATGATCACCGCCGCGATGGCGCGCAGGTCGTCGCTTTGAGCTGGGGTAAGGAGGCTGTCAGCCGACATTACGCGCCTCAATCGAACAGATTGGCCAGGCGCTGCTTCATCTGATCGGCGATGTAGAGCGCCAAGGCCTGGATGGTGGAGGT
>Ga0181530_10000903_pt1 | contig 38068 bp, 33 predicted proteins | sample PEATcosm2014_Bin_42_FD_119769 | JGI IMG/M metagenome (GOLD analysis project Ga0181530, IMG submission 119769) | Peatland microbial communities from MTU Mesocosm Facility, Houghton, MI, USA - PEATcosm2014_Bin10_60_metaG | ecosystem: Environmental > Terrestrial > Soil > Wetlands > Peat | place...
ACCGCCTCACGCGAGGCCGCCATAATGAGGAAGCCCGGTAAACGCCAGCCACGCGTGAACGCTGGCAGTGACACTGGCCCGCACCGCGAGGATGCCTATGACCGAATTCGACCGCAAAGTAGAAGAGGCTTCCGAGCGCTTCAATCGCTCGGTGGCCAACATCGCCGAGACCATGGAAAAGGAAACGGCGGAACTGGTGACCTATCTCAACAACGAGGTTGTGCCCGCCGCGCGGGCCCATTCCTCGAAGGCGCTGCGAACGGCGTCTGCAAAGCTCGCCGAGTTCGCCGACTTTCTAGAAAAACAGCATAAGGATTCTTGAGCCGCCTCGCTCACAGTCCGTCGCAAACCGCGCGTCCGTTCCGCAGGCTGCCGCCATCGACGCTGCCCAGCCCGCTGCCATGTCTCATATTATTGTTGGCCAGCACCCTGCTGACCGCCTGTGGCGGACATAAGCCTCCCCAGCCGCAAGTCCCACCGCCGCCGTCTATCTCGCAGCAACCAGAGAAACCGCCCGCGACTCCGCCGTCCCCCGTAGCGCTACCGCCAACAACCGCCAGCGCCAACGAAAAGATCGAAGTCCCCGCCAACGCCAAACCTATCTTCGTAGAAACCGGCGTCGCCAGCTGGTACGGCGCTCCCTACCACAACCGCCGCGGATCGAACGGCGAGATTTACGACATGAACGCGATGACCGCGGCCCATCGTACCTTGCCGCTGGGCTCGATCGTCCGCATCACCAATCTCACCACCGACCACTCCGCCCTGGTGCGCATCACCGATCGCGGTCCCTTCGTCGAAGGACGCATCGTCGATCTTTCCGTCGCCGCCGCCAAGGCGCTCGATGTATACCTCGCCGGCCTCGCCCAAGTCCGCCTCGAAGTCCTCCAAGCGCCTCGCCCTCTCGATACCGGTGGAAGCTGGGCCGTCCAGATCGGCCCCTTCAAAGGCGCAAAAGCGGCCGCCAAATTGTCCGAGCACCTGCAAAGGCGTTACCACACGGCCCAAGTCCTGAAGTTCGGAAGTCCCACGGGCGACTGGTGGGTGCGCGTGCGTGTGCAGGACGACGACCGCCAGCGCGCCACCGCTCTAGCCCGCGAAACCAAGACGGACGAGGGCTCCGTATTCCTGGTCCGCCTCGACTGAAATTTTGTTGCCAGCCGCTCTCACCAAAGTGATATTGTTTTTTCCAGCGACATAGAGAACTTATCTCCGTGTTGACTGGCCCGTGATCGTGATCCCGCGCAACGGAGGACTGACTTATGCCGGATTGCCTATTCTGCCGCATCATCCGCGGCGAAGTGCCATCCAGAAAAGTTCATGAAGACGAGCACACCTTTGCCTTCGAAGATCTAAATCCGCAAGGCCCAACCCATGTGCTGATCGTCCCTAAAAAACATATCGCCGGGCTGAAGGAAGCGGCCGCCGAAGACGCCGAACTCGTCGGACGCTGTCACCTCGTGGCCGCCCAAATTGCCCGCGAACGCGCCATCGAAGATGGCTATCGCACCGTGCTCAATGTCGGCCCGCGCGCTGGACAATCCGTCTTCCATCTCCACGTCCACCTAATCGGCGGCCGTACGCTGGCGTGGCCGCCAGGATAGAGGGAAGCCACTGAGGTTCGCAGCATAAATCACAACTGTCATCCTGAGCGAAGCGAAGGATCCCTACATTTGCTCGCAGCGCCAGAATACAGAGATCCTTCTCTACCCTCAGCATGACAACGCGGTTGTGCCTCTTGCATTTCCCGGAAACCTTCCGCCCCACCCTCTCTGGCTTACAATCGTGACATGGCAAACCTGACCTTGGTCTACGGCCTCCGTCTCCTGCCCTCCGATGAGGTTGCGGAGGTTGCCCCGGCGACCGTCAAACTGAAAAACGGCCGCGAGGCGCACGTCGCCATGCACATTCTCGAGGGCGGCAAGAGCGAAATAGAGAAGCAGCTCAGGACGAGTCTGTCGGCCTTTTTCGACATCTATCCTGAAATCTGAAGGCGATGCGACTGATCTCACTCCAACTCGAAAGCAAACTCCGCGGCCTCGGCCTCTGGCCCGAGAGTTGGACCGCCTGGGCGGCGATCTACGTCATGGCCCTCGACCTGCTTCTGTTCGCGGCGCAGTGGCTGACCCGCCGCGCGAGCCCCGCAATCTCGGCTAGCCTCGGAGGCTGGGTAATCTTTCTCACCGCCGTGGCGATCATACTGCTCGCCATCGCTTTCTACCGCTGGCTGCGCTCGCAACTGCTCTGGCGCCTCCGCAACCGCCTCATCGTCACCTATGTTTTTATCGGAGTGATCCCGGTTTTTCTGCTGCTCCTGATTTCGCTGCTCACTCTCTATCTTCTCGCCGGACAGTTCGCCAGCTTTGTCGTCACTTCCGACATCGCAACTCACCTGCGCGGCATGGAGGCGGCCAACCGTGCCATCGCCCATCACCTCGCAACCCAGGTTTCCGACGGCGGAAAGCTCGATGCTGAACTTCTCGAACGCACCAGGCCAACCCGTCCCGAGTGGTCGCGGCGCCAGCTCTGTGCCGGCTTCGACCGCCAGCCGCAACTTTACTGCTCGGGACCAAAGGCCGCGGCTGTCTTCGACTCTCCTTCGTTTATCACCGGAGACTTCGCCGACATTGTCAGCGATCACGGCAAACTCTATCTGCGCGCCGCCACCGTGCTCGCGGCCAAGCCGGAATCCTTGCGCGTAATTTCCAGTGAGCCGCTCGACAAGGAATTCGCCGAAAAAATCGCCCGCGACCTCGGCCGCATTGCCGTCTATGGCACCGGGAGCCTTACGGCCAGTTCAGCGGCCAACTCACCCAAGGACGACTCGAATCTTTTACTGAAATTCGATTACGGCACGCCCAGCGGGCAAATGTTTTCCGCCGGATTGCTCCCGCCGGCCAGTAATGCGCTCGACATCGAAATTCCCCTGGTAAGAATCCAGCTCCAAGTTGTGGATTGGGCCACCGGAAGACCGCCAGCCTCAGGAGCCCTCGCCGAGGTCGAGACGCGGCCTTCGCTGCTCTCCGCGCGCCTCTTTGCCGAGCGCGGACAATACGCCCAGGGCCTGGAAAGCATTCTGCTGTCCATCATGTTTGTCTTCGCCATCAGCGGCCCGCTGGCGCTCTACGTGGGCACCAAACTCACGCGCAGCATCACCTCGGCCGTGGACCAGCTCTACGTAGCCACCACCCACGTCAACCGCGCCGACTTCAGCCACCGCATCGCCGTGCGCTCCAACGACCAATTGGCCACGCTGGCGAATTCCTTCAACTCCATGACCACATCCATCGAGAACCTGGTCGCCGAGCAAAAAGAAAAGCAGCGCATGGAAGGCGAGTTGGCGATTGCCCAGGAAGTGCAGGCGCAGCTTTATCCCAAACTGATCGCGCAACTCGAAACCCTCGAAGTCCACGGCTTCTGCCGTCCCGCCCGCACCGTCAGCGGAGACTACTACGATTTTCTCGCCCTGAGTTCCGACCGCCTGCTGCTGGCCGTCGGCGACATCAGCGGCAAGGGAATTTCGGCGGCCCTCCTGATGGCGACCATCCACTCCGCCCTTCACGCCTACAGCATCGAAGACCGATCCGTGTTGCGCGACCTGGCCCTCCGCGAACTGGCCACGGCCGGCACAGCGGGAGTCTCGGAGTCGATGATCCCTTCCGAGTCGAAGGCAGCGGACGCCTCTCCGGCAACGCTGCTGACTCTCTTGAACCATCAGCTTTACAAAAGCACTCCCGACGCCAAGTACGCGACTTTGTTTTTGGGAATTTACGACGGAGCGACCCGCCAATTCACCTACTCTAATGGCGGCCACCTGCCTCCCATCCTGATTTCCGACGATGGATCGTCGCAACCGCTGAGCGGAGGCGGCACCGTGGTCGGCCTCTTCGACAATTTGACTTTTCCCGAGGCCAGCGTCCAACTCCGCCCCGGCGACATTCTCGTCGCCTACAGCGATGGAGTCACCGAACCGGAAAACGATTATGGCGAATTCGGCGAGTCGCGCCTGATCCAACTCGTCCGCGCCAATCGTCATCTGCCCCTCGAGCGCATTACCGAAATCGTAACCGCCGCCGTCCTCGACTGGATCGGCGACAACGAACAGCCCGACGACATAACCCTGGTCCTGGCCCGCGCGAAGTAGAAGTAATGTAGCGCCGGCCGCCCCTCCCAACCTACCCTAACTCTGAAGGGTGCCCCGTCCAAGCTCCGCTTGGGCGGGCCCGTTATGCCGCTGGAAGTTTCCCTACCATAGGAGAAATACTTAATTGGCGGCTGTCCCCGGCCTTTGATTTCGCCGCCATAGCCGACTCTGCGGCTGCCCCATCCTTCGCGTGCTTTTCGCGAAGGGTGGGCGGCGGTGTGATCGCACTACGAAACCTGACTCTTTACCTCGCGCGCGTCAGAAACGAAATACATCGCCAGCATCGAAGCCCACCTTGCAAAAAACGCAAGCATGGAGCACCCACAGTTATCTTAATTGGAGAGGAAACCAAAACCGAACCGAGGGCCACCCGCCCGAGTTAAGCGAAGCGCTTTGTTCGAAAATTCTCATCAACGCTTTGTCTCAAGATTCGTGCCATCCCACCATTTCAGCCAGAGCTGTGCATTATCCTGCTCTGAAAGATCTGTATTGCCGTTCGAAATGTCAGCGTTAGTGATCCATTCCAGGGGCACATTGAAGAAAAAATCTCCTCTGCGAAGTTCCTGAATCAGGTAAGGGATAATAGCAGGCCCTAATGCGATAATGGCTCGGCCGTGTGGTCCTCGCCAATAATCGTGCGTGTCGGATGAAGGGGAGAACTGCTTGCGTTCCCCCTGCCATAGTGGAAGAAGCCGAAGGTACTCTTTTTCAACCTTTGAAATTTTCCTTGAGGGTCGGCGGGGTAATTCCGATGACGGTTCGGCAGCGGCGACAGTTTTTATTCCTGTGCTTACCGCTGCAATTCCGCTTAAGGTCGCCAGCATCGTTCTCCGCGTGATTGCAGGTTTGCCATCCATTGCGATGCCCCGTCTCTATCTTTGGCATTTCCGAACACTAATTAGACCGATCCCCATAAACTGCCGAGGCCTGGTTTCCTGGCGCATGGGTCACTTTAACCTGGAAGTATAACGCGGGTTTGTCTCTTGCCGCTGACCGAAACAATTCGGAGCGCGTGGCCCAGGCTTTTGATCTCGCTGGCACAGTCAACTCTGCGGCCGCCCCATTCTTCGCGCGCTTTTCGCGAAGGGCGGGCGGCGGTGCGATCGCGCTACGAAGCCTGAGTCTTGACCTCGCGCGCGTTAGAAACGAAATACATCGCCAGCATCGAAGCCCACCCTCGCAAAAAACAAAGCATGGGGCACCCGCAGTTGTCTTAATTGGAGAGGAAACCAAAACCCAACGGTGGGCCATCCGCCGTACCGAGACATCTTGTACAAGGTGCGCTTAAGAGTTACATTCCCGTTATGAGGCATGCAATCTTTCTTGTGGCGATCATTTTCTCGACGTTGTTAGCGGCGAGTCCGAACCGACATATTCACCAACGCGCGATTCCATGTAAGACGCCGGCGATTGCAAACTCGTGTTATTGGACGCACGGACGCTTGAGTTTTTCCAATGGTACCCCGGCATTCCGCCTTTGGAAGATTGGCACACACCGTCTGCTCGGCATCTACAGTGGACCCTCGGTGAGATTTCATTACGACGATAATGGCGACAATGAACATCCTGAGTTTCCGAGCAATGTCAGCAAAACATTTGACCCGACCAAGAACCGAATTTTTGCCGACTTCGAGGTCTGCCCTCTGGAACCCGAGCGTCCCGGCGCCATGCAAGCCGCCTGTATCGAATCGGCGAAGAACATATTTGTTGAGACTTTTTAGCGCGAACGCCGCCAGCCTTCCTCACGCGACCTTTGCGGAATCTCCGCGCTCTCAGCGTTAAAGCCTTTGCACTACACCGCATGGGATAATGAAAGTGAGCGCCGCTGCGAGTCGTCTCCAAAATCACCGACATCCGACTCAGGAGCACAACACCATGCCGATGAAAAACCCTCCGCACCCCGGACGCAGTATCCGAACCGCGTGTCTTGAACCCCTGGGCTTGTCCGTGACCGACGGAGCCGAGGCGCTTGGCGTCTCCCGGCAAACGCTCAATAACGTCGTCAACGGCAAGTCCGGCATCAGCCCCGAGATGGCGATCCGCCTCTCGAAGGCATTCGGCAGCACGCCGGAAACCTGGCTACGCATGCAGCTCGCCTACGACCTCGCACAAGCCCGAAAAGACGAGAGCAGGATCAAGATCAAGATCAAAGTCCGCCGCCAGCATGTCCTCCAGGAAATGCACGCGCAGTGACCAGGCCTACGCCTGCTCGCGGTCGAGCGCGATCCCGAAATCCCGACCCTGCGCCAGCCCAAAAAGGCGAAGGAACCTTCCCCTTGACACGATTTACCCCACTACGAACAGCGAGGCGCGAAAAGAAATCCCCTAAGTCCTTATTCCACAATACTTTGATATAAGTCCTTTAGATTCAAAGACCAATCGGAAAAATCCCGCTAACCTCATGATTCCAAAAGACCGGCGGGAGCGGGGTGGCAGTACCAGGTAGTAAACATCCGCCCATTTTGCCCTCTTCCTTCGGCAATTTCATACACGCAAGAAAAAAATATTTTTCCGGGCCAAAATCTGGGCCAACGCCAGCCCGTGACCGGTCGCCGTTCCCCACGCAAAAAAACGCGGAAGGGATTGCTCCCTCCCGCGTCAGCTTTCTGAAATGCCGTTCTAATTACACCAACCCCTGATCCAGCATCGAGTTAGCGACTTTCAGGAAGCCGGCTATATTGGCGCCGTTCACCAGATTGCCCGGCGTGCCGTACTTCTCGGCCGTTTCGAAGCAGTTCTTGTGGATGGCGATCATGATGTTGTGCAACCGCTCGTCCACTTCCTCCCGCGTCCACGAGATCCGCATGCTGTTCTGCGACATTTCCAGCCCCGAAGTAGCCACCCCGCCCGCATTGGCGGCCTTGGCTGGACCGTACAGTATCTTGTTGTCCAGGAACAACTTAGTGGCTTCGAGGGTGCTCGGCATATTGGCTCCCTCGGCGACCAGTTTCACGCCGTTCTTGATGAGATTGGCCGCGTCTTTGGCGTTGATCTCATTCTGCGTGGCGCTGGGGAACGCGCAATCGGCCTTGATGTTCCAGAGCCAGTTGTAGTCCAGTTTCTTGTCGGTGGGGTTGTAAACAGCGCCCTTGAATTCGTCGGTGTATTCCTTGATGCGGCCGCGCCGATTGTTCTTCAGCTCCATGACGAAGGCGAGCTTTTCGCGGTTGATGCCCTCGGCATCGTAAATGACGCCGTCGGAATCGGACACGGTGACCGGCTTCGCGCCCAGATCGAGCAGCTTCTCGACGGTGTATTGCGAGACGTTGCCGCTGCCCGAAACGAGGCAGACTTTGCCTTCCAGCTTGTCTCTGCGGGTCTTCAGCATTTCCTGCGCGAAGTAAACGCAGCCGTAACCGGTGGCCTCGGGACGAATCAGCGAACCGCCCCAAGCCAGGCCCTTGCCGGTGAGAACGCCGGTGAATTCATTGCGCAGGCGCTTGTACTGGCCAAAGAGGAACCCGATTTCGCGTCCGCCCACGCCGATGTCGCCGGCGGGAACGTCCGTGTCAGGGCCGATGTGGCGCTGCAGTTCGGTCATGAAGCTCTGGCAGAAGCGCATCACTTCGTTGTCGCTCTTGCCTTTGGGATCGAAATCGCTTCCGCCCTTGCCGCCGCCCATGGGCAGCGTCGTGAGCGAATTCTTGAACACTTGTTCGAACGCCAGGAATTTCAGGATGCCGAGATTGACCGAGGGATGGAAGCGCAGGCCGCCCTTGTAGGGGCCGATGGCGCTGTTCATCTCGATGCGGAATCCGCGATTGACTTGTATTTTGCCGCGGTCGTCGAACCAGGGCACGCGGAACATCAGGACGCGTTCCGGCTCGGTAATGCGTTCCAGGATCTTGGCTTCATGATACTCAGGGTGGCGCTCCAACACGGGCCTCAAGGAATCGAACACTTCGAGCACGGCCTGGTGAAATTCCGGCTCGGCTGGGTTCTTGGCTTTGACGAGGTTGAGAATTTGATTCGCGTAGTCCGCCCCGGCAGTGCTCTTGGGCGGTTCCATAACATTACTCATAGGCTTTCCTCCGAATTTTTATGCGATGAACGGATTGTCAAAAACATCAGGACGCCGCAGGAATTGCGGCTGCATTCATTAGATGCCTGGAGGGGAAGCTCCGCCGTGACTTACATCACGCGATTTGGTGACAATTGGGCACCAGCGCCGATTTTGCAAATGCGCTGGCAGAAACCTGGCAAACCACGTGGAATGTGCCTGTTAGCGCGATGAAGATGGCCATGACTCGGGCCGGATCATTTGCCGCTTTCAAAGGGCACAACCGTTACCTTGTCGGTTACCTGCTGGCCTTTTTCCATGCCACCGACCATGACCAAGCCGTTGCGCGTCACCAGGAGGCCGCGATGGTCCATAGTGGGCTCGGGCATGGTTTCGCCGACGGTTTCCCATTCGCCAGCATAATAGTTAAACGCGAAGGTCACCGGGGAAGGCTCGGCAGGCTGGCCGTTATAGCCGATCCCGTTGTAATCATAGGGAGTGTCGGTGCCGCCAGAGAAGTAGATCCAGCCGGCCTTTTTGTCCAGCGGGCCCGCTCCGCCGGCCATGCGAAAGCGCGCCTTGCCGGGATGGGCGGGAAGCTTGGACCAGGCAATTTTCGTGAAGTCGCCTTTTCTGGGAATCTCGCCCACCCAGCATTCGTCGGAGGCAAGGTATTTGGGGCCCACGCCGGTCGGGTTTTTGTAGGCTCCGTCCACGTAAACGATAATCTCGCCCATGACGGCTCCCGCGTGACCAAACACGGGCTTGCCCGGAATCGGCGCGGCCTGCGTCCAGGTGTCGTTGTCGGTGTCATAGATCTGGACGTTGCGGACGGCTTCATTTTTCGCCCCAGGCCCTGACCCAGGCGCTGAAGACGACCATCCGCCAATGAGAAAAATGTAGCGGTCGCGATAGACGCCGACCACCGCATCGGCAACCGGCACGGGGATATCGCGGCCGCGATAATAGCGGTTTTGCACCGGGACAAAAACATTCAGATCAGAAACGGCCGTCTCTCCGCCCTGGGCGTCGAGGATGTAGCCTCCGAAGATGAAGACTTGGTCGTGGAGCGCGATGGCCGATGCGGCCAGGCGCCCAACCCCGCCCGGCACAGGACGCTTTTCCTCCCACTTGCCAGTGGCCGGGTCCATCTCGTAGGTGCTGGTGGTGACTGCGTTCCAGGTCTTTTTCGGGCCGATGCCCATGAAGGAAAAAATCCTGGGCCCGCCTTCGTCATGCGAAATGGCGACCGCATTATTCGAGACTGGCGCCGGAAGCGGACTGGGCGTGGGTTCCGCAACAGGGTGGGGCTTGCCCACCAGGAGAAGGCAGAACAACACAGGGAGCAGTTTGGGCGATACCAGTTCCATTGCCGCTGATTTCATTCATGAAATCATAGCAGCCCCGAGCGCGAAGCGACGGAGTAGTGCGGTTCGGCAGTTGTCTACGCTCACAGCAACCCCGGTTTCGCTATGGGAGAGACCTGCGTCAGAACCATGTGCGCTCGCGGTATTCCCGGTAGGCATCGCCGAACTTCGCTTCCAGCACGGCGGCTTCGCGGCGGGCGCGCATGATCTGCATGGGAATGATCACCAGCAGAACGGCCAGCAACGCAGGCTGCTCTGTAATGAGAGCCAGCCCGATCAGAAAAATCACGCTTGAAACGTAAATCGGATTGCGAATCCGCGAGTAGATGCCGCTGGTGACCAGCGCGGTGGCTTTCGGAGCAATCGAGAACGACCGGCCCAGCGTGTAGCGAGAGACAATCACGCCGGCGACGCCGATCAACCCGAGCAAGAGGCCGACTGAGCGCGCCAAACCGTGCGGCCCCGGTCCGTACCTAAACATCCAGCCGAGCACCGCAAGGCCCCCGGCCAAGGGCAGCCATACGCGCAATAAGGTTCCGCGATCCACGGTCACAAATATACCCCATAGCAAATACCTCTCATCATGGTTCCCGCGCTCGGCGAGATGCTGGTAAAGCTCGTGCTCAGAGGCTCACCAGCTCATCCAGTGTACTGACTGGCCCAATTCGGAACAATTCCAGGCCAATCCTGAATCGGGGCCTTATAGTCTTCTAGTGGGCACGTTAAATAACTTCACGCTGTAGGGCTTTCAGAGTTTCTTTAAACTGAAGGAACCACCGCTCAACGAGATCCGGCGAGGTCGAGAACCATTCTGACCCGGCACCATTCTTGATCCTAGCGCCGGCGTAGGATAATGCAGCATGCAGGAGGCGCTCCAGGTTCCTTCCATCGTGGGTCCTGATAACCAAGCCGATCACTGGGCATCGAGGGAAACAAGTCAATGCTCCTTGCCCCATAATCCGCACGTCTGGCTCTCCCACCGTCCAGCCAACTTTGCACTCCCACGTCGACGCCCCTTTGCGCTGCGCCAGCTCGAAATGAGCATCATGAAAATACACATAGACACACTCAGGGCCTTCGCCAATTTCTCGCTCAATCTTGAGCCTGGGTGTATCAGGTTCGCTTGGTGGAAAGCCATCCGTGCCGGGCGGCTCGTCCTTTCCGTTGCTACCTTCTGGCGAGGTTTTTGTGCCCATTGAGCCATCCCGTCCGTCGCCATCTTCTGGCACGGCTTTGGAGTTCTGCGGCACTGTATACCAGCCAATTCGAGGTGTTGTTATTCGCCCCGCGTTAAGGAGTTGGGAAAGTGCCTTTTTCGTTGTAAATACAGATTGCCTCGTGTTGTAAGTAAAGCCCCTGAGCGGAAGGAGTTGACGCAGTTTTAGAATAATCTCGCTTCGCTTGAGTGGCGTCTCTGAGCAAAGAATCTCCAAAATAATGTCTTTGACAATAGCGGGTGAAGCCGGAACTCTCGGTTGCTGTTTTGGCATCTGACTGAATAATAGCAGTTGCAGACAAGGGAGAGTGAGTGTTTAAAACCCGGCGCCAGCGCTGTCACGGTTGGACTACGGCAGATGCACTTGCAGTTCAAGTAGGGCGCGATGCAGCGAAACCGATCGAACAACACGCTAGCCGTGGCCCCTACTGAATCTGAATCACGCTCTCCGAATTGCCGGCTTTGATCTCTTCGACTCGCGCCGCCACCTTGCGGGCAAAGGCAAACAGCGACTTCGCATGAGGCGCGTCTTCTCCCGCGAGCACGGACGGAGCGCCGCTGTCGCCCGATTTTCGGATCTCCGGATCGAGTTCGATGCCTCCGAGATAGGCGACGTCGAACTGTTTCGCCGTCTTCTCCGCGCCGCCGCGCGAGAAGATATCGACTTCGTGCTGGCAATGCGGGCAGACGAAGTAACTCATGTTCTCGACCATGCCGACGATGTCCACCTTCATCTGGCGAAACATCTCGATGGCCTTGCGCGCATCTTGGAGCGCCACGTCGGAAGGTGTGGAGACCACGATGGCGCCGGTCAGCGGCACCGTCTGAATCAGCGAAAGCGCAACGTCGCCCGTTCCCGGGGGAAGGTCTATGACCAGATAATCCAGCTCTCCCCACTCCACCGCTCCCAGAAATTGCCGGATGATCGAATGCAGCATGGGACCGCGCCAGATGAGCGGCTTGTCTCCCGGATTGAGGAAGCCAACCGAGATGACCTTGAGCCCGTGCGAAACGATGGGCGCGATCTTTTCGCCCGTCACCTGCGGCTGCTCGTTGGCTCCGAGCATGAGCGGGACATTGGGGCCATAAACGTCGGCGTCGAGCAATCCTACTCTGTGGCCCATCTTACTCAGGGCGATGGCCAGATTGACCGAGAGCGTGGTCTTGCCGACTCCACCTTTGCCGGAACCGACGGCGATGATGGCGTTGACACCCGGCAAAGGTTGCGGCGTCGGCTGTTGTTGTCCAGGAGAATGAGAATGTGCGCTCATCCTCAGATTATACGGGAGGGGAGGGCAGGCGATTGCAGAGGTCAGAGCAACCATTGCAGAGGTCAGAGGTGGGATTGCAGAGGTAAGAGCTCTAGGGCTCACAGTGTTGTTTGCTTCGGAGTTGTTCACCTCTGCAATCTGACCTCTAACCTCTGACCTCGCTAGTACTGCCCTTCCCCCGCCTGCACCTTGCCTTGAAACTTGCGGTAGACGAAAGCAAAATACGCTATCGCGAGCGCCGCGCCCAGCGTCCACCAGACCAAGCCGACGCGCAGTCCGTGACCGCCGGCGGCGGTGTTCTCGATGGTGAGGCTATATTCGTGGTTGCGCGCCGGCAACACGACGGGATAGAGCGCAAACGCCGCGCCCACCAGCATGAAGGCGATATACAGGCTGGAGGCAATGAACGCGAGTTTCTCTTTGCCCTTGGGATTGGCAAAGAGCATCACTGCCAGGCTGGCGACAACTACCACCGGCACCATTATTCCCACTGGATGTTTCCCATAGTTCGCCATGATTCCGGGCCGGATGAAGTAAGTCGCAACCAAAGATGTGAAGGTCAGAAAAAACTGCACCGGCCAGCAGAGCAAGGCAATGCCGCGAGCGCGGCGGCCGAGATCTTCGTCGGTCTTGAGAGCAATGTAATAAGAACCGTGCGCGGTCAGTGTAACCAGCGCCATCACGCCGATCAATATCGTGTACCAATCGAGAATGCCCGGTTGCGCGCTTAACTTGAAATTCGTCCAAAGTGGCTCAAAGAAATAGCCACTTGCATCGAGTGGAACTCCGCGCACCACATTGCCCAGCGCAGCCCCGAAAAACACAGCCAGCAGAATGCTGGAAATGCTGAAGACCACGTCGAAGAAGTCCTGCCAGACTGGGTGTTCGACGTGAGCGCGGAATTCAATGCCGATGGCGCGCAGCATCAGCAGCCACAGCACGACCATCAGCGGCAGGTAAAATCCGCTAAAGCTGGACGCGTAGAGTTGTGGAAAAGCGAAGTAGAGCGTGCCCCCGGCGGCGAGCAGCCAGACTTCGTTGCCATCCCAGACCGGGCCAATGGCGCGCAGCACGCGGCGCCGCTCGTCGTTAGTCTTGGCGGCAAACAGATAAATCGCGCCCGCGCCCAGATCGAATCCGTCGAGCACGACATAGGCCGCAATCATTGCCGCGACAATCCAGAACCAAAGGCTCGCCATATTTATCTTGCCTCCGTGTTATCTTGCCTTCGCCGCCTAATGAGAATCAGAAACGGACTCCGTTACAGGGCCGTGCTCAATTTCCCGCCGGATCAGGAACAGGAACAGAATTCCCAGCACCGTGTAAATACCCATGAATCCCAGAAGAGTAAACATGCCGTTCCCGGCCGAGACCGCCTTGGAGTAACCGTCTTCGGTGCGCATCAGTCCATAGACCAGCCAGGGTTGGCGGCCGAGTTCGGCGGTCATCCATCCGGCGGTGTTAGCGATATAAGGAAACGGCGCAGCCAGCATCAGGATCCAGAGCATCCACTTAGAGTCAAAGATCTTGCCGCGCCACAACAGGAACAATGAAACGACCATGATGGCAATGAAGAACGTTCCCAGGCCAACCATGATGTGATAACTGTAATAAAGCAGTGGGATGTTACCCGGCCAGTCTTCTTTGGGAAAAGAATCGAGTCCGCGAACGTTAGCATCCCAACGCCTGTAACTCAGCACGCTCAACATTTTCGGAACTTCGAGCGGGTTATCGATCTTGCCTTGCTGATCGTTAGGCTGGCCTAAGATAAGTAATGGCGCTCCGGACTGGCCGTGAAACAGTCCTTCCATCGCCGCCAGGGTCACGGGCTGCTGGTCGGCGACCATTTTGCCTTGCCGGTCGCCGGTCGGAAAAATCTGTAAGACGCTGAACACGCAACCGGCGATCACTCCAACTTTGACAAAGATGCGGGCGTGCGCGGTCCACTTGCCGGAGAGTAGATAGAATGCGCCCACCGCCGTCATGACGAACGCGCCGGTAATCGCCGATCCGCTCATGTTGTGCGCGTATTGCCATCCCGCCCACGGATTCAGCAGGAGTTGCCAAAAGCTGGAAAGCTGCACCGCGCGGTCCTTCCCCGACCCAACCAAGACATAGCCGACGGGATGCTGCATGAAAGCGTCGGTCGCGATGATGAAATATCCCGACAGCCACGATCCCACAAAGACCGCGACCGCCGACAGCCAGTGCGCCTTCGGGCTGAGCCGCTTTTCTCCGTAGAGAAATAATCCAAGGAACGCGGATTCGAGGAAGAAGGCGAACATGCCTTCCATGGCCAGCGTTTGTCCGATGACGCCGCCGGCGAACCGCGAAAAATGCGACCAGTTCGTGCCGAACTGGAATTCCATGGGAATGCCGGTCACCACACCCATGACGAAACTGATCCCAAAAATCTTTCCCCAGAAGCGCGCGGCTTGGTGATAGACGGGATCGTTGCGCCGCAGGGCGATCGTCTTGAGCACGACGATCAGCAGCGCCAGCCCCATGGTGAGCTGCGGGAAGAGATAGTGAAAGGTTGCGGTGAAGGCGAAGTGAAGGCGGTGAACAAACAGTGCGCTGTCCATAGTAAGGTCTCAGTGGTCAGGTCTCAGCCTTGGGCCCTCAAGCATTGGCTGCAAAGCAGGATAAGCACTCCCCCACTTAAAAGCAATAGCGACTAACTCCGGCCGTCGTTTCTGCGCGCCGATTCCACGCGGCGCATCTCGCGGCGGCGCCCGGCGTCTTCGTAGCGGCGCTTTTCATCCTCGGTTTCGGGGATGACGGGCGGGACCGCCAGGCGATTTCCCGCCGCGTCCACGGCAACGAAGGTCAGATAGGCGGAGCTGACGTGAATGTCCTCCAGGGAGCGATAATGCTCGACCCAAACCTTCACGCCCACCTCCATCGAAGTGCGATAAACGCGATTGACCGACGAGCGCAGCACCACGAGATCGCCCACACGAACGGGCACGAGAAAATCCAGATGATCGATCGAGGCCGTCACCACGTGCTGGCGCGAGTGGCGGCGAGCGGCCATGCCGCCGGCGAGGTCGATCCAGTGCATGAGGCGTCCGCCGAGCAGCGAGTTCAGAGGATTGGTATCGTTGGGCAAAACCAGTTCTGCCATTTCCGAGATCGATTCGCGCACCGGCCGGGCGCGCATTAACTTCTCATTGTCGTTGTCCATAAGTTGCCTGCGTTGGTGAAACCCCCGGCTTCGTATCAGGGTATCGTTTCAGCGATACCGCATATTCTCGCAAATCCGCCGCCCCTTTAGCGGCTGTCGATCAAACTGCTGCCTCTCTGGTTGCCCGTAATAGGTACGCCTCGACATAACAAGTCGCCAGCCTGTGAACCCGCTCATCCCTATGCGGATTGAGCCAAACTTCGCCGACCAGATCGAAAGTCAGTCTCCCATGCTCGACGGGAGCGTGGTCTAGTTCGCAAATAAAAGTAATCGTAACCTGCTCCCGTCCGGCGCGGGCAACGGAAAAGCGCACCGCATCCCAATCGCGGCCCGGCGGAAGATGCGGGCAAGCAGTCGCGTAACCCAGGTTGCAAAATTCCCGCAGGTGAGTGTCGGATGCCGCGAGTTCCTCTCCCGAGGCGCGGCAGTTTCCCGTCCATCCCGCGCCCAGCGGCAGGCGCGAAGGATGCGGCCAGGAACCGTCGTTCACTATTTCAAGCGGCACAAAATATGGGCAAGCCAACGCCGTCCCTCGGAGACAAGCCATTGTAACGCGGGGCATGATATGAATGGGAAGAGCGGCTCTTAGCTCTTAGCTCTTAGCTTTTGGCCTTTGACCTTTACTGAGAACTGAGAACCGGGAACTGAGAACTCTTCTATGGATCGCATTGCCATGCTGAGCGAGATTCTTGCCGCGAATCCCGAGGACACGTTTGCCCGCTATGGGCTGGCCATGGAGTACTCCAAAGCCGGACAAATCGAGCAGGCGCTTGCGGAATATAAAACGCTGATCGAAAAGAATCCCGATTACACGCCCGCCTACTTCATGGCCGCGCAGATGCTGGCCGCCGCCGAGCGCGTCGCCGATGAGGCCAAGCGTTGGCTGGTGGACGGCATCTCTTCCGCCCGCCGCACCGGCAACGCTCACGCCCAGTCGGAGATGACCGCGATGTTGGAAGAGCTCGCGTAGGGACAGCCGCCCTCGGCTGTCCAGCGGAGCGAAGCTCCGCAGTGTGGCGCGTCACAGCCAGCCCGATTTCTTCAATGTTGCCGCAGGATGCGCGATCGAGGCGATCTACCTCTAGCCGGGCTTTGCCCGGCCGGACAGCCGAGGGCGGCTGTCCCTACGTGAGCCTTGCCAGTGCTACACTTTTCTGTTCCGCTGGAGGCAACGTCATGCGCCGTTTTGCGTTTGTTTTTCTTTTTCTGTTCTCTCTCCCTGCCTTCCCGCAAGCCAGGCATCCCTTCACATTCGAAGACATGATGAAGCTGAAGCGCGTTGGCGAGCCGGTGCCTTCTCCCGACGGCAAGTGGGTGCTCTTCAGCGCGGTCGACGTGGACCTGGCCGCCAATACAAAGACGCCGCACATCTGGATCGTACCTCTGAATAGTGGAGCAACAAGTGTGGGGGCGGGCGCCTCGCCCGTCCAGAGCGAGCGGGTTCTCATCCCGGATCAGGACGGCGACCGTCCGCGTTGGGCTCCGGATGGCAAGCGCTTTGCATTTCTCTCGACCGAGGAAGGCGGCTCGCAGGTCTGGATTGCGGAATTTGATGGTGCGGCGGGAAAAGTAACTGGCGTAGGCAAGTTCACTTCGATCGCAACCGAAGCTGGCGGAGAACTCTGGTCGCCCGATGGCAAGAACATTCTGTTTACGTCGGATGTTTATCCGGAATGCGACAGCACACCCGCGGAAGAAGCCTCGTGCAATGCGAAGAAGGCCAAAGCAGTCGAGGAATCGAAGGTCAAGGCACTGATCTTCGATCGGCTGCTCTATCGGCACTGGAATGCGTACAAGGCGGGCAAACGCAGCCACATCTTCGTGCGTCTGTTTCAAGAAGACACAATTGTGCAGAATCTTCGAGTTGAACCTGTCGACATCGACCTCACCCCCGGCGACTACGACGCGCCCGTGTTCTCGCTGGGCGGGCAGGACGACTACGCTTTCTCGCCTGACGGGCAGGAGATTTGCTACACCTCGAATCATGACAAGGTCGAAGCCATTTCCACCAACAACGATCTCTGGATCGTCCCGGTGAATTGGCCCGCGAACGCCACGCCTGCCGACGTGCTCGCCAAAACGAAGAACATCACCGCCGACAATCCGGCGAGCGACTCGACTCCGCTCTATTCTCCCGATGGCAAGTACATCGCCTACCGCGCCCAGCAGCGTCCGGGATACGAGAGCGACCAGTTTCGACTGATGATCTATGAGCGGGCAACGCAAAAGATCACGGATCTGACCAAGGACTTCGAACTGTGGGTTGGTTCCTTCGTGTGGGCGCCGAACTCCAAAGTTCTGTTTTTGACTGCTGAGGCCGAGGGCTACTCACCGATTTTCCAGATAGATCTAGAACTTCTTTCACTTGCCAAGCCCAAAGGGGACCTTCGCAGTGCCCCTCAGGCTCTTTACACCGAACATAATGATGATCTTGCGATTGCGCCAGACGGAAGCACGCTAATCTTCACAGGGATGTCAGTTGCGGCTCCAAACGAGATATATAGTGGACACGCCGGGCCGTCTGAGAGCTGCAAATGGCCCAGAGATCGCGTGATAAGCGGACAGAGCTGTATTTCTCCGAGTTCACGCCAACTCACGCACCTCAACGACGCCGTCCTTTCCCAAGTCGCCATTTCCCCGCTCGAACCCTTCTGGTTCGCCGGCGCGCACGGCGACAAAGTCGAAGGCTTCCTGGTCAAGCCGCCGAACTTCGATCCCTCCAAGAAATATCCCGTGAAGTTCCTCATCCACGGTGGCCCGCAGGGAGCTTGGGGAGACGACTGGTCGTATCGCTGGAATCCGGAACTCTTTGCCGCCAACGGATACGTGGTCGTCATGATCAATTTCCACGGCTCGACGGGATACGGGCAGAAGTTCATTGACGCGATCAACGGCGACTGGGGCGGGGCTCCGTATGAAGACTTGATGAAGGGGCTCGATTACGCGGAGAAGACTTACCCGTTCATCGACAAAGACCGCGAGTGCGCTTTGGGCGCCAGTTTTGGCGGATACATGGCCAACTGGGTGCTCGGCCATACCGACCGCTTCAAGTGCATCGTCTCGCATGACGGCACGTTCAATAACGAATCGGACTATGGCGCGACCGAAGAGCTGTGGTTCAACGAATGGGAGTTCAAGGGCACGCCGTGGACCAACCGCGAGTTGTATCGGAAGTGGTCTCCGCATATGTTTGCGGCGAATTTCAAAACGCCGACGCTCGTCGTCCACGGGCAACTCGATTATCGGCTCGACGTCAGCGAAGGCTTCCAGCTCTTTACCACGCTCCAGCGGCTGGGCGTGCCGTCGAAGATGCTCTACTTCCCCGACGAAGGCCACTGGGTGCTGAAGCCGCAGAATGCGCAGCTTTGGTACAAGACGGTCAACGACTGGGTCGATCAATGGACGAAAAAGTAGGCGGTCGTTGGTCGTTCGTCGTTGGTCGTTTGCTGGCAGTTAGTCCAGGCTCAGGGGCTGAATGTCTTTCTCCCCGGTCTTTTTCACGCCGAGCGCGATCGGGCGCGGAGGGCCCTGGCGCGGAATGGTCGCCAGCACCCACAGTTCGTCTCCCTGGAACTCGGCCCTGGGATCCTGGGCGGTGTCGGGAATAAAAAACAGACTGGGCTCGGTGAGCTGCAATTTCATTCCGCTTGCGGTATTCCGGCGCACGAACGTGAGGTTGTCACACTCCCCATTCGCAGATTGATCGAATTGCGCAATAGGGCGGCCATCGCGCACTACTATGGAACCGCATTCCTGTCCGAAATCGGAGTTGGAGACATAGCCGAACTGGGCATGCTGGTTCTCAATCGCCTGGAGCTCATCCCTGAACTTCTTGTTCACTTCCTCCGGGGAGCGCGGGTCGTTGACTTCGATTTGCAGGCTGACATAGCGTCCGCGAATGGGCAAGTTGGGATCGAAGCGCTCGGTCTTGAACCACGCCTGCGGGCGAGTGCGCCGGTCATAGAGCAGCTTGGCTCCCAGCGAAGAGACGATCAAGACCTGGATGAGGGCGACGGCGACGGCTTTCGTTACAGGGTTCGGCTTCATCGGACGCCTCCAGAGGTGCGCGCCACCAGCTTGCGGCGCAAGCGCTCCAATTGCCATCCCCCAATCAGGAACAAGAGCCCGAAGCCGACCAACGAGGCTGAACGACCCACCTTGCCCATCACGCTGGAGAAATAAAACACAATAATAGTGATGGCAAACCCGGCCACGCCGAGGTTGATGCGTTCCCGCCGTTGTTCCTGCAATCCCCAGAGCACCAAAGCCATCGCGGCAAGAGCACAGGCCAGATACTTGGTCATAACTTCGAGAGTGCTCGAATTGCCGAGGAATCCGACGAGGAAAATCCACAGGGCGAAGGCGACATTCCAAACGATGGCCTTGCCGCGCAGGAACCACGCGGCCAGCAGAGGGAGCGCAAAAGCGAGCAACAATCCGGCGGCGTATCGCGAAAAGCCCATGGACGCGCTAAAGCGGCCGCGCCACTCGATCTCGCCAGCCATGAGCACGGCGAAGGTGGGAATCAGTTGCAGCCCGCCCACCCAAACCAGCGCGCGCCGGAAATAGGAGACCTCGTTGTTACTGTCCTTGTCTTCCTTCTCGTCGTTGTCGTCTTTGTCGTCCTTATCCCGATCGCGGCGGGCGCTCAAATAGGTGACCGCGATCATAGCCATGAACTGGGTGAGAAATATATCGCTGCCGCCGAAGTGTTCCGCCCGAACGCTCCACTCGCAGGCAATCCAGGCGGGGACGAGAAGAGCGGCGAGCGTAGCCTGGAGCCAATCCCGCAGCACGAGCCAGGAGAGCAGGGCGCCGATCGCCCACAATAGAACGCCTCCGGGCCAATGCTCCTGAAGGTTGAAGATTTGCGCAGCCAGGAAGATGCCGCCGCCCAGGGCAACCGTGCCCACGGCGTGCAGCGCCAGGCCGAGCGAGCGAAGGCGCGGCATGAACGCTCCGGCGGCCAGGTGGAAGCCGGCAATCATGGCCACTACCAACAGGAAGCGCTCGGTGGGCGAAAGATGTTCCCAGTGGGCCGCGACGAACAGCAAAACGCCCGCGCCCACCATGATCGAGCCGAAGGCAATGGCGAACACCACGGGCCAGCGCATGTGTGAGGATTCGTGGGAAGCCTCGGAAGCGCGAATGCGTCCGGCGGCTTCTGCGTCGAGAAGGCCGGCTTCTACCCAGCGCTGAAGCTGCCGTTCGAGTTGCTCTGAGACGGCCATAGATTGATCGGGATCAAGTTAGCTGAAAAGCAGTGGGATGGCAAGAAGAACGCGCCGCGCTAAATTTTTTGCAATCTTTGCACGTCGTGGACGCCGGGGATCTGGCGAACGCCGTCCACTATTTTCTGGAGATGCTTGAGGTCGGCGATTTCCAGGACCACATCCACCTTGGCTTGGCCGTTCTGGCTGTTGGACTCAATGTTGCGGATGTTGGTGCCGGTGTCGCTGATGACGGCAATGATTTGTTTCAACATGCCGGAGCGGTCGTCGCAGACCAGGGTGAATTTGACGGGATACGAAACGGGCTGGCCTTCGACGTCGCCGGCCCACTCGACGTCGATGCGGCGGTCGGGTTCGTAGAGAAGGTTGGTGACGTTGGAGCAGTTGATGGAGTGGACGGCCACGCCTTTGCCGCGAGTAACGTAGCCGACGATGGATTCGCCGCGAATGGGGTTGCAACAGCGGGCGCGATAAACGAGCAGGTCGCCGTGTCCGCGGACGACGATGGCGTTGGTGTCTCCGCCAAAGACGCGGCGGACCACACTCGAAATCCCGCTCGAAACACTGCCCGAAATTCCGCCCTTGAAGCCCGGCGACGCGGCCAGATCTCCGCTCCCTGGCAACGGCTGGGCGGCGGCGGGAGCGAATTTCGCGAGCACCTGGCGGGCCGAGTACTTGCCGTAGCCGAGGCCGGCCATGAGGTCGTCGGGACGGCCGAGTCCGTATTCGGTGGCCACCCGTTGCAGATCTTCGTCCTTGATGTCCTTGAGCGAGACGCGGTATTTGCGCGCCTCTTTTTCGATCAGCTTGCGTCCGATCTCGATGGCGCGCTCGCGCTGGTGGACGTTCAGCCAGTGCTTGATCTTGTTGCGGGAGCGGGAAGACTTGACGATGGCGAGCCAGTCGCGGCTGGGCTTGTGTCCCGGCTGGGTGATGACTTCGACGATGTCGCCGGAATGGAGCTTGTGGCGCAGCGGCACCATGCGTCCGTTGACCTTAGCGCCCGTGCAAGTGTGTCCGACCTCGGTGTGAATGGCGTAGGCGAAGTCAATCGGCGTGGACTCGCGCGGCAACACCAGCACCTTGCCCTTGGGCGTAAAGGTGTAAACCTCTTCGGGGTAGAGATCGACTTTCAGGGTCGAGAGAAATTCGTTGGGATCGGAAACGTCGCGCTGCCATTCGACCACCTGGCGCAGCCATGCCAGGCGCTGCTCGTCTTCGGCGGAAACGGGGCCGTCTTTATATTTCCAGTGGGCGGCGATGCCTTCCTCGCACATCTTGTGCATTTCTTCGGTGCGGATCTGGATTTCAAAAGTGTCGCCGGTTTCGGTGATGACGGAGGTGTGGAGGGATTGGTAGAGATTGGGCCGCGGCATGGCGATGAAGTCCTTGATGCGGCCGGGCACGGGACGCCAGAGGTTGTGGATGATGCCGAGGACGGCGTAGCAATCCTGCACCGAGTTGGTGATGACGCGCATGGCGTAGAGATCGTAAACCTGATCGACGGCAATGTGCTGGCGCTGCAATTTGCGATGAATGCTGTAGAGGCGCTTGACGCGGCTCTCGACGCGGCCGGAGATGCCGGCTTCCTTGAGGCCGTCGCGCAGCACGCCTTCGACGCGTGTCATGAAGGCTTCGCCGGCTTTGCGGCGCGACTCGACGGCGGCGCGGACCTGCTCGTATCCGATGGGATCGACGTATTTGAAACCGAGGTCCTCGAGTTCGCCGCGGATCTTTCCCATGCCGAGACGGTGGGCGATGGGGGCGTAGATTTCGAGCGTCTCGCGGGCGATTTTTTGCTGGCGTTCGGGGCTGAGATGCTCGAGCGTGCGCATGTTGTGCAGGCGGTCGGCGAGCTTGATGAGGATGACGCGAATGTCGTCGACCATGGCCAGCATCATTTTGCGCAGGTTCTCGGCTTGCGCTTCTTCGCGGGTGGAGAAATCGATTTTGCTGATTTTGGTGACGCCTTCGACGATGTGGGCAACCTGTTCGCCGAATTCCTCGGTGATTTCAAAAGTGGTGACCGAGGTGTCTTCCACGGAGTCGTGGAGCAGGCCGGCGGCGATCGAAACGGCGTCCATCTTCATGTCGGCGAGAACGTTGCCGACTTCGAGCGGATGCACGAGGTAGGGCTCGCCGGAAGCGCGGCTCTGACCGGCGTGGTGCTTCTGAGAAAACTCGTAGGCTTTTTTAACCAGGGTGAGGTCGTCGTTGGGACGGTTCCTGCGCAGTTTCCGCATCAGCTCGCGGAAGCGGGTCACCGTGAGTACGTTGGTCGCGATCTGTTGACGCAACGTTGCCATGTTTGATTCTAACGCAGGGGAAAGCGATTGCGGCACTGGGACGATAATCGGCAGGCTGTTCCTGCCTTTTACTTTCCTAAGGTGTAATCGCCACTACTTGCTTTTGCACGCCACGCTGTCCGATAGAGCCGCTACCGTCAGGCTGTAGCACGAGTTCTGGGCGCAACGAAGGGGCGAAAAGACGGCGCAAACTTGTGCCAACGCCTGGTTACGACAGTTATCTGCGCTGGATGTCGATGCTCATCGATAATTGCCAATAGTGAAGTCACCTACAAGCGAAACTTCTTCGCGATGGATGGGGCAACGCATGTCCACGAATCGTGTGACGGTGCAGGTCAGGTTGAGCGTCCTGAAAGCTGGGCTTTGTGCGTCAATTGTTTTCTTGATGGCCTTGCTCTATCAGGCCGGAGTGAGGCTACTCGGGTGGGCTTTCGACGTAACATGGAGAATGCCTTGGCGCATGTTTATCGAACTGGCCGGAACCTTCAGTGGCTTGACGTTCGCAGCTATGTTCGTCTCCACGTTCCATGGTCTGCGAACATCTGATCACCGCAAAGAGATACCTCTCCGGTCGTTTGGGGCAACGGTTTTTACTCGGATTTTTTGGGCGTGCGCAGGGCCCTCTGTAATACTTTTTTGGTGGCTTGGTGGGTTTGGGGACCACCACGACCCCATTTTTATGCTAGGGCTGAGCCTCTCTCTTGGGTTAGTGACTTTTTTACTTTGGCCGCGAACCATCACGCTGGACGAACTCGGAATTAGTCAATGTTCATTGTTTGGGATTCGCCGGACAATTCCGTATAGCGAGGTTGAGTACATCAGCTATGAACCGAAGAAGCAAATGACGTTCGTTGTAGGGGCGGCGGTAACGACGATCAAGCACACGCCATGTCATTCGGATCGGGCGCTGTTTCAATCCCTGCTTCAAGAGCGCACGAGAAAGGAAGTCCAAGTCCCAAGATAGTTGGCGATAAACCCCGATTACACCCAAAATCCCCCAATCGGATACCGGATCGCTGTCCGATGCGTGGAACCTGCCAGCCCTGTGCGCAAGGTCGAGTTCAAACTAATACGCCTTAAGGGGTACGCAACCGTCCGACGACTTCCCGTCCGCATTGCGCATAATGACGGAGGTTCCAGGTGTAGATTGCCTCGGCTTTGGCTTTGAGGGCGCAACGCGCCAGCATGGCATCGTAGATGCCGCCGCCAACAATGCCCAGAGCGGCCGAGGCTTCGAGGGCATCGGCGTACTCATCGGCGTCCAAAGCAATGATGGAGAGCCGCTCGCGGATGTTGCCGATAAAGAGCATTGCCTGGTCGCCGCTGATGCGGCGCTTGCCCGGCATTCGGGTCAGCGAGGAATAGACTTCAGCCAGGCTATGCGCTCCGCAGCAGCCGGTTGACTGGTTAAACTGAATAAAGAGTTCCTGACTTGGGCCGTGATGCACGTGATCTTGGTAGAACAACGGAACTAACACCGAAGTGTCGAAAAAGCCCTTCATTCTTCAGCTCTACGTCTGGTTCGATTGGCAGGCTTATTCGAGTCCCGACGCGCATCTTCAACGAAACCGTCGCCCAGATTCGCCAAGTCCCGTTCCTCGCGGATCTGGCGCAGCAGATCGTCAGTGGCAGAGGCAGGCAATGGTTCTCCGGTGCGCAACACCCAGATGCCATGCTCATTCCGGAGCGGCCCCACGCCACGGGCCGGACGGAGGGTAACTTGCTCACCGGCGCTTTCCAGTTCCAGTGCGTCTCCCGGTTCCAATTGCAGTGCTTCCCGCACAGGTTTGGGGATCACGACGCGACCAGCTCTGTCAATGATGAGGCGAGCGTTCATAATGGTATGTTAGAATGGGTGCACCCATTAGTCAAACCCATTTTTACGGCGAGCGCAGCCAGTGGGGCCTCGCGATTACGATTAAGAAGGAGGAATCCCGTGAGTCGCATCCTCGTCAGCGGAGCTTCCGGGCCAATTGGCACGGCGCTTCTAGCTTCGTTCCAAGCTCAGGGGACGCAGATTGTGCGCCTCGTTCGCGGGCCGGCGAAGAGCGCAGAGCAGGTTTCCTGGGACCCTCTGGCTCCGCTGTCTCCGGCGGCGGTGTCGGGCTTCGACGCGGTCGTCCACCTGGCCGGGGAGAGCGTGGTGGGGCGCTGGACCAACGAAAAAAAGCACGCGATTCGCGACAGTCGTGTGCTGGGAACGCGCCACCTGACCGCGGCACTGGCCCAGGCTGAGGTGAGGCCGCGCGTGCTGGTGTGTGCGTCGGCGATCGGGTTCTACGGGAATCGCGGCGACGAGATCCTCCGCGAAGAGAGTGCGACAGGGCGAGGGTTTCTGCCCGAGGTTTGCAGCGAGTGGGAAGAAGCGACCCAGGCGGCGGCCGACGCTGGCATACGGGTGGTGAACCTCCGCATTGGGTTGGTCCTGAGCGCCAAAGGCGGGGCGCTGGCAAAGATGCTGACCCCGTTCAGACTGGGGCTGGGTGGGCGAATTGGATCTGGCCGGCAGTGGTGGAGTTGGATTCACATGGACGACATAGTGGGTGGAATTCATCACGCGATGCGCACCGAGTCGCTCACTGGCCCCGTGAATCTGGTGGCGCCCAATGCGGCGCGGAACGCTGAGTTCACCAAGATACTGGCGTCGGTGCTGAGGCGTCCGGCGATTCTTCCGGTGCCGGAGTTTGCGCTGCGGCTTGTTTTCGGGAAGCAAGCGGCGGAGGAAATGTTGCTCGCCAGCCAGCGCGTTCAGCCGGGGAAGCTCGGGACCAGCGGATATAAGTTCCGCTTTCGCGAGTTGCGAGCCGCGCTGGAGGATCTGGTCTGATCGGACGGCGGCGCTGCCATCCGCCTATTTGGGGGGAAGGGGCGTCTGCAGCGCTATGGGTTCTTTCCGCTTTTCCTCCGCCTCCACTGAAAACAGCATGTAATGATCGTAGCTGTGTCTGCGGTAATAGCGGCGTTGGTGAAAGTCGAGATAGATTTCCGCGCTCTTCGGAAGCCACAATTCCATGTTCTTTTTGGGAAACGGGACAGGGCCGTATTCAACGATTTGTTGCTCGCTCAGTAACTGGATTTCCGGCACCGGATTCACCAGTTCCGCTTCGACCCGCGCGATCTGAAAGTTGTCGGCCGTGATCCAGGCGCGGCCTTTCAGCCGCGATGAAAAACTTTGCCCACCCGCGTGGAAAACCTGGAAGGCGTCGTGATTGGTTACGCGCTCCTTGAAGTATACGATCCACGCCGCCTGCTCATGCCAGATCCCCAGCCCTTCGCATGTCATCTCGAAATCCGCCTGGTCGGCAGGGTGAAATACCAGAGCCAGCGTGGCAAATCCCCTGGTGTCTTTAATCTCGTCGAGAGCGTTACCGCTCGGCTGTCGCTCCGACCGGTATTCGTCCACCGCAACAAACCCCGGCTTTTCCTCCGAAATAGAGGCTATATAGTCGTAGTCTCGGGTTTCTGTCGTGGCGTAATTCCCCATTTCATCCACCTGATTGTGAAGCACGCGCTCGTTGGCCGCAATCCGCGAGACGTTGTCCGCGAATTCTTTCACGCGCCCGCCTGACGCCTGCAGTACGTTCTCAAGCGGACAGCTAACCCCGGCAGCGACCAGCGGCTTGACTTCGTCAATTCCCGCGGGCCGCCACGCCTTGACCAAGACCCCGAGTTCAGGAGTGGCGCGCAGAAAAAAGTTGACGCTGGGCGAAGGCGGCGCGTCCTTACGCTTCGTATCGGCGCCAAGGGCAGCTCCAGTGTCGGGTTTTTCGAGCCTGGCGATGAGGTCGCGCACTTGGAGAACGACAGGGTTTTCGGGTGAATCATGCACGAATGCTTTGAGTGCCCGGATACCCTCTTCCTTCTTCCCCAGATCGATCAGTGACTCCCCTAGGACCAGATTCGCCGTACCGGCCCCAGCTTTCCCCTTCGCGATGGCCAACTCCGCTTGTTGCCGCGCCGACTCATACTTCATTTGTTTCAGGTAAGCATCAGCCAGTAAGTCGTGTGCCATCCAATTGTCGGGATCGACGTTCAGCGCTTTCTCCAGCGTCGCCGCCGCCCCGGGATAGTCTTCCTGGATGAGTTGCACGCGGCCGAGCAACGTCATGGCCTGCACGTGATGGGGATTGAGATTGGCAGCGGTCCCCAGGTAGCTCCGCGCCTGAACGAGGTCGTTTTGCTGATAGAACAGGTATCCCAACAGATAATTCAGGTCCGAATTTGACGGCGCCAGCTTGTAAGCCGCCTCCAGTTTTTTGCGCGCGTACTTGAGATCGCCGGACTTGAGAGCGAAAACGGCCTGCTTGGCTTCTTTGCGCGCCTTGGAAGGCAGCGCAGCCTCGGCGATGCTCAGGTCCACCGCCGACGGATCACGATGCAGTGCGACCTCGAGCCGAACCGTATCTTGTCGTGTAGCGGTCAGGAATTCCTTTCGCTCGCTCAAATATCCGACAGCGCTGATCTCGACTTCGTAATTGCCGTAAGGCAGGCCGAGTCCCGCTACCGATTGCTCGTCGGTGGTTTTCCAGACAACGTCGTGAGTGGACTGGTTGGTAAACTTCAAGACCGCCTGCCGGTCCAGGTGGGATTTGCCGTTCTCCGCGAACACGGAAATCATCACCAGTTCCTCGCCGCTGTGGAGTTCGTACGAGTGGAGTTCGTCCATTCGTACTGTCCTCCCCATTGTTGTCTGCATTGTTGCCTCCCCCGGTGTCTCCGTATTCTGGGCCTGTCCCGAGGTAGGCCCCACCAGAAGGCAGACGAGCAACAGAGCTTCGATGAAACCAGGAATTGTGATTCGTGCTTTACGTTGAGGGAACATAACACCACCGTTGAAAACTTAGCACATCTGCTGCTAGGCGGCTAATTTCGAAATTCCCATTAAAAATCTCTCAAAAGCTTCCCGCGATTCGTGCGGTACTGGAGGATCTGGTGGAATAATCCTGTCGTCTCATTTCTGCGGGCTGCTCAGACGTCAATGGGCGATGCGCATCTGTTATCCCCGTAGAGACCCAGGTTGCCGCGACTGGGGACCACAATGATCCCTGCCCCGGCAAAGCGGATGGCGCGGAAAACACGGGGCCCTCCCGGATTCTACAAGGATTGCAGGTGGCTGCGCGTGATGCGGTCGTGCCAGCATAGTCCATCCTGGTCGAGGAAGCACCAGAGATAGCCGAGCCCGCCGGAAAACACGCAGAGAAACGACGCCAGCACGCGCCAGAGGCGGGCGCGGCGACGAAGCGGCGAGCCGTCGAACGTTGCCAGGTGCAGGCCGACGGCGCGCAGGCCGAGAGTCGAGCCGATGCACACCACGAACCAGAATTGGTAAACCGCCCAGAGCAGGACGCCGATCAGGCCGAGCGCGAGGACGAGCGTTGACCCTGCGAGCGTCGATCCGGCGACAATTGATCCGTCGGATTTTGTTCCGGCGATCATGGGGAGCAGTCCGCGAACCGGGCCCAAGCTGACCGCCAGGCTGGGGTTCAGACGAAGAACAACCGCGACAAAACCAGCCAGGCCTATGGCCAGAATAAGGCCATCCACGAGGGCAGCCAGCGCGCGATGGGCGATGGGTGCGGATGGGACTGCTGTCGGGAAGCTGGCCCGCTCGCCCGCCGGTTCGCGGAAGGCAGCTTCGATCGTCATTCCACCCAATGCGGGCGGCAGCAGCAGGATTTCGGGGGCTTCCACGATGCGCGGGCGATCATCATCGAAAACCGGGTCGGCCAGTTCGTCCCGGCGAAAAACCGGAATTGCCGCGGAACGCGGAAACTCGATGACGTTGGCGAATGGCTCCTGAGACGGTTCCGCATATGAAAGCGGGCCGGGCTCGGAGGGGTGGCGCTCTTCTATGCGGCGGTCTGGTGTGTCGCGCTGGGCGGTGCGGCGGTCCGATGTCGGAAGCTTTGACATTTCGCGCTCTAGCGTCTGACGAGGTTCCACGAGGCTTGGCGCGCCGGTTGCTGCCGATGCGGTTTCCGCCGATGAAATGAGCGGCGCGGGATGCGAGCTGTTCTCGGGCGCATCAAAAGGCAAGAGGAGCGACGGATAGCGCGGAGTCCGGGGCTTGCGGCGAGTGCGATAGCGTTGGACGCGAGCCGCAACCTCGACGCGCCAGGAGTCGGCGTTGGCAGGAAGATTCGAAGAAAGGTTCGGAGAGAAGTCCGCTTCCGAGGCGGCGGTTTCCTCACCGCCTGACACCGGCTCGCCGGCTTCGGGGGCATAGGCCTGGTCTGGCATGGCGTCGTCGCCTTGCGCCTGCGAGTTTGTCCATCCCTCTGTCATCTCGTCATGAGTCCAGTCCCCACCCGTCCGGCGTCGCTCCGGTGGTCGTCCATGCAGTCGTCTTTAGCCAGTCACGAAGAATGCCAGCAGCCAGAGCCCGGCCCGGCGCAAATCCCCTGGACCACCAAGATGGCCAACTTTGCTTCGCCTGCCGCTCGCGTGCTAAGGTCAGTTGGTTCCTGCTGGCAACTCGGCAGAGGAGCGCACGCGCGCTGGCAGGTCACCCGCTAATGGCCATTCATTAATGATCACCCGCTCTCGAATCTTTATCATGGCCGCATGGCTGTGTCATCTGTTTCTCGCTCGCGGGATAGTAACCAGCCAGACGCTGCCCCCCGCTCCGGCAGCAATCTCCATTCCTGCGAGTTCCACTGAGACGGACTCGCCGCTGCCCGCAGCGCCGGCGAGCCAGACGGAAGAGCCGGTTACGATCCGGGCGGTGGAACAGGAGAAGGACGGGTCCATCTATCACCTGCGCGGGGAGGTGGAAATCGACTATCGTAATTACATCCTGCGCGCGGACCAAGTCACCTACAATGCGGATACGGGAGACAGCGAACTGGAGGGCCATGTGGCGCTGGACGGCGGCCCTTACGACGAGCACGTCGTGGCCAGCCACGGCACCTACAACATCCGCACCCAAGTTGGAACGTTTTACAGCGCGGTCGGAACGGTCGGATTGCAGGTGCGGAAATCCCGCTACCTGCTCACCACTTCCAATCCCTTCGCTTTTGCCGGAAAAATTGTCGAGAAACACGGGCCCGACCACTACCTGGTGCGGCAGGGCTCGGTCACCACCTGCGAGCTGCCGCATCCGAAGTGGCAGTTCAACGCGCGGAGCATTTCGGTGGAGGTGGACGGCACCGCCAAAATCCACAACAGCGACTTCCGGCTGATGGGCGTGCCGGTGTTTTATCTTCCTTTTGTGAGTTTTCCAGTTCAGGCGCAGCGCCAGAGTGGGCTGTTGATCCCGACGTTTGGCACCTCGTCAACCAAGGGAAAGATCGTTGGCGAGTCGGTCTACTGGGCGTTCAATCGCAGCATGGACGCCCTGATGGGCGCCGACTACTACTCCAAACGAGGCTGGTTCGAACGCGGACAATTCCGCGCCCGCCCCAGCGACACTTCTTACGTGGACTTCAACTATCAGGGAATGGTGGACCGTGGCATCGGTAGCGCCACCAGCCGGCAGAACCAGGGCGGCGAGGACGCGCGTTTTATGGCCGAGCGTTCTTTCGGGAACTTCCGCGGCGTCGCCAATGTGGATTATCTGAGTTCGTTCGTTTTCCGCATTGCCTTCACCGATGTGTACACGCAGGCGATCGACTCGGAAGTGAGGTCGCAGATTTTTCTCTCGAATACGACCAATGGATTTCACTTCAATGCCCTGGCGGAGCGCTACCAGAACTTCGAAGTCTGCAATCCGCAAACCGACCCGGCCGCCTGCCCCACGTTTATTACCCAGACGGAGTTGGTCCGGATACTGCACACCCCAAGTTTCTTTCTCTCTGGTGAGGAGCGGCAGTTGGGAAATACACCGCTCTACTGGTCGTTCGAGAGCGCGGCGGAAGGCTTGCAGCGGCGGGAAACGGCGGAAGGTTTACAGAGCGCGTTCCGCACCGGCCCTCTGGTGGGCAGGTTTGACCTGGCGCCTTCGCTGACCATGCCAGTGCAATGGCGGGGATGGTCGTTGCGCCCTGAACTCACATTGCGCGACACGTTCTACACCGAGGAGGGCAATCCGGCATCTTCGACCACCGCGGCCGACGACATTCTGAACCGCAAATCGCTGGAAGCGTCCTTCGAGGTGCGCCCGCCGGCGTTGTCGCGAATCTTCGACCGTCCCTGGCTGGGGCGCAAATGGAAGCACGTGATCGAGCCGCGCATGCGCTACGACTACACGACTGGCATCAATAACTTCTCCAACATTCTGCGCTTCGATTCCACCGATGTGCTCACCAATACCAATGAACTCGAGTATTCCCTGGTGAATCGTATCTACTCCAAGCGCGTGGATCCGAACGTCAAGGATTGCGATCCGCAGACGACGACCATGCTGACCATCGGCGGCGCCCCGCAAGTGGGCGCGGTGCCGTGGGAGTTGCCCCCAAACCCGGACGAGCAATCCTGCGCCTCGGGCCCGCGGGAGGTGTTGAGTTGGGAAGTCGGGCAGAAGTATTTCTTCGATCCCACGTTTGGCAATGCGTTTGCAGCGGCGCAGCGCAACGTCTTCACGACAACCGCGGATCTTACCGGCATCGCATTTCTGGATTCAGAGCGGCGATTTGCTCCGCTCATTTCCCGGTTGCGCGTGGAAACCAGCCCGCGCACCAACACCGAGTGGGACCTGGATTACGACTTCAAGGCCGGCCGCATCAATTCCAGCATGGCGCTGGTCAACTACCACTACGGTCCTTTTACGATTGGCGGAGGCGACGCCTTCCTGCGCGTGATCGACACGGCAGCGGGAACGACAACGGCGCCGGTAAACTGTGCTGCCCCTTCCAACGCAACCAGCGCAAGCATCTGCGATTTCCACCAGTTTCGAGTTTTGTTTGGCTACGGCCAGCTCAACAAGCGCGGAGTGAGTGCCGCGACCAGCCTCGGTTTTGACGCCAACGCCGGATCGCTGCAATACGCATCGGCGCAGGCCAGTTACACCTGGGACTGTTGCGGCCTCAACCTGGAATACCGGCGCTTTGCGTTGGGATTGGTGCGCAACGAGAATCAATATCGCTTCACCTTTACCCTGGCCAACATTGGGGAGTTCGGCAACCTAAGGCGGCAGGAGCGGCTTTATTAAGGACGGATGCAATCTCATCATCCCTTTTCCCGTAAAATGAAGTTTGTGGACCTTGCAACCACGCTCGATGAAAAGGCCGCACGTTTGCGCGAAATCCTCGCAGCCCGCGGCCGCTTGCTGGTCGCCTATTCGGGCGGCATAGATTCGGCGTTTCTAGCCTGGACGGCGCATGAAGTGCTTGCCGGCCAGATGCTCGCCGTGATTGCCGATTCCCCGAGCCTGGCCCGGACTCATCTCGAAGACGCGCTGGCTTTTGCCCGCGAACAGCAGATTCCCGTCGAAGTTGTGGAGACGCGGGAAGTGGAAAATCCCGCTTACATTCGCAACGACGCGAGGCGTTGTTATTACTGCAAAGACGAACTGTTCACCGTGCTCGAGAGCTGCCGCGAGGCGCGCGGATTCGACGCCATTGCCTACGGAGTCAACGCCGACGACGCCGGCGATTTTCGTCCCGGCCAGGAGGCCGCTCGCCAGCACCATGTTCTCGCCCCGCTGCTCGAAGCCGGACTGAACAAGGCGGAGATCCGCGAACTGGCGCGGCGCGCGGACTTGCGGGTGTGGGACAAGCCGGCCTCCGCCTGTCTTTCTTCGCGCCTCGAATATGGGCGCGCGGTTACGCCGGAAGCGCTGAGCGTGATTGAGCGCGGAGAAGACGCGCTGCGGGCCATGGGGTTCCGGCAGTTCCGCGTGCGCCATCACGGAGAACTAGCGCGCATTGAGATTGCGCCCGACGAACTTCCCCGCGCCCTGACCGCCGAGATGGCCCGCGAGTTTACCGCCGCGTTCAAAGCGCTGGGATTCAAATTCGTCACCCTCGATTTGGAGGGATTCCGCTCCGGATCGATGAACCAGTTGCTGACTGCGGAAGAGTTGTTCCGTGGGCGCGGCTGAATCTGGCTCTTGCCTGAATTTGACACGGATTCGGCGCGGCTCCAGGGCGCTGGCGGGAGACGAGGCAAGCCCCGTCTCTATAGAGTAAAAACCTGGCGCCCTCGGGAGCCTTGCTGCCGTGAGATAATCAAACGGCTTGCTCATGTTCAGGCGGTTTCGACTCATGATGGTGCGACGCGCGTTTGCCGTTCTTTTACTGATCTGTCTGGGCTGCTCGGCCCAATCGCCTTCTCCCTCCTCGGATGTCGCGCGCGCGATCGAGCGCCAGGTGCGGGCGCAGTACTCCCTTCCGCCCGACGTGAAGGTGCTGGTGGGGACGCTCCGGCCGAGTGAGTTTGCGGACTATGACGCGCTGACGGTTACGCTTGCCGGATCCGACAGAAAGCGGGATTTCGATTTCCTGCTCTCTCGCGATCACAAGACGCTGCTGCGCATGTCCAAGTTCGATCTGACCATCGATCCTTACGCTGCGATCATGAAGAAGATTGACGTCAGCGGGCGCCCGGCGCGCGGCAACAAAGACGCCAAGGTGACGGTCGTCAACTATGACGATTTTGAGTGCCCATTCTGTTCGCGCATGCACGCCACGCTGTTTCCACTGCTGTTCAAGGAATACGGCGATCGCGTGCGTTTCATCTACAAAGATTTCCCGCTCGAAGAGATGCACCCCTGGGCGGTGCACGCGGCGGTGGACGCGAATTGCCTGGGCGCGCAAAATAGCGATGCCTACTGGGAGTATGCCGATTATCTGCACGGTAATCCGCAGGCGATCGCGCGCGACAAAGGCCCGGAGGCTTCGACCGCGGAACTCGACCGGTTGGCCACTGCACAGGGCCAGAAGCACAATCTCGACATGGCGAAGCTGCAAGCGTGCGTCAAGGCCCAGGATGAAACCGCCGTGCGCGCCTCCATGCGCGAAGGCGATAACCTTGGAGTCGAATCAACTCCCGTGGTGTTCGTCAATGGACAAAAGCTGGATGGGGCGGTGCCGGCGGATGAGGTGCGGGCCGCGCTCGACCAGGCGCTGAAGGATGCGGGCGTCGCGCCTCCCGCGCACAAGCAATGAACTTGCGTTTATCAATTCGCAATTTGCGATCGGTGATGGGAAGCGGGGCGGCCGCGCCACCGGGATTGCCAATTGCCAATCGCAAATGCCGTGGTGGAGGGAAGAACTTGAAAAATCGTAACTGCTTCGAACGAATTTGCCTGGCGATGGTTGCCGTATTTCTGTTGCTGGGAGCATCGGCTTGCAACCGCAACAGCAGCGGCGGCGACGTCATGGCTTCGGTCAATGGGCGGAAGGTTTATCGCAGCGAAGTTGACAAGTACTATGCCAACCAGACGGCGGGCTCCGATCAACAGCCCACCGGCGAGCAGGCGGTGAGCTTGCGGCTGAGCATTTTGTCTCAGATGATCGAGACGGAAATCCTCATGCAGCGCGCGGAGAAGCTTGGCCTGCTGGCGACCGACGAAGAAGTGGACCGCAAGCTCAACGAAATCAAATCGCCCTACACCGCCGAAGAATTCAACAAGCGCCTCGAAGACAGGAAGATCTCGCTCGACGACTTCAAGCGCGACCTGCGCCGTTCGCTCACTCAGGAAAAGGTGTTAAACAAGGAAATCACCTCGCGCATCAACATCACCGATCAGGACGTTTCCAGCTACTACAACGAACACAAGTCGGAGTTCAATCTGATCGAAGCGCAATATCATTTGGCGAAAATCATGGTATCTGGCGAGGCCAACGCCAAGGTGCGCAATTTGCAGAACAGCAAGGCGCAGAACGATGCCGAGGCGCGCAAGAAGATCCAGATGATCGCCAACCGCCTCGATAGCGGCGACGATTTCGCCACGCTCGCCATGAGTTATTCCGAGGACCCGGAGACCAGCAACAACGGCGGCGATTTGGGGATGGCCCCTGAATCGGCGCTGAAGAGCGCCGATGCGTCAATCCGCGACGCGGTGATGAAACTCAAACCGGGGCAATACACGCCGGTGATTCCCATGATCAACCCGGCCAACCGTCAACCCAGCGCTTACCTGATCGTGAAGTTGATCGCGAAAGAGCCGGCGGGCCAAAGGGATTTGAACGATCCGCGGGTCCAGCAGGCCATTCGCCAGCAATTGCGCGACCGCCGGGAACAGTTATTGAAAGCGGCGTATTTCGAGAGCCTCCGCGACGACGCCAAAATCACAAACTACTACGCGGAAGAAGTGCTGAAGGATGCGGGAGCGGCGAAGTAGAACTTCGTCGGACCCGACGCTCTGGCGCGGAAGGGGCCGCAATGGTGGGCGCCTCTTGGCATCGCTAAAGCGATGCCCTGATACGAACGTGTCTTGTTAGCCTTCCAGCTTCTTGGTCAGGACTTCGTTCACCAACTGGGGATTGGCTTGCCCTTTCGAGGCCTTCATCACCTGGCCCACGAAGAATCCGATCATGGTCTTCTTGCCCGCGCGATATTGCTCCACCTGTTTGGGATTAGCCGCCATCAATTCATCGGCAAGTTTCTCCAGCGCCGACGTGTCTCGCGACTGCTCGGGACGCCCCTCGGCTTCGTAAACGGCGGGAAAATCCTGCTTGCGTTCAAAGCAGAGGTCGTAAAGATCTTTCAGCATTTTGCCCGAGATTGCGCCCGACTCGACCAGATCGACCGAGGCCGTGACTCCAGCCATCGAAATCGGCGACTGCTCGAGTTCGAGGCCCTGCGCCTTCAGGCGTCCCAGTAATTCGCTCTGCACCAGGTTGGCGACGCGCTTGGGATTTTTTGCCGTGCGGGCCGCGGACTCGAATTGATCGGCCATGGTTCGCGTCAGCGTCAGCGTGTGAGCGTCGCCCGCGCTGATGCCATACTCGTGCATCATGCGCTGGCGGCGCGCTTCCGGCAGCTCGGGCAGGCTGGCGCGGATTGCGGCTTGCCATTTTTCATCGACCACCAGAGGAAGCAAATCCGGCTCGGGAAAATAGCGGTAGTCGTGCGCCTGCTCTTTTGACCGCATGCCGTAAGTCCTGCCTTCGGCCGCGTTGTAGAGGCGCGTTTCCTGGATAATCTTTCCGCCGGATTCGAGCACCTCGATGTGGCGTTCGATCTCATACTCCAGCGCCTGCTTGATGAAGCGGAAAGAGTTGACGTTTTTGACCTCGGTTTTCGTGCCCAGTTCTTTCTGTCCGCGAGGCCGCACGCTGATGTTGGCGTCGCAGCGCAGCGATCCTTCCTCCATGTTGCAGTCGCTGACGCCGGTGTAGAGAATGATTTCCTTGAGCCGCGTCAGGTAGTCGTAAGCTTCCTCGGGCGACCGCATGTCCGGCTCGCTGACGATCTCGGCCAGGGGCACGCCGGTGCGGTTCAGGTCGATGGCGGTCTTGTGGGCGGAGTCGGCGAAGCCTTCGTGCAGGCTCTTGCCCGCATCTTCTTCCAGGTGCAGCCGGGTGATGCCGATTTTCTTTTTGCCCCCGTTCTTCTTAGTTTCGTTCAGATCGATTTCGATAAATCCGAACTCCGCCAAAGGCTTGTCAAACTGCGAAATCTGATAGCCCTTCGGCAGGTCGGGATAAAAATAGTTTTTCCGCGCGAAGATGGAAACTTCGTTGACCCGGCACTGCAAAGCCATCGCCGCCAGGGCCGCGAAATCCACCGCCTTCCGGTTCAACACCGGCAAGGCCCCCGGAAGTCCCAGGCACACCGGACACACATTGCTGTTCGGCGGATCGCCAAAGCGAGTTGAACAGGAACAGAAGATTTTCGTCGCGGTCAGAAGTTGCACGTGCACTTCGAGTCCGATGACGGGCTCGTATTTCGCGAGGAGATTCCCGGAAACTGCTGGAGTGGTCGCCATATCAGAAGATTGCACTGTACCCGACACTCGGTTGCCCGAGCACTTCGAGTACACATATTAAAACACTTTGCCTTCGATGCTACGCTCAATTCCATGATTCTTGAGATTGTGATCGAGCAGATGGTATCCGAAGGGCAATGCCAGCACGTTAATAAAAAAGGCAAGCCGAGGGAAAACGGCAAAGGAAAACAGAAACAACGTCGTCTGAATCAAAACTAAAATGGCAGCTCTCGTCCACACGATCAAAGACCGGAGATGCTTGGGGTAAAACTTAGCAACGTATGCCACCACTCCAAGCGGTAGCACCGGAAGTATGATCCAAACGAACCACGGCAGATTCAATAGGTGCAAACGAAGACCCTCCTTCCCACAGACCCTTTGCATTGTTCCGGCTCCGCAGTTGGCGCAGACGCGGAGTTACGGTCGTTTCACTTCCGGTGCGTTCAAGTACTTTTCGAGCGGGATTTCGAAATACATCAGCTCATTGCCTTTCGCGTCGCGCACTCCCATCAGATAGAAGCTGGCGCCGTCCAGCGGATTCGAGATGCCGGAGACATCGAAAAACAGGAAGCCGCGCGCCGTCGAATGCGGCTCAACCGCCTTGGCTCCAAACTGGGACTGCTCAAATTCTTCCCACGTCTTGCGGCTCACCCCGCCTTTGACTTCTTTCCTGGGCAGCGGGTAGGGCAGCGGATTCGTGTCATTGCGCGAAGGATGCGAGAACCGCCGCACCAGATCCTCCGTCGTGGCGGGGGTAAGCTTGCTCCGATCTTTCGTGTTCAACTGGGCCTTCATGCCGGAGAGCGTGATCGGTTGATCGCCGTCGTTCGTGATTACAAAGAAAACCGGCAAGTAATCGTAATTGCGGTAGTTGGCGCTGAAGATCGACGCTTTGTTCTCACGATCGTAGGGATCGACCGCGATCGCGACTTTTTCCATGGGGTGGTCGTCGTGCGCCGGATAGGTGCGCGCGGGTTGGGCCGCGGGCATGACAAACTCTTTGGCCGCCACGGCGCAAAGACAGCAGAGCAGCACACAAGCACAGAGCGCCGCCAGACGCAGGGCTGGCCGTATCGGCGCGCTGGACGATTCTTGCCTGCCAGTATTGAGCATAGGTGAATTATAGGGTGTCGAATTGTTCGATGCTGTCAGCGCCAGCCGTGCTGCCCCGCTCCCGCTTGAAGTTCCGATTCCGCCTCCCCATATAGAATGGGGATTCCTTCATGTACGCGTTTTACAGTGCGCTGCTCGCGGTTGTTCTGGTCGTGACGCTGCCCTACTGGCTGTTGCGGATGATGCGCCACGGCAAGTATCGGGCGGGCTTGCGCCAGAGGTTCGGAGCAGTTCCGCCGGCCCTGGCGGCTCGCGGCGCGAAGCCCGCCATCTGGGTGCACGCGGTTTCGGTGGGCGAAGTCGTGGCTTCGAGCGCAATCGTTACTGCGCTGCGAGAGAAATTCCCGGCCCATCGCGTGGTGATTTCCACCACCACCAGCACGGGCCAGAAACTCGCCGCGCAGCGCTTCGGCGCGGAGA
>Ga0181530_10000907_pt1 | contig 37945 bp, 30 predicted proteins | sample PEATcosm2014_Bin_42_FD_119769 | JGI IMG/M metagenome (GOLD analysis project Ga0181530, IMG submission 119769) | Peatland microbial communities from MTU Mesocosm Facility, Houghton, MI, USA - PEATcosm2014_Bin10_60_metaG | ecosystem: Environmental > Terrestrial > Soil > Wetlands > Peat | place...
CGCGCTATCGGTCAGCGGCTCGCCCCATTCCATGACGGCGGTGTATGGCGGGGACAGCACGTATAGCAACAGCACTTCCAGCGCGCTTTCGCAAATAATTACCCTTCGCCCAAGCACCAACACCATCAGTTCTTCGCAGAATCCGGCGGTGGCCGGCAGCGTTGTCACCTTCACGGCCACAGTGAGCGGGAGCGGCGGCACGCCGACGGGAACGGTGGTCTTCTATGATGGAACCAACAACCTGGGCAGCGGGACCTTGAACAGTTCGGGCGCGGCAAGCGTCAGCACCGGCGCGCTTGCGGTCAGCGGTTCGCCCCATTCCATCACGGCGGCCTACAGCGGGGACAACGCGTTCAGCAACAGCACTTCCAGCGCGCTTTTGGAGATCATCGCCAACAGCTACGCGGACGCGGCCACCAACGGCTTGAGCGCAAGCTGGCCCTTCCAGGAAGGCTTCGGAACAACGGTCGCGGATTCCAGCGGCAACGGCAACACGGGAACATTGAACAATTCGCCGCTCTGGGTGAGCGGGCCGGCGGGCAACAACGCGCTGGAGTTTCCAGGCCAATCCATGCCGGGGGCGGCCTACATTTCGGCGCCCGACAGCACCACTTTGGCCGACCAGGGGATTGGCAGCAACCTCACGATTTGCGCCTGGGCGCAACGCTCCCCGGCTTCGCTTGCAACCTACTGTTCCGTGGTGGCCAAGGATATTCTTTTTGACAGCCCGCCCTATCACAGGAATTATGAGATGATCTTCGACACGGGCGGCCATCTTCTGTTTGTTTATCGAAACAGCGCGGGAACGAGCTGGGAAATTTATTCCTCAGCCGCGGCTTATACCGACACCGCCAACTGGCATTTTTATTGTGTCACATACACCTACGGGAACGCCGCCTCCTGCGCTCTCTATGTGGATGGCGCCCCGGTTCCCGGCGGTTGGATTGCCGGGAACGGTTCGGATGCCCCGGCCTCCACATCGGGCGGCCCGGTTCTGATTGGCATAGACGGCACAGACTCCGCATCGAGCGGGAGCATTTACGAAGGGATTAGTATTTACAGCGTCGCCCTTTCAGCCGCGCGGGTCCTCACGCTCTATAACAGCGGGATTTCGGACGGGGTCGCGAGCGCGACGGCGCTGGCCTCATCGCAAAACCCGGCGGCGGCCGGCGGCGCGGTGACCTTCACGGCCACCGTGAGCGGAAGCGGCGGCGCGCCGGCGGGAACGGTGGTCTTCTATGATGGAACCAACAGCCTGGGCAGCGGGACCCTGGACAGTTCGGGCATGGCGGGCTTCAGCACCAGCGCGCTGTCCGTCAGCGGTTCGCCCCATTCCATCACGGCCGCTTACGATGGGGACAACACGTATGCCGGCAGTACTTCCAGTGTGCTCTGGCAGGTCATCACCGGCGGCAGCGACCCGGTATCCATCCCCTTGGTGAACGCCAGTTTTGAAATTCCGGCCGGGGCGCAAGGAACGGTTGCGGGCGCGCCGCCGGGCTGGATCGCGTCCAATGAAGACCCTTACGGGGTGTATAATCCGGCGGAGGGGCTTTACCAGAGCGAAGTCAATGACATTCTGCCCGCGCCGGCCCAGGGTTCGCAGGTGCTCTACATTCAGGGCGGCAACTACTTGGCGCAGTTCTTGACCAATACGCTGTCGCCCAACCAGACCTACACGCTCAGCGGCGCCATCGGCAACCGCGCGGACGGTTATGGCCTGCTGGCGAGCGATGACGATTATGTGTGCCTGCTGGCGGGCGGCGTCTTCCTCGCCGAGAATGCGAACCTGCCGCATCCGGCGCCGGGAACTTTTCTTCCCTGGACGATCACTTACACGACGGGCGCGGCGGGGTTTCCATCCGGGACGCTGGAAATCCGGCTGGGACAGAATGGAACCGGCCAGGTGCAATACGACAACATCACGCTCACCAGCGCCTCGACCATCCAGGTCGCGCAAGACCCTCCCGTCATCACCGCTCAACCCACAAACCAGACCGTGCCGGCGGGAAGCAGCCCCTCGTTCTCGGTCGCGGCCGCCGGTTCGGCGCCGCTTGGGTATGTGTGGTACTCCTCCGGCGCCGGCCTGGTCCAGAGCGGCACAAACAACACGCTCACGCTGTCCTCCGTTCTCGCCGGCAATGCCGGCAGTTATGCGGTTGTGGTAACGAACGCTTATGGCAGCGCGACCAGCGCGGTCGCCACGCTGACCGTCAACATCCCCCTCACCCCGCCGCAGATTCTGACCGGTAATTCCAGTTTCGGATTTCTGAACAGCCGGTTCGGGTTCGATCTCGGCGGCGCTTTCGGGCAGACCATTGTCGTGGATGGCTCGACCAATCTGGTGGATTGGATTCCGCTGTTCACCAACACCGTTGGCGGCAGCCCGTTTTACTTCCGCGATCCCGCCTCGGCCGCCTTTCCGTGGCGCTTTTACCGGGCCAGGCTGCCGTAAGGAGTGGTGGTCTCCCGGGTGTGGTCCGCTTTGGCGGATTCCAAAATGATGGCAACAAAATTATTGGAGGCTTGGCCAAAGTCTCCAACGGCAAATTTTTCTGACCCCATTTTTCTGACTTGACCCATTCCAATTAACGGGGTGACGGAAGGGGGTGTGGATTAGGAGGGTCCTTTGAAATGAAGTCAGAAAAATAGGGTCAGAAAAATGGCTGAGAATTAGGTTGAGGTGGATGGGCCAATGACGGCTTTCTGTGCCGCTGGGAGATTCCTTGGAAGCGGCATCATCAGGAGGGAAGAACGGGATATTTCGCTCCTGACGGAGCTTGAATTCGTGTTGCGCTGGCGGACTACAGATATGGCGCGCCTACGGCGCTGCGGCCATGCCTTTTTCTCCTCCACCTCCTGCCGAAGACAAGAAGAATTCTCCCTGCGCCCCGCCCGCGAGGGCGCACCACAAAATTCTCCGCCCCTCCTCTCTCGCCGCGCCTGCGGGGAGAGAGCCGGAGAGAGGGGTTCCCAAAATTTGTCCATGCGCCCCGCCGGCGATGGGATGCGATTACCGCCTTGCTTTTTGCTCCGATATGTGGTTGACTTGTTCTTGGAGGCTGCATGAAACATAAAGAAATGCGCAAACCGCGGGCAATCACCCGCGTTGAGGTTCTTGTCGTGATCGCAACTCTGCTCACCGGCCTTCTGGCGGTCTCAGCGCTTCTATTGCCGGCACTTGCCAAAGCCAAGTCGAAAGCCAGCAGAATTTCCTGCTTGAACAACCTCAAAGAAATCGGCACCGCTTATCGCCTGTGGGCCGGGGACAATGGGGATTTGGTCCCGCCGCAGCAGACCGTGAAGAATGGCGGATGGGCCGATTTCCTCACAAACGCCAATCAAGGCGCCCTATGCTGGACCAATTATGCGATCATGCAAAACGAGCTTGGGCAGTCCACTAAGTTGGTCATTTGTCCGGAGGACGAACGCCAGGCCGCCACAGACTTCACGAACGATTTCAAGACCAACACGCATGTGTCTTACTTTGTGGGAGTCAACGCTAACGACAGATATCCTCAGTCCATCCTTGGCGGCGACCGCAATTTAGGACCCGGACCCAAACCCGACCCCGACTACGGCTTTTCCCCCAAAAGCGGAAAAGGGAACGATGTCACCATACCACTCACCGGCGCGAGTTCCGCGCTTTCTTGGTCGTTGAAGATGCACACAGCCGAAGCTCATCGAGGCGCAGGCAATATTCTGCTTGGCGACGGCAGTGCGCAGCCAACGTCCAGCGGCGCTTTCACTCGGAATTGGCTGCCCAACGCGGCAGGAACCAACAACTGGCCCGCCGGCCACATCCCCGCCACACCCTCCATCCGCCTCGTCTTCCCGTGATTCGCGGGGAGAGCACGTCCCGATTCCGAATCGGGATGCAGGGTTCAGCGCCCTGGCTGAACCCCGCCTGTAGCGGCGCTCTATGACCGCCGCATACTCACCTTCCCCGTCGCCAACCAGCGCCTTGCTTTCCGCTCCGATATGTGGTTGACTTGTTCCTGGAGGCTGCATGAAACATAAAACAATGCGCAAACCGCGGGGAATTACTTTAATTGAGGTGCTCGTGATCATTTCGGTGATTCTCATACTGCTTGCATTGTTTCCGGTGTCCTTCGCCCATGCCCCGCTCAAGGCCAAGAGGATCAAATGCGTGAACAACCTCCACGAAATCGGCACGGCTTATCGTGTGTGGGCCGGCGACAACGGCGATTTGTTCCCGGCGCAGCAGACCGTGAAAAACGGCGGATGCGCTGATTTTTTCACCAACGCCAATCAAGGCGCCCTCTGCTGGACAAATTATGCCATCATGCAATATGAGCTTGGGCAATCCCCCAAGTTGGTCATTTGTACCTCCGACGAACGGCGGGTTGCAGCCGACTTCACGAACAATTTCAAGGACAACTCTCACGTCTCCTACTTTGTGGGAGTCAACGCCAACGACCTCTATCCTCAGTCCATTCTAGGCGGCGACCGCAATTTAGGCCCCGGCCCCAAACCCAACCCCGATTACGGCTTTTCCCCCAAGAGCGGAAAAGGGAACGATGTCACCATACCCCTCAACTCATCCAATTCCGCGCTTGCATGGTCATTGAAGATGCACTCGGTTGGAAATCCCGTTGGGGCGGGCAACATCCTGCTTGGCGATGGCAGTGCGCAACAGGTGTCCAGCGCCACCTTCAACCGTGATTGGCTGCCCAACGCGGCAGGAACCAACAACTGGCCCGCCGGCCACATCCCCGCCACCCCCTCCATCCGCCTCGTCTTCCCGTGATTCGGGGGAGCGCGTTGCCCACGGCGCGCGAATATCAGCCCCCTCTATGCGGCAAGCATGATGCGTATGTGGCTAACTATCAATGATTTACAACACTTTTCATTGTTCATCATTCTTCCGTTGACAAACCCCGCTTACATGCTACTCTTGCCTGACTATGGTAAGGCAGGAAACAAGGCCAAAGCTGAAAGCTGAACTGGGCCGGCGCGGGGCGGGGCGACAGGCGGGATTTCCCCGCCATTGCGGATGGCCGATTTGCGGACTTAACGCAAAGGCGCAAAGACGCAAAGCCGCAAAGAGAAAAGCAGAAATTGGGAAAGCAGAAAACAGAAATGCCATGCCGCTTTGCGTCTTTGCGCCTTGGCGACTTTGCGTTATCACGTCCTTCATATCCGTGAAATCTCCCGATTCGGAATCGGGATCACTCCACCACTCCACCACTCCAATCAACCTCATGCCGTAAGGCCAATTAAGCCTAATTAAGCCTAATTAAGCCTAATTAAGGTTAATTAAGCCCAATTTGAATTGATTTTTGACCTTTCCGCGTTAAACTGCCGCCGCCATCTTATTTGAGGCTTTGCCTATGATCGAATCGCTCGAATCGCTCGAACGCCAACTGGACAGTCTGGATGCCGCCCAGCGCAAGGCCGCCCTGGCCGCCCTCTGCCGCCTGGTCAAGGACGGCACGGTGACGCTTCCCCAGCCGGGAACCGCCGTCAACCTCCACGCCCACACTTTCTTTTCCTACAACGCCTACGGCTATTCCCCCTCCAAGTTTGCCTGGCTCGCCCGCAAAGCCGGCCTGGCGGCGGCCGGCATCGTGGACTTCGATGTGCTGGACGGCGTGGAGGAATTCCTGGAAGCCGGACGCCTCCTCGGCCTGAAAACCTGCGTCAGCCTGGAATCCCGTGTCTTTGTCCCCGAATTCGCCACGCGCGTCATCAATTCCCCCGGCGAACCGGGCATCGCCTACCACATGGGCGTGGGCTTCACCAGCGCCGCGACGCATCCGTTTCTGGCGGAGATGCGCAAGGCCGCCGCCCAGCGCACCCGCGACCTGCTGGCCCGCGTCAACCGCCATACTCACCCGGTCGAACTGGATTACGAGAAGGACGCCGCCGCCATCACGCCCCGCGGCAACGCCACCGAGCGCCACCTTTGCGAAGCCTTCGAGCGTAAGGCCGCCCAAGTCTTTCCCGATCCCGCCGCCCGCGCCGCCTATTGGAAGCAGAAACTCGGCGACGCCCCGCCCCCCGGCGCGAAGCTCCAGAACCTCATTCGCTCCAAAACGATGAAGAAAGGCGGCGTCGGCTACGTGCAGCCGGGCGAAGGCTCCTTTCCACTCATGGCGGACATGAACCGTTTCGTCCTGGAGTCCGGCGCGATCCCCACGCTGACGTGGCTCGACGGGACCAGCGACGGCGAGAAGTGCATCGAGGAATTGTTCGCGGTCGCGATGGCCTCCGGCGCCGCGGCGTTGAATATCATCCCGGACCGCAACTACACCCCCGGCATCCGGGACCAGAAACTCCAAAATCTCCACGATGTCGTCGCCCTGGCGGAGAAGCATCATTTCCCGATTCTCGCCGGCACCGAGATGAATTCGCCGGGCAACAAGTTCGTGGATTCCTTTGAAACGGCGGAACTCAAGCCGCTCCTGCCGGTGTTCCTGCGCGGCGCGCACATTTTCTACGCCCACTCCGTCTTGCAGCGCCAAAGCGGCCTGGGCTACCTGAGCGCGTGGGCCGCCAAGACTTTCGGCGCCGTCCCCGCCAAGAACGACTTTTTTGAGCGGCTCGGCCGCGACTTGGAGCCGGCAAAAGAGGATCGCTTGCGCGGCTTGACCGCCGCCGTTGCCCCCGGCGATATTTTGGGGAGAATTAAATGAGGAACATTATGCCAGACACCATCATTCCAAAACAGCAGCGCGCCGTGCAATTGGTCGGACCCGGCAAATTGCAGATCAACGAAAACAAGCCCGTCTTCGAGCCGGGACCCGATCAGGTTCTCGGGCGGGTTGAAGTCGTCGGCCTCTGCTTCTCCGACCTCAAGCTGCTCAACCAATTCTCCGCTCACGCCCGCAAATCCACCGTCACCGGCGGCATTGCGCCGGACTTGCTGGGCGAAATGCCCAACTATGTCCCCGGCGACAAACCGGCCGTGCCCGGCCACGAGACAGTGATCCGCCTGATCAAAGTCGGCGCCAATGTCAAGCGCCACAAGGTGGGCGACCGCTGCCTGGTGCAAACCGATTACCGATGGCTCCCCACCGCCAATTCCAATTCCGCCTTCGGCTACAATTTTGAAGGCGCGCTCCAGCAATATGTTCTCCTGGACCAGCGCGTCTTCACCTCGCCGGAGGGCGAATCCATGCTCATTCCCGTCCCCGAAGATTTTTCCGCCTCCGCCATCGCGCTGGTGGAACCGTGGGCGTGCGTGGAAGATTCTTACGTCGAGAAACAGCGGCAGACCCTCAAGAACGGCGGCCGCATGCTCGTCATCGGCGAGACGCTGGTGGACAAGAACCGCGTCTGGAGCCTGCCCGGCAAGCCCAAAACCACCACCTTCACCATCGCCGACAAAATTGCCGAGCTGGCCGACGCGTCTTTTGACGATGTTATCTACGTCGGCTCAAACCCGGCGACGGTGGAAAAACTCTTCCCCAAGGTCGCGCCCGGCGGTTTGTTCAACCTGGTTCAAGCCGGCGGCAAGTTTGGCCGCCCGGTCGTGTCGCAAGTCGGCCGCATCCACTACGGCGGCATCCGCCTGATCGGCACCACCGGCAGGGACCCCGCCGCCGGCATGGCCGCCATTCCCGCCACGGCGGAAATCCGCCCCAACGACAAAATCAACATCATCGGCGCCGCCGGTCCGATGGGCACCATGCACGTCATCCGCGACCTCTGCCAGGGCGTGCCCGGAGTGACAGTGTTCGCCGGCGACCTCAGCAACGACCGTTTGGCCGCGCTGCAAAAGCTCGCCGAACCGCTCGCTGCCAAAAACAATCTCACCCTGCGCTCCTACAATCCGTCCACGGACAAACCTGCCGACAAGTTCAACTACATCGTCCTCATGGCCCCCGTGCCCGCGCTGGTCGCCCAGGCCGTCCAGGACGCCGCGCCCCGCGGCATTATCAACATCTTCGCCGGCATCCCCGCCGACAAGACCGCCGCCCTGGACCTGGACGCCTGCATCGAAAAGCAGCTCTACTTCATCGGCACCAGCGGCTCGGTGCTCGAAGACATGAAGCAGGTCCTGGCCAAAGTCGTCTCCCGCCGCCTCGACACCAATCTCTCCGTCGCCGCCATTTCCGGCCTGGACGGCGCGATTGACGGCATCCGCGCGGTGGAAAAGAATCTCATGCCCGGCAAAATTATCGTCTATCCTTCCTGCCGCGGATTGAAGCTGACCCCGCTGACCGAACTCGGCGGCTCGCTTCCGCTCTCCGGCGGCCATTGGAACAAACAGGCCGAGGAAGCTCTCTTGAAACAATACGCAACAACATGAGCGCCGATTTGAAAAACAAAGTCGCCATCGTCACCGGCGGGGCGCAGGGTTTGGGCCAGGCCATTTCGCTGCGGCTCGTCCGCGAAGGCTGCAAGGTCGTCATGGCCGACGTGAACGAAAAGGGGGTTGCCGACAGCGCCGCGGCCATCGCCGCCGAAACCGGCGGAGCGGTCCTCGGTCAGAAAGTGGACGTGACCCGCGAAAGCGATGTGCAAATGCTCTTCGAGCGCGCGGCGCGGGAGTTCGGCCGCGTGGACATCGTGGTCGCCAACGCCGGCATCCTGATTGCCGAACCGATTGCCGACGCGGACGCGGAGAAATGGCGCGCGGTCATGAACGTGAACCTGTTCGGTTATTTCCTTGTGACCAAACACGCCTGCCGCCTCATGAAAAAACAGGGCGGCGGTTCCATTATCAACATCAATTCCAAATCCGGCAAGAAGGGCAGCGCCGCCAATTCCGCCTACGCCGCCAGCAAGTTCGGCGGCATCGGCCACACCCAGAGCGTCGCGCTGGAAATGGCGCCGTTCAACATCCGCTGCAACGCCGTATGCCCCGGCAACCTGCTGGACTCCCCGCTTTGGACCCATCCTGAAAAGGGTTTGCTGGTCCAATACCTTCGCGCCGGAAAAGTCCCCGGCGCAAAAAACGTGGCCGACGTTCTCCAGTCTTACATCAACCAAGTCCCCATGAAACGGGGCTGCACTTACGAGGATGTCTGCAACGCCGTCGTCTTTCTCGCCTCCGATCAATCCTCCTACATCACCGGCATTGCCCTGAGCGTGACCGGCGGACAGGAAATGAACTGACCCTTATGCAAAATACAATTCTCCAGGACCTCCTCGCCCTTTCCCGCGAACTGGGCCGCGAAGACCGCGGCCTGGCCATGCTCGGCGAAGGCAACACTTCCGCGCGCATCAACCCCGAAACCTTTCTCGTCAAGGCCAGCGGCACCTGCCTCGGCACCCTTGCGGAAGGCGACCTCGTCGCCTGCCGCGCCTCCGCCCTGCTCCCCATGCTGGAAAAAGACAGCCTCTCCGACCGGCAGGTGGATGACGCCCTGCTCGCCGCCCGCGTTGACACCACGGCGAAAAAGCCTTCCGTCGAAGCCGTCTTTCACGCCTGGCTGCTGTCCCTGCCGGACGTCAACTTCGTCGGCCACACCCACGCCACCACTGTCAATCAAATCCTCTGTTCCCCCCGCGCGCGGGATTTCAGCCAACACCGGATGTTCCCCGACGAAATCGTCTGTTGCGGCTCCGCCTCGGTGTTCGTTCCCTACACCGATCCGGGCCTGAAACTGGCGCAGGCCATCCGCCGCGAGACCGACGCGTTCATACAAAAGCAACAGCGCCGGCCGCGGGTCATCCTGATGCAGAACCACGGCATCATCACGCTGGGCGCCACCTGGCAATCCGTCCTTTCCGCCATGCTGATGGCCGAGAAATCGGCCAAAGTCTTCGTGGGCGCCGCCGCCCTGGGCGGCCCCGTGTTTTTCTCCGCGGAGAACATCGCCCGCATAGACAGCCGCCCCGACGAGGCCTACCGCCAGCGCGCGCTGAAGATGTGATCCCCTCGTCCGCTTAGGAAAACAGATGTAGGATATGACGGCCGGGGATGATTCACACTTGGACGCGGAATTTCACGGCAGCCCATACGTGGAAATCCCCGATGAACATTGGACCGGCACTGTCAAAGAAATGCGTGAGAGAGCGGATAAGGCCATGCGAAGCTTCAAGCCCGCCCACAATCCCCACCTCGGCGAAATTCATTTTACCGAGAGGGGCCGATCCAAAACGCTGGGCACAAAAACAACGCCGCATCAATTCCAATCCGTCCAAGCCCTCCCTGCCCTAATCGAACATGGAGCAGTCGCATCCTCCGTAGATGATAATCAAGGCCGCTATCACATCGTCAAGATTCACACCATCGAGCATGGATTGAAAATAGGGGAGAGCCATTACAAGGCCGAAATAATTGTTCGAGAGGTGCGCACTGGATCAAAAACCAGCAAGACCGCCCATCAGTTCTACCTCCATAAACTGCAAGACAAAAAGGCTGACAGTCGTAATTTCCAGTCTGCCCTTTCGGGTGAGACTAGTAGTCCTGCCAGCCATAAGAAACCTAGCACATGAACCCAATTTGTCAACACCCATGAACCAAATACTTCAACTATTACAAGGCCGTTATTCTGGTTCGAGAAGCGCGCACTGGATCAAGAACCAGCAAGACCTCCCATAAGTTCAACCCCCATAAAGTGAAAGAAGAAAAGGCCGACAGTCTTAATCCCAGCCTTCCCCTTGCGGGTCAAACTAGAAGTCCTGCCAGCCATAATCACGATACGACATGATCGAAAAATGGCAACTCCTCAATCGAGGTATGGCGGATTCAATCCCTTTGGGATTGGGAACGCGCAATGACGAGCAGGTTCTTGCCGAAGGGCGGTTTGCAGATTCTGGTTTCCAGCCAGTTCTCCGGCGGGAAAACACATCTGTCAAACAAAAGCAGCGCCGCCCGGTTGAAGTTGTCGAAACGCAGCCATTTATGGAGCAACAGCCAGGAAAAATAGCCGGCAAAATCGCAGTAGCGCGCGGCCTCAATGGTGAATCCGGCGCCGCCCAGTTTTTCAAGGACCTCCGCCCGGCCATATCTGCGGAAATGGCCGAAGGCCTTGTCAATCGGAGCGTAAAGTTCCTGCCGGGCTGGAACAAACAGCGCCAGAACGCCCCGGCTGGCGGCCAGGCGGTCCCGGTAGATGCCAAGTTCCCGCCGGTCGTTCTCGATGTGTTCCAGCACGTTGATGCTGACGATGGAATCCCAGTCGCCCGCGATATCGGCAATGGTGCCGCAAACAACCGGCACCGCGGGATGTGTCTTCTTGAACTCCCGGCAGAAAGATGCTTCCGGCTCAACGCACTCCAGATGCGTGATCCGGGGCAGGGATTGAAGAGCGCCTGTCATCTGGCCAATGCCGCATCCCACCTCAAGGGTCCTGCCGCGAATCCACGCGCCGATTTCCCGGACCAGCAGGCGTCTGTAGTTCGCGGCTTCGCGAAGCGAGTTGAATTCAAAGTCGGGCATTCAATCTTTTTGTGTTTTGAGGCCGTTGGAATGACCTGGCGGCAGTCTTGCCCAATTCCGGGTTTTTGCAACTTTTTTCCCCCTCAACCCGCATTTGGCATTGACGGAATGCCCCGGTTGTGTCGTGATAAACCGACGCGCGTTTAGACGCGGCATTAAAGGGTCGCAAATCATGTCCAGAATTTCGCGAAAAATGTTGGCCGGCGGTTCGGGCGGCACAACGAAATACGACGCCCATTACAAGGTGCTTGACAAAACTTACGGCGCCCAGGCGGAGTTGCGCCGCGAATTGTCCGACTCCAAAGCCGCCGTCGCCGAGCGCTCCGAAATCCTCAACACCTTCGCCGACTGCGCCGATCCGCAGCGCGCCTGGCTGCTGCTGGAGGATTATTTTGAAAAGCTCTCGCTCTCGCGCAAAGATTTTGACAGCCGCGATTGGTGGCCGCGCCTCCTCTCCGCCCGGGGCAAGAAGCGCCTGGAGGAAACCGCCATCCTGTTCCTGCGCGCCAGCCGTCCGCTTCCCACCGAGCTGCTCCCGCACGCCAGCCCCGTGCGGTTTGCGGAAATCGAGCAATCGGAGAAGGAACAGCGCCTGGCGCAGCGCCTGGAACACTGGCTCTTCCCCAGCGCGCCCAGCCATCTGGATTCCCCTCGCGCCACCCTGCGCGTCTCCTGCGAGGCCCGGCCAGTCGAGGCGGATTCCGCGCTGCACGGCTTGGCGGTCTCCTTTCACATCTCCCGCCAGCGGACCGGTGACAAGCTCAAGACCCTGGGCGAAGTGGTGGACCTGACGGCCCGCGCCACTCACGAACAGGAGTTGTTTTCCTTCGCCGATTGGGAGTTCATCCAGTGGCTCTCCGAAAGCCACGCGGACCCCGAGGGCCTCTGGAGTTCAATGGTCCTGACCGGGCTGGAATTGCTGCAATGGCTGGTGCAATGGGGCGACAAATCCCGCCTCCTCCTCGGCCCGGCCGGCGAGCCGCTCGTCTTTCGCGGCGATTTGGCGGAGTTGAAGCCGCGCTTGGAAGAGGTCAATGGCCGCCTTTTTTTCACGCATCATCTGGCGCTTCCGTCCGGCCGCTCGCACGGCTTGGGCGAGGTCAAGTTCTTTTCCGGGCGGCCATCCCTGGCGCTGGTGGGCAGCGTGTTTTACTTGCTGCGCAGCGCGCCGCCGGACGACCTTCTCAATTCCTGGGCGCAGCAGCAGTCCCTTCCCGTCCACAAACTCAGCCGCCGCCTGCTCACCCAACTCCGCAAAACCCAGTCCGCCAACGGCCCGGCGTGGGAACAATTGTGCGAAGTGCAGAAGGCCCTCCCGCGCTTCACTTTCGAGCTGGCCGATGACGTCGTGCGCATGCGGCTGCTGGCCAAGAGCGAGAGCGACCAAAGCCTCTGGCATTGGAACAACAGCGAATGGCGCGCGGAGAATCCACCCGCCGCGCCCGCGGCCCAGGCCGCCACCCCGGACGAGGCGAATTTGCGGCCGTCGCAGACCGCCGCTGCAGGGGGCGCCCGCCCCACCATCCTGGACGACCCCCGCCTGGACAGCGCCGTGCAGTGGCTGCGCCGGCTGGACTGGTTCACCCCGGAGCCGGGTCTCTGGCACGGCGATGCCAATGAGAACTTCCTTTCTTCCCTTGCCGCCGCCTGGCCGGACCGGCCGGCCGAGGCCGAATACCTCGGCAACGCCGCCTTTCACCGCCTCTTCCTGGCCCCGCGCCCGTTGCGGCCGCGCGTCCTGGTGCAAGGCAGCGGCATTGACTGGTTTTCCGTGTCCTCGGAATGGGAGGCCGAAGGGCTTAAGTTGACACCCGCCGACTTGCAGCGCCTCCAATCCGCCACCGGCCGCTTCATCAAACTCCCCGACGCCGGCTGGCTGGAACTGGACGCCGCGTCGGTCCAAGCCGCCCACGAGGCGATGGCCGACCTGGGCGTGGACGGACTGATCGCCGTTCCCCAGCGTCTGAGTCTGGCGCAAGCCGCGCATTTGGACGAAGCGGGCCTGCAAAAGTTCGGCGACACACCGCAGGCCAAAATGTTGCGGCAAAGCCTGGCCGAATTTCGCGGCATTCCCTCCACGCCGCTGCCGGAGGGCGTCCACGCCGAGCTGCGCCCCTACCAGAGGGCGGGGTTCGATTTCCTCTGCCACCTCAGCCGGCACCAGTTGGGGGGAATACTGGCCGACGACATGGGCCTGGGAAAAACCTTGCAAGCCCTCGCCTGGCTGGCCTGGATGCGCGCCGGCGCCGCCGGGCAACAACCCTCCCTGGTGATCTGCCCGGCTTCCGTGCTGCACAACTGGCGGCGCGAAGCCAGCCGCTTCACCCCCGCCCTCAAGGTGCTCGTGCTGGAAAGCGGCCCGGCCCGCCACAACCTGCGCCTGCAAATTCCCGCCTTCGATTTGATCGTGACCAATTACGCCCTGCTGCGCCGCGACCTGGACGCCCTGCAAAAATTCGCCTTCCGCGCCGTCATTTTGGACGAGGCCCAATTCATCAAAAACCCCGACGCGCAAATCACCCAATCTGTCAAGCAATTGCGCGCCGGCCAGCGCCTGGCCCTGACCGGCACCCCGCTGGAAAACCGCCTGCTGGATTTGTGGAGCATCGTGGATTTTGTCCAGCCCTCCTATCTCGGCAGCCAGCAGCAATTCCGCGACAAATACGAGCCGCGCGGCGACAATGCCGCCGACGAGCAGCGCATCGCCCGCCGCCGCCTCTCCTCCAAACTGCGCCCCCTCCTCCTCCGCCGCCTCAAAGCCGAAGTCGCCGACGACCTGCCCGACCGCATCGAGCAGCGCCGCGACTGCGAGCTGGGCGAATCGCAGCGCCAACTTTACCTGGCCGAACTGCGCCGCAGCCGCGAGCAGGTGATGAGCACTGTGGCCGAACGCGGCCTGAACCGCAGCACCATTCACGTCCTGGCCGCCCTGACCCGGCTGCGCCAGATTTGCTGCCATCCGCAACTTGTCAACAATGATTCGCCCTCCGGCAAAACCGACACCCTTTTTGAATTGCTCGACCCGTTGCTGGCCGGCAACCAGAAGGTCCTCGTCTTCAGCCAATTCGTGCGCATGCTGCTCATCCTCGAAAAGGAGTGCGCCGCCCGCCAGATTCGCACCCATATCTTGACAGGCGAAACCAAGGACCGCCAGCAAGTGACCGATGCCTTTCAAACCGATCCCGCCGGCTGCGTCTTCCTCCTGAGCCTGCGCGCCGCCGGGACGGGCCTGAACCTGACCACCGCCAGCAACGTCGTGCTGTACGATCCCTGGTGGAACCCGGCGGTGGAGGCCCAGGCCATTGACCGTTCGCACCGCATCGGCCAGCTTCGCACCGTCAACGCCTTCCGTCTCATTGCCCCCGGCACGGTGGAGGAAAAGATATGGGAACTCCAGCAGCGCAAGGCCCAGACCATCGCCGACGTTCTGGGCGAGCGCGGCTTCGCCACCAACCTCACGCCAGCCGATCTCGAATACCTCTTCGCGGAAGATTGAGGGAATTCTTTTTGACGGTAGGGCGGGTCTCCGTCGAGCCGCGGCTCGACCGAGTCTCGCCCTGCCGTTTTCTTAATTCACAATTCACTATTCACTATTCATAATTCTCTTTCCATTCCTTCCAGTCGTTCACCGTGGCCTCGGCCATGATCCGGGCCGCCTGCTCCAGCCATTCCGGTTTCCGCCGCAGCAAGTCGCGCCGCACCGCGGCAACGGCCCGGCGCGTGCCCAGATGCACATTGGCCAGTTCCCGTCCCATCGCCCGCAACAGCTTCTCTTCATCATGACCGCGCGGCAACTGCGACAACTCAATCCGGCTGCAATAGGGCGACAAGCGCCGCAACACCCATCCCTCCTGCACGCCGAGGAAGGGGTCCGGCGCGCGGACGGAGTTGGACACGATCCGCATATAGTAAATCTGGTTGTTTGCCAAACCGCCGGCCCAGGCGCAGGCGGAGGGCAGCAACGGCTTGGTCTCATGCGCGATCTTTCCGCCGCGCCAATCGGCAATGGCTGTGAACCGTTCCCGGCCCAGGCTCCCCATCCCGGCCCGCCGGTGCGCCACACGGAAAGCCAGGCCGCGTTCCGGCATGGCCCGCTTGAGCAACCGCATCGCCTTGGCGGGCACCGGCTTGACCGTCGGCAGCGCCTCGAACTTCTCCCAGAAGAGCGCCGGATCGCGCAGCCGGTTGGTGGCAATCTCGCGCAGCAATGGATGCTTCTCCGCCAGCACAAAAGGTTCGCCGCCGGTCTCCAATCCCTTGGTGTACCCCTCCAGAATCGCCGCGCAAGCGCCGGCCAGGACAAGGGACAAATGACCGCGCTCAATGGCCAGCCAGGCGCTGGCGGCCAGCCGCGTCAGGTCCAGCGTGTAAGGCAGCGGAAACGCCTCGTCGAAATCATTAATGCCCCACACCAGCCGTCCCTCCGCGTCGCGCCAGGTGCCGTAATTCTCCACATGCAAATCGCCCACCGCCAGCACCGCCGGCGCGCCGGCCGCCTGCGGGCAGAGCGCGGGGAAAAGCTGCATCCAGCGATAGAAGGTGGCGCGCAGAAAGGAAAACGCGTCCCGCGCCATCGCCTCGTGCTTGGCGTCCAGGTCGCTTTGGACCACGCGGATGCGGCCCGCCAGCCACGTTTCATACTGCCGGGTTGCCTGCTGGATGTTCATGGCGGACATCCTGCGCGACACCGGCCTGCTTGTCACTAGGATTCGACAATTCTTGTTTCTATGCTTGCAATTCAGCCAGACGCCTCATATAACGTCGTTGCAATGTTTGCGGTCCGCCGTGAAAACGGACCGCGCAAAAATAAATGACCCCAAAAAAGTTTGTTATGAATACTCCCATGCGTTTGCTTGCGCCGGTTTTCCTCGCCGCCCTCGGGATCACTCCCTTGTGCGCGCAGCCGCAATATCAGTACCCGTTTCAAAACCCGAACATGCCCCTCGAACAGCGGGTGGACAACATCATCTCCCTGATGAATCGGGACGAGAAGATCTCGCTCCTTTCCCAGTCGCCGGGCGTGCAACGCTTGGGGATTCCGAGCATGCAGCAGGCCGAAGGACTCCACGGCGTGAAGTCGGGACGCGGCGGCTCCTCCACCTACCCCCAGTCCATCGGTCTGGGCGAGACTTGGGATACCGAAGTCCTGCATCAGGTCGGCAACGCCGAGGGGTACGAGTCCCGTTACAACAGGCAGCATAACGCCGCGCCTGCCGGAGGACGAGGCGGCAGGGGAGGGGGCGCTTCCCTGATCATCCGGGCGCCCAACGCCGACCTGGGCCGGGACATCCGATGGGGCCGCACCGAGGAGTGCTACGGCGAGGACCCGTTCCTCAACGGCACCCTTGTCACCGCGTTCGTCAAGGGCATGCAGGGCGACGACCCGAAATACTGGCAGGCCGCCTCCCTTCTCAAACATTTCCTGGCCAACAGCAACGAGAAGGGCCGCTCCGGCTCCTCCTCCGATTTCGATGACCGCCTCTTTTATGAATACTATTCCGTTCCCTTCCGCATGGGCTTCCAAGAGGGCGGTGCCATCTGTTTCATGGCGTCTTACAATGCTTGGAACAAGATCCCCATGACCGCCAATCCCATCATCTCGACTGTGGTAACTCCGGTCTGGGGCGTCAACGGCGTCATCTGCACGGACGCCGGTTCGCTGGGCAACATGACCAGGGCGCACCGCTACTACCCGGACGACGCGCACGGCGCCGCCGGGGCGATCAAGGTTGGCATCAACCAGTTCCTGGACCAATACGACACTCCCACCAGGGCCGCGCTGACCCAGGAACTGTTGACGATGGACGACATCGAGAAATCCATCAAAGGCACCTTCCGCACCTTTATCCATCTGGGCCTGCTGGACCCGCCCGAACTCAACCCCTACAGCAAGATCGGCACCGAGGAGACCGCCCCCTGGCTCACGCAGAAGAGCAAGGATTCCGTCCTTCGCGCCACCCGCGAGTCGGTTGTCCTGCTCAAGAACACCGGAATCCTGCCCCTGGACAAGGGCGCTTTGAAATCCATCGCCGTCATTGGCCCGCGCGGCAACGAGGTCGTCAAGGACTGGTATGGCAGCACTCCCCCTTACACTGCGGTCACCCCGCTCGCGGGCATCAAGAGCAAAGTCGGCAGTGGCGTCAATGTCCAATTCCTCTCCGGCTCCAATGTCACCGCCGCCGTCGAATTGGCCAAGTCCTCGGACATCGCCTTCGTCTTCGTCGGCAACAGCCCGGACGCGGGCGGCTGGATGAAAATCAATGACAACAGCGAGGGGCGCGAAGGCATAGACCGGGTCAACATCACCCTCCCCAACTGGCAGGAGGAGCTGGTCAAGCAGGTCTATGCGGCCAACCCCAAGACCGTCGTCGTCCTGGTTTCCAGCTTCCCCTACGCCATTACCTGGGAACAGGAAAATGTCCCGGCCATCGTTCACCTTGCCAACAGCAGCCAGGAAATGGGCAACGGCCTGGCCGATGTCCTGTTCGGCGACTACAACCCCGCCGGGCGGACGGACCAGACCTGGGTCAAGTCCACGAATGATCTTCCCGCGATGATGGATTACAACATCCGCGACGGCCGGACCTACATGTATTTCAAGGGCGAGCCGCTCTATCCGTTTGGATACGGCCTCAGTTACACGACCTTTGCCTATTCGAACCTGCGGACCAGCGCCGCGTCGTTGAGCGCGAAAGGCGCGGTGGACGTGAGCGTGGATGTGAAGAACACCGGCAAACTTGCCGGGGACGAAGTGGTGCAATTGTATGTCAAGCACATCGGCTCCTCGGTGGAGCGCCCGATCAAGGAACTCCGCGGCTTCGCGCGCGTCATGATCCCGGCGGGCGAGACCAAGACCGTGACGATCAACCTTCCGGCCAGCCGCCTGGCTTACTGGAATGCGGCCCAAAAGGCCATGACGGTCGAGAACGACAAGGTGCAGCTCATGGTGGGCGCGTCGTCCGCGGACACCAAGTTGGACAAGACGATTGAAGTAACGCAGTAACAAAAACCGCCGGCGCCCCGTTGCCCCGGCACAATTGATTGTCTGTCATGTGAAGAACATGACAGACAATCGCATTTCCTATGAATACACCCATCCGTTTATTGGTGCCGGTTTTCTTTGCCGCCCTTGGCATCGCTCCCTTGTGCGCGCAGCCGCAATATGAATACCCGTTTCAGAACCCCAACCTGCCCCTCGAACAGCGGGTGGACAACCTCCTCTCCCTCTTGACGCCGGACGAAAAGATCGGGCTTCTGGGCCAGCGGCCGGGCGTGGAGCGGCTGGGGATTCGTTCGATGATGCAGACGGAGGGCCTCCACGGCGTCATGGGCGGCGGCGCCACCAGCACCACCTACCCGCAGGCCATCGGCCTGGGCGAGACTTGGGATGTCGAAGTCCTGCATCAGGTCGGCGCGACCGAGGGTTACGAAGCCCGCTACATCGTCCAGAGCACCAACCGGCCCGCCACCGGCGGGGGCAGGCGCGGCGGCGGCGGTTCCCTGATTATCCGGGCGCCCAACGCCGATTTGGGCCGCGACATCCGCTGGGGCCGCACCGAGGAGTGCTACGGCGAGGACCCGTTCCTCAACGGCACTCTTGTTACCGCGTTTGTCCAGGGCATGCAGGGGGACGACCCCAAATACTGGCAGGCCGCCGCCCTTCTCAAACATTTCCTGGCCAACAGCAACGAGAAGGGCCGCTCCGGCTCCTCCTCCGATTTCGATGACCGCCTCTTTTATGAATACTATTCCGTTCCTTTCCGCATGGGCTTTCAAGAGGGTGGCGCGATCTGTTTCATGGCGTCTTACAATGCCTGGAACAAGGTTCCCATGACCGCCAATCCCATCATCTCCACTGTGGTAACTCCGGTCTGGGGCGTGGACGGCGTGATCTGCACGGACGCCGGTTCGCTGGGCAACATGGTTCGCGCGCACCACTTCTACCCGGATGTCGCGCACGGCGCCGCCGGGGCGATCAAGGTTGGCATCAACCAGTTCCTGGACCAATACGATGTTCCCGTCAGGGACGCGCTGACCAATAATCTGCTGACCATGGCCGACATCGAGAAAGTCATCCGGGGCACCTTCCGCACCTTCATCCATCTGGGCCTCCTGGACCCGCCCGACAAAAACCCCTACGCCAAGATCGGCAGCGACACCACCGCCCCGTGGACCACGCAGAAGACCAAGGAGTCCGTCCTTCGCGCCACGCGCGAGTCGGTCGTTCTGCTCAAGAACACCGGAATCCTGCCCCTCGACAAGGCCGCCTTGAAGTCCATTGCCGTCATCGGCCCGCGCAGCGACGAGGTGGTCCGCGACTGGTATGGCAGCACTCCCGCCTATACCGTCACCCCGCTCTCAGGCATCAAGGACAAGGCCGGCAGTCGCGTCAATGTCCAATTCCTCTCCGGCTTGAATGTCGCGGCTGCGGTCGAGTTGGCCAAGTCCTCGGATGTCGCCATCGTCTGCGTGGGCAACAGTCCGAACGCGGGCGGCGCATGGATGAAAGTCAATGATGACAGCGAGGGGCGCGAAGGCCTGGACCGGGTGCATATCACCCTGGGCAGCGGGCAGGAGGATCTGGTCCAGCAGGTCTTTGCGGCCAACCCCAAGACGGTGGTCGTGCTGGTTTCCAGCTTCCCCTACGCCATTACCTGGGAACAGGAAAATGTCCCGGCCATCGTTCACCTTGCCAACAGCAGCCAGGAAATGGGCGCCGGCCTGGCCGATGTCCTGTTCGGCGATTACAATCCCGCCGGGCGGACCGACCAGACCTGGGTCAAGTCCACGAACGATCTTCCGCCCATGATGGATTACAACATCCGCAACGGCCGGACCTACATGTATTTCAAGGGCGAGCCGCTCTATCCGTTTGGATACGGCCTGAGCTACACGACCTTTGCTTACTCGAACCTGCGGAGCGCGGCGACGTTGAGCGCAAGGGGCTTCGTGGACGTGAGCGTGGATGTCAAGAACACCGGCAAGCGCGCCGGGGACGAGGTGGTGCAATTATATGTCAAGCATATCGGATCGTCCGTGGATCGGCCCAACAAGGAACTCCGCGGCTTCAAGCGAGTGATGATTCCGGCGGGCGCGACCAAGACCGTCACGATCACTCTCACGGCCAGCCGGCTGGCTTACTGGAATGTGGCAGAAAAGGCCTTCGTTGTCGAAAACGACAAGGTGCAGGTCATGGTTGGCCCGTCGTCCGCGGACACCAAGTTGGACAAGACTATTCAGGTGACACAATAGGAAAACCCTTCGCCGTCCGCTGGCGGTGTAGCGTCGGCGATGGGCGCCGATGGGCGGTAAGGATTAGTCAAAAAGAAAGGTATATTATATGCGTCTCGCTTATTTAATTGCAGTGGCAATTGCCATTCCGTCATTCACCGGCTCTGTTCAGGCCCAGGCCGCTCCGAAAACCGAACCCTACACATGGCGGAGCGCCAAGATCGTCGCCGGCGGGTTCATCACCGGCATTGTCTTCTCGCCCGTGGAGCCGGGGCTGGCTTACGTCCGCACCGACATCGGCGGCGCATACCGCATAGACAATCAATCCAAAAAGTGGTTCTCCCTCACCGATTGGGTCGGCCCGCGCAACAGCAACCTGGGCGGCTGCGACAGCGTCGCGCCGGACCCGGTTGACCCCAACAAGGTGTACCTTGCGCTGGGCACCTATTTCGCCAGCGGCAACGGCGCCATCGCCCGCTCGTCCGACGCCGGGAAGACTTTTCAAGTCGCCACGATTCCCGTCCCCATGGGTGGCAATCAGGACGGCCGCGGCATGGGGGAGCGGCTGGCCGTGGACCCCAACGACACGAGCGTGCTCTACTTTGGGTCGCGGCGCGACGGCCTCTGGCGCAGCACAGATGGCGCGGTGACTTGGGCGCGTGTGGCATCCATGCCGGTCACGGGCGGCAACGGCAGCGGCGGCATTACCTGGGTCATCTTCGACACGCGGAAGGAAGATGCGCCGAAGCAGCCCACCAAGAGCATTTTCGCGGGCGTGGCGGCCGGCGGCACGTCGTCGCTGTATCATTCGGCGGATGCGGGCGAAACGTGGCAGGCGGTTCCCAACTCGCCCAACTTCATGCCCCATCGCGCCGTGTTGGAACCCAACAGCCGCACGCTCTACGTCAGTTTTGGAAACGGCCCCGGCCCGAACAGCGTCACTGCCGGCGCGGTTGCCAAATACGACATCAACGCCGGCAAATGGACGACCATCACGCCCGACAATCCCGGCAACGGCGGCTACGGCGGCCTTGCGATTGACCGGCAACATCCTTCAACCCTGATGGTGTCCACGATTGATCACTGGGGACCCGCCGACGACATCTTCCGCTCCACCGATGGCGGCGCAACCTGGAAGCCCATCGCGGCCACCACCGATCGCGACACCTCCTTTTCGCCCTACATGGCCAACCTGTTGCGCGGGCATCGCTTCGATTGGTGGCTCGCGGCGCTGGCCATTGATCCGTTTGATTCCAATCACGCCATGTACGGCACCGGCGGCACGATTTGGGGCACGCATGACCTGACCGACTTTGACGCCGGCCAGCACACCAAATGGACCATTGCCGCCGACGGCGTGGAAGAGACGGCCGTTCTGGCGCTGGCCAGCCCGCCGTGGGGCGCGCACCTGATCAGCGGCGTGGGCGATATCGGCGGCTTCACGCATGTGGACCTGGATGTTTCGCCCGCTTCCTACCATACCAATCCCAGTTACAGCAACGAGGGCAGCGTCGAATTCGCCGACGGAAAACCGGTCGTAGTCCGAACCGGCAACCGGGGAGGCAACGCGGGCTATTCCGAGGACGGCGGAATGACTTGGCGCCCCATTTCGTTGCCCGGCGCGCCGGCGGACGCGGGTGGCGGGGCAAGGCGCGGCGGTCGTGGCGGCGGCGCTGGTGGCGGTGGCGGCGGGGGTGGAGGCGCCGGCTCCTTCATTACGGTTTCCCAGGACGGCGAAACGCTTCTGGCCTCCAGCGGCACAGGCGTCTTCATTTCCAAGGACAAGGGCACGACATGGACGGCCAGCACGGGCCTGTTCAGCGGCGCGCGCCCCTTCGCCGACCGCGTTGCGCCCACCACCTTCTATGCGCTTGACACCGCCAATTCCCAGATCTACACCAGCACCGACAGCGGCGCGACCTTCACCGCGAAGCCCGTCACCGGCTTGCCCCAAGGCGGCGCGGCCCGCGGCGGTCGCGGCGGCGGCGGTGGAGGCGGACGCGTCAAGTCCTCGTTTGGCAAGGCGGGCGAACTCTGGCTCTCTTCGGGCGGCGGCCTGTATCGCTCCACCGATGGCGGAGCAACCTTCGCGCTTTCCTCGAGCAACATCAACGCCAACAATTTCGCCTTTGGAAAAGCCGCGCCCAATCGTGAGAACCCGGCCATCTTCGCCACTGGCACCGTGGGCGGCGTTCAGGGAATCTTCCGCTCCGACGACAACGGTTCCTCCTGGGTCCGCGTCAACGACGACCAGCATCAATTCGGCGGCTCCCCCTCCGTCATGACCGCCGACCCGCGAGTGTATGGCCGCGTCTATATCGGCATGAATGGCCGGGGCGTCCTCTACGGCGACCGGGTAGGCACCAATTGATCCATGCAAGAGCCTCTCCCGATAGTGGGCAGCAAGAACACCCACAAAATGATGAAAACACAACCACCAACAAAAACCTGTCGCAAAGGAACGGCGATGTGGATGGGTATGAGCATTGGCGCAGCCATTGGAGCAGCAGTTGGCGTTGCCATTAACGAGTTGGCGCAGGGAGTTGCCATTGGCGTTGCTTTAGGCGCAGTTGTCGGCGCTGGTGTGACTTTCGCGCCGCCAAAAGGAGACTGAGGCCATTGCTGCCTTTCCACTCGCCGGAGCCAACCTGCCGCGTCGGCACGAAAATCAATAATATGCGATTGTGCGGGACTGACCCCTGCTACTGCTACAAAAGGCGCTCCAATTGGCTCAAGCAGCTATTGACGCTGCATGTCGTTGTTGGTATAATCCTTTTACATGGTAAATCAATTGTTCATCTTCCGTGAATATAATGAATCCGCCACTGTCAGCTTTAATTGTTAACCTTTGCGAGGCAAAAAGTGAACTTGAACGCCTAATAACTGAGGTGAATTGTGCGAACGTTGATGAAGAAAAAATAATGCAACGCTACCATGAAATATTTAAGCACCTTTCCCTTGCATGGAATGGCAGGCAAATGACTCTCGACGAATTGAGTTCATTAGACAACAAGCAGTTTGATCAAATTGGATGCAAGCTTCCTCCTCTCGGTGCCAGATTCCATTTTTAATCAGCAGGCAGGAAAGTGGTCAGTCCCGGGCATATAGGGGTCAAACTAGAGTCTTGACATGTTTGTGGGGGTCAATCCCGGCTATTGGTAAATTCTCATTTGCCGCTCATCAAGCGTCGCGTCAACCGGCTCGGTTCTCGGGAGGATGTTTTTGGCGATTTGGGAAGCCGGGAGGGGGTATTTGGGCTGCGCGGCAGCGCAGCCCTACCGGGGGTGGTGGTGGCGCGAGCAGGGGTCAACCATGTCTGTGCGCGTTTTCGCACTTGGCATCCTTGCTGATGTCAATCTCCACCATTGGAACAAATTCGCAATTCAAAGAGTCTCATTTGAAAGGACTGGAAGGTTCATGGCGCAAATTGACGCCAGACAGCACGTATAAGGATGTGAAGCACAAACGCGTGTTGCAAATCGGAATTCCCGCCCTTGCAAATTGGAGATCCATAATGGATGCTTGTGCCAGCGAAATGAAACTAAATGACGCCTGAAAACCCATCTTTGCCTTCATCAGCGCGTCGCGCCGCAGGGCAGCGCAGTGCTTTCACCCTGATTGAACTTCTGGTGGTGGTCTTGATCATTGCCATTCTGGCCGCCCTGCTGCTGCCGGCGTTGGGCAAATCGAAGCTGGCCGCGCAAAACGCCAATTGCCAAAGCAACCTCAAACAGATGATGCTGGCCTGCATTCAGTACGTGGAAGACAACCAGGGCAGTATTTTTCCGGCCTATACTTCAGACGGTTCGCTTTGGATTGATGCCCTGAACGTGTATTGCGCCAACGTGGCCAAGATACGACTTTTACCAGACAAACCGACATTATCACCGCCTCCAAAACGCCTTACCTTCAAGATTCCGTCTGGGTGGACTTTTGGCCCATGCCCGGCGATGAACCCTATACAGACCTCTATACGTGCGACGGCACAGAGAACCCGCCGGAGATCCGGCGTATCGTCACCCCCCGGCATGGCGGGTGTATTGCGAGCCAGGCGCCCACGGCTTTTGACATCACCCAAACCTTGCCCGGTGCCATCAACTTGGCCCTTGCCGACGGACATGTGGAGAGTTCTCCCTTGGAACACCTTTGGAATTATAGTTGGAACAAGACCTGGGTTGTTCCCTCACTCCGGCCGGGGCTGTAGCCGGTGTCCGAGCCGGTGTCAGTCCTCAGCGGCCATTGAAACAAGGCCAGAAGACAAGAAGTCATAAATGATGAGGACGGAAGGCAGCATGTGCCCAGCATGATACTAAAAACAGTCCGCCGTTCCCGGTTCCGTTCGGCGAGTCGCCGACCGGCACAGGCGGGTCGCCTGTGCTACCCACCGGAACCAGCATGACAAATGACCAATTTTCAATGGCCAATTGTCAATCATTGCTTCCGAATTTTCAGGCCGTCGGAAACGTGGCCGGTGTCAGTCCTTTGGTTGCGGCTTTGCCGCTCTGGGCCTTTTGCGCCTTTTTGCAGCTATTCTTTTCTCCCAGTCTGTAATCTGTGCAACCGACCGCGCGGTAAGGATTAGGCACTGCAATAATCCGCATTTGAAAGCATTGTACCTTAATTCCACCGTTGACAAGCCGCGCTTGAGCTTCTATACTGTCACGACTATGGCAAGGCATGGATTAAGGCAAAAGCGGAAAACTGAAATGCTGAAAACGGAAATGGGGCGGATGGAGGCGGGGCGAACGGGAAGAGCAGAAATTTGGAAAGCGGAAAGCAGAAATGGCCGGCGCTTGGCGGCTTGGCGGCTTGGCGCTGGATTCTTCATCCGGATTTCGGATTGCGCCGGATGGCGACCGGACCCGGCCGGGATTCCCGCTGTTCCGCTTTCCCAATTTCCGCTTTCTGCTTTCTGCTTTTCAGAATGGCCTGTAGGCGGCAAAATTTGCCGGTCACTCTGGCCCGGTCAAGGCCGGTCAAACCCAGTCAAACCCAGTCATACCAAAAAGACCGGTTTGACCGCCAGTTTCGACGGGCGCGGCTGGAAGGCGGTGCTGGCGGCTGCGTGCTCTTCACGCGAAACGCCGTGGAGTGCGGGAAGCTCAGTCCCGCTTTTCGGATTGGGCGCAAGGTGCGAGTGGGAAAGCGGCGGCAAGCCGCCGCACTCCAAAGCGGCCTGTCGGCCGCGTGCCCTTCACGCGAAGCGTCATGGAGCGCGAAGGCCCGTTCCACTTTGCCTCTCAAACAGCCGATGTCGTCCTTTGGACAGCAAAAGGGGTGGGAAATTGCAGTCCAAAATCAAGGCTAATCAAGGCTAATCGTGTTATTTTGGCGCGTTTGGTGTTTCCTCTTTGCCGGATTCTGGCAGGATGCGGCGGCGACAGTTTGAAAGTTGTGCTTGCATGAAGAGAAAATCGGTTGGAATTATTTTTTTGACAGTGCTGATTGACCTGGTCGGATTCGGATTGATCCTGCCGCTCATCCCCATTTACGCCAACAGCTTCAAGGCCGGCGGCCTCATTATCGCGGTCATCTTCACTTCGTATTCGCTGATGCAATTCCTCTTCGCGCCGCTCTGGGGGCGGCTATCCGACCGCATCGGACGCCGGCCGGTTCTGCTGGCCAGCACGGCGTGCGCCTGCGTGTCGTATGTGATTTTCGCGATTGGCTCCGGCCTGGAAAACAAGGGGCTGGCGCTCTGGGTCATGCTGGCTTCGCGCATTTTTGCCGGAATTTGCGGCGCGAACATCACGGTCGCCCAGGCTTACCTGGCCGACATCACGCCGCCCGAACAGCGTTCGGCCAAAATGGGGCTGGTGGGAATGGCCTTCGGACTGGGCTTCATACTGGGGCCGGTGCTGGGCGGTTTGAGCGCGAAGTACTTCGGCGCGACCGGTCCCGGCTGGACCGCCGCCACGCTCTGCGCGGTGAATTTTGTCTGGGCCTCGCTCATGCTGGCGGAAAGCTGGCAGCCCTCCGCGCACTTCCAAACCCAGCGCCCGCACCTGGACCAATGGATGCACGTTCTTAGGACGCCCCGTCTGAATTTGCTGGTCGGCATCTTTTTTCTCGCCACATTTTGCTTCAGCGGTTTTGAGACGAGCATCGGATTGCTGGTGGAAAAGAATTTCCACATCGCCGAGGAGCGCGGGCTGGATTCGGTGCTGGGAACCGTCGCGTGGCTGATCGCCTATTGCGGGCTGATCGGGGCCTCGGTGCAGGGCGGCTTGCTGCGCCGGATGGTCAAGCAAATGGGCGAGCCGAAGCTCATTGCCGCCAGCTTGTTTGTGGCCGCGGCGGGCATCGCGTTTTTGCCGTTTATCAAGGTTTGGGGATTGCTCTTCGTGGGCCTGGCCGTCTTTTCCACCGGCTCCAGCCTGACCCGGCCGCCGGTTTTTGGCATGATCTCGATGCTCACCCCGGCCCACGAGCAAGGCAGCACGATGGGAGTGGCCCAGGGCGTTGGCAGCCTGGCCCGGATTGCCGGCCCCTTTTTCGCCATCGGCATCTTCGGCAAGGATCATCTTCCCATCCCTTACCTCTGTTGCGCCCTGCTCTGTTTCGCGACCGGCTGCATCACGACGCGCTACTTGACACTCCCGCGACAGGATTCGGGGTTGACGGATGGAAAGCAGGCGCGATTATGATGAAATTATGAAAGCGAAAAAATTGTTGCATACGCGTTACCGGGTCAATGATCTGGCCAAGACGGTCCAGTTCTACAAGGTTGTTTTGGGACTGGAGGAGACGCGCCGCTCCAAGTCGCCGCGCGGTTCGGAACTGGTTTTCCTGAAAGCGCCGGAAAGCGAGGAGTTGATTGAGATTTGCTCCTATCCCGCCAGCGGCCCGGTCCAGGTGCAGCCGGACTTGACGCATCTGGCGTTTTCCGTGGACAGCCTGGAGGAGTTCGGACGGCATCTGGACTCGCTGGGCCTGAAGTATTCCGACGGCCCGACGATGCGGCCCGGCGGCGGCGGCTTCGCCTTTATTGACGCGCCGGAAGGTTACGAAATTGAATTGATCGAATCGCCGCAAACGCCGGGGCGTTGATGTGCGCGACCGTCCCGGAGGGGCTCTGTCAATTGGACAATGGCAGGGACTCATGGGACGGAAAGGACGCCTGGGACGGACACGGATCGCCGCCGGATCACAAAGGCGGGAGGAAGTTCGTTCAATGAAAAAAGCGGCCCAATTTTCAATCGTATTAGTGACAGCGCCGGACAGGAAGGTGGCGCGCCGACTGGCCTCGCTGGCTCTCAAGGCGCGGCTTGCCGCATGCGCAAACATAATCCCCGCCGTGGAATCGCATTATTGGTGGCGGGGAAAAATCGAGCGCGGCGCGGAGGCGCTGGTCATTTTCAAGACGGCCCGCCGCCGCCTGGCGGCGCTGGAAGAATTAGTATTGACAAATCATCCCTACGACACGCCGGAGTTCCTGGTCCTCCCCCTCCAGGCCGGAACGGAACGTTACCTGGACTGGCTGGCTGCCTCCGTCGTGGATGTTTAGGCCGGCCTTCAGTCGAGGAGATTCAACAGCAAAACCAGAGCTTCTTTGACCTTTTTGAATTCATCCTGCGTCAGCACTCCAAGACGGGCTTCAAAGCGCGCAAGCGAAAAGGGTTGAATTTGTTGGAGATGGAAGATTCCGGGATTCTTGAGAAACGGCTTTGGCACGTTGAGTTCCCAACGATTGCCGCGCACCGCAGTCGTATGCGGGACCACGACCAGCAAAGCCAATTCGTTGTCTTCCGGGTAATCGCTCAAGATCAGTGCTGGCCGGACTTTTGCGGCCAGACCGAAATCCACGCGCCATATTTCACCCGGCAGCGTTCTTCTCATCTTCGCCTTCCATTTGGTCGAGCATCTGGAACCGCTCCAGCGCCCGTTGGTCACAGTCCTTCAGGACGACGGCATCCTCCTCGATTTCGATGATGCGGCGCATGATTTCCCGTCGTGCTTCGTGCGACAGCTTCGGTATTTCAGAAATGATTTCCGCCTGGCTCATGCTGGAAAAATACCTTGAGACCGGAAGCCCGTCAACCTCCCCCCACCGTGTTTTCCCCAGCGCGCCGCGACTTTTGTTTGATACCGGGGATGAATGACCGTATGCTGGCGGGCGAGTATTCACCGCTTTTGACGGCGGAAAAAAATATGCGCGAACGGCCTGTTTCAGTCACCCTTTTCGGGATATTAAACATTGGGCTTGGATTGCTTGGGGTGGCAGGCATGTTCCTGTCAACACTGTTTGAAGGCTCCGGTTCTCCGGCGGCCGGCGCCTCCTCCAATTCGCTCTTTGCCACATGGACGGGCCTCTGGAATGCCATCTCCTCCGACGCGGTGTATATGGGATGGCACCGCATAACCGTCCCGCTGGATGCCGCATGCACGGTGGCGCTGGCAGCCGCCGGGATCGGCCTGCTCCTGCTCAAGAATTGGTCCCGCCTCCTCTCCCTCGGCTGCGCGATCTATGAAATCCTCGTGGCGTTTCTCGATTGCGCGGTGATGTTCGTGGCCGCCCGGCGCGTGCTGGCCGTTTCCCCGCAAGCCGGCCAGGGCGCGTACGCTGCCATCGCTGTGGGGTCGGTGATAGTCTGCGCCTTTGCGCTGGCTTATCCGATTTTTCTTCTTTACTTTCTGACGCGGCCCAAAGTTGTTCAGGCATTTCGCCCGGACTCACCCCTTTGAGCCGGCGCGCGGGGAAATGCCGGCCAATTTGGCCAGCTCGCGATGGATGCGGGAAACGCGCTCCACCTGGCCCCTGGCCGGGAACCGCTCGTAAAAACCTTCGTTGCGAAAGTCGCGCACTTGTTCGGTCCAGGGAGCCAGCCGCTCGCGCCAGCGGGCCGTCCGGTTTTCCTCCGGCTCGGCGTCCTGCGCCGTCAAATCCGCGCAGACGCGCACCATCGCCTTGAGAGTGACCGGCTTGGTGACCATGTGGCCGGGATCGCCCCAGGCCGCGCCCCACGTTTCGGCGGCGGCCTTGAAGAAGTCGCGGATCATGCCGTAATAGCGGGCGGCGGCGCGTTTGTCGGCGCCCTGCGGTTCGATGGCGGCCCAGGCCAGCTTGGTCCAGCGATGGATTTCATTGAACAACTCCGCCTGCAAAATCCATTTCTCCTGCTTGCTCCGGCCGCCCAGGCGGTTGATGCGGTAGCGCAGCGGGCTGTCCGCCTCGCTGTAAAGCATTTGCGATATGTGCGCGGCGAAACGGCGGTCCGGCTCGGCCCAGGAAACGCGCTCGTACAGGTCAATCAAATGGCTCTTGTTGATGCGCGTGGGCGTGGAGTTGATGATGACAAACATCTCCGCCGCGAAATCCTCGCTGCCGCCGTCGAAGATCATGCACGGGACGCTGATGTTCCGGGCTTCCCCCGGATGCGCGCGGTCGTAAAAGCGGAGGGCGGCCAGCCGGTGCTGTCCGTCAATAATCAGGAATTTTTCCTCCGGCTCCTGCAACCGGCCCACGCCCGAGCCGTCGGTCCAGGCCTCGAAGCGCAGTTTTTGCGGCGTGAACAGCAGCACCGTGCCGGGGATGGGCGGCTGCGTGATCGCCGTCTCATAGAAGTTGCGGATGGCCCCCACCTTCGCGCGGGAAAGCTCCCGTTGAAACGCCTTGTCGCTGCGTTCGATCTTGGCGATGAATTCCGCCACGTCGTCCTCCGCGCCGCCCGGCGCCGGTTTGATCTCGCCGCCCTCCTCGTCGTAAAAGCGGCTGATAAAGCGGACCTTTTGCAGGAGGGCTTCCGACGGATACGAAGCAAAATAAAAGAAGGCGTCCTTCTGGCGAATTTGTGTGGCGATCATATATCGAGTCCCGCCGAACGGGATAAAAGTTCATTGTGTTCAACATGCAAAATTCAATGCGCAACGCGCAAAGCGGCCCCGGCCGCTCAGTCGAATCTAAAGCCTGCCGCGCAAAGCGCAAGGATGCCGCGGCAAAAGTTGTTCACAGATCCCAATTTGTGCGGAAACTGATCTTCGTTGCCAAAATTGCCCTGGCTGGCAGAATCTGAACCATGCCAACGGCGCTCCGCATAGGCCCATATCGGTTTCATTTTTACAGCCGTGAAGGCAACGAGCCGCCACATATCCATGTGACTCGCGAGGATATGGAAGCGAAATTCTGGCTTCAACCTGTCTCGCTGGCGGCCAATTATGGCTTCCGCACGGCTGAACTGTCCAAAATCGAAGCTCTCGTCGAAGAGCATTGCCAGATTCTAATTGAGCGTTATATTCAATGGCATGGCCACTGAAACCATGACAGAAACGACAGCAGTGCGCTGTTGGATCGAAGCGCGGCGAGTTTGCCTGGAACTCGCTGACGGGAGGTTTTTTAGTTTTCCCGCCGCGAAATATCCTTTGCTGGCCAAGGCGCCGCAAAATCTTCTCGAAAAAGTCTCGCTTCGTTTAGGCGGCTTGGCGTTGCGCTGGGAAACTCTGGACGAAGACATTTGGGTGGATGACGCCATTTGCGGCCGTTTTCCACGACCGGGAAAATTGGCCGCGTAATTCCTCAGCGACTCGATTGCGGAGTGCGGAGTGCGGATTGCGGATTAAGATCGAGTCACGGATTGAGTCTCGCCCTGCCATTTTCCGCAGTCAGCGCCGCCGTTCACCACGCCGTTCGCGCGACCGTTCGCCGCTCTGTTCACGCGGCCGGAAATTGCCTCCAGGATGACGCGCCGGCTCGGCCTGGGCCGGCCTTCCTGCGCGGCGGCCAGATTGGGCTTCCGCTTGCAGCGTCGAGCCTCCGGCTCGATCCCGGACGTCTCGGCGAGGCGTCCCCACCAAGCCACGCGCGGCGTCCAATTGTAGCATCGAGCCTCCGGCTCGGCCCGCGCCGCGGCCGGCCGGGGCGCCCGTCACCTCCGGTCGCGCGGGGCGCGCGGGGCCGGAGGTGACGAGTTGGAAATCCACCTGCTTCTTGAAGGAGTCCACCTTATAGACCTGCACGATGACTTGGTCGCCCAGCTTGATGATGCGGCGCGTACGCCGGCCAACCAGATGGCCGCGCGCCGCGTCGAACACGTAAAAGTCGTCTTCGATGGAAGACAGATGCACCAGGCCGCTCATGCCCAGGCCCGGCACGTCAACAAAAAATCCGAAATTCCGCGCGTCTGTAACCAGCGCCGGATACTTTTCGCGCCGCCCTGATTTGAGCTGCGCCTTCAGGAACGCATAGAGTTTGACATCCTTGCTGTCGCGCTCGGCGTCGGCGGAGTTGCGCTCCGTTTCGGAAATGTGCAGCGCGATTTCCTTGAGCGAATCGGCCGCCGGCCCGGCGCTGTCAAATAGAGCGCGGTGAACCAGCAGGTCCGCATAGCGGCGGATGGGCGAGGTGAAATGGGTGTACTTGGCCTTGCTGAGTCCGTAATGGCCCAACGGTTCCACGGCGTACCGCGCCCGCATCAAGGACTTGAGAAAGCCGATCTTCAAAGCCGGCCCGATGGGCATTGTGTTGAGACGGCGCATCAGTTTCTGCACTTCGCCGCGCTGCGACAAGTTGCCGCAAGGGATCTGATGGCCGGCCACGTCCCGGCGGTATTCCTGCAAACGCCGCTCGTCGGGCGGTTCATGCACGCGATAGACCGCCGGACGCCGCAAGGCCATCAGCCGCGCCGCCACCGCCTCGTTGGCCAGTAGCATGTATTCTTCTATCAACTGGTGCGAGACGTCGTTCTCGATTCGCTCCACGCGCAGCAGCCGGCCCTGTTCGTCCAGCCGGATTTTCGAGTCGGGAAAATCCAGGTCCAGCGAGCCGGCCTTGAACCGGGCGCGGCGGATCTGTTGCGCCAGCGCGTGCGCCTGTTGCAGCATCCGTTCAATCGCGTCCCCCTGCGGCGCGCGCTGGATGACGGCCAGCGCCTCCCTGTAAGTGAACCGGCGCGCGGAGCGGATGACGGCGGGATAAAACCGCGCGCCGAGCACCCCCCCCTCGCCGGAGAGAAGCAACTCCACGCACTTGGTCAGGCGGTCCGTCCCCGGCTTGAGGGAGCAAAGCTCGTTGCTCAACGCCTCCGGCAGCATCGGGATGACCCGGTCCACCAGGTAAGTCGAATTGCCCCGCCGCCGCGCCTCTTCATCCAGCGCGCCGCCAGGTTTGACGTAATGGGAAACGTCCGCGATATGCACCCGGACCTTCCAGCGCCCCTCGCCCGCCCGCTCCAGACAAATCGCGTCGTCAAAATCCTTCGCGTCATCGGGATCAATCGTAATCACTGGATGCCCCCGGCAATCCGCGCGCCCGGCCAGGCCCGCCGGCGCGATGTCCCCCGGCCGCCGGCTCCGGGCGATCAGCTCCGCCTCGCGCAACGCGCCTTTGGGAAAGTGCAGCGGCAAATTGTATTGACGCAGGACCGACAGCATATCCACGCCCTCTTCGTCCGCCGGCCCCAGGACCTCGATGATCTCCCCCTCCGGATTGGTATGGCGCGACACCCACTCGCGCAACTCCACCACCACCTTGTCGCCGACGCGCGCCGGCCGCCCCGCGTCGCGCGGCGGGCTGACGTAAATGTCGTGCGGGATGCGCGGATCATCCGGGATGACGAACAGGAACTGTTTGCTCTGCTGGAGCGTGCCGACGATTCGCGAGCGTTTGCGCTCCAGCACGCGGACGACCGCGCCCGTCACCGGCCCGTCCGCCGCGCGGCGCGCTCCGGGGCGGACATCGCGCCGCACCAAAACCCGGTCCCCGTGCAGCGCGGTGGAAGTGGCGCTGGCCTCCACCACAATTTCCTCAACCGTCCGGTCATCGGGCTGGAGGAAGCCGCGTCCCTGGCGGTTGATGCGGAGGACCCCCGGGACCAGGTCCGCCGGCTGGGCCAGGATATAGCGGTTGCCCTTGGTGCGGACGATGCGCCCGCTTCTTTCCAGCCGGCGCAGCGCCTCCTGAAGCGGCTGCTGCTCATTGGGGCGCAGTTCCAGCCGGCGGAGCAACTCCGGCACATTGGAAGGCACGTAGCCATGCCGCCCCAGCAATTTGAGGATATTATCGTCCATGAATGTCAGGCCCACACTATGCCGCAGAATCGCCGCCAGGGAAAGGGGAGAGTTTCTGCAGGCGCAATGCCGGCTGCATCTTGCTTTCTTGGGTTCGCATCTTAATCCCAGCCAAAGATATTTGAAATTTGTGGCAGGGCTGCGCTGCCGCGCCGCCCAAAAACCTGACAGATAATTTGACGGGATTTTGAACATAAGAATCTAATATTGCGGATTGTGATCGAGTCACGGCCCGACTGAGTCTCGCCCTGCCGGGAAGGACTGGATTTGCCCAAAAACCCTCCTTGCCAACATCGAGGCCGGGAGCTATGTTGGCGTGCAGTTTGAATAATTGATGCTTTATTGAATGCTTATGAAACGCCGCGTCCTCTACACGCTCCTCCTCGCCCTTCTCGCCGCCAACCTGCTGCTGGGCGCGCGCATTTATTTCTACTCCGCCCAGGCCGCCCCCGCCGGCGATAACCCTTACGAGAATTACAAGCTGCTCGCCGATGTCATGGAAAAAGTGCGCCTGGAATACGTGGACGGCGACAAAGTCAGCTATTCGGACCTCGTTCACTCCGCCCTCAAGGGCATGCTCGGCTCCCTGGACCCCCACAGCGAATTCATGGAGGCGCGCCGCTATGAGGACCTCAAGAAGGACACGGAAGGCGAGTTTGGCGGAATCGGGCTGGTGGTGGAAGTGGGCAAGGACAAATTGTTGACGGTCGTCACGCCAATGGACGATTCCCCGGGCTACCGCGCCGGCATCCGGCCGATGGACCAGATCATCAAGATCAATGACAAGAGCACCGAGAAGATGGGGCTGGAAGATGCCGTCGCTGTCTTGCGCGGCGAACCGGGCACGCACGTTTCCATCACCATCCACCGCCCCGCCACCGGCGAAACCAAGAAATGCGATTTGGTGCGCGCCATCGTCAAGATGCCCACGGTCCAGGACATCAACAACAAGCAGGCATTTCCGCTGGGCGACAACGGCATCGGCTATGTGCGCATCAACCAGTTCGGCGAGAAAACCGCCGACGATTTGCACGCCGCCCTCGCCAAGCTGACCGCGGAAGGGATGAAGGCGCTGATCCTGGACTTGCGCAACAACCCCGGCGGTTTGCTCGATCAGGCCGAGCATGTTTGCGAACAATTCCTGCCCAACGGCCAGTTGATTGTCTCCACCGAAGGCCGCAACCCCGCCTCGAAGAGCGAGTATCACGCCCGCACGCGCGGCAAGCGCATTGATCTGCCCCTGGTCGTCCTCGTCAACCTGGGCAGCGCCAGCGCCGCCGAGATCGTGGCCGGCTGCCTCCAGGATGAGCAACCCCTGACCCACGCCATCCTGGTCGGCGAACAGACCTTCGGCAAAGGCTCCGTGCAAAGCATCCTGCCCCTGGGCGACGGCTCCGCCTTGAAGCTGACCACCGCCAAGTATTACACTCCCAGCCACAAAGTCATCCACGAGCACGGCATCACACCGGACATTATTGTGCCGCAGTCGGCGGAGGAGGAAGAGGCCCTGCGCATCAAGAACACCACCGGCAACCTGGAGATGCTGGACGAGAAGGACCGCGAACGAGTCAATAATATACATGACCGCCAACTGGAACGGGCGGCCGACCTGCTCAAAGGCGTCCTCCTCTACGCCCAGCGCAATACTCCCGCCAAAGTAACCGCCGCGGCCCAATGATCCCAGGCCGCCTCCACGCCCGGCAGGGCGACGCTCCCGCGGAGCCACTGAACTTTGAACTTGTTCGCTTTCGAGACTTCGTGCGATGAAACCGGCGCGGCGGTCGTTTCCGGCGGCGTGGTCCTTTCCAACGTCATCGCCAGCCAGACCCGTCTGCACGCCGAATACGGCGGCGTCGTTCCTGAACTCGCCACCCGCGAACATCTGCGCAATCTCCTGCCCGTCGCCCGCCATGCCTTGCGCGACGCCAGCCTGACTGCGGCGGACTTGGACGCCGTCGCCGCCACTCAAGGACCCGGCTTGCCCGGAGCGCTGCTCATCGGACTGAAAGCTGCCCAGGCGCTTGCCTTCAGCCTCGGCAAGCCCTTCATCGCCATCCACCATCACGAAGCCCATCTCTACTCCCCGTGGATCTCCGCCTCTCCTACTCCTGCTCCTGATCTTAATCTTAATCCTAATCTCAATCTCCATTCCTCCTTCGCCCAATTCCAGCCCAACGTCTCCCTCATCGTGAGCGGCGGCCACACCTTGCTCGTGGAGGTCAAGGCCGAATTCCAGCATCGCGTCCTCGGCTCGACCGTGGACGACGCCGCCGGCGAATGTTTCGACAAAGTCGGCAAGCTCCTCGGTTTGGCCTATCCCGCCGGCCCGGAGATGGACCGTCTGGCCGGGCAAGGCAACCCGCGCGCCCATTGCTTTCCACGCCCCATGCTGCACGATCCGGGCGATGATTTCAGCTTCTCCGGTCTCAAAACGTCCGTCCGCTACTTTCTGGAAAAGAACCCGGCCTTGCCCGACGATCCGGCGCGGCTGCGCGATCTGTGCGCCAGCGTCCAGGCTGCCATAGTGGACGTTCTGGTCGCCAAGACCATCCGGGCCGCGTTGCGCTTGGGGGCGCCCTGTGTCACCGTCTCCGGCGGTGTCGCGTGCAACAGCGCCCTGCGCCGCGACTTGGCCCGGGCCTGCCGGCGCGAGGGATTGGTCCTGCGACTGGCCGAAAAGAAATACTCGACCGACAACGCCGCCATGATCGGCATCCTGGCCGAGCGCAAACTTCTCGCCCGCCTGCCTTCCACCTCCCTGGACGCGGAAATCGAACCCAGTTGGGCGCTGTGAGTTTGTGCCTGTGTTCCGAAGCCTGGCTGGCTCCTATGTCCTATTTTTCCTATCCGTCCTGTCTGTCCCATCTGACTAAACTTTTTCCAGGGTATGCCGATATGATTTCAAGCACTCGCGGATGCATTGCGGGCGGTTCGCCAGATGAGGAACCAGGGCGCAAGGCAAAGGCGCTTTTGGACCGTTATGCCTCACGGAGGGAATGAGGGTCCAAAGGCGCTTTTTTTTGCGCGGCGGCATTCGTTGAGCAAATCGAACGACAGGACTGAAAATGTCAACAACCTTGGAAAAGAACGGGCCGGCCCTCGAGGCCAAGGGGGCCAAGCACCTCATTTTCAACCTGGGCGATGAATTCTATGGCGTCCCGGTGCTCCAGGTCCGCGAGATCATCCGTCTGATGGAAATCACGCCGGTCCCGAGGATGCCGCCGTATATCCGCGGTGTGATCAACCTGCGGGGGAAAATTGTTCCCGTGCTCGACCTTCGCCTGCGCTTGGAATTGGCGGCGGCCGAACCGACCCGAACCACCTGCATTGTCGTGGCCCAAGTCATCACCCCTTCGGGCAGCAGCAGCCAGATGGGCCTGGTGGTGGACGGAGTGGAGGAGGTTGCGAACATTTCTCCCGCCGATATTGAAGAAATCCCCGAGTTCGGGACAAAGCCCGGCCTCCGGTTCCTTTGCGGCATCACCAAGGCCAAAGGAAAGGTCCTGGCGCTGCTGGACATTGACCGCGTGCTGGCCGCCGATTCGGTCGAAAAAACCACCTCAAGCACCCCCCCCCGTTGATCTCAAACCCATCCCGCAAATTATGAAGAACTGGACCATCAAGAAACGCGTCATCTTCGGGTTCGCTTCCGTGCTGATTCTTGGCGCGGTCGTGGGCCTGACCGCCATCCTTTCCCTCCACAACATCCGTGCCGCTTCCGGCGGCGCTTCCGATGCAGCCTTCCAAAAAACCACGCGCGCCGCGGAAATAGAGGTGACCGCGCTGACGCTGGCCGACCTGCTGGCCGGGATTGGTTTTGCCATCGTGATCATTACCGGCCTGGGCCGTGTGCTCAAGCTCATGGCCGCCTCCCTTGACCAAGGCTCGGATGAAATTGTGGCTGCATCCGGCCAGGTTTCAGCGTCCAGCCTTGCCCTGGCGGAAGGCGCCAGCGAGCAGGCCGCTTCCTTGCAGGAAACCAGCGCGTCGCTGGAAGAAATCTCCAGCATGACCAAAAAGAACGCGGCCAACGCGCAAACCGCCAAAGAACTGGCCAACAAGACCCGCCTTGCGGCCGATGCCGGGGCCGGCGACATGCAGCGAATGAGCCAGGCCGTGCAGGAAATCAAGTCCTCCGGGGACGACATCGGCAAGATCATCAAAACCATTGATGAGATCGCCTTTCAAACCAATATCCTCGCTCTCAACGCCGCGGTCGAGGCCGCCCGGGCCGGCGAAGCGGGAGTGGGCTTCGCCGTGGTTGCCGACGAAGTGCGCCATCTGGCCCAGCGCAGCGCCCAGGCCGCCAAGGAAACCGCCGCCAAAATCGAAGGAGCCATTGGCAAGACGGCC
>Ga0181530_10000908_pt1 | contig 37919 bp, 55 predicted proteins | sample PEATcosm2014_Bin_42_FD_119769 | JGI IMG/M metagenome (GOLD analysis project Ga0181530, IMG submission 119769) | Peatland microbial communities from MTU Mesocosm Facility, Houghton, MI, USA - PEATcosm2014_Bin10_60_metaG | ecosystem: Environmental > Terrestrial > Soil > Wetlands > Peat | place...
CTCGTAACCGCGCACCTCGCTCCGGGTGGCGGGTACGTAGGGTGGGTCGGCGTAGTGGAGGGTATCGGGCATGTCGTGCTCATCCATTACGTCGATGGCCGGGCGACAGTCGATAAGTACGCCTTGGAGTCGCTGGCAGAAGACTGCGATTTCCGCGGGGTACCGGCTCCAATCCAGGGCGGGGGTTGTCCCTCTGCGATTGGTGTTACTGCGGAATCCCGTCCGGCGTTTGATGGGTGAGGAGTCGGAGCCGAACCCACCGAAGCTGCGGAGCAGAAGCCTGCGGGCTCGCTCGATTGGCTCGTCGATGTGCTCGTAGGCGGATTTCCATTCGGCTCGGGCGAACGGGGTTAGGGCGACCAGGCGGCAGAGCTCGGCTGATTGATGAGGGTCTCGAAGCACGCGGAAGAAGCTAACGAGGTCCTCGTTCAGGTCGTTGTACACCTCTGAAAAAGCGGGCGCTTTGGCCAGCAATACGGATCCGGCGCCGCCATAGGCATCGACGAAAACGCGATGTCGTGGGAAGTGGCTTATGATCCAGTTAGCGAGCCGGAACTTGCCGCCGTGATATCTCAGTGTTGGGCGTGTGGGTCTCATGTTTGGCACCGCAAATGGATCTGAGGTTTGGATCGCGCTGGGAGATAGTCTCGGCCTCGGCGATCAGGTCGAGTGCGGTTTCGAGCAGGCCATGGTGATCGCCGACGACTCGGGCGACCATGCAGTGGAGCAAAAGCGCAGCCAGATCGAGCTCGCCGTCGTCGTAGGCGGCCTCGACGGCCTGGTCCAGGGCTTTCTGGGATCGCGCGTCTCGCGTCGCGTGGCGGTTCGTCTCGATCGTCTTGCGCACGAGGGCGTCGAGTTCGTGGGGTTCGAGTCTGTGGACGGTGCTCACGGGTCGGTTCCTTTGGTGGGGGTCTGGTGCCGACGGCTCAATCGGGCGGAGTTGGTTCTGCGGGGGCTTGGCGGGTGGGCCGATCGCGGGGCCTTGGTGGCAACTTCTCCATAGGAGTATGGTCACCTGAATGGCGGCGGCGGCGATGGCGATGTAGCAGAGCTGGTGGGCGATTTTGGAGCGGAATAGTAAGCGCCACTTCATGGGTTTTGTCCGCTGTTCGAAAAAGGGGGTACCTCTTTGCAAAAACCCCAAAAACCCCGAAAACCCCATTTAATCATGGCTGCACGCAACGATTGACGTTTTCCGCTAAACCCTTTGGCGCTTAAGGATATGGGGATTTCTGCGGAAAAAAGTGGATTGATGCATCACTTAGGTTTTCGGGGTTTTTGGGGTTTTTGCAAAGAGGTCAGGGTTTTCGTTCGTTAGTGATGTAACAGAGGGTTGACGTCATAGGTTGGCGACGGCGGGCGGCCACCTTTGGGCCCGGAAAGGGCGGCCGGTGTGGGGCGTATCACACCCCGGGAAATGAGATGCGTGATCGTCGCGGAAAGCGCGTCGTCGTCGATCCATCGTCTGGCATGGCGCAGGTCGGCAATGCTGAATCGGGTGAGCAATTGGGAACTAAGCCAGAGTGTGACGGCGCGGATGGCTTTCCCTTTTCGCGTGCTTGCACCGTGGAGAACGCTTTGCACGCGGAGGGCGTGGCTTTTGAAGTAGGCCACAAGCTCCCAGGCTCGGTCGACGTTTTCCGCCTCGACGGCCGGCACTGCGGTCGGGTCGGTTTCTTCCGCGGCATAGTGCATCAGCGTGAGTATCAGGGCGAAGCGCCCAGCATACTCACGCATCTTGCCCCACGGGCCTCGCAGCTCGGGGTCGAATTCGAGCCCGTTCATTTCTTGGCAGTGGGCGTTGAAATGCAGGCGCCAACATTCTTTTGCCGCTGTGCTGGGGATGATCGCCGAGGGTTGGGGTTTGTTGCGATTGAGAACAAGCGGCCGGTCCCAGAGCCGGGTTATCAACGCGGTCCAATCGCGCATGATCTTGGGCGAGATTCCGCGGTCGTTCCAGGGCGCGACGGGTCGCGCGTCGGGGAAGGAGAAAAGGTAGCGATCAATGAAGCCGTCGGAGACGCCATGGTTGCCGCCGAGCTCGAACAAGATGTCGGGCGGCAGACCCCCGGTGATACTGACGGCCGGGTCGTCGCAGGCGACCGGCTCTTGGTTTTCGTGGCTGACTCGGTCGGTGACGATTCGGTCCCCAGACCAGATCTTGCAGGCAATCGACCGGTCGTGGCCTCGGCCGCCGCTTTTGTACTGGTTCATGCCGCGGAGATAGGCGCTGAGCTCGTCGCGGATCATGACGAGTCCGCGGGGGTTTTGTTGGAGGATCCGAGGGATCGCCTCGGTGGTCGTATCGTCGATATCGATGCGCTTGCGCTTAGGTCGCTGGGGCGTCGGCAGACGCTCGGTAATCGCCTTGGCGCAGGCCGCCTCCCATTCTTTGATCGCCTTTCGGTGGTCGGCTGCGAGCCGGTGATCGATTGCGCGCACCGGAGCGGCGCAGAATTTCATCGCCGGGGTTTTTCCATCGGAGGGCGGTCCAACACAAGCGGCATAGAGCGTTGCGCCGACGGCATATCCGTTCTTCAGTAGTAGTACACTCGATCGACCGATTGCGCCGGCAGCAATCACAAGGGCGGGCACAGCGAGGAAATCTGGGGCGCAGCCGATCGACTGACTGCCGGCCTCGGCAAGGGCCCTCGCCGGCGACGGCAGAACATCAAGCGGAAACGGCTTGACTTGAGACGACTCGTCGAGGCGCATCGGCGGCCACGGTTCGGGTTCATCAGCGGGGGCTACCTCGGTCTCGATCGCTTCGTCGTCGATGCATGCAATAACCCGGGCTTGGATCTCTGGCGGTAACGCGTTGAGCGCTTCGCCTCTTCGGCCGGGCTCGGCCGCGGCGAGAATTCGCGCGGCCGATTGAAATGGTTCCTCCAGGCTGTCGATTTCGCCGTTGGGGGTGAAGCCGATGAGCAGTCGCCGGAAAAGGGCGGCGGGGGAAGTGTTCATAGTGCCAACCTCCTTTCCTCGGCGCGGAGCCGGTAGAGGCGGGTCGTACGCGGCATGGCGTGGCGCGGGTCGGCGTGGTCGTCAACGACGAGCTGCCGCTCGAATACGAGCGAGTTGAGGGCGACAGCGCGGGCCTGATCCGGGATGAAATCGAACGGGTCCACGTAATGCCAGATTTCGGCCGCAGTGACCGGGCGGGTCCAGAAGCGCACCGCGCCGAGGCAGCGCTGTTTCAACTCTTCCATGGTGAGTCGGATTCCTTCGAAGGGAATCGTGGGGATCGTGGCGGGCGTCATGAGCGACCTCCTTCCGGGTGGGAATCGGAGGCCGGGAGAATGTCGGCGCACGTCAGCGGGATCGAGACTCGCTCGTGATCGGTCCAGTCGGGCCACCAGGCGGGGCTGTTGTCGAGCTCGTAATGGTCTTGGTCCGTCCAGGCCGGCCACATCGCGGCGGGGATTCCTCGCACGCGGCGCTGGCGGCGGTGGCGGGCGAACGACTCGGTGTAACGGCCGGTCGTGACGATGTGTATCGACCGCGCTGAGGGCGTGGAGACAGCGTCTCCGGGCCGGCGTTGGGCCGGCGGAACATGAGGCAGCATTGAAAAGATCCTTTCATTGGCCGGTCGATTCAGTAGGGCCTCACAAGCACTAACTGAGTCGAGCGGGGCTTCCGTGGGAATTGGTCCCTGGTCCGTTGTCCTTTGTCCGTTGTTGGGGACAACCCGGGGGCCAAAGGGGAGTCTATCATTCAGGCTGGCGGGTGCCAATCGGCTGTCTGGGCTCAAGCTCCAGAAGTAAGATTGGAAACGGCGCGTCGGGGCGGTCGGTCAGGTGGCCGAAAGGTGCGTGGCCGGGAGAGACGTAGACAACGAGGTTCTTGTTGATGAGCGCCTCGTAGATTTCGTCGGCGAACTCGTCAATGTTGGGTTCGACGTGGAAGCCGTTGGCTCTTGGCCGGCCGGTCAGGTAATCGATCAGGCGGGCGTATTTCATCGCATTGGGTCCTCGCAACAGGCACTGCAGAGATCGAAACTCACCCATTCACAGCCGCCGTCGCAGGCGTTGTCGGCGGTGCAACCGCATTTCTTGCAGCGTTGGAGCTCGGCGCGCTGGTCGAACCATTCGCGGAGAGTGCAGGACGGCCCGGTCGAGATAAAGAGCCGGGCTTCGACGATTTTCCAGAGAGGCCATTTGCGAATTGCGGTCGCGGTATGGCGGTAGCCGCGGTCGGCGAGCTGGCCGGAAAGCCAGATCGCCAGGGTTAGGGAGATTTTCCCTCGCTCGCGCGTCGGGTTGGTGTGGGTCGGTTTCATACGCATTGGCAAGCTCCCGACTGGCGAGTTGGCGGGTACATGATGTCTCCTTGCGTGTGAAGGTGCGATAAACGCCATGGCAACATGCCAGGGCGATTCCGGCCGGGCCTACTAGGGGACTAAGCCCAGTCGGCTAGAGGGGAGCGGGAAGCGTCGTTTCAGTCGTCGTAGCGGGGCTCGTAGGCGCGGGCCATGGCGGGGGCCGCGTCAAGGCGCTCGAGGGCTTTGATCACGCCGTTAGTGGTAATGCGGGCCAGTCCGGACGGTCCGATGCGATTGCGTAGGCTCTGGAGCGTCGGTACGTGGTCCTTGTGAATGCCGGTGTAGCGGCCAGTCTGCCAAGCGTGGTCAAGAGCTGCTCGCCAGCGTCGGCCATGGGTGGCGATAACGTCCAGTAAGGCGCGACATTCGGCCGCGTCCAGGGTGGGCGTGGTGGTCATGATGTCTCCTCAAGGGAAGCGTGCTGGTCCGAAAGCCAGATCGCCAGGGTTAGGGAGATTTTCCCTCGCTCGCGCGTCGGGTTGGTGTGGGTCGGTTTCATACGCATTGGCAAGCTCCCGACTGGCGAGTTGGCGGGCGCACCATTGCGGGCGCAGCGAGCACTAGGGCATAGGGCACGATGCGATCAGGGCCGACGGCGTTTTCGATCATGCCGGCGAGCGCTGGAGCGTCGGTCTCATCGACGACGCCCAGGGCGTGGACGATGGCGACGAGCTCAATGCCCGTCTCTGTCTTGCCTTTAAAGATTCGGGCCCAGCCTGCGCCATCGAAAGTGACGAGGCTGGTCGGTCTGAGAGTGATCATTGGAGGTCCTTGCCAGTTGAAAAGCGAACTGGGAACTGGGAACTGGGAACTTAGAAACTGCTACGACAGGTACCGAATCCGCACGAGGAAGGTCCCGCGCCGGAGGTAGAAGCCGGTTTCGTCGAATTCGAACCCGGTCTCGAGCTCGGTTTGGCCGCCGTCGATGCGGACGCCGATGGGGTCGCCATCGGTCTTGATTGCTCCCCATTTGCTGCGGCGAATGAGACCGAACCAGAGGACGCTGCCTTTCAGCTCGGCGAAAAAACAGTGACTGGAAGTCACGGCAATTCCGCACGGGACCGCGCGCGTGGGCGACCGCGTTAGTTCGACGCGCCGGTGGGTCTTGAGGTACTCGATGGCCTCTTTCATCGATCTGGGGTGGGTCTGGTTGCGATTCATGGTTGCTCCGGTTGGAAGCGAAAAATGACTTCCATTCGCAGGAAAGAGAAAGGTTACGTTGATCGACGACGGGCGGCCGCGGCGTCTTTGTTGGCTTGCCGCTGGCATTTTTTGCAGGTTGCGAGATAGCGGGCTCGAATTGGGATCCAGTAGAACGCGGACAGGGGTTTAGCCTGGCCGCAATGGGTACACCTCTTGAGCCCCTCGGCGGGCGGGGCGTCGGGTTGATTGGGGGGCATCGGGACTCCTTTCTGGCGGCGAGCGCCGGGGTATGGGTGTTTGTGCCTCCAAAGGATAGTATAATACATGGACGCCCAAAGGACGCTAGCGGGGAGTCTATCGGACGTCCGATGGGCGCCACATTGCGATCTTGTCTGCAGGCGGATATTTTTGGAACTCGGTTCGGGGAGCACGAAATGGCGCCAGCGCTCGAGGTGCTGATGGCTGCGAAAGGTCGGAAGCCCAGGAAGTCGGACCACAAGGCGGAGCGGATCGGGACGATCTGGGGGCGTCCGGAGTGGAAGAAGTGGGTGCAGGATTTCGCGGTCTTCAACCGGTGCGACGTCGGCACGCTGGTCGACCAGGCCCTAACGCGGCTGGCCCGGGAGCTCGAGTTCCGGGAACCACCGGAGAGGTGAGGCTGATGATGCGAACAGAACTCGGAATGTATCGACTCGATGGTCATGAGCCAGTTCCGGTGTATGACACGAGCGAGTGGGCGCGGGCGTTCGCGGCGACCGACGGGACGGTGGCGCAGGACTTCGTGGGACGGGTCGAGGTCGTTACATATTTTCTCGGGGTCGATTACCATTTTCATCGAGAGGGAGCGCCGCTTCTTTTTGAGACTGGGATCTTCCCGAGCAAGCGGCGGCATGACCGTCTCGCGCGACGGTATCACACGTGGGCCGAGGCGGAGGCCGGGCACGCCGAGATCGTCGCCGAGCTGCGTCGGGAGAGGAGCGAAGGGAAATGATCGGGATCGCGTTTCTAGGTTTCTGGGTCGCGTGCGGGGTTGCCCTACACCTCGCGTGCTCTCTTACGGGCTACTATATCTCGGCCGAGAAGGGGCGCGGGGGGCTCGAGGGGTTTTTGTTTGGGCTCGTCTTCGGACCGTTCGGGCTTTTGCTGGCGGTTTTGATGCCGGAGCCGCCGATGCGGCGTGAGCCGGTCGTCGCGTTTGGAGCGGTCGCGGGCGGAATTTTGGTTGCGGTTTTGGCGGTTGGGATTTGCGCGGTTTTAAGGGTGAGCGCGCCGTAGGGGGTGGGCCAATGACGGGGTTCTTTGTAAGGGTCTATCGCAAGCCGTTGGACTTCCAGGTTCACTCCGGTCGATCGGGCGATGCAGGGTGCAAGGTTCCAGTGTATGTCGAGGTCGAGAGGCTAAGCATCGAGGAACTTCAGCAGTTTTTTTCTCGGATGGAACACCGGGCCGTGGTCAACTGGGCGTGCAGGCTGGCGCGCTGGATCGGGGACAATGTGCAGCATGAGGCCGGAGCATCCGATCCTCTCTTCAGTGGTTTGGCCGAATCGCGGGAAGGAGGAGGGGACAATGGCGCGGGCGAAGAACAGTGAGGAAACGAGTGCGGTTGCGACGTTGGAACCGCGCAAGGTGCGGACTGAGATTGTCGGGGTTGTGCGCATTTCGCCAAAACTCGATGTGCGATTAACGGCGATTGCGAGGAGTGAAGGGAAACGCAAGGGGCGCTTTCTAGAAGAGATCCTGGACAAGGCTTTGCGCCGTTACAAGTTTGACGAAGCGCTCCGAAGTGCGCTTGGAGTTTCGGCCAGTGAAGAGGCTCCGGAGGCGTAAAGTCTCCGGTTGAAACTCTGCGCGTCAGAGAAACCGGACGAGCTGCCCTGCCCTTCTGCGGTCGGGGAAGGGGAGGGGCGCAAAAAACGACGGCGACCGGGGCTGTGGAAGAGCACCGATCGCCGGATTTGGCGGCCGCGTAGCGGCACATGGAGGGGTAGGAGGTCCCTCCCCTCACGCGATCGCCGGGGGAATGATAGCGATTTCTGGCGACGGGGCCAGGTCAGTCGGCGGGGCCGTCGAGGGAATCAACGGCGCGCTGGAGGTCCTCTGGCGAGGACTCGCAATACAGGCGGGTCGTATCGAGGCGATCGTGGCCCAGGATCGCTGCGACGGTCTGGATGGGCATCCCGGCCTCGATGAGGCGGCGGGCGCACGTGTGCCTCAAGATGTGGGGATGGAAGCCCTCGAGGCCGGCTTTGCGCGCATAGGGCTCGAGGATCTTTTCAAGGGCCCGGACGCCGAGCGGTCCGCGCTGGCCCATCAGAATGTGATCGGTCGGGCCGCCTCCGCCGCCGAGGCGCGCCAAGTCGCAGAACGCGTCGCGGGCATCTTTGGAGAGCGGTACTTCGCGTTCTTTCCCCCCCTTCCCTCTGACGATCGCGTGACCTTTGCGGGGGCCGTTGTGGATGTCGGCTGTGAGGAGGCCGGCGAACTCGCCGATTCGTAGGCCGGTGCGCAGCAGAATGATCGTGATGGCTCTGTCGCGCGGGTGACCGTCGACGGCCTTGAGCAATCGAAGCTGCTCCCTCGAGGTAAGCCATCGCGGGCCTGGGCGAGCTCGGCGCACTTGCTTGGGGACCTGGATCGGCTCAGAGATTCCGGCGGTGCCGGTCCAGCGCAGGAAGGAAGCCAGGGCGGAAAGGGCCGTGTTAACCGAGCTCGCTTTCACGCGCTTCGTGTCCTTGAGCCAGGCCTTGTAGTTTCGGAGATCGAAGGCGGCGATGTTGGCGGGTGAGAGCTCATCGGGGTAGTTCGACCGGTACCAAGCGGCGAAGGCGCCGAGCTGGTGGCGGTAGGTGCGGATGGTCGCGGCGGAGCGCTCGACCTCGACGAGCTGGCGGACGAATCCCTCGATGGCGTCGGACCAGGTGATGTTGGTCGCGGTGCTCATTGCTTCGGCTCGAAGAGGACGCACGCAAAATCGGGTTTGGTTCTCAGGTGCACGACGACGTCGTCGAAGCCGCCGGCGATTTGGACGAGGTCCGCATCGGGATACTGTTCGGGATTTCCTTTCACTCCCCCCTGGTCAGGGATCGCAGCGCATTGGCCAAAGCCGGTTTTGGTATCTCGCCAAGGAAATGTTTCAGGTCCCCAATGGCGGCAGTCGCTACATCGTGGGATTCGGACATCGCCGTTTTTTACCGCAATGAAACCGTCCAGATTATCCGTCCAGATTTTGGGGTGATAAAACGGGGATAATTGTGGGGATACGGTGGTTTTCATCCCGTATCTGATCGACTAAGGGCAATTATACGAAGAGTCAGGCTAGTCCGGAAGCGCCGGGCATGCCGCCGGTGATCAACCCGGGTCTGAGCCCGGCCTCTTCCGTTCCGCGGGCTAGCAATATCACTATTGCGGCCGCGCTGCTTCCCCGGGCGAGGCATCCTTGCCTTTTGCCCGGGGCGCTTTCGGCCTGTAACACCTTTCCTGACTGTAACAATCCCACCCTTCGGAAATCTCCCACTAAGTGAGCCGATTCGGGGGCTCGGCCGCAATAGTAGGGGTAGACAATCGGTAGTGCGCCTCGGCTAACTCAGAGACCACACCTCGATGTCGCTACCCTTCGCCGAGCGGGATCGGCTGACTACCGAGCTCGACTTGCTGGCGTCCTGGTTCGCGGAGCGCTATGCGCGCCGCGGGCTTGAATTTGATGATGCGAGGCAGGAAGCGCTGACGGCAATCTGGGTCGCGGCGGGGAAGTTCCGACCCACGCGGGCCCATTGCCATGTGCCGTTTTCGGCGTTCGCCCGCAAGTTCATCGTCCGCGCCTTGGAGCGTGCGCGGGCCAAGGCTCGCTGCCGAGGAATCACGCAAGCCGGCGAGCGCGTGACCTTTGCGGGCATCGATCTCGATCAGATCACAGCGATCTCGGAGGCGACCGATTCGGGCGCTCTCGGAGAGGCGCTGGGCCGGGCGATCGCCTCTCTGCAGCCGGAAGAGCGGATGCTGGTCCTGCGCCGCTATGGCCTCGATGGGTTGCCGAGTTGGAGTCTGGTCGAGTGCGCAAACGAATTCTTGATCACCGTTGCATCCGTGAAAAAACGATTGCAGCACGCGCGGGCAAAAATCGGCGCTGAACTCCGTTCTGCGGGATGGGATCCGGCGAACTGGCAACGCCGGGCAACGGAAGAAAAGGCCATCAAAGCGGGCTGATGCATGACCTCGGGCGCAATGGTGAGGTTGACCATCGAGAGACTCGGCGGGAACGTCGCTCTCGACTCTTTGGCAAGCGCACGGCGCGGGCTCCTTATCTACTGATCGATCCGACGTGGGAACAATTTCGGGCCTGGAATCTCTGGAGCGGCGGAGGGTGGGGCACATGGGTGACGTTCAACTATCACATCCTCCTGGCCGAGCTGCCCCAGCCCGACCTGCGAATTCGTTGCTGGGCACGTTCGCGCGCTGGGTACAGAAGCGCGGTGCTCAGCGGAGCTCGCCGGTAGTCGGGCTCGAGAAGTGGAAGGACATCATCCCCGCGGGATACGTCCAGTCAGGGCCTCGCGACTATCGCGAAGTTTTCCACGTTGTCTGGGTTCGGGCCCGGACGAAGTCGGAAGCTCGAGCCAGGGCAAAGATGGCGCTTGGCCATCCCATTCGATTGCCCATTGGATCGGAGTTCACGCTCGAATGTCCTCGGTAGTGAACGCGTTTGCGAAAGCGAAGGAGCGGACGGAGGTCCTGGCCGCGGCCAAGGGCGAGAGCTGCGCCTATTTCGTGGGCCGCGGGACGGAACACGAGGATCTCGGCGAGACAATCCGACTGTGGTGCAACGAGCACCTCAAGGCACGCGAGGCTCTGGCCAGAGCCGAGGGCTATGAGAAGCCGATCAGGGAATTTGCCGAGCGCGTCTGGGTCGAGCGCCTGGCGCAGGAGGGCATTCCCAGTCCGTCGCCCCTCAAGCTCGTGAACGCCGATGGGTCAACGGCGACCTTTGTGGTGCAGGACCGGACGGCGTCGACTCACATCGATGACAAGGCGCTCACTGCGCTCTCGGAGACGGTCGGGCCGGAGGCGGTCGCCGCGGCGATCATCGAGCGAACAATCTACTCTTTCGATCCCAGGATCATGGGGCATGTGGTCAATGTTCCGGGCCGGCGGCGAGCTCGAACGGTTGAATCGATCATTGGCGAGCGGTTGATGGCGATGACTGACGACCTTGTGGTCAAGGGCGTCCTGACGGCCGATGAGGCTGGCGCGCTGATCGTCGCGTCATCGAAGCGAACGCTTAGTCCGGGGTTTGTGCGTGATTCCATACCGCCGCTTTGCGAGCACAAGGCGGGTCGAATAGCGCGGGCAATCGCGGCGCTGGGGTCGGCGGTGGTGCGGTTTCTCAAGCCAGCGTGATCATGCGAATCAGAGGTAAATACGGTAGGCTCGCGCCACGCCCTGAAGTCCAAAGCCGGCTCCTGCGGCTGGCGTCCTACACCTCGAGCGCGCTCCCCGCCCCGCCGCCTGATTGCGATTGGACCCCAGCGGTCACCGGGCCCTGGCTCAATTGGTGGAACGACACGCTAGGCGACTGCACGGTCGAGACGGCTGGGCATCTCCTGATGTCGATGTCCGCCAACGCGAGCGCTCCCATCATCCCAACGGCCCCTCAGATCCTCACGCCCTACGAGGCGGTCGGCGGCTATGACCCGGCCACCGGAGCCAATGACGACGGCCTGGTGCTGACGGACCTCCTGGACTACTGGGGACGCACCGGGATCGCGGGAAATCGGATCAAGGGTTACGTGCGGCTCAATGTCAACAACCTCAATCAAATCAAGCAGGCGATCTACCGATTCGGCGGGGTGGCGCTGGGCATCCGGATGCCGCAGTCAGCCGAGGACCAGTTTGATCTCGGCAAGTCGTGGACCCGCACTTGGTGGCCGACACCCATCGTCGGCGGGCACGCAGTCCCGGCCCTCAGCTACACCCGCGATGGCCTGGGTGTGATCACGTGGGGCGAGAAACAGGGGCTCACCTGGGACTGGTACGAAGAGTATTGCGAAGAGGCGTATGCGATCCTCGATCTCATTTGGCTCAACTCCCGCGGTCAAACCCCCGTCGGGCTGGCGCTCAACCAGCTCATCAGCGACCTGGGCCAACTCCCGATGTCCGCGTGAGAGTCCGGTGGGCTAGCTGGCTCGATCGCTTCGTCTGGGTCGTCGCCATCATGCTCCTGATTCCGATCGTGGTGGCCTGGCTTGACTATTGTTGGCGCGCTCTCAACCAAATCCCGTGAGGTATCCATGGCAGCTTTCGCAACGATCTTGGGTCTGATCATGCAGTACGGCCCCGGCGTGGTCGCGGCCCTGGGGTCGATCCTGGCCTACTTGAAGGCCGCGCAAGCTCATACCGTGGCCACTGAAAACGCCACGTCACTCCAGTCTCTCCACGCCAAGGTCAGCTCCCTGATGGGCGCTCGATCCGTGCCGACTCCGCTACCCCCTCCGCGCTCCGGACCGATCCCGCTCAGGGCGCACGAACTCGACATCAACGACTGAGGAGCCCTGATGTACTCCCTCGTTCAACTGATCATCATGGCCATCGTGATCGCCGGCATCGTCGGCATCGCCATGATCGTGATTCGCCAAGCCGGGATTTCGATTCCGGGCTGGATTATCAACATCTTCTGGATCGTGCTGGTCGTCGTGGTGGCTGTCGTCGCCATCAAGTTTCTCGCGGGGATGATGTGATATGGACCCCGGCGAGATCAAGAACGGCTGGCAAGCGATGGTCACGATCATACCCTGGATTCTGACATTTTTGACCGCCTTGGCGGGGGCCTACTTCGCTTTTCAAATCAAGGTAACAGTGCTCGGCCAAGCCAAGGGCTTCGCCGCGCGGAATGAAGCGACCAACGCGAAAATCGAGGAGCTCCACGTCGCGGTCAACTCGCGGCTGACGGCCCTTTTGGAGACGACGGCGAAGCTGGCCAAGGCGCAGGGCATCGCAGAGGGCATCACGAAGGGGCGGGGCGACGACAGCGCGCAGCAAAAACCCCCGGCCAGCGACAAGCTAACCGGGGGCTGATTCCACGCTCCGTAAGGTAGATCGGATGCTCAGCCGATACAACATGAGTGTCGCTTTTCTTTCCGACCACTCACGTTCCGAGGTTTGACCATGCTCCGTTTATCGGTGTGTCTCGCTGTCCTATTGTCCTGTGTGTCTGCGTGGGCTCAAGCCCCATCCCCGCAACAGCCCGTAGCAGCCCCGGCGAAAGCCCCTCCACAAGCAATCCCCCCGGCGCAGCAGTATCCGGGCGCTCAGCCCGGCTACTACCTCGTACCGGCTCCGCAGTGGTATTCCACCCCGGCGATTCCGTGGACTCCCCAGGCCCTGATGGGCGTCCAAGCCTATGCCGCGCCGGCCGCTAATCCGTGCTCGATCGTGCTCGGTCCTAGCCTGGTTGGTCAGGGCCTGGCGGCTGTCGGCCGGCGCATGGCCACGCTCGGGCAAAAGCAGTGGGTCATCCAGCGCGTGGCCACGGCTCCCGTGCAGCCCGTCGTGGTGACCCCCGTTGTCGCGCAACCCGCTATCCAGCCCCCGCCGCAACCGGGATTCGTGCCGAGCCCTCCCGTGTTTTTCTCGGGCGCTAACCCATCGCGTGAGGCAGCTCCGCCTCCGCCAGTGGCACCGAGCCCGCAAAAACAAGCGGCCGTCTGGCCACCGTCCAACGTGTCGTTCTGACCGGGAAAAAGAGCCCGGGTCGGACCTGATCCACGCAGCCAACTCTATCGACCCGGGCGATCAATCATGTTTGGTTCTTTCGTCAACAAAATCGCTGCGGCTGTCGCGGCGCTCATCAACCCTCGTCTGACAGCACTGGAGAAAACCGTGAACAGCCTCGAAACCGCAATCGCCGCTCTGCAAACCGACGTCACGGCGCTCACCGCCGCTGTCGCCGCTCTACCCCCGGCCAGTACCAACACCTACACCCCGGCCGACGTCGCCAACGTGACGGCCGCCGACACCGCCGTGAAAGCGGCCGTGGCCGCGCTCACGACGTACAGCACTCCGCCCGCGCCCGCGCCGACTCCGGCGCCGGCTTCCTGACCGATGCCGCAACGAGTTCCAACGCACCGTCCCGCAGCGGTCGCGGTCTCGCGACATAGAGACTACGACCGCTATGCCCGGGATCGCGACGCCAAGGCGTTCTATTCGTCCCCGGCCTGGCGGTCTCTCCGTCTCAGTAAGCTGAGGGCCTACCCGTTGTGCCAACCATGCCACCGTGCGGGCCGTCTCGCGATCGCCATGATCGTGCACCACAAGCAACCAATCGACACCCATCCAGAGGTAGCGCTCGACTGGGATAACCTGGAGTCAATCTGCGCATCGTGTCACAGTCGGCACCATGCCGCCGATCGCGGCCAGGCCCCTTCCATCGATGAGAGTGCATGCACTGGTACGTCTGCACCCATGCACACCCCAGGGGGGGAGTGATTTTGCTGGGCCGCGCGCTCCCCAGGCCGCAGACGGCCGACCGCGATTTTTTGAGCAAAATTGGCATGCCTTTTTTGTTGTCAGTCGCCATCTAATGAGCATCTTGACATGAGAGGGCGCAAGCCGAAGCCTACGGCGCTGAAAATCCTCGAAGGGCATCAGAAGAGCCGCACGAATTTTGCGGAGCCGAGGATTCCGGAGGCCGAACTCACACCCCCGCGGTGGCTCACATTGGAGGCGCTAGAACACTGGATCGAGCTGGGCCCGGTCCTCCGGTCGGCCGGCTTGCTCAGCCAGGGCGATCGGCCGGCGTTCGCCATGCTGTGCGAAGAGTATGCGAGGATCCGCCGATCCCGAAAAGCCGCCAACGCAGACAAAGCGCGTGAGAGATATCGGCGTTGGCTGACGGAATTCGGGCTCACTCCGTCGTCGCGCTCGCGAATCAAATCAACGGCCGAACCTCCGAAAGATGAGCTCCAAGTTTTTCTCGAAAAGAAGGCGTGATGCCGCAGCTTTTATTGCCTCCCTCGGCCCGGCCGGCGCAGCCGGCGATGAAACCTGGTGTTCAGCTCGCGTTTGGACAGGACGGCGCGAATGTCTGGATCCAGTGCACTTCCACCGTGGTCCTAGCTCCCGAACAGGCACTCCAATTTGCCGAGCAACTCAAAGCAGCATGTGAAGCCGCGGCGCAGTTCCGCGAAGCGGTCCTCAACCCCGCGCCTGTCATCGCCAACGGCCACGTTTGATTGGGTCCGCAATGCCTCTGATGAGCTCGCTCTTTCGCAGGGTTACCACTTCTCTGAGGCTCATGGGCAGCGGGCTTGCGATTTCATCGAGCAATTTTGTCGACAGTCGAAGGGTCGATGGGCCGGCCAGCGTTTGATTCTCCTTCCATGGCAGCGGGATTACATCATGAGACTCTTTGGTTGGCGGGCTCCTAGCGGGCTCCGGCGCTTCCTCACGTCCTATCTGGAAATCGCGAAGAAAAATGGGAAATCGACGCTGATCTCGGCGATCGCGCTCCTGCTGTTGATTGCCGATTGCGAAGGGGCTCCGGAGGTCTATCTGAATGCGGTTGATCGCAGCCAGGCCAACATCGTCTATGAAGAGGCGGTGCGCATGGTGAAGGCGAGTCCGGGGTTGAGATCGCGGCTGCAGGTGATCGAGAGTCGGGGCGTGATCGTGGATCCGGCTAACTACGGGAAGATCCAGAAGAACTCGGCCGACGCTCCCTCGAAGGATGGGATCAATCCCTCCGGTACGATCTTCGACGAGTTGCACCGGTTCAAGACTCGATCGCTCTGGGACGTTTTCCAGTATGCATCGGTCGCCCGTGAGCAGCCGCTGCGGATCGTGATCACGACAGCCGGCGAGGAAGAAGACGGCGTCTGGTTCGAACAACGCGATTACTCGGAAAAGGTCAACGCCGGCCTGGTTCCCGACGTCACTCACCTCGGAATCGTCTATCGCGCGGAGCGGACCGATGATCTCGATTCTCCCGAGACTTGGCGCAAGGCCAATCCTTCGCTTGGAGTGACGATCTCGGAGGAGGGCTTCCGTCGCGAGCTGGCAAAAGCCAAGGAGACGCCCTCTGAATGGGGCAACTTCCTGCGCCTCCGTCTCAACATCGTCGTCGCCGGCGAGACGAGGTTTTTGCGCATCGAGGATTGGGATCGTTGCAAAGATCCGCCGGTCGTGGAGCCGGGCGAGCCCTTCTTGCTTGGGCTCGATCTCTCGGACACTCAGGATCTCACAGCGCTCGCCCAGGTTGCCGGCGATCTTTATGACGGAATCCACGCGCGGATGTGGTTTTGGCTTCCCGAGGACAACATCGTCAATCTCGAGCGCCGGCACCAGTTGCCCTACCGGGCCTGGGCGGAGCAGGGGCTCATTACGCTCACTCCGGGCAATGTGATCGACTACGAGTTTATCCGCTCGGAGATTCTCCTCTTGGCCGGCCAGGGCGAATGCCGCAAGGTCCTCATCGATCCCTACAACGCGACCAAGCTCGGGATCACGCTCAAAGAGCAGGATGGCCTTCCTGTCGAGTTCGTGCGTCAGGGCTTCTTGTCCCTTTCCGCTCCAACGAAGGAGCTCGAGCGATTGATCTTGGCCGGCAAGCTGCGCCACGGCGGTAACCCAATCCTGCGGAATCACGCTAGCAATGCGGTCGTGGTGAAAGACGCGGCCGGCAATGTGAAGCTCCACAAGGAGAAGAGCAGGAAGAAGATCGATGGGCTAGCGGCTCTGGTCAATGCGGTCGCCGGACTTAGCACCGGCGGTCTCGATCTCGAACCAAGCGTTTACGAGTCTCGCGGGCTCCTTTTTGTCTAGGACACAACTTTTCGCCTAGGAAACAACCATGGCCACCACGGGCAGTAACTTCGTGTATGTGACCGATGCGGGAAATTCGCTGCTCGTCGGGTCGGCGGCGATCGCGCCTCCCTTTCTGGTCGCGATGAATCCGGTTCAGGCCCTCGAGCTGGTGAACTCGAAGCCGATGAACACGGCGCTTCCGAGCTATCCGGGCGTGTGCGTCGATCGTCTCAGCGTCGATCTGTCGCTGCTTCCGGCCCAGGTGCCTCTGCAAGTGGGCGCAAACCAGGTCGCCATGGGCGCGTACCTCGGCGGCTACGCCAAAAACGGCTCGGTCCTGCTCAGCTTTACGGGTACGACGGCGCAGACGATCCTTTTTACCAACACCACGACGAACACTCCGGCGGCCTATGCCGGCGACACCGCCTTGGCCACGTGGTACACGATCGTATTCCAGAATCTCAGTACGAGCGGCAACATCGTCATTTCTCCGGCCTCGAGCAATCCGCTCCTCATCCCGTTCGGTGGTACCACGCCCACGTACACCCTCGCTTATGGCGACACGTGCGTCTGGAACTCCGCGGCCGGCCAGGCGGTCGGGAGTACGCACACCGGGCTCACCTTCACGCCGACGGCTGGCGGCATACTGGCCGTGTCCTTCGGCGGGGCGTGAGAAACCATTCACTCGCTGGCGCTTCGGGCTCGTATTGATATACCGCGGTGAACCCAATCTCCAAAGCTCGGTCGTGGTTGGCGGCTCGGCGGCTCCGCGCCGAGCTCCGCTCGCTGGGCTACATGTCCAGCGGCGGCTATGTGCCGGCGGCTCCGGTGCTCTCAGGCACCTTCGTCACGCCGGAGACGGCGCTCGGCGTCGCGGCGCTCTTTTGCGCCGTGAATGTGATCAGTCGCGACATCGCCGTCATGCCGCGGGCGGTTTACCGACGGCTTCCTGGCGGCGGCCGGGAGATCGACCGGTCGCTGCCGGTGCACGATCTGATCAGCGTCCAGCCCAACGACGACATGAACTCCCAGCGCTGGATGCAATCGGAGATGTGCCACGTTTTGACCCGGGGGAATGGTCTCAACGAGATCGTGCGGAACAAGCGGAATGGGGAGCCAGTGGAGATCCACGTTCTTCACCCGGCGAAAACCTACCCGAAACGCACCGAGTCCGGACAGCTCTATTATGAGCTGGAAAACAAGAAGAAACTGCTGCCGGAAGACTGCCTCCACTTCGCGGGCATGGGTTTCGACGGGATCATGGGGTATTGTCCCGTGACGGTGTGCCGGCAGACGGTTGGGCTCACGATGGGGGCGGAGCAATATGGCGCCGCGTTCTTCGGCAACTCAGCGCGGACAGGCGGTTGGATCAAGGTAGCGCGCCGCATGTCCGAGGGCGCTCTCAATTCCCTCCGCCGCTCCTTCAACCAGATCCACCAGGGGAGTCAGTCGGCGCACCAGGTCGGGATCCTCGAGGAGGGCATGGACTGGGTCAATGCCCAGTTCTCGCCGGAAGACGCCCAGTTTCTCGCGACGCGTGCCTTCCAGGTCCTCGACATCGCCCGAATGTACGGGATCCCTCCCCACAAGCTGTGCGACTACTCGCAGGCTCACCTCGCCAACGTCGAGCAGTCCAACCTGGAATACGTCGCCATGACGTTACTGGGATGGGTCGTCATGCTCGAGAGCGAAATGAATTGCAAGCTGCTCACGCGCGAACAGCGGCAGACGCATGAGATTGGCCTCGACATGTCCGTGCTTCTCCGGGCCGACACCGCGGCGCGAATGGCGCGGGTGCAAACGCTCCGCAATACCGGTGCGATCAGCGCGGACGAAATCCGCATCAGCGAGGGCATGAACCCGATCGGGCCCGACAGGGGCGGCGACAAGTACCTCGTGCAGGCGCAGTACATCCCGCTCGACCAGGTCGGGAAGATCCCGCCCAAACCGACCAAGACTTCCGATGATCGGGCTGCCTTCCCAGGCCTCGAAGAGCGAATCAACGGTTCTTACATCAACGGAGCGGCCGCATGACGGGCGATCCCAAGGTCATCAAGGCCCTCAACGAGCTGGTCGCGCTCGAGATCACGGTTCACGAAGTCGGCCACGGCTGGGAGAAGGTCTGGGAATGCGCCGGTTATAAGGGGCTGCGGAAGTTCTGGGATGACAAGGTCGTCGGGAAGTCCCGGATTCGCCGGCGGTACCTGGAGAAACGGATCGTGCGGTTTGAGGGGCAAATTACGGTCACTCTTCAAACCGCGACAATCGACCCCGCGACGAAGGCCGAGGCGGCCCTGGCCGGCGCGATGAAGGCGGTGATGAATCTCCTCAACGCCTACCGCTCGGCCTGGAAAGCGGTCTCCGACGCCGGCGACAACACCACGGCGGACGATCTGTGCGATCTTCAGAAATCAGTCGAGGCAACCATCTTCAAGCTTGAGTCATGGGCTCGTCAAATCTCCGACATCGACATCAAGCTCTGGCTTGCTCAGCAGGTCTAACAAGAGGCGCACTCGCTGGCGCTTCGGGCTCGTAAAAGCATCACTCCCATGAACCTCCTCGACCAGGTGATCGCTCTCCTCCGCGGGGGCAATGCGCGCGGGCAGGTCCTCCACGCCCCGAAGCTCGATGAGCAAGCGGTCGAGCTGCTCCGCGCGGACCTCGAGCGCATCCAGGCCGGGAGCCCTAAGCGGGCGATGTTCGGCGTTGAGAGACGATTCATCCCCGAACAGGTCGAGCTGCGGAAGGCCAAGTTCGGCGGGCCGGGTCGCATGGTGGGCTATGCAGCCAAATTCGGCGTTCTGAGCGTCGATCTCGGCGGTTGGAAAGAGTTGCTCCAACCCGGGGCCTTCGCCATGGCGATCGCCAACGGGGAAGATTGCCGGTGCCTCCGCAATCACATGGACGACAACCTTCTCGGCCGCCAGTCGGCGGGCACGCTCGAGCTTCAGGAAGACGCCGACGGCCTCCGCTTTGAGTGCGACCTGCCCGACACGCAAACCGGTCGCGATACGGCGGAGAACATCCGCCGCAAGGATATGACCGGGTGCTCTTTCCAGTTCAGCGTTCGCGAAGGCGGCACGCAGTGGAATTTCGACGCTGAGATGCCACTCCGGACGGTGCTCGCCAACGGCGTCAAACGGCTCTACGACGTGGGGCCCGTCACCTTCCCAGCCTACGAATCAACCGAAGTCGATATGCGGTCATTCGAAGCCGCCAGGGCCGCATTGCAACATCTGCCGGCGGCGGCCGTCTTAGAGGCCATTTCTCGCGCCAAAGCGCGCCAGCGGCTCGCCGAGGCTCTCTAGTCACCCTTCCCAGGAACACTCCGATGAGAGAAAAAGCCAGTGAGCTGCGGGCGCAGCGCGCCAAGCTGCTCGACGAGGCGCGTGAGATCGTCGAGCGGTCCGAAAAAGAAAACCGCGTCATGACCAAGGATGAAGAGGCGCGGCACGTCGCCATTTGCGGTGATTTCGCCCACCGGGACAAGTTCCCGGGCGAAGCGAACCAGCTAGCCCAGCGCATCTCCCAGATCGAGCGGCAAATCGCCGTGGACAACATGGGCGACGAGACGCCGGAGCGTCGCTCCCGGCCGCTCCCCCATGAGGATCCCGCCAACACGGGCGATGGGAAGCACCGCTGGTCGCTCATGAAGGCCGTGCGCCAGATGGCATCGAAGGGCCTCGAGCCGCTGGACGGGCTGGAGAAGGAAGTATCCGCCGAGATCTCCCACCGGACGGACAAGACTCCCCAGGGCTTTTTCATGCCCTATCGCACGACGCGGCGCACCTACCGCGATTGGGACCGGGAGAAGAGGGCTCTCGACAGCAATCAGGGCGCAGGCTCGGTCCCGACCGTCCTCGATCGGGACTGGATCGAGCTGCTCCGCAACAAGATGCAGGTGATGGCGGCGGGCGCCCGCGAGATCCTCGACCTTAAGGGGAAATTCGCGATCCCGCGCCAAAACGCGGCGGCAACGGCCTACTGGGTCGCCGAATCGGCGGCGCCGACGGGGACAAATCAGACGCTGGATCAGGTGCTCTTCACGCCGCATACGATCGGCGCGTTTACCGACATTTCCCGCCGCTTCTTCGAATTGACGATCCTCGATAGCGGCGAGGAATTCGTGGAGGAGGATCTTACGGCGATCCTTGGCCGTGGTGTTGACCTCGCCGCGCTCAACGGGCCGGGGAATAGCTTCACGCCGTTGGGCATCCTCCAAAACACGGGCATCACGGCCACCCGTACCGTATCGCTGGGAACAAACGGCGCCGCCCCAACGTGGTCGGCGGTGGTCGAGCTTTACACGATCGTATCCAGGGGAAATGCCGCCGACCTCGGCGAGTTCGTCTATTTGGGGAACGGCGACGTCGAGGGCACGCTGGCCACGACGGCGAAGATCGGCAGCACTTTCCCCTATTTTATTCTCGACGACAACCGCCGGATCTATGCCAAGCGATTCCTGGCGACGCAACAGCTTCCGAACAACCTGACGAAGGGGTCGGGCACGAGCTTGTCGCCCATCATCGGGGGGATCTGGAACCAGCTCGTGCTTGCCTACTGGAGCGGCGTGGACATCCTGGTGGATCCCTACACCGGGTCGAGCACGGGAACGGTCCGGATCGTCGCGCTCCAGGATATGGACATTCAGGCCCGCCACAATGAAGCGTTCAGCGTGATCGTGGACATGGTCTCGAACCAGACTCAGTGAGCGAGCTAGTCCGCGGAGTCCCTCTCATTCCTTCTCCCAGGGGAAACATAGGGCGGGCTCCGCGGGCGCTATTTTTCTGGGAGTTTTTCAGTGCTACTCCAGGTCAAAGCCAACGTCAAAGGTTTCGTGGTCGGCTCGCGTTACATCACTCCGGAAGACGGTCCTACCGAGGTCGAGGATCGCCGAGCCGGCGATCTCGTGAAGGCCGGCCTGGCCGAAGTAGTCGTCAGTCTCCGCAAAGGCGTCGCCCAGGCAGTCGCTCCGAAGACGGGGGCAGAACGCCGGTAGGGTTGGAGCACCGCCTTCAGGCGGTTTTCGTAACACGATTAGCCGGCGATCCGGGTGGTGATCTCACAAAACGCTCGAAAACGTAACACGGCAAATCGGGAGTTGGAGTCCCGCCTTCAGGCGGTCTTCAATCTTCATCCGGACCGGCTGAAGCCGGGACTCCAACAAATCTGTGCGTCTCGTCCCCACAACTACCCTCGACGGCGTCACGCCGATCACGCAGGTGATCACCACGGGCACGCTCTCAAGCGGCTCGCCGGTTATCACCGGGATCGCGGCGACATCGGCGATCCTGGGGGCCCTCGCCGTCTCCGGCGTCGGCATCCCGGCTTACACTTACGTGCAGTCGATCGACTCGCCGACGCAATGCACGCTCACTCAGGCCGTGACAGCCAACGGTCCCCAGTCACTGACCTTCACACTCGAGCCGGTGACGCTGGCCGAGGCGAAAGCCCAGGCTCGCGACGAGCTGCCGGCCACCGACCCGGCCGCTCCGCTCGACAACGCGCTCATCGCCAGCTTCATCATGGCGGCCAGGCGGCCCGCCGAGGTCTGGCTCAAGTCGGCTCTGCTCACACAGAGCTGGACGCTCTACCTCGACTCCTTCCCATCCGCCGGCGGCTATTACAATCGCGCCATTCGCGAGATCTGGCCGTCGCTGGGCGGGCTTCCGTCTGGCCTGGGCTTCTATCCGGGTCTCGTGCCCAATTCGACCGGTGTGATCGATATCCCCGTTCCGCCGCTTCAGTCGATCACGGCGGTGCAGTATTACAACTTTGCTGGCGTACTCACGACGGTCGCGAGCTCGGCTTACAACGTCAGCCTGGGCACTCCGGCCCGCATCCAGCCGCAATATTCGACGGTCTGGCCGATCAGCCGGCCGACGATCGACTCGGTTCAGATCACGTTCACCGCGGGCTATGGGCCCACGGCGGCGGTCATCCCCGAAAACATCAAGACCTTCATCCGCATGGCCGTCTCGCACTGGTATGAGAACCGCGACCTGGTGGCCGAGAGCGGGATGGCCCATGTGCCATTCGCGCTCGAGGCTCTTCTTGGTCCGTCCGATCCGGGGCTGTACGCGTGAGGCCGACCAAATCGGGCCGCATGCGCCAGAGGGTCACGCTTCAGGCGCTCTCCGCGACGGAATCATTCGACAGCTTCGGTCAGCCGGTTCAGGCCTGGGCCAGCGTCGGCACCTTCTGGTGCGAGGTCATCCCGCTCACGGGTCACGAGCTGGTGGCGGCGAAGCAAGTCAAAGCGCAGGCCACGATCAAGGTCAAGATGCGGTTCCAGGGCACATCGATCAGCATTTCGCCGGAAAATCGGCTCCTTCTCAATGGGCGGGTGTTTGGTCTGTTCGACGTCCGCAACATCGAAGAGCGCAACCGCCGCTACGAAATGACGGCCTACGAAATCCAACAGGCAGGCCCGGTCTAGGCGATGTCCACCGGCATCTCCTATCGGGTCTCCCAAAGCGTCGTTTCCTCGGATAACTCTGCGCCCCTGTCGCAGAGCTATTACGAAGTGGGGACCGTCTCCACCAATTTCAGCGAGGTCTATGCCGCGGGCGGGAGTCTCCAGCTTCTGTCGGTCTCATGGGGCGCCCCTGGGCAGGGATCTGGGGACCTCCAGGCAATCGAGCTGGTCGCAAATCAACCGGTCACGATCCAAACCAACGGCAATGGGACGATCGGCGTTCAATCGCTCTCGATCACGGGCTCGCCGACCGGCGGGACATTTACTCTCGGGTTCCAAGGCCAGATCACCGCGGGTATCGCCTGGAACGCGTCGGCCGCGGCCGTCCAATCGGCTCTGCGGGCGCTTTCAACGATCGGGTCCAACGTCACCTGCACGGGCGGAGCTCTGCCTGGGACGGCGGTTACCTGCACGTTCAGCGGGTCGCTCGTCGCGAAAACGGTGCCGCTGCTCACGTTCAACGCGTCTGGTCTCACCGGGGGGTCCGGACCCACCGTCGTTGTCGCGAATGCGCTGTACACGCCCCAGGATGTGATCGTGCTTCAGGCGAACATTCCGCTGCTCTGGTCGATCACGCCCGGGTATTTCGCGTGTCCGTTTCTGGGTGCGGTCACCTCGATGTTCGTCTCGAACACCAATGCCTGCACGTTGAACGGTCGCATTTTGACGTATTAGGCAAGCCCGGTCGCGTCAGCGCCGGGAGTTTTTTCAGGAACTCGGGGCGCTAACGCGACCCCGCTCGCCAAGGAACAATGCAAACCAGCGTCACAGTCACCGGCGTCGAGGAAATCAAGCGGGCCTTCCGCGAGCTGCCTCGGAACATCGCGCGCAAGGTCATCCGCCAGGCCGAGCGCAAGGCGATGCGGATCCCGCTCGCGGCGGCGCGGGCCAATGCGCCGGTGAAAACCGGCAAGGGCCGGAAGTCGCTGCGGATCCGGGCCTCGAAAGGGCCGCGGGGCGCCGGCCGGGACACCATCGCGATCGCGCTCCTCGTCGGCGCGGCCGTCCCAGGTGAGACCTGGTATATGCAGTTGCAGGAGAAGGGCTGGCAGACTGGGAAGCGGGTTCGGTCTGGCGGGAAAGTCGTGGGACGGGTTGGAACGAGTCGGAAAATCCCCGGCAAAAGGTTCATGAAGAACGCGTTGACTACGACTGAGGAACAAGTCAAGGCAGAGATGATCGACGAGATTACCGCGGGTATCGAACGGGAGGCGAGTGTCTGATGCAGCAAACTCCGCAACAGCAAGCCCTCAACGCGGCCAATCAAGTACAGAGCCTCATGGCGCAGCTCAGGGCGCTGCAAAATCAGGTCAATGCGTTTCTCTTGACCTATAACGATCAGTCGTATGCGTCGATCTGGGCGGGTCTGCCGACGGTGGCGATCAATGCTACTACGGGCCTGCCTAGCGCCTACGACCTGACGGCCGGGTCGGGCACGGTCACCGCCACGCAAGCCTCGACCGTCCTGAGCTTCAGCACGAGCCAGAGCAACCTGGCGGGCACCTACATCGCGATCACCGGGGACACGAGTAACGGGCTCTACCTGGTGGGGAGTGGGTCGGGTACCGCCTGGACGATCGCAACGCCGTTCGGCGGTTCAAATCTCTCCGGAGCGGCATGGGGCACTTCGAATCCCAACTCAGCGCATCCCATAGCGCTGCCGGTGGGGTCGCCGATTCTGATGGCCGAGGGCAATTTGATCACGGCCATCGGGGCCCTGCAAAATTTTCAGAGCTATATGACCGGGGTCGCGATTTCGACTCAAGTCAACACCCCGCAGAAGTTCGCCGACATCCTCAATTCGTAAGGCCGACGCATGTCCATCTCGATCAATTACGGGACGCGGACCGAGTTTGGCTCTGACTCCAATCTCGCGAGTTTAGCCAATGCGGCGGCATGCGCGATCGGCCAGGTCGACAACCACTCCGCCGGCAACTGCGGCTACCTGGTCGATTTCACGATTGTCGGCGCTTCCAGCGGCGTTTCGGCCACGGGGACGGTGGTTTTCTACCTCATCCAAGCACCGAACGTCTCTGGCTCCCCAGGGACTTACACGGACGGGATCTCGGTCACCGGAGCATCGGTCGCGGGCGCGATCAAAAACGCCCGGCTGGTGTACGTAGCAAACCTCAACGCGAATAGCCTGACGATCAACGACTGTTTCCTGTTGCCGGTGCCCGATCCCGGCGCGTTCTGGAGTCTCGTCATTCTGAACAGCTCCGGCGCGGCGCTCGCCGCTAGCGGGCACTCGGTCTACTACGAGCCGTTTACATATAACGACTGACCAATGAAACGCCGTTACTGGCCCAGTAAACCGCCTGTCGGCTGGCAGATCGATTGGAGTCATCCGTTTGCGCAGGGTCTGGTCGCGTTCTGGGCCTTCAATGAGGGCTCGGGAATTCCCCTTGAACTCGTTTCCCGATCCTTGCCATCGGCCTCGGCGAATTTTAGCTGGGGGGTCTCGACCGCAGGGCTTGCCGGTAGTTTCAATGGGTCTTCGACCAACCTGACATACACACGTGTTGCGAGCACCACCTCAACGCTCTCGCTCGCTGGGTCGTGCACGTTCAATACTTTCTCGGCGGGGCAGATGCTCATTGAACGCACCCCCGTCAACACAGTCTGGGAAGTGTTGTACTCGCCGACTAGCAGTACTCTGGCATACCGCGGCGCAAGCGCCTCAAATCGTAATCAAATTCCCGTTTCCTTGCTTACGGCTGGTCAGCGCTTCTCATGGGGAGTGACTGATACTGGTACGGGGTCCACGCCTCCCAACGGCTCCACCATGTATCTGAATGGGGTGCAGCAGTCAAACGGTGCTGCGGGCGGTGGTTTGCCAGTGAGCAGCTCCGCAGCCATCTATGTGGGGAATTATGACGGCAGCGGGTATTTCTTCAATGGAACACAGGACTATATTAGCATGTGGAAATACGCGCTCCCCGCAGCCACCATGCAGGCCATCGGTTCCAGCCCCAACGCTATCTGGCAGATGTTCCAGTTTCCCAAGCGCTTCGGAAAGGGCCTGAAGTCGCCCCTCCTCGGTTACGTCCGATCAAATCGTCCCGATAACCGCCAATTTTGGAGTTAGTTCCAATGCCAAAATACGCGCCTCAAGCTGAGGCCCAGGCCAAGCAACAGCTTCCAATCAACATTTTGGCGCTCAACAACAAGCTGGCGCCGCTCAAGATAACCGCCGAGCTGGGCGGCAAGACCAAGCGCCGCACGGCCGACCCCAAGACCGGCAAAGATCTGTCGGGTTGCGAGGCGTTCCAGAAGATCGAATTTTCCGGGGCCCTCTCGGAGCGAGACGAGGTCCATCACGGCAATGTGGATCCCGATTATCGCGCGTACGTGGAGAGCAAGGATCCGACCGTGGCGGCCGCGGGCAAGCTCCATGACGCCGGCGCCGCCTACGACGCACACTCCGATTTTCATCCGAAGTCAAAAGACCGGACGCCGGTCTGGTATTACGAGCAGCATCCCGTCGAGCTCAACCAGTTCATCGTGAGTCTGATTGCCGCGCTCTAACAGTGAGGAGTGGGGAGTGGGGAGCGGGGAGCGAAAACCCGCGCCGGAGCTTCTTGCTCTCCACTCCCCACTCTCCACTCCCCGCTCAAATCTTTTCCAATTCGCACGTCGGTTTCTGACACCAGGAGTTAATCCGTGAATCTTCGTGGATTCGTCAACATCGCCCAGGGCTCGCTGACGTCGGGGACCACGTACAACCTCCTCGTCGGAGCGGCCCCCGCTCAACAGCGGGTCGCGGTCACCGGGTTCGGCATCTTCGGTGCGTATAACGCGGCGGCCACTCCCGGCTTGCTTCAGTTCGCCAAGGCAGCCTCGGCCGGGTCCGGCGGTACCGCCGTCACCCCGCTCCCGCTCGAGCCGGAGTGCACCGAGACGTTCCAATCGACGTGGGCGACGCAACCCTCGAGCGCTCCGTCGTCGATCGTCGTGTTCGATTCACGCGAAGTGAATCCGCAGCTCGGTTTGACCGAGTATTTCCCACTCGGCGATGAGATCTACATCAAGGGCGGCGGGTTCTTCGTGATTCAGTTCACGCCGCAAGTCACCTGCAATTACTCGGGCTGGATCCGGATCAACGAATAAGGCGGTGATGGGTGGCGGGTGGCGAGTGGCGGGCAAATACAGCCGCCTCCGCGAGCGATTGTTTTAACCCTGCACCCTCCACCCTCCACCCTCCACCATGGAAGCGGAGCGAAGACGTCGCCGTGCGCTCGAGTTCGATGGTGTGCCGCCGCCGGCGGCCGGGAAGGTTGGACACCTCGGTTTCGTGCCAGTCGTCGCGAGGCGCCGGCCTCGGCGAGCCTCGATCTTCTCGCCGGCCCGCACCGCCGGCGGCGAGGCCGGTCACCTCGCGCTCAAGCCGGTCATCGCGCCGCGGCAGCCGCGGCGGTCGATGGTCGTCACCGAGCAGCTCGCCAAGTCGCCGGCTGCCGCGCAGCCTCCGATCTTGGCGCTCAAGCCAGTCACCCCATTTAGGCGGCCGCGGAAAGCGACCCTCTCGATCGAGCAGCTCGCCAAAGTCCCAGCGCAGCCTCCTCTGGTACCACTGCGTCCCTTTTTCCCAGGGAAGCGGCCGCGGCGGGCGATCGTCGTGCCCGAAATCCTGGGCAAGACGCCGGCGGCTCCCCAGCCTCCGCTGCTGCGTTTCGTCGCGGCCCGGCGGGCCGAGCGGGTGCGACGGGCCCAGGTCTCCAGCGGGCAGATCCCGCCGGCGGTGCAGGCTTTGACGCTCCGGGAGGCTGTTGTCGCATGGCTGAACTCGCTGAGCGCGCTCACGGCGGTCGTTGGGACTCGGATTTACTTCGAGGATCCGAGCCAGATGGGCCTCTACCCATGTGTGACGGTCCAGGTGACCGATCGGTCGTGGGGCCGCAACCTGGCCGGTGCCGATGGTACCTCGACCGCGACGGTGGAAATCGACGGGCTAGCCCTAAGTGAGAGCACGTGCATCGCGATCGCAGAGGTCGTGCGCAATAACTTCGACGGGTTCCGTGGCTTGCAATCGGGCGTGCCGATCCTCTGGCAGAAATACCTCGATGAGAGTGATGAGACGACCGAGCCGCCGGACGGCTCTGATCAGTGGGTCTACCACGCGATTATCAAATATCGCATCAGGCACCGCGTTCCCTTCCCCACTTCGGTAACGCAAACAAACGTCTGAGGGTCATCTGCCATGGCAGTCAATGTAGGGCAAGGGACAATCTTAAAGGTCACGATTTCGAGCACCCTCACGGCGGTGTTCCAGCTCCTCGAGGTCGATGGTCCCGGGGCCGAAATTGGCACGAAGGAAACCACGAATTTGGGGAGCACGGTCAAGACGTTTCGTGCTCAGCTTCCGGATCCGGGCGAGCTCTCGTTCACAGTACAGTACGATCCGAGCGATACGACGACGACTCAGGCTCTTCAGACGATGGTGATGACGTGGCCGCAAGCGGCGGTTGTGTGGAATTTGATCTTCAACACGTCGCCGTCGCACTCCTGGGCCTTTTCGGCGATCTTGACCGGGTTCAAGCCGAAGGGGATGAACGAGGATGACAACCTCGAAGCCGACCTCAAGTTGAAGCTCACGGGCGCCATCACGTTTACTTGATGATTCATTCATTGTCGTCTGTTGCTCCGCGAAAGAATTCCCTTTCGCGGAGCGAAAGGCGACGGTAACCACGCCCCCGGGTGCCCATGAACCTCCGCGACCAAATCCTTGCTGCCGAAGATCGCAAGATCGTTTCTGTCGATGTCCCGGAATGGGGAATCACAGTCCACGTGCGCACGATGTCCGCCTCGGAGCGCGATCGTTTTGAGGAAGTGCAGATCCGCCAGAAGTGGCAAGACCTGCGCGCTCGCCTGGCCGTGGCCACGCTCTGCACCGAGGAAGGTGAGCTCATTTTCAGCGAGCCCGACGTCGCCGAGGTCGCCAGCAAGAACGGCCATGCGCTCGATCGGATCTTCGCGGTGTCGAGCAAGCTCAACCATCTGACTGCGGAGGACGTGGCCGAGCTAAAAAAAAACTCCGAGGAAATCCGCTCCTCCGGTTCGAGCTCAAGCTTGCGCTCGCCCTCGGCATGTCCCGGAAACGGTTGCTCCGAGAGCTCGATTCCGAGGAACTCAGTCTCTGGCTCGCATACGACGGTCTCGACGGGATCCCGGACCTGAACTGGAGCGCCGCGCGCATCTGTGCGACGACGGTGGCGGCGCTCACGGGGCGGAAGTCGAGCCTCTGGGATCACATGCCGCGGCAGAAGGAGAGCCGGGCGTTGCCGGCTGAGGAAGGCCTGCGAGTGATGCAGGCGATTGCGATCCATCACAACGCTAGAGTAGCCGTCACGAGTCACGCCCCGGCGTGACGTTTTTGTTGGAGTCTGATCAGTATAAGGAGGCGGACCGATGGCGACAATCGGTTGGATAAAATCGGTATAGCGGCGGACACCAAGCCGCTTGAGGCCAACGTCAAGCAGGCCGAGGGCGTCGTCGAGGGGTTCAAGAGCAACCTCCTCGCGATGGGTGCGGCGGCCGGCGCTGCGTTTCTTTCGTTCGAGGCGATCAAGGGCCTTTATGAGTGGGTCAAGGGCGCGGGCGAGGCGATCAACCAGGCTCGGGTCATGGCCGATCGCGTCGGGATGAGCAGCGAGGCTTTTAATAAGCTCTCCTATGCCGCCACCGCGGCCGGCATCGATGAAGGCACCTTCGCGATGTCCGTTGAGCAGATGAATAAGCGCCTCGGCGAGCTTGCCGTCGAGGGCACCGGGCCCGCGGCCGACGCGTTGAAGCGTTTCGGCCTCAGCGCCCGCCAGCTCGCCGAGCAGGGGCCGGAGGCCAGCTTCGAGAAATTGGTCGGCGTGCTGGGCAGCATCAAGAATCCGGCCGAGAGAGCGGCTGTGGCCATGGACCTCTTCGGCAAATCCGGTCAGGCGATACTCAACCTCGCCGAGAAGGGGCCGGGCGGCCTCAAAGAGTTAGAGGAAGAGGCCCAGAAATTGGGTATCGCGACGAGCAACGTCGACGCCGAAAAGGTCCGCGAAGCGGAACATGCCTGGAATCAGATCTGGACCGCAGTGCAGGGTCTGGGGCGCACGATCGCCGTTGAGCTCGCGCCCCATATCGCTTATGTCGCCGACGCGTTTAGCGACTGGGTCAAGCGGTCCAATGGTTTCGCGGTGATCGGGAGTGCCATTCACGATTTCGTGCTCAAGCCAATTTACATCGTGGCTGATGTGGTCAAGTTCGTGGAGTCGGCACTGCTGAGCCTCGGTGCAGCCGGGGTGCAGGCTTTCGCCGATCTGGCGAAGGGCGCAGCGGGATTTTCCGCGGCCATTAGCGGCCAGGGGAAGGCAGCGGGCGCAGGCGCACGCAAAGGCCATTGGGGCGGCCCTGATTGGGGGGCAATCTTGGGCGACGGTGCCGCCCCAGCGGCCGAGGCAAAGCAGCCGGGGAAATCGGGCTTCCTCGAGGGTTGGGCGGACGCTCTTCAGAAAAAATCCGACGAGATGCAGGCCCACGCGTTCAAGCTATGGAACGAGATCGGGAAGGGCCTCGACGATGTCACCAAGGGTGCGGAGGATCGCGCCAAGGCCGCGGCCGATCGTAGTGCCGCTTTCCGCGCTCCGGGCGCTCTCTCTCCGCTCGAGCCGCCCAAGGCAAAGCCCAAGGAAAAAGAATTTGCCGGCGCTTTCACGCTGGGCTCAAAGGAAGCCTACTCGGCGATCGTGCAGTCGCGCGGCCAGTTTCTCTCGCAAAACGACGCCAAGGTCACCGCGAAGAACACCGGCGAGGCGGCGGCCGAGCTCAAGGGGCACACGGCGATTCTGACGAAGATCGCCGCCGGCCTGGATCGCGCCGGCGGCGGGAATCTCGCGACGTCAGTGCACAACCACTAGATGGCTATCGTCGCCGTCAACGAGATTTTCGAGGAGCGCACCGCCCGGTGGTCGGCCACCGAGGGGCGGCAATACACGCGCGTTTTCCGCGTGCTGAGCAACTCGATCTATGACGGGCCCAACACGGCGATCCAGGCCGTGGGCATCAACCGGGGCGACCCATACTCCGTCGTCAGCTTGATCGAGAGCGACCCGAATTCTTATTGCACCAATATCAGCGCGGTGCAGGAGGAGGGCGACCAGCTCGGGTACCTCGTTACGGTCGAGTACACCTGGTACAACCCGAACTATGCGGGCGGCGGTCCGAGTCAAAACCCGCTGCTCATCCCGATCGATGTGACGTGGAGTTTTCGGGCCCAAGAGAAGGTCGCTGAGTATGACATCAACGGCAATCCGATCCTGAACACGGCGTCTGATCCGTTTGACCCGCCTCTCGTAAAGGACGATCCACGTCCCCAGCTTACCGTGGTGCGGAATGAGGCCGTCTACAACTTGTCCCAGGCGTATTCTTACCGAAACGCGATCAACTCGGATAGTTTTGCGACCTTCGATCCCACGATGGCGCGTGTGATTCAGATCGGCAGTAAGTCGGCTTGGCATCAGGACTGCGGCTGGTACTGGGTCGTGACCTACGAATTTGAGTTTGCTCCTCCCAGCGGGCCCGGCGATCCGGGCGGTTATAACCCGCTGGTTTTGAACCAGGGCATGCGGAAGATCAGCCAGAGCACGAATCTGCCGGTGCCGATCGTGCTGAATGGTGTACCTGTATCAAAGCCCATGCGGCTCACCAAACAGGGTTATCTCTGTAAGCCCAGCGACCCCACGTACTGGCTCCAGTTTCAGATCTATCCGGCGCTGCCGTTCGGCGTGTTCGGCTTCGACCCGGTGGCGCTGGCCGGACAGCGCAGCGGGTTCAATACGGGGTTTGGCGACCAGAACTTCAACGATTAATGGGCATCTATCGCGCCGACCAGACTTTCGCCGACCGCCCGGTCCAGATCTCGCAGCGGCTGCTCAACGAGATCGTCCGCGCTGCGCGTCGATCGACCGAGGCCTGGCCGTTCTCTCAGGACCGCGGGATCGGGCACGATCGCGGCATGCCTGGGTCTACGGCAGGGCCCATGGGTATGTGCACGCCTGGCATCGTCACGACGCCAATTACGGTTTGCACCATTGCGAGCGGCGGTTACGTTCTGGGCCAGGGCATCGTCCAGTTCTATTTCTACGACAACGACAGCGGCTTTTCGAATCCGGTGCAGGTCTGTACGGACGATTACTCGAACGTGACGGTCTTCAACTGGTACCAGAACAGCGGAACGATTCCGACCGGCAAATCGGTGTGGTGCACGCAGTGGTCGGGGGCATGGTGGTTTCTCGGTTCGGATTGTTGAGGTTGGATCTCTGATTGCCAATCCAACAAAACAACCCGATATCCCCGAACGGTGGGGGTTCGGGCACTGCGACCGGTACCGCGTCGGCTCATGCGCGCAGCCGGTTCGTCCAGCATCAGGGCCTTCCGCTCGGTCTGCCGAGTGGACTGCCTGGCCGCGGCCTCGTGGTGGCAGTCCAGCCCGCACGGCGGCCGCGGCCGCCAGCGATCCGGGCTCTGCCTCCGCTGGGTTTGCCGCCGAGTATCGGCCGTGGCGTGGCGGTGCAGGTCCGCAGCTCGCGGCGGCCAGGCCAGGTCATCGCGCGGGCTTTACCCCCGCACAGTTTGGCGCCGAGCCTCGGCGGCGGTGTGTCGGTGCATGTGCGGTCGGTTCGCCGGCCGACGCCCATTGCAATCCGGGCCCTGCCTCCGCCGAGCTTGGCGCCGACCACGATTCGCTCGGTCGTCTGGCCGGTGCGGCCGGTGCGGCGGGGTCGCCTCGTCTTGGCGCGGGCCTTGCCTCCACCGAGCTTGGCGCCGACCACGATTCGCTCGGCCGCCTGGCCGGTGCGATCGGCACCAAGGCCGCGGCCGGTTCTGGCGCGTGCGCTGCCTCCGCCGAGTTTGCCGCCGAGCCTGGGCACGGGGGTCGCTGCGCATTTGAGAACGGTGGCGCGGACGAAGGCGCTGGCGGTGCAGACGCCTCCATTCCCTGCCCTGGGCGGGTTCCCGAATGCGCAGGCGGGGGGAGTGCGATTTCTCGGGGTCGGCGGTACCGGCAGCGGCTGCGCCTGCTGCCCGGGGACGACGTGCCTCGAGTTTTTGGGGTGCAACCAGTCCGCGCTGCAGGGCGTCACCGTCAACGTCTACACCAAGAATGGCGGCACACTGGTCGCGGGCCCGCTCACTTCGAATTCGTCGGGATTCGTCTGCGCGTCGCTGATGACTGGCTCGTACTATGTGGTGCCGACCGGCACGGCCTGGCCGCTGAATCTCTACCAGTGGAACCCGACTCAGATCGAGCTGATATCCGGCCGGGCCGTCCTTTGGGGTCCGCCGGTGGTTTCGGGCTACGGCTGTTGCTCGACCGTGAATTTCCCGCTGCCCCTGACGCTCTATTTGACCGTGTGCTCGCAGACGTTCACGTTGGTTGCACCGATCGTCAATCACCAGATCCAGGGCTGGGCGCCGATCGGAGCGACGGCCGACATCACGACCCCCTTTGTCGCTGTTGTCGGCGACCCGCCGGACTGCGACCTCGGCGGCTGGGATGGAGTGACGACCGACGTCCAAACGGTTCCATGGGCTGTGCGGCTGTTGTGTCCGTCGGCCACCGGAGATGACGCGACCATGACCGGCCTGGCCGGTGTGTGCGGGATCGGGCATTACAACGGCCACATCGGTGGCTTCGATGCATTCGCGATCTGTCCGGCCGAGTGTGTGGGCGTGGGGAACGCCTACACTTGCTGTAACGGCGGCGCAGGGCCAGGGCCCGGCGTTCCATTCGCGCTGACCGGCACGATTGGCGAGGCGGGCGTCAGCCTCAGCGGCACGATGCCAGGCGGCGTGTCGACGAGCTGCGTGCTGCCTCCCGCGGCGCCGTGGCCGCTGCCGTGTGCCGGCGAGGGAATCCTCGTCACGAACTAAATGTCGGCTGATGCTGTGCAATCGCTGTCCATGTCCGTCGGTGTGCGTCGGCGAGCCCCAGCTCTGCGGCCTGGCGGGCGACTCCAAGGCATGGGATCACATCCGCAACGTCTCACTGCTGAAACGCGACCCGGCCTCGGCGGTGCACCCGCCGCGAAGCGTGCGGGGCGATGCCAGCTCGGCCGGTCCGTCGGGCACGGGCTGCTGTGGGGGCTACATCGTTCTGGGCTATTGATCGCGCCCGGGCTCGCCCGGTAAGATCACCCCTACGTCCGTGCCGTGCCTTCGTACTGAGGGGCATGGGAACCGGAGAGTCCGCCCAACCTGACGAGAGGCCCATGGGTTAGCGCTGCCCATGGGCCTCTCTTGTTTTGGGGTTGGAGTCCCGGCTTTAGCCGGTCTTCTCCCCTCTCCGAAAACTATTTTGGAAAAAATCTCACATAGCCCCATTGAAGGGTGTTGACATAGCCCCATTGACGCCTATACTATATAGAGGGGAAGAGAAAAGAGACCCGCAAACAAGGAGCAACGCGATGACGACCCAAGACCAGATCACGAAATTGGAGCGAACTCTCAAGCGGCTGGAAAGCCTCCGCGAGCGAACCAAGAGCGGCTCGGTACTGGCCCGGCTCACAGCCCAGGCCAGGGCCGTCGCCCGGCAGATCGCCGAGCTTTACGACCAGATCGGCTAGGGAACGAAACCAGGGCCAGGGAAGGCCCGTTTCTTTCGACACACGCAACCACCCCCGCGCCGGGCGGGAAACCACGAGAGGGGAATGAGATGATCACTCAGAAAGCCACCGCAAATTGTCACGTCAGACTCGAATGGCGCCACGACGGCCGGACTGGCGCACGAACGACCGATCTGAACTGGCTCCGCAATGCGCGGAACCCTTATACGGGGACGCTATTCTCCGGCCGTGACACCAACGTCACGTTTTTCACCCCATCCGGAGAGTGGACGTGGGCCGATGGAAAGCTCTGGACGCCGAACATTCCTGGCGTGTATGGCGACCACTGGATCGGCTGCGAAAAACTGGAGGACGTGCTCGAAACCATCACCGAGTCGCTGGACGGAAAGCCCGTCGCTGAGATTTACGACAACGCCTAACCACCAACCCCGCGCAGGGCGGGAAACCATGAGAGGGGAATGAGATGCCGAACCTATTTGTTGACCTTGATGACTTTGTACCCGGCGGCGCTGGTGGCCTGGATGACGGCGACGTCGTGCCCGCGCGGGATTATGCGCAGGATTATGCACCCGGAGGATGCTACCACGTGTCGCGAGCGCCAGAACTCGTGGCGGACATTCGGGCGGCAGCGGCTGCTGGGCACGCATACATCCAGCGCCTCAATCGGCCCGAACCCCACCGCCGATCGCTCGAAGACGTCGTGTGGTGCTTCGCGGGTGTCGGGGTTGGCACCGAGCTAGGTGCGGCCATATATGCCGATCTGATCGCGAACCCGCTGCAGGTCCGTTGATCTTTGACCACCCACCCCCGCGCCGAGCGGGAAACCATGAGGGGGGAATGACGATGAACACGTACACTACAGACGGATCAGTGCGAGGCGACTGTGGCCACAGGCACCGGACGTTATCCGGTGCGATCCAGTGCCTCGCTCGCGATCAGGCTGGATGCAAGAGCCAAGGCGGTTACTCTGACCGCCAGATTCGCCACAGCGACGGATCGCCGTTGACGGAGCGCGAGTACGACCAGTTGTGCCAGATTGAGGATGCACGCTAACCCGATTAGCCTATATGATTTCTCATATCATAACATCAGATTACACCGATTGTGGGATCATCGAGGCTCGAGGCCAGCGGTGGGAATGGTGATTGCTTCCCTATCGCATTTCGTTTGGCTGGACACCGCCGCGAGCTTGACGACCGACCCCCTCGCCGGCGCGGGGCAACCGTGAGAGGAGAAAAGGCGGTGCCAGACCCTCCGAAACTGCTCGGCGGTCCCTACGCGATGCCGCGGTGTCGCGTAGGAAAGCCCCTCTTCGACACGATCCGTGGCGACCTCGTCGTCGCCACGATCACCGATACCCCGATTCCCTGGCCGTTCGGCCGGGTCTCGCGAGCGTGCCGGGGCGCCCCGATCCTGACGGGCGACCTCGAGCGCGCGGTCAGGGTCGAATCGAACCAGGCCATCCAATACTACTGGGGAGTCAGCCGCTGGACGGTCGAGCGGTGGCGGCGGGCGCTCGGTGTCGAGCGCATGAATCCGGGTACCGCGGCCGTCTGGAAAGAGCTGTCGGCCTCGAAAGTCCAGTCGGCGCGGGCCCGGCGGCGGGCACGGTCGCCGGCGGCCAGGAGGAAGATGAGCTTGCGGGCCAAAGCAGCGTGGGCCAGGCGGAAGGCCGCGCAGACCGGCTAAAGCCGGGACTCCAACTGAATTCACGGTCGTCACATCGGGCATAATTAGGCCCCCAACCCGGCAACGCGCGCACCGAGCTGGGGGCGATCGCCGCCGGCCTGGTGGCCTTCGGGCCGATTTTCACGCCCGATTAAGCTGACAGCATCGCCAGATCGCTGCGGTCGGGATCACGTCGCGAGATCGATCCGTCGGCCGCAATGCGGGCATACCGATGCAGGGCCTGGTCGCCGGCGAGCTCGACGATAATCGACCTTGCCAATCGCCCGTGCCATCAGCTCAAGATCCTGGTGTCGATAGCTCCTCTGGCTGCGCCGGTTTGAATGCCGCAATAGCCTTTGGAGCATCAGCTCGCCGATCCCCCAGTCCTCGGCGAGGGTCGCGAAGGTGTGTCTGAAGGCGATCAAGGTAAGCCCTTCGACGCCGGCCCGCTCGCCGAGCTGCTTCACCTGGTCGAGGGCGCGGTACCCATGCCGGCCGTGGAGCCAGGGTCGATCGACTGCGTTGGGAAAGAGCCATTCACTGCGTTGGGTCTGCCTCATCCAGGCTTTTAGTACCTTGAGAAGCGGCCCGGCGATCGGGATCCGGGCCGCTCGGGCGGCGTTCTTGAGTTTTTTTTGGGCGTGGGATCGGATCTTGATGACGCTTGCGTCAAGGTCCACATCGCATTTGCGTAGGCCCAGGATTTCGTTTTTGTGGGCTCCGGTGAAGGCAGCGGTATAAACCAGGGCTCGAAGCCTGGCGGCCTTCCAGGCGCCGGCCAGGGCCTCCCGATCGGCCAAACGCAGGATGGCCTGGATCTCCTCGGCCGTCCGATGGTGGGGAAATGGCTCCTCGTCGTCCGGCTCGATTTCGTCGGCGGAAAACCAATCGTCTAGGCGGCGAAACTCAAACGGGTTCCGGATCCAACCTTTGTACACCCCGTAGCTGCACGCGGCTCGGAACGCGGAAAGGAGACTTCGATTGGTGATGGGGGCGCGGTCGGCGTGCTGGCGCAACCAGTCGGCGATTGCATCGGGATCCACGTCGCGGGTCGTGCGGCAATGTGGACGAAATTCGCGCAGCACCTGGGCGATCTTCGCGAGGGTTGCTTTCCTCCTTAGCGGCGGCTTGTATTGCTTGACGACGCGCTTCTCGAAGCGCGAGAATGAGATGGAAGTGATTCTGGCCATTGGAAGTGATCCGGTAAAAATGGGGAATGGGGATCACCCCAAGGCTAGACCGAGTTTTGTCTCCTATTTCCTTAATATCGATCACTGACGGCTCGACTGGGTGGGACCTGGGTCTACGGAACCGAAGGTTACTGGTTCGAATCCAGTCGGGTGTAATGCCAGGCCGCTTTGGAGAGCTGCGCTGGCAGGAGTTTGTTTATAGATTGTGCTCGTGAGATTGACCATGTCGAGACCGCGTGTACAATCGATTAGGCGAGCTCCCAGATCCTTTCGACCGCCCCCGGCAGGGCCTCACAAAACCACTAGCCGGCGGGCGGTTTTTCTTTCGCCTGGCGGCGGGTCCTTGGTCCTTTGTCCATGGTCCGTTGTTAGCGGAAAAGAAGCCCCTCGAGTGCTGCGCTGGTCTTCGGAGATAGCCAGATGCTTTCCAGTCGCCGGGATTGCCTGAAGATAACCGTCTCGCGGTCGTGGCGCATCCAGCCTTCGTAGAGGTCGTCGTAGAGATCGCAGCGGTAGCCGGAGATTACGACGAATCCGGTCAGCCTGTGTAAAGCGTCAGCGAGGTTGCAATGGTCTTGATCGGTTAGCTCATGCTCGTAACCGCGCACCTCGCTCCGGGTGGCGGGTACGTAGGGTGGGTCGGCGTAGTGGAGGGTATCGGGCATGTCGTGCTCATCCATTACGTCGATGGCCGGGCGACAGTCGATAAGTACGCC
>Ga0181530_10000909_pt1 | contig 37884 bp, 31 predicted proteins | sample PEATcosm2014_Bin_42_FD_119769 | JGI IMG/M metagenome (GOLD analysis project Ga0181530, IMG submission 119769) | Peatland microbial communities from MTU Mesocosm Facility, Houghton, MI, USA - PEATcosm2014_Bin10_60_metaG | ecosystem: Environmental > Terrestrial > Soil > Wetlands > Peat | place...
CCATTGGCGGCGGCGGGGGCGTCACCATCGGCGGAGGCGGCGGTGTCACCATTGGCGGGGGCGGCGGTGTCACCATTGGTGGAGGCGGCGGTGTCACCATCGGCGGGGGCGGCGGCGCTACCACCGAAGTGGACTACTTAACCGCCAACTCGATCGTCCGCCCGCCAAACTCACCCACCATCACGCCGGTACTGACAAACGGTGTGGAGACAAGTGTCATAGTCGATTGGGTGGCGCCGACTTTCGGGGTCGTTCAAAACTACACGGTCTATCGCAGCACCAACGCGGATGGCTCGGACCCGGTCGAAATTGGCGTCGTCAACGGAGTAGGTGGAAATCCTCCAGCGACGGAATTTATTGACTCGAACCCGGTCCTGGGCTCAACCGTGGTTTACACAATTTCGACAATGCTCCTTCCGGTGCCGATCGATATGTCGCAACGCTCGAGTCCGCCTTCGGTGCCCGCGATCATGAAGAATGTCCAGACCATTGTCCTCGGCCCATTAGCGAGTTCCTTCGCGCTTTCAAATACGCCACCGACAGTCATCACAGTCACCGCGACCGCAGAGGGGAACGGCGCCCCGAGCGGGTTGCAGGTGAACTTTGTCGCAACCGGCCCCTGCTCCGTCACCAGCCAGACGGTTACTCCCGTCAGCGGGACTTCCGGCGGAATATCCTCGGCCAGCGTCACCCTCCTCAACCAGGGAAGCTGCACCATCACAGCGACGCAACCGGGCACGAGTCCGAGTGCATCGAGCGGTCCTCCATATTACGACGCCGCCACTCCTGTCTCCGAATCATTCACGATCTTGCCGGCGAGTTCCACCACGCAGGGACAGACGATCGTCTGGTCACCATCACAATTGCCGAATGTGCAGTATGGGAACCAATTCTCGGTCAGCGCAATTGCCGAGTCGAATAACAGCCCCGACGGGCAGCCGGTGAGCTTCAGCGCCACCGGTCCATGCACAGTGGGTACTACGAACGGCACCGCGACCGGCACCACGACCGGGGTCGGCCGTTGCACGATTACGGCCTCGGCGCCGGCGTTGACAGGCATGTATACAGCCGCCACCGTGTCGCTGTCATTCACCATTACCCCGGCGGTACTGACGGTGACGGCAACCAGCCCGCCTGCGATTATGTATGAGCAGCAGATTCCGACGCTGACATACACCATCAGCGGCTATGTGGGCAATGATGCCACTGCCAACCCTCCGGTGGTGAGCGGCACGCCATTGCTATCTAGCACGGCTACTACTGCCAGCGCTCCCGGCAGCTATCCCATTACGGCATCGACAGGCACGTTGGCCGCGGCAAATTACTCCTTCCTGTATGTGCCCGGCACTCTGACCATTCAGCCGGCGACGCCGACCATCAGCATTATGAATCTTCCCACCAGCGGCGTGTACCCCGGCGGCTTCACGGCCACTTACAGCTACTCGGGCAACGGGACGCCGATGGAGTCGGTAACCTCAGTCACGCCGGCTGTGTGCACAGCATCGGGGAGTGTGGTGAGCTATGCGGGCGTGGGCACTTGCACGCTGAAGGCAAACGCGACGGCGACGACGGACTATTCGATGGCAACGGGCAGCGCGCAGTCGTTCACGGTGGATCAGGCTCCGACGATTAGCAGCCTCAACACCACGACGTTTGTAGTCGGAACGGCGGGCACCTTCACAGTGACGGCCCGCGGCTATCCGGCGTCGATGACCTACAGCAAAACCGGCGCACTGCCGAACGGCGTGACGCTAAGCACGGCGGGTGTGTTGTCTGGAACACCGGCGGCTGGGACGGGCGGCTCGTATCCAATTACCATTACGGCGAGCAACGGGATTACACCTGCCGGGACGCAGAGTTTTACGCTCATAGCGGATCAGGCCCCGGCCATTACCAGCGCGAATAATGCAACGTTCACCGTGGGCACGGTAGGCACGTTGAGCGTGACCACAACGGGCTACCCGGCGTCCACGATCACAGAGTCTGGGCCGCTTCCCAGCGGCGTGACTTTCGTCAACAACGCCAATGGCACCGGCACGCTGAGTGGGAAGGCGACCGTCAGCGGCATCTACCCCATCACCTTCACGGCGTCGAATGGAGTGGGAACGGCGGCGACGCAAACCTTCACGCTCACATCGGAGACCACCGTCCCGGCCTCCGGCACGACATGCAGCGGCGTCTATACCGGCACATTCAGCGGCAACATCATGGTCTCAACGGGACAGAATTGTATCTTCGTGAAAGGCGGCGCCACCGGGAATATTACGGAGACGGGCGGCAACCTCGCGCTCAGCAACGCCACAGTCAGTGGCAATGTTCAAATCAGCGGAGGCACCTATTCCATCGGACCATCAACCACGATCAAAGGCACCCTGACAATCCAGAGCATTCCCAAGGGCTCGGCCCAGAACCAGGTCTGCGGGACGACGGTGTCGGGAATAACGTTGCAAAGCGATGGGACGGCTGCAACGATCGGCGCGGGAACACCCTCATGTCCTGGCAATACAATCCTTGGGAGCCTTACGCTTCAAGCCAACAGCGCTGCGGTTACAGTGTCGGGTAACTCGATCAGCGGGAGCCTCACTGACCAGAGCAACACGGCGGCGACCACCTTGTCAGGAAACACGGTCAGCGGGAGCCTGACGGATCAAAGCAACTCGGGAGCGTCTGTGCTGTCTCTGAATTCGATCGCTGGGACACTCGTTGTCCAAAGCAACTCGGGTACATCCGACGTGTCTCAGAACACGGTCGGCGGCAGTATGACAGACCAGGGGAACACGGCACTGACCCAGGTAGTCAGCAACAAAGTAACCGGCACCTTGGTGTGCCAGAGCAACACTTCGATTTCGGGTAGCGGAGACACCGCGTCCAAATTAGAAGGGCAGTGCGCAACATTCTAACTGGCCTTGATCGAAGGGAATGGCTGCCCTCGAAACCCCAATGGGCGCGGGTTTTGGGGGCATTACCATAACTGCCCCTCTCGCTCGAAGAGGCTAAATAGCGCGCAGGTTCCCAGGCCGATTGGGCTGCAAACTTGCCGAGCATGCATAACGGGCGATGCCTGGGAGAGCCGTTTACCGGCCAATACGGTGGCGGATATCGGCAACCAGAGGATCTTCTGTCGACTGCCCGCGAATGCTGAGGTAGCTCTTATAGAAGTCAGCAAACCCCTCGCTATTCATTCCTTGCCTTACGCGCCCCTGATAGTAATAGACTGGCGGAAAATAAGCATAAGTCGGCACGTTGTCCAGAAACAGTTCGATCGCTTCGCCTCGCCGCTTCGCGCACTGATCAAATTCTGAATCAGCCTCAGTGAACGCTCCCGCCTCCAGGTAAGCCTGCCCCAGATCGAAGTGGCCGATCCAGGTGTCGAGCAGGTTGTTCGCAGCCGTGAATTGCCTGATCGCTTCATTCGCGTCTTTCCGCTTCAATGCGATCATCCCTGCGATGATCTTGCCGTAAGCCTGCGACTCGTTGGTCAGCGCGGAAGAAAGGGTTGTGACAAGCTTTTGCGCTTTTGTGAATTCTCCGGCCTCGACATAGGTGTTTGCCGCCAAAAACTCAATCTGGGTAGTCTGGCTGTTCGCCAATGCCTTGCCAATGTCAGAGAGCGCTGCCGTATGCTTGCCTTGGATTTCCTCGATGTTTCCCAGCGCCGCGTATTTCCTCGCGGCATTGTCGGTGTTCTTGGCCGCGACGTCCGCAGCGGCTCCGTTTGCAAGGAGGGTCGCCGCCTCTGCATACTTTCCCTGATAGGCAGCGAGATCGGCGAGTCCAGCGATCTCAGTCGATGCGGGCAGCGCACCAATCTTCTCGAGTTGATGGTACGACTCGGTCGCCTTGTCGATCTGCCCCTGTCCAAGTTGCGCTTCGGCGAGTACCAGGAATCCCTGCGCGGCCGAGGGATTGATGGCGAGCCCGGCGCGCGCCTCTTTTTCGCCCGCGGCAAAATCTCCGGCAAACGAACTGATGAATGACAGGTTCAGCCGCTGCGCAACCCCCTTGGGAACGATCTCAACTGCGTTTTGCGCCGCTTCCAATGCCTTCGGCGCGTTGCGCAACTGCGCATAGCAGCTACCAAGGTTCCACTGACCCACGCGATCGGCGGGGAAGTGAGTCACAAGCTGTGTGTATTCTTGAACACAGTTCTGCCACTCGCCTGTGATGAAATAGTACATCCCGCGGTTGCGATAACGTTCCCGCTCGGTCATGCTGTCCACGTGTTCCATCGCCAGTTTCATGTACTTTACGGCGTCCTTGGGTCTCCCCAGATTCTGGGCCATGGCCGCCATGCCGGTGTACGGTCGCGCAAACTTGGGATCCAGTTGCATGGCTTTCTCGAACGAATCAAACGCCTCCTGGAATTTGCCTGCGAACTGTTCGTCAATAGCCAGAGCTTCCTGGTGAACCGCTTCCAGCGACGCGGCCTTGAAGCCTCCGCTGACCTCATCGAACTGTACCGAGGCGGGCGTGGTGTCACCCAGGGCTTTGCGAATCGGCACCGCCAGCTTGGGAAGACTGCCAAGGATGTCCTGCTTGTTGGCGACGGTGACTTCCGATTTGGCGAGCACTTTGCCGCTCACGGCGTCGAGAACAGTGGCCGAAATATCGTACTCGTCGCCGCGCAAATCGATCTCGCCCGTAATCACCGCGTTGACGTCCTCGTTTTCGGCGACCAACCGCGCCGACTGCTCGTCGAGCTTGTCAGTAGGTTGCGGGAGTTTCTCCGCAAGCTTTCGCGCGTCCCCGCGGCTGAAGACGTTGATGAAGCTGGCGCCTTCCAGAGCCACACCCAGCATCGGCTCCAGTGTGCTATCCAAAACCGGGTCGCCGGTATGGTTTGCGAAGTCGCCGACCAGCACCGAGATCGGAACATGCGCCACTGCTTTCGCGGATTGTTGCCTCCTGGCGACGAACCAGCCAATTCCCGCTGCGATCGCCAAAATCAGGACGCCCGCGACCGCGTAGCGCGTCCAGGGCAGCCCGCGCATGCGATTCAAGCGCAGCCGCAGCGATGAAGCGGAAACCTTCTTGCCTCCGCTCCTGCCTTGCCACGCGCGCAGATCCGCATCCAGTTCTGCCGCGTTCTGGTAGCGGTGCGCCGGATCCTTCTCGAGGCATTTGGCGACGATATTGCTCAGCGAGCCCGGGATTTTCTTATCGATATCTGCCAGGGGCACGGCGCGCTGTTGCGTGCGCATGACCAGGCTCACGATTGCGCTCTCGGCATGAAAAGGCGTCACCCCGGCCAGCAATTCATAGAGGATCAAGCCGAGCGTGAAAATATCGGAGCTGGCTTTGAGCTCTTTCCCCTGCGCCTGCTCCGGAGACATGTATTCAATCGTGCCCAGCATCGCGCCGGTCTGGGTCATTCCGTCGCCGCTTAAGGTGCGGGCCAGTCCAAAATCCATGACCACCACCCGGCCGTTGGCATCGCACATGATATTGCCCGGCTTCAGATCGCGGTGGATGATGCCCTCGCGGTGGGCCGCAGCCAGTCCCGCGGCCACTTGTTCCATAATGTCGACGGCTTCCGCGGCTTCCAGTTTGCTCCGTTGTTTCAGAAGCTGATGGAGGCTCTCGCCCTCGATGTACTCCATCGTGATGAACTTGATTCCGCCGGCTTCCCCGAGATCGAAAATACGGATGATGTTGCGGTCAGTGACCTGGCGCGCAAGGATCAACTCCTGCTTGAAGCGCTGCAGAATTTGAGGATCGTTGGCAAGCTCAGGCTTAATGACTTTGAGCGCGACCTCTCGCTCCAATTCCCGGTCCCGGGCTTTGTAAACTGCCCCCATGCCACCTTCGCCCAGAATCTTGATGATTTCGTAGCGGTTCGCAAAAACCGCCCCCGGCCGCAGGGAAGAGTTGCCGCCAATGGCAGCTGTGGTATTTACGGCGAGGTGCAGCGGTGTTTCGGGAGGCAAAGTAAGGCCGCCGTCGAACGCCCCCGTACCCGGCGTGAACGCGAGCGTTGGCGCTTCGCTATCTACATTGTTTGGAGTTCTGGGGATTTCGCCGGACGGTTCTGCGGGCGCTGGAAATCCTCGCTGCCTCGGATCGCTCGATCCCGAGGCAGAAGCGACAGCAACACTTTTCCCGACTATGAGCGTCGGCGCTTCCGGCTCGTATTTCTGCTCTTTCGGGTCGTTCATTCCTGATCCGCCCCATGCAACCGCTTAACTGTAAATTCGATGGAAGGTGCTGCCTTCGACCCCGTTCAACTGCAGTCAAATCTGCAGGAAAGGCAGTTGGGAACCTACTTTCGCAGTATATACCTCTGTTGATTCTTGGGCTGCAATCGCGGGTTCGGAACCGGGAGTCAAATCAGACGCGCGACCCTTGTTGCATGCAGGCGCCAGGACAAGGTCGAAACACAAGAATCATCGCAAGCACCAGGTCGTAGGGGCTCGAAAACGGAAGCGGGTGAGGTTTTACAGGTGAGAATCGCACAGCCTTCCATCGAAGTTGCGCGTAAGTTATTGAAAATTATTGGTAGGCACGACTGGATTCGAACCAGCGACCTCTTCCGTGTCAAGGAAGCGCTCTAACCAACTGAGCTACGCGCCTATGCTGCGACAACATTCAGTTTATCAAGAGCACGAGGGCGGGGGAAGGTGCGCGGCACGCGCAGTCGCATTTTCTGCAAATTTCGAGGATTCGACCCGTTTCTTGAGAAAATGATCACTGCGCAGGGCGAGGTTCGCCGGGAAGCAAAACTCAATGATGTGCCGCGACTGTTCTTAGAGTGCCGGACCCTGCTCTTATTGTTGCAGCTTGGCAATTTGGACGGAGTGATTCAGGGCCGAGGTCCCGATCAAATCGGGCGCTGGCCAAATCTTGCGTTGCCAAAGAGAGGTCCTCGATGAACAGACCTATCCTGACCGCATGGTTCCTCGCATGCGCCGTTACGAGCACGGCCGCCCAATCGGCCGGCACCAACCCCCTTGCCACCGCGCGGGTTTTCTCCTTCGACGAGATGACCGCGAAGACCGCGCCCAACGGCTCCGTGGGACGCAATGTCTTCAACGGCACGCTGACCACCGGCGAATCTGTGGCCGTGCACGAGACCATGCAGCCCGCCGGGACCGCCCCCAACCCCGCGCACCGTATCCAGCACTCGGAAGTGATCGTCGTCGAGGAAGGCACTCTCGAGTTAGATCACGACGGCAAGGCCGAGCGCGCCGGAGCCGGCAGCATCATTTATGTAGCTTTCGGGACCCTGCATGCCGTAAAAAATGTGGGTGACGGTCCCGTAAGGTACGTCGTCATACAGATTGGCGGAGACACCAGGAAATAATCGAGGCACGATGTTCGACCTGCTCAAATCCTGCGTTGCGTGCCTGTGGCTTGCAGGAATTAGCGGTTTCCCTCTTTTTGCGCAGACCCCGGCCGCGCCCGAAGCCAGTGCAGCAATGGCGCAAGACGACTTGCTCCGCTCTTTTGCGGCCGAAGAAAAGAGGGGCGACGCCTTTTTCTATACGCAGTCGTATTACGCGCTGCACGGCCGGCACGTGTTTTTCAAGGGCTCCATTTATGCCTCGATTGCGGATGTCAAAGTGAACGGCTGCAGGATGAGGATCGATACCACGATCGCGGATTATTACTCCGGCACCATCGGCAGAAAGCAAGTCGACCCGACGCAGAATGTGTATCGCATTTCCGTCGACTTCATGCTTACGCCCCAGATCGCTGCATCCCTCAAAGTGATCAAAGCCAGGCCCGGACAACTTGACGAGGGAACCCATCCGGTTTGTTCCGACCATCAACCGTGCGTCCTGAACTGGATCGAACTCAGCTCCGAACATCCGGAGATGCAGGTGGCCGAATTCACCAACGACCTTGAAGGCTACGACGGGTTTGTCAAGAACTTCGACGCGTCGGTGGACCGTTTTCTTGTGCCGGTCAGTTCCCCAGCCGCGGGGAACGAATTGATCTCGAAAATGCAGGCGTTGGCGGGTGCGTGCGGTCATTAATCGTGCAGCGCTCTGGACGGTGCTCATGCCCATGGCCGCGTTGCTCGGCAACTGCATCTTGCTTTTGTTTCAAGAAAGCGCCGCCATCCCTCAAGAGTATTCGCGCTTTTTGCGCCTGCTGGCCGGTTACGCCCCGCGCACATGACCGCGCCCATGGCTCTTCACCGCATACATGCGCGCGTCAGCCGTACCGATGACGGCATGCACCTGGATGCCGTCGTCGGGCGCGGAGGCCAGGCCCACGCTGGCGCTCACATTCAGCTTCAGCCCGTTTTTCATGCGGAACTGCGTTTCCATCAGAGCACGATGCACGGCCTTGGCCTGCACGAGCGCGGTTTCCGCATCGGTCTCCGGCATAAGGATCACGAACTCGTCGCCGCCGTAGCGGAAGCACACGTCCTGTTTGCGGCTCAGCTCCTGCAGCCTGCGTCCGGTCAGCGCCAGCAGTTCGCTGCCGATGAGATGCCCGTGCGCGTCGTTCACCAGCTTGAACCGGTCCAGGTCAAGAAACGCCAGGCTTACGGGTATCTGCGATTTTTTTGAGCGTCGCAATTCGCGGTCCAGCACGTTGTACAAATGGCGCACGTTGTGCAGGCCGGTGGTGTCGTCGGTGACGGTCAGCTGCTGAATGCGGGCCATGTCGTGCGCATTTTCGATGGCGATGGCCGCGTGGTCGGCCAGGATGTGCAGAAAGGCGATGGTGTAGTCTGACATCTCGGCGCGGGGATTGAGGATCTCAATCACACCCTGCGTGCCTTTGCGTCCACGCAACGGCATGGCGATGGCAGCGCGCACGGCACGCGCAGCGCCGGCCCCCTGTGGTCGCAAGCGGGAATCCTCTTCCGCCTCGGGAACGATGACGGTCTCGCCGTGCTGGAGCACCCATCCGGCCAGGCCCTCGCCCATTTTCACGCGCAGGCCCTTCAAGGCCTCCTGCTCATCGCCAGCGGCAATGGCGTAATAGAGCTCCTGGCTGGATTCGTCGAGCATGAGCAGCGTCCACAACTCCGCTTCCACCATCCGCTCCATGTGTTCCAGAATGGTGCGCAGAATTGTATCCAGATCGAAGCTCGAGTTGAGCGATCGCGCCAGTTGATGAAATACCAGCAGATCAGCGAGCGGGATGCGTCCTTCCGTCTCGTTTGGCATGTCTTAGCCCTGGGGAAGTTTCTTTCCATCATTTTGACATGCTGTTGAACGCGCGCGGGGGCTGCTTCGTCAACTTCACGTCAAATGCACGCTGGTTGATAATCGTTGCAAAACCACAGCTTAGCCGCCGATGTGTACCATCGAGCGCGACGGCTTCAGGAATTCCGGTTCACCGATGTGATGCCGTGCTTCTTTTCCCTGAATTGTACGCACAATGTAGGCGCGAAGTTCCTCGTCCCCGGCTCCGGCCCGCAATCGCCCGTAAAGATCGTGTTCCACCTGCGAAAACAGGCAAGTGCGAATCTTGCCATCGGAAGTAAGCCGGACCCGGCTGCACGCCCAGCAAAATGCCTGGCTGACCGGGGCGATGATGCCGATCTCGCCCACGCCGTCCGCAAAGGTATAGCGCCGCGCCGTTTCGCTGGCCTCGCGAGGAGGCAATTCGACCAGGGGCAGACTGCGGCCGAGGCGCTCGACGATTTCTTTTAACGTGACCACGATTTGCGGCGTCCAAAGACGGCCCTCTTCGAGGGGCATGAATTCGATAAAGCGCACGACCACGTCTTCTTCGCGGGCGAAGCGGGCGAATCCCTCGACCTGGTCGTCGTTAAAGCCACGCAGAAGCACGCAATTGATCTTGAGCGGCGTGAGCCCCGCGGCGTGTGCGGCGCGAATACCCCGGAGAACCACTGGAAAACTACCCTGGACACGGGTGATCTGCTCGAAGGTTGCCGCATCCACCGCGTCCATGCTCACCGTCACCCGGTTGAGTCCGGCCGCTTTGAGCGGGCCGGCGAGCGACTCCAGCAGATGGCCGTTGGTGGTAAGCGCAAGGTCTACCGCATCGCCTGCCGGTGTTCGCATGCGCGCCAACTCCTGCACCAATTCAACGACTCCGCGCCGCAAAAGCGGCTCGCCACCGGTGAGCCGCACCTTGGTAATTCCCAGGCCGACAAAGAGCCCGATCATGCGCAGATATTCTTCGCCGGCTAATTCCGGGTACTGGGCGCCCACTTCGCCGGTGCGGCAATACACGCACTTGTAATTGCAGCGGTCGGTGATGGAGACACGCAGATCATGGATCACGCGGCCGTGGCTGTCGGTCAGCGGCGGGTGCGGCGTCGGGGTAGAAGCGACGGATAGGGAAGCGGCGGCCATCGGCTATCTCCAGCCTATACCCTTTTGGATGCCCCTAAAAGAGAAGGGAAGCGCGTCCCACGCATGCGTATCTCGCGATCGAGACGATAGCATACAAAGAGCCAGACTGCCGCGCTTCGGCAGATTTCGGAGAAACCAGGAGAATATGCCTGCAACGGGAGCCAGACCGATCGGCACAGCGGACGAGGCGGATGCGGCACGGGCCGTGCGGCAGATGTTCGACTCGATTGCGCCAAAATACGATCTACTGAATCACGTGCTCTCGGCGAACGTGGACCGCTTGTGGTGGCGCAGGGCGGCGCGACAATTTCGCGATGTTCTGGCTCGGCCCGACGCGCAGATTCTGGATATCTGCTGTGGCACCGGCGATCTGACCATGGCTTTGCTGAAGTTGCGTCCGCGGGGAGCGCGGCCGATTCTGGCCGGCGACTTTGCCCGCGCCATGCTGCGCCGCGGAGCGCAAAAGTTTGGCCGGCAGACCCTCGAGGCGCCCGGCAAGGGTAAAGAATCAGGGCCAAAGCCTTACGCGATCGCCATCGAGGCCGATGCGCTCCATCTCCCGCTGCGTGATGAGTCGCTCGATCTGATTGTGACGGCCTTTGGCTTTCGCAATCTCGCCAACTACGCGGCCGGTCTCAGCGAGTTCCATCGCACGCTCAAACCGGGCGGGCAGTTGGGGATTCTGGAGTTCAGCGAGCCGGGCGGAATGATGGGCAAGGCCTATGCGCTCTACTTCCGGCGCGTGCTGCCGGCCATTGGCAGGTTGATTTGCGGCAAGGATGGTCCCTACAACTACCTGCCGAATTCGGTGGGCGCCTTTCCGGCGCCCGGCGAGATGCTGGAGATGCTGCGGCGAGCGGGTTATGTGGACTGCGCCTGGCAGCCCTACACCTTCGGCATCGCGGGGTTGTACAGCGCCACGCGGGCCCCGGTACCCTAGAGACAGAATGACCTCCGCCGTTTCCAGTTCGCGGGCCACCGAGCCCCCCGTTTCTAGCTTCTCTGCCGAGAAGCGGCGCGTGGCGTGGCTCTCCATGGCGGCCGCGGCCGCGATGACGCTGCTCAAGCTCGGCGCCGGTCTGCTCTCTGGCTCTCTGGGTGTACTCTCTGACGCAGCGCACTCCGGGCTCGATCTGGCGGGCGCCGCGCTCACCTTCTTCTCCGTGAACGTGAGCGACAAGCCGGCCGACGAGGACCATACTTACGGCCACGGCAAAATCGAAAACCTGTCGGCGTTTGCCGAAGCGGGCTTGATGGCCTTCTCCTGCGCGTGGATCGTGGGTGAAGCCATCCAGCGCATGGCGCACCACACCGTGAATCTCCACCACTCCCTGTGGCCGGTACTGGTGCTGCTCACTTCGATCGCCGTGGATTCGTGGCGCTCCCGGCAGCTGCGCGCGGTGGCTGTGCGCACCGGCTCGCCTGCGCTGGCGACAGACGCCTTCCACTTTGCCTCAGACATCTGGGCCACGCTCGCGGTGCTGGCCGGATTGCTTGCTACGTGGCTCGGATGGCGATTTGGGATTGCCGCCCTGCAATACGCGGACCCGTGCGCGGCCATCCTGGTTTCGCTCCTGATTCTGCGCATGGCCTTCCGCCTGGGGCACGAAGCTGTGGACGCACTTCTGGACGAAATCCCCGCGGAAACTCGCCGCCGCCTGGTGCGCGAAGTGGAGCGCGTGGATGGCGTGCTGGCCGTGGAACGCGCGCGGGTGCGGCGCGCAGGCGCCGGCCACTTTGCCGATCTTACGCTGGCGCTGCCGCGGCGATTCACCTTTGAGCACACCGGCGAACTGGTGCATGCCGCCACGGCCGCCGTGCAACGCGTGCTGCCCGCGGCCGACGTGGTCATTCACACCATCCCCCGCGAATCCCGGACCGAGAGCATTTTCGATCGCGTACGCGCCGTAGCCGCGCGCAACAACGTTTCCGTGCATGAGCTCAGTGTGCAGTCGCGCCATGGGCGCATGCAGGTCGAGCTGCACGTCGAAATCGACGAAAACAAGAAGCTCAGTGATGCGCACAGCTTTGTCACCGCAATGGAAGCGGAGATTCTGCGCAACGTTCCCGAGATCGACTCCGTGCTGACGCACATCGAGAGCGAGCCGGCGACGATTGAACAGCCGGACGACGTGGTTGTGGAAGACCGCAGAATCGAATTGGCGCTGCGAGCCGCGGCCGCGGGAATTCAGGATATTGTGGACGTGCATGCCATCGCCGTGGGCCGCACGCGCGAACACATTTCCGTCACGTGCCATTGCACCTTGCCCGACGATCTGCCCATGCATCGCGTCCATGAGGCCATCACGGAGCTGGAAGACCGCTTCAAGCTGGAATGCCCCGAGGTGTACCGCGTCACCATCCATCCCGAGCCGGTGACGGATAATACCCGATAGAGCGCAAGATCGATCCGGACCCTAATGACTGTCCACCCTTGCCGCGATTTTTTTGCGGAAACGGTTGGAAGGCGCGACGCAAATCTTATGAGCCAGATCGACAAGACGAACCCATGAATACCCGTGCCATTTCCGGTTTCTTCCGCGTAGCTTCGCTGCTGCTGCTGCTCATCGCCGTAGCGTTGCTGGCCGCCATTGCAACCATGCAATTTGCCATTCACGGCGCCGAGGTGCAGGTGCCCGCGTTGATGGGCATGACGGTGGCCGACGCCTTGAGCGAAACCGCCGGTCTGGGGCTGAATCTCGACGTCGACAACCGCTACTATTCAGGCGACGTGGCTGCCGGCCACATCTTGTCGCAGTCGCCCGCTGCGGGCACCGTGGTGCGTCGCGAGTGGCGTGTGCGCGTGGCGGAGAGCCTGGGACCGCAGAAGGTCGACGTCCCCGACACGGTGGGCGTGGATGAGCGCGTAGCATCGCTGGAGTTGCGCCGCGCAGGTCTCGAGGTGGGTGAGATTGCGCGCCTTCCGTACAAGGCTGCCGCCGAGGGAACGGTGCTGGCGCAAGATCCGCCCGCGCACGCGCAGGGCATCGAGCAACCTAGCGTGAACCTGCTGGTGGCTGCGCCGGACGACGAAACGCCGGATGGCTACGTGATGCCGGATTTTTCCGGATGGCCGATCTCGAGCGCCAACGCGGCTTTGGCCAAGGTCGGCATTCGCACCGCGCCGCCCGGCCTTGTGGAAGTGCCGGTGGCTGCGATGGGCAGCGGAGACGCGCCGCTTCGTCCGCCGGCTAAGCCTGGATCCGTGCTGTCGCAGTCGCCCGCCGCCGGCTCGCGCATGGACCAGAGCACCATGGTTCGTTTCACGGTGGTGAAGTAGAAGCAGACAGGAGAAAAACGGCATGGGATTGAGCGAGGATTTGGAAAAAATTGCCACTCAGGAGCATGAGCTGCACCTGCAGCGCTTCGATGCGCAGTTTGCGTGGGAACTGGGAACACGCATTCGCACCATGGCGACGGAGCGCGGCCTCAGCCTGGTGATCGATGTGCGGCGTTTCGGGCAGCCGTTATTCTATGCAGCTCTCGAGGGCACAACTGCCGACAATGCCGAGTGGGTGCGGCGGAAAAGCAACGTGGTGGCGCGGTTCCATCGCAGTTCCTATGCCGTTGGAATGACGCTCAAAGTGAAAGCGACGACACTGCTGGAGCGCTATGGCCTGCCGGTCGTGGACTATGCGGCCGACGGCGGCTCATTTCCGCTGATAGTGGAGAACGCGGGCATCGTGGGCAGCGTGACCGTGTCCGGACTGCCGCAGCGCGACGATCACAACCTGGTTGTGGAAGCGCTCTGCGCGTTGCTGGGGCGCGATTTTGCGGCATTACGCCTGGGACCAGAGAGCGCGTAGCGGCCTACCTGGAAAAGGTTTTGTATCAGGGCACGAGTTTACTCGTGCCGTAAGACACGCAAAATAACGGAAGGGCTTTAGCCCTGAGGTAAGCTTTTCGTGGCGAAGTCTACTTCCACCTCAGGCTGTTAGGCGGTTCTTTCCATCAGCGCCACATAGAAGCCATCAGTCGGCAATGCGCCCGGCAATAAGCGAAGCGCGCCGTCGGGCGTAAGGCATTTTCGCAACGGCTCCACGGCTTCGGGGCGAAGAATGCCACTCTGTTGCAGCGTCTCGATGGCTGGCGCGAGCGAAATCATCCGCATATTTGGGTTTTCAGCGATGACCGCAGCCACGACCTGCTCATTCTCCTCCGGCTCCAGCGAACAGGTTGAGTAAACCACGCGCCCACCGGGGCGAACGGCGCGCAAAGCCGCGCGTAGAATTGCGCGTTGGCGTTCGACAAGCCGCCGCAGATCTTCCAACTGCAGACGATGACGAATCTCAGGATTGCGGCCCAGCGTGCCGGTACCGCTGCAGGGCACGTCGACCAGCGCGAGATCGAACGCGGCTGCTTCTTCAAGTTCGGCTGCATCGGCAAGCCGGCATTCCACGCGATCGGCGTACCTAGCGAGGCGGTTGCGTAAATCGGCAAGCCGCCGCGGGCTCGATTCGCAAGCGACGATCTGCGCCTGGGGGTTTCGTTCCGCAAGGATGAGCGTTTTGCCGCCGGGCGCGGCACACGCATCGAGAATCTTTTGCTGGTTTCGTTCTTTTCCTTGGTCTTGGACAAGATCCGCGGCTAAACACGCGGCAAGCTCCCCGATCAACTGCGACCCTTCGTCCTGCAAACGCGCACGGCCTTCGCGAAAGGCCGGCGTGGCCGTTACATCGCCGGAAACCATGCTGCGCGCTGCGGTGAGCAGATCACCCGATGCAAGCTCGACTCCCGTCTCGCTCAATTCGTCTTGAACGGCGGGATTCTCCATGCGCACGCTCAATCGCGGCTGGCTCTGGCCGTGGCGGCAGATCGCTTGCATTGCTTCCGCGCCATAAACTGAAGTCCAGCGCTCGACCAGCCATACGGGATGCGCATGGACAGCCGACTCACCACCACTCTCCTCCGAAAGTCTGCCCCACGCAGTGGCGCTCCGCGCAGCGCTTCGAAGAACCGCGTTGACTATTCCGGCGGCAAAGCGATGCCCCGACTGTTTTGTCAGTTCCACGCTCTCATCGATGGCAGCGTGGGCAGGAATGCGGTCGAGAAATCGGAGTTGGAATGCGCCGAGGCGGAGAGCGATCAGAACTTCAGGATCGAGCCTGGCATTGGGACGCTTCAGCAGCGGGCGAATCAGATGGTCCAAAACGATCTGCCAGCGAAGCACGCCCAGCACCAATGCCGTGGCCAGATGGCGGTCCGCGGACGCGAGTGCGCTGACCTCATCGCCCCGCAAAAGATCGTCAGCATGCGCCTGGCTGCGTTCGACAGCCAGAAGAATGCGGAAAGCGGCTTGGCGCGCGGGAGAAATGGCCGGCATGGCGCTCAATCCAGACGCGCATCTGCTGCGAGTGGGTATCCATGCAGGAACTCGGCCGCAACCAGGCGCTTTTTGCCTTCGAACTGCACTTCGAGCAACTCCAGCCAGGTGTTGCCTGCGCAGCAAGTGAAGAGGCGGTGGTTCTCAGTGCGCACCGAGCCCGGAGCGGCGATGCCCAACTGCTCAGCGAAGCTCTCGTGCACAACCGCCATGCGATGCACGATCAGCTTCTTGCCATGGAAAGCGGTGAACGCGCCGGGCCAGGGCTGAAAACCTCGCCAGCGGTTATAAAGCTCGGTCGCCGAGCGCGCGACAAAGTCCATGCGGCCGTCTTCGCGGTTAAGCAGTGGCGCGTAGGTGGCGCCTTCGTGATTCTGCGGCTGCGGCTGCAGCGATCCATCGGCGAGTCCGGTCAGGGTTTCGACGACCAACGGCGCTCCCGCATTGGCCAGCACGGGAAACAGATCCGCCGCGGTTTGATCGGGTGCGATTTCGAGAGTTCGCTGCAAGAGAATCGGGCCCGTGTCGAGTCCTTCCTCAAGAAGCATGGTGGTGTTGCCGGTAAAAGCGTCGCCCATGGCGATGGCCCATTGGATGGGCGCTGCGCCGCGGTACTTGGGCAGCAGCGAAGCGTGCAGATTGATGCAGCCAAACCGGGGCAGCGCCAGCATCGAAGGCGGAATGATGCGCCCGTAAGCCACCACGACAATGGCATCGGGTGCGATGGCTTCGAGTTGCGCGCGAAACTCCACGTTGTTGCGGATCTTTTCCGGTTGCGTGACTTGAAGTCCGGTGGCCAGGGCGGCCTGCTTGACGGGTGTTGGAGCAATTAACCGATCGCGTCCCGCGGGACGGTCCGGCTGCGAAACCACGAGAGCGATTTCGTGTCCCGCGGCGAGCAGCGCCTGCAGCGTGGGAACGGCAAACTGCGGCGTTCCACAGAAAACCAGCTTGAGGGGGCGCGCCGCGATTGTCATGGCAGTTTTACCAGATGCCTTCGCTCTGCATCTTGCGAATCTTGCGCAGATTGAGGCTGCGCTTCAGCGCGCTCATGCGGAAGATGAACAGGACGCCGTCAAGATGGTCGATTTCATGCTGGAAGCAGCGCGCCAGAAGCTCGTCGCCATCCATCTCGAACCAATTGCCGTTTTCGTCCTGGGCGCGAATGCGAACCTTTGCGGCGCGCGCCACCTTCTCGCGAATGTCAGGAAAGCTCAGGCAGCCCTCCTCTTCGTATTGCTTCCCCTCGCTCACAATAATCTCAGGATTGATCAGCGCAAGTTTCTGTGCGGGATCCTTGCCCATGCTCAGGTCGATGACAGTGACGCGTTTTGACACGCCCACCTGCGGCGCAGCCAGCCCGATGCCCTGCGAGGCGTAGGTGGTCTCAAACATATCGGCCACCAGCTTGCGCAACTCGGCGTCAAACTCCGTTACCGGTTCGCCGGGCTGCTCCAGCACCGGCTCGGGATATTTCACAATCTTCAAAATCATCTGCGAACTCTTGGTCCCCCGTTCACGATGCTGAGGCTAGCGCCGCTAACTCCGCCAACCCCGCTAGAACTTTCGTATCTGTTCGATGTATCCGTCAAAATTTCGTTTCAATTCCGTTAGCGAGTCGCCGCCAAACTTTTCGTGGGCCAGGTTGGCCAACACCAGGGCCACCATGGCTTCAGCAGCCACGCCTGCCGCGGGGACCACGCAAATATCGCTGCGCTCATAGCTTGCGCTGGTGGGCTCACGAGTATCGAAGCGCACCGACTCAAGCGGCTGGCGCAGGGTCGAAATCGGCTTCAAATACCCGCGCACCACGATGTCTTCGCCGTTCGAGACGCCGCCCTCGACGCCCCCGGCATTGTTGTGGGGCCGCGTAAAGCGCGTGGGCCGGCCGGGAGGATTCTCGGCGGCGTAATGAATGGGATCGTGAACCCGCGAGCCAAACGAAGCCGCGGCTTCCACGCCGCGCCCGATCTCAACGGCCTTCACGGCCTGCAAGCTCATCACGGCCCATGCAAGCTGGCCATCGAGGCGATCGTCCCAGTTGGCGTAGGAACCAAGGCCTGCGGGAACGCCGTGCGCCACCACCTCGAAAATGCCATTCACGGTGTCGTCGGCGCGCGTTGCGGCCTCCACTTCTTCTTTCATGCGCGCTTCGGTGGCGGCGTCGACGCAAGACAGGACCACTTCCTCTTTGCCGGCAAGCGCGGCAATCTCTTCCCACGTCGCATCGCGGTCAAGGTCCACGCGCCCCACGCGGACGACGTGGCTTGCGACTTCGATGCCGAGTTCGCGCAGCATGAGCTTGGCGAAAGCGCCGGCAGCTACGCGGGCTGCGGACTCACGCGCCGAGGCGCGTTCCAGCACGTAGCGCGCATCGGGGAAGTTGTACTTAAGCGCGCCGGCAAGATCGGCGTGGCCGGGGCGGGGCGAAGTCACCGCGCGATGCTTCGCGGGATCGCCGGTTTCTACCGGCAGCTTCTCCTGCCAGTTCTTCCAATCGCGGTTCATCAGTTCAATCGCGACGGGAGAGCCGATGGTCTGTCCGTGGCGCACACCGGAGAGCACATGCGCCTGATCGGTTTCGATCTTCATGCGACCGCCGCGGCCGTAGCCCTGCTGCCGGCGCCACAGCTCGCGGTGCACAAATTCCAGATCGACGGGGACGCCGGCGGGAAGTCCTGAAACCAGCGCAATCAGAGCCTCGCCGTGGGATTCCCCTGCGGTGGAGAAGCGGATCATATAGATTTCATTGTAAATGCGGACAGCACACAACGGCGCGCTTTTGCATGTAGCGCCGGCCTCCTGGCCCACACGTTTTGACGATCTATCACGCGATTACAAAGTCAGGACACTACACCGCGGAAAAAACCAGCCGTGCATCTTTCAGGAACGCGGAATGCGGCACGGCGGCTTCGCGCACCTCAGCACCGTTGAGGGTCACGTGGTTGAGGAACGCGCCCGGCTTGCCGCTTTGCGCCTCAATGCGAATCGCATGACCGTCCGGAAAGCGTATCTCCGCTTCTTCGAAGAGCGGCGCTCCCAGCACCCATTCCGGCTTGCCGGGGCAGAGCGAGTAAATTCCCAGTGAGCTGAGGATGTACCACGCGCTCATAGAGCCGGTATCTTCGTCGCCGGGAAAGGTATCGGGCGTGTAGAGTTCGTTCAACACGCGATAGGCCCAATACTGCGTGCGATCGCGCCGCCCTGCCATGGCAAACATATAGAGAAATGCATGCACTGGCTGATTCGACTGCGCATATTGCCCGAAGTCGACCGCTGCCATCTCAGACATCTCGTGGATTTCGTCTCCATAGGTGCCCACATGAAAAACCGGCGCCTGCGCCAGCATGTCTTCGAGCGCGGCGACGAAGTCGGTTTTGCCGCCCATCGCTGCAATAAGTCCCTCTGGATCCCAGGGCACGGCAAAGCGGTACTGCCATGCGCCGCCCTCGACATAGGCGCCACCCCATGTGTGCGGGTCGAAGGGCGACTGCCACGATCCATCGGCCAACTTGCCGCGCAGGAAGCGCGTGGCAGGGTCGAAAATATTGCGCCAGTTGCGCGAGCGCTGCTCAAACGCGGCTGCTTCGTCTGGTCTACCGGCGGCGCGGGCCACTTGTGCGATGCAGAAATCTCCGTAAGCGGAGTCGAGCGTCTCGGCTGCCGCACCGGCCACGACTCCGAAGGGAATGTAGCCCAGCTTCAAATATTCCGCGACCGCCGGACGGCCGTATCCAAGCTTTGGCGCAACCGGTTGCGTGGCGTGCTTCTTCAAGCCTTCGAAGGCGGCCTGCACATCGAATCCTGTGATGCCCTTAGCCACCGCGTCGCCAAAAACAAAATCGGTGGGGCTGCCCGTCATGCAGTTGCGATAGCCGGGACAGGGAAACTGCGGAAACCAGCCACCCTCTTTGTACGCGTTCACCCATGCCTGAAGAATTTCGGCTAGCCGTTCCGGATAAATCAGCGCCATCATCGGGTACCACGCGCGATAGGTGTCCCAGTAGCCATGGTCGGCATACATCGGGCCTGGTTCCACTTTGCTGCTGTAGGGGCTCATGTGAACGATGTTGCCGCCGGCATCGCGCTCGTGCCAGATGCGGGGAAAGAGCAGCGCGCGGTAGAGGCACGAGTAAAAGACTTTGCGCTGCGTCTTCGATGCTCCGTTTATACACACCCGGCCCAGCGCCGCTTCCCAGGTTGCAGCAGCTTCACTCTTCACCTGGTCGAAGGGCTTATCGCCGATTTCAGTCTTGAGGTTCAGGGCGGCCTGATCGGCAGAAATGAACGACGTGCCCACGCGCAGTGTGATCGGCTTCCCGGCCTCCGCCATGAAGCGAACCACAGCCACACGCCGCCCGCCGATGGGTTTTACCTCGAAGCCGGTGATTTTGGCGTCGCAGCGCACTGCATAACGAGTGGCAAATCCTTTGGGAACGCCGCCGTGGTTGTACGTTGTCGATGCATTGATGATTCCGCTGGCAGCATCCCAAGACGCTTCGGCGTCGTTGCCGGGGAGGTCGATGAAGACGCCCGCCGGACCCGATTCCTCAAACGTAAAACGCATGGCGGCGCCACGCTCCGTGGGCGCAAGCTCCAGCACGCAGCGGTAGCGCATGAGCCGCACCTTCAACGCGTGCGGCGCAATCTCGAGTTCCAAAGAGCGATAACTTGAAGCGCGCGCCGCGGCCTCCGGCGATGGATCGCCCGATGAGCGGGTATTAAACGGCAGAAAGGTAGCGTAACCGTAATCTTCGAGCCAGGGACTTAACTGGTGCGTGCAGCGAATGCCCTGCAGACGCTCGTCGCGGGGTTGAAAAAACCAGGCACTCTTGTCACTCGATTGCAGCGCCCAATGCGCCATGGCAAACGGAACTGTGACGATGGGCAGCGTATTGCCGCGGGAGAAAAGGGAGGTCGAGTCCGTGCCCTGCAGAGGATTTGCCAATTCCACGAGCGCCGTACCGGCAGCGGCCGATTGCGGCCCGCTTCCAGCTTCTGCAGCGCGGCCGGAATGCTCACCGCGCCCGGATGGCGATGGAGCAGTTTCCGCAGCTGCGCCGACCGGGTCCAGTGTCGAAACCAGCGCGGCAGCTCCGCCCGCCATCTTCAGGAAACTTCTTCTGCTCGATCCTCTGACCTCTTGCATCGCGATCTCTCCAGACGGCCGTGTGTACGAGCGGGGTCCCTGGACTGCGCGAGTACCGGTCTCTCCGCATGGTACCGGCTGCCGCCTGGTTCCGGCAATGACTCCCGTTACGCGGCGTTCCGGCAGCAGATTCATCGCAGTCAGGCCGTTGGGAAGCGAATTCGGCGAGGCCGATTCTCATGCCCGTCTCCGCCATGCGCTATCCTGTGCTGGGAAGCGCCGCAATCTTCTTGATTGCAAGGCCGGCAATTTATGGCGATCCAGACCATCGAACGCACCGCCAAACAAATCGTGCTGACCGTCCAGGATTATTCGCTATTTGCCTGGCGGGCCCTGATGAATCTCTTCCGTCCGCCCATTTACTGGACGGATTTCCTGATTCAGTCGGACATCATCGGCTTCGGTTCGCTGCCCATTGTCATCCTCTCGGGATTTTTTACCGGAGGCGTGCTCTCGCTCCAGTCATCAGCCACGCTTTCGGAATTCGGGGCCACGGCGGTTACCGGTCAGTTCGTCAGTCTCACTATGATTCGCGAATTGGGCGCGGTGCTCACCGGCATCATGGTCTCGGGCCGAAACGCATCATCGATGGCCAGCGAGCTGGGCTCCATGGTTGTGACGGAGCAGATTGACGCGATGCGAGCCCTGGGTGTCGATCCCATGCGCAAGCTGGTGACGCCGCGCATATTCGCCACGATTACCATGCTTCTCTTCCTCACCATCGTCGCCGACGCCTTCGGCATCTTGGGCGGCGCCGCGGTCACTGTCTTTCTGAACCACCAGAACGGCACCCAGTACTTTAATAACGCTTACGAGCACCTCGCCTATCCCGATATCGTCCAGGGACTTGTGAAGCCGCTCTTCTTCGGCTACATCATCGCGTCCATCGGCTGCTTCTACGGGATGAGGACCACGGGCGGCACGGAGGGCGTGGGCCGCTCCACGATTTCGGCAGTGGTGAACTCCTCCGTGCTCATCATTTTTGTCGATTTCCTCATCACTCACATCCTGCTTTCGTTGTTGCCCTCATGAGCCAGGCCACTGTTCCCGTTCCGCAACCCCTGCCCCCGGCGCCTGGGGCAGGCCCGGTTGTCGCGTTGCACAACGTCGCTGTGGGCTTCGATGGACCGCCGGTGTTTGAGAACGTCAGCTTCTCGGTGGCGCCCGGGGAGACGCGCATTCTTCTGGGGCCTGCCGGCGTGGGCAAAAGCGTCTTGCTCAAACTGATTCTCGGACTGTTGCCCCCGCTCGAGGGCAGCGTGGAGTTATTCGGCGAGGACATCTCCCACATGCCCGAGGAAAAGCTCTTTCCCTTGCGGGCACGAGCCGGCATGGTTTTTCAGGAAGGCGCGCTCTTCGATTCGTTGACGGTCCGCGACAATGTCGCCTACCAGTTAATCCAGGAAGGCGTGCCCGACGAGGAAGTGGACGCGCGCGTACGCGATGCGCTGCGATTCGTGGGCCTGGAGCAGACCTTCGATCTCTTTCCTTCGAGTCTTTCCGGCGGCATGAGACGCCGCGTCGCCATTGCCCGCGCCTTGATCAACCAGCCGCAGCTCATCCTTTACGACTCGCCCACGGGCGGCCTCGATCCCGTCACCTGCGAGACCATCATCGAACTCATCGTGAAGCAACGCGACGTGCGCACAACTCCCTCGCTGCTGGTGACGCACCGGCTTCAGGACGCCTTCACGCTCTGCACCCACCGCTATGACAGTGAACAGGGGTGCATGGTCCCGCTTCCCGAGGGCCAGATTAACCGCAACACCACCTTTCTCATGCTCGACGAGGGACATCTGATCTTCGACGGCTCTCTCCACGAGCTGACGCATTCAACAAACGCGTTCGTCCGCGAGTTCCTGGAATAGGAGCGCAATCAAATGAGAACCGGGATGGAACCTGCGGTCGCGGGATTGCGTATCTCCGTCTTACCGCCCACTGACCTGAATAGCCCGGCATCGAGGTCGCGGCCGCAATGGGCGTTGGCAAGCGGTGAGGAGAAGATTGCAATGAAAATGACTGCGTTCGAAAAGCTTTTTGTGAATCGGCCCGGCCACACACACTCGGTTGCTGCCCATGCATTGGAACTTCTGCACCGCATCGACCTGAAGAGAGGCTGGCGGTATTTGGATGTGGGTTGCGGGGTGGGCGCGGCAGCCCGGGAGGTCGCCGCCGCTGGCGGCCTCTGTGTCACCGCCGTCGATCTCGATCCGGCGCAGATTGAAGCCGCGAACAGGGATGCCGCAGGTCCAAATTTGCAATATCGGGTGATGGACGCGACGAAGCTGGAATTCGACGATGCGGAGTTCGAAGTGGTCGCATCGAGCATGGCTACACACCACATCCCCAACTGGGAGCAAGCCTTTAAGGAAATGGCGCGGGTCCTCTGCCCCGGCGGTTATCTTGTCTACAGCGACTTTGTTTTTCCTTCCTGGCTGGCCCGCATCGCGCAGCGCTTTCTCTGGTTCGCCGGAATGCCATCGCGGCGCGCGCTCGGCCAACTCGCCTCAGCGACCGGCCTGGTTCCACTCTATGAGGCGCATCGCTCGGGCAAAACCGATCTGATTTGGCAAAAACAACCTTGCTGAACGCTGTCGCAAGCCGAGGATCTGGGAACGCAGGCTTGCATGAAGGCGCTGATCGCTGTTCGCGGCACCCGTTTCTCGCTACAATCTGATCTGTGACGACGAGCCTCTTCGATCTCTACAAGATCGGCGTAGGTCCCTCCAGTTCGCACACCATGGGGCCAATGCGCGCGGCTTGCCGCTTTGCGCAGGAGTTGGACCGCGACGGACTCCTCGATCGCACGGGGCGCGTGCAAACCGATCTCTACGGTTCACTGGCTCTCACGGGCATGGGTCACGCCACGGATCGCGCCATTCTCCTCGGGCTTGCAGGAAACGAGCCAGCCACCATCGATCCTGCCGCCATCGAGTCCAAAGTCGCCGTCATCCGCGCCTCGCGGCGCATGGCCCTCGCCGGAAAGCGCGAGATTGACTTCAACGAGACGCACGACCTCCTCTTCCATCGCGATCAGATGTTTCCACCCGGTGCGCGGATGCAACACCCCAACGGCATCCGGTTCACGGCCTTCGATGCAGAGGACGTAATCCTCGCCCAGCGCACCTTCTTCTCTATCGGTGGCGGATTCATCGCCGAGGATGGAGAAGCCAATCAGTCACCGCGAGAGCCGCTGGTGCGACTGCCCTTTCGATTTCACAGCGCCGCGGAGTTGATGGAAATCGCCCGCGCGCACTCGCTCTCCATTGACCGCGTGATGCTGGCCAACGAATGTGAGCGTCTGCGGGCACTCGACCCCAATGCCAGCCAAAACTCGCTCGAACTCCGCGTTCAGGCCGGCATCGAGCAAATCTGGCAAACCATGCAGGAATGTGCGGAGCGTGGCATGGTCGCCGAAGGCATCCTGCCCGGAGGCTTAGAGGTGCGCCGTCGCGCGCGGCGCTTGGCCGAGCGCCTGCGCGCACGCGACGCCAGCGGCAAGCAGGGCGATCCACTCGCCCCGCTCGACTGGCTGACGGTCTACGCCATGGCGGTGAATGAGGAGAACGCTGCGGGCGGCCGCGTGGTGACCGCGCCCACCAACGGCGCCGCTGGGGTGATTCCTGCAGTCGGGCTCTACTATCAGCGCTTCGTCGAGGGATCGAGCCGCGAAGGCATGTTTCATTTCTTCCTCGCTTCGGCAGCCATCGGCGTTCTCTACAAAGAGAACGCGTCCATCAGCGGGGCCGAAGTTGGGTGCCAGGGCGAAGTGGGTGTGGCCTGTTCCATGGCTGCGGCGGGACTTGCCTCGGCTCTGGGCGGCAACGACGGACAAATCGAGCACGCCGCTGAAATCGCCATGGAGCACAACCTGGGCATGACTTGCGACCCCATCGGCGGCCTGGTGCAGATTCCCTGCATCGAGCGCAATGCCATGGGCGCTGCCAAAGCTGTGCAGGCCGCGCGCCTGGCGATGAACGAGCCGGAAACGCACAAGGTCTCGCTCGACCAAGTCATTCGCACCATGTACCTGACCGGCCTCGATATGCAGTCGCGCTACAAGGAGACCAGCCTTGCAGGCCTTGCGCTGAATGTGATCGAGTGTTGAGCGCCTTGCGTCGGAAGGCGAAATGGCGTAGTTTGGCTGGCAAGGAATCCAGCCATGTTCATCCGAAAGATTTCAGCCGCCGTCGTGGGCTGCGCTTTATTGCTTGCGCCCACAGTGTCGTTCACCCAGGATCACCGCGGTCCTTCCACCGCCGAAGAGCGCCAACAAGCGCTTGAGTACATTCACAGTTGGCAAGCGGACCCACTTGGTCCTCAGGCCAAGGATCAGTTCGGTTGGGTCCTCAAGTGGATGGCCCAAGTTCCCGATCTGGCGGTGCAGGTGTGCACGATCATTGATCTGCCCAAGGGCAACAAGAAAGATTCCACGACGATCTTCGCAGCCATGTTCGTGGCGCAAACCGCATTTGTCATTCAGAATCCCGACAAGAAAGACGATCGCCTCGCCGAGTACCAGGCCGGCGTTGAAGGCGCGCTGCACGTTTACGAGCAACTGCTTAAAGCGAATCCCAAAGATCGCCAGCCGTATCTCGACGATCTGATTCAGCGCCGCGATGCAGGAACACTCGCGCAATTCGTGAAGGAACGCGCTGCGACGGAATGTAAAAACTGATGCGCGCAACAAGCGAGCGCTACACGATCGCGCAAAAATTTCCTCTCGCGCGTCGAATTTCGTCTCCGATTTCCTCTTCGAGCAAAGTTTTTCCGGCCGACCATGTTGATCTTTTTTTCACTCCAATGTCGTTTTTTTCTTGACATCGATGATTGATGAATCTATACATTCTTCAACTGCAGTTTCTAATTGCAGAATCGATGCAACCCATCGAAAAGGGAGAATAGGCAAATGGCAACCAAGAAAGCAGCCAAGAAGGCACCCGCGAAGAAGGCGGCCAAGAAGGCCGTAAAAAAGACCGCGAAGAAAAAGTAGCGGATCGAACAACCCAAAAAGGCAACACTAAGGGGGACGCTCAAAAGCGTTCCCCTTAGTGTTTATGCGGGCAAAACCGCTGCTCGCGAGCGGAACGCCGTACACTCTTGATGAAGAACATTGGTGAGAACACTTGTGACCCGCCGCCGTTGGATCGCCGAACATTGGGATGAAGCCACCGCAACCATCGATGGTGCGCAGGCCGAACATTTGGCCCGTGTGCTGCGCGCGCAACCGGGCATGGAGGCCGACGTGGTTGCCGGTGGCCGCGTCTTTCATGCCCGGGTGGCCGCCGTCACCCTCGCCGGAGAAAAGAGCGAAGTCCGGTTCAACCTGACCGCCGAGCTCGAGGCCGATCCTGCGCTTCCCGTTACCTTGGTGCTCGCCATTTACAAGTTCGACCGCATGGAATGGGCGATCGAAAAAGCCACGGAACTCGGCGCGACCGCGATCGCGCCCGTCATCGCGCGCAGAACAGAAAAGCACCTGGCCCAGGCCGCGGCCAAGCGCGCCGAGCGATGGCGTCGCATCGCGCACGAGGCTTCGCAGCAGGCGCGGCGCTCCGATGTGCCCCTGATTCACGATCCGGTTTCAATCGGCGAACGCGTGGGCGCAGCTTCTGCCGCCACGCGCATCGTGCTCGCCGAGCAGGAACGCACCACGACCCTGCGTCATGCCATCGCGGAGGCGATGGCGGCGGCCAAGGACGAGATGCCTCAGCTGGAAATCGCCATTGGTCCTGAAGGCGGATGGGCTCCTCAAGAAGAAGCGCTCTTCGACGCCAACGGGTGGCGCGCGGTTTCGCTTGGGCCGCGCATCGTGCGCGCAGAAACGGCTGCCATCGCGGCACTGGCCGTCATCGCGTCCTGCCTGGAGTAGTCAATCAGCAGTCAAGCGCAGCAAAAATTCGGTGCGATGGCCGGCCGCTCTGTGGAAAAGTTGGGCGAAATTATTTGCACTTTCACTTCTGCGCCGTGCTCCATCCTTTCCGCGTGATCGGGGCCCCACGAACAGGTCTTCGTTCGTGGGGTGGCTGGGCGGAAAGGGTGGGATGATGCGAAGCCAGTCTAGCTCCGCTAACTGGCTTAACTCCGCTAGCTCCGCTTCTTTCTAAAAATGCGCGTAGTGCACCAGCAACCCCGCGAGCGCTCCGCCTACAAGGTCGCCGACGATCGGAATCGGCGCGTAACGCCAGTTCGATCCGCCCTTGCCCGGAATCGGCAGCAGCGCATGCACGATGCGCGGTCCCAAGTCGCGCGCCGGGTTGATCGCGTATCCCGTAGTTCCGCCGAGCGAGAGTCCGATGCCCCACACCAGACTGCCGACGAGCCACGGTCCAAGTCCCGCGGCCGGTCCGCTCATGGCCACGCCATGCGAAAAGATCGCGTTGGCTACGATCACCAGCACCATCGTTCCGATCACCTCGCTGGCGATGTTCGCCAGAGGGCTGTGCACCGCGGCGTTGGTGCAAAAGATGCCTAGCTTGGCCGCGGGATTGTCCGTCAGCTTCCAATGCGGCGCGTAGTGCAGGGTCACGAGCGCCGCGCCGCTCATCGCGCCCAGCAACTGTGCCGACCAGTAGACCCAAACCTGCCCGTAGTTTCCGCTCACGATGGCCGACGCCAGCGTGATGGCCGGATTGATATGCGCCCCGGGACTGCCGAACGCCTGCGCCACCACCACGCCGCAAAGCACAGCCAGCGCCCAGCCGGTGGTGATGACTATCCAGCCGGAATCCGCCGCATAGGACTTGCGCAGCGTGACGCCCGCACACACGCCGTCGCCCAGCAGGATGAGAACCAGCGTGCCCATAAACTCGCCGAACCAAATCGAGTGCATCGAACCTTCCTTATGAGGGCCCGCGCGTCCGCCCGGGAGACAGGCTCAGATTGAAGCGCGTCCACAGTACAATTCTTGGAACCTATGCATTCTCCACTGCCGGGCCGTGATTCGCCAAGCGTGAAAAGCGCCGAGCGAGCCCGCGCCGGGGGTCGCTCGGCGAACAACGAATCGCCCGAACTAGAATGACCCAAGCGGAATGTTTCTGGAGGGGGTCACGCATGCCTAGCGTTCTCTTCGTCGGCCTCTCGACGATTGACGTCGTCTACGATGTCGACGAGTTTCCGGTTGCGAACACGAAGGTCGCAGCGCGAAGCCAGAGCGTGTTTGCCGGCGGGCCGGCGACCAACGCGGCCATCGCGTGCGCTCACCTTGGCAGCAAAGCGGCAGTGGTGACCGTTGTGGGGCGCAATGCGCTGGCCAGCGTGATCCGCGAAGAGTTGGAAAAATATTCTGTTCAGCTCATCGATTTGAACCCTGATTTTGCAGATGCACCCGTCATCTCGTCGGTTTCCGTCGACAAAGCCGGCAACCGCAATGTGGTCTCCGCAAACGCAACGCGCGTTGCAGCCCCTCCGGCGCGTGTCGACCCTGAGCTTTGTCGGCAGGCGCGCATCGTCATGGTGGACGGCCACTACATGGAGGCATGCCAGGCGTGGGCGGCAGCGGCTCGCGCGTGCGGAACACCGGTGGTTTTCGATGGAGGAAGCTGGAAAGACGGAACGGAGGCTCTTCTCAAAAGCATCCACACCGCCATTTGCTCAGCCGATTTCATGCCTCCGGGTTGCTCCTCTCAGGACGAAGTAATTCAATTTCTCAAAAACTGCGGGGTTATAAATATCGCCATCACGAACGGGTCTGCGCCCGTTGAGCTCCTTTTCGGGCAATCCTCCGGGAGCGTGCGCGTTCCTCAAGTCGACGTGGTGGACACCATGGGCGCCGGAGACATTCTTCACGGGGCGTATTGCCATTTCGCGGCGATGAAGAGAGATTTTGTTGATTCGCTAACGCAAGCGGCCAGGATCGCATCGGAATCCTGCCGGTACGCGGGAACAAGGGAATGGATGAAGCATCTCGCCGCCGGCTGAAATTTCTATCCCGTGGACGGCCGGCCGGGAACGGAAATCGGCGCTACTATGAGAAGAAATGAGGGGGCACGCGTGTGCGAAAAGCAACTGCAATCCTTATCGGCGCAGCGATCGCGTGGGCTACGGTGACGGGAGCGGCGCAATCGAAACCTGCGGATCACTGGGCGATCGTGATTCACGGCGGCGCAGGCGACATCGAGCGCGCCAAGCTGGGACCTGACGGCGACAAAGCGTATCGCGCCGCGTTGGCTAAAGTTGTTGAGGCCGGAGCCGCGGTTCTCTCTCGCGGAGGCTCATCGCTCGATGCCGTCGAGGCTGCGATTCGCGTTCTTGAGGACGACCCGCTCTTCAACGCCGCGCGCGGGGCGGTCTTCACTGCCGAAGGCAAGACAGAACTCGATGCCGCCATCATGGACGGCGCCACGATGCACGCGGGCGCGGTCGCCGACGTCACCCACACGCGCTATCCAATTACTCTCGCCCGCGCGGTGTTGGAGAAGACGCCCTACGTTCTAATGGTGGGCCCGGGCGCTGATGCGTATTCAGTGCAGGCGGGAATGGAACAGGTGCCGCCCAGTTATTTCTTTACCGAGAGCCGTTGGCAGTCGCTCATCAAGCAGTTGCAAAAGGATGGCCGTCCGATTCCGCCGCGTCCCGCGGGAGTGCCGCCGCAGGCAACCACTACGCCAGTCGCGCAATGGCAGGAGGCGGCGGACACGCGCCGCTACGGAACCGTGGGCGTGGTCGCCGTCGATCGCCAGGGGAATGTTGCCGCCGGCACATCGACTGGAGGCTTGCAGGGCAAGATGCCCGGTCGCGTGGGCGATTCGCCGATCGTTGGCGCGGGCACCTACGCTTCGAATCAATCTTGCGCCGTCTCCGGTACCGGGGTCGGCGAGTACTTTATCCGCTTCACGGTGGCGCGCGACGTCTGCGCGCTGGTGCAATACAAGGGCTATGCGTTGCAGCAGGCCGTCGATGAGGTGATTCAAAAGAAGCTCGCGCCCATCCATGGCGATGGCGGCGTGATTGCCGTTGCGCCCGACGGACAAATGGCCTGGAGCTTCAACACGCCCGGGATGTTCCGCGCCCGGCAGGCCGAGGACGGCCAGATCGAAGTGCACATCTACAACGACGAGCCGTGAGGCGGGTGAGACAACCGGCCACGCCGGCACTAGAATGGCGCTATGCCTACTGTCTTTCGCGAACGGGGCTTCAGATTCTTCTTCTATTCTAATGAGGGCTCGCCTCGCGAACAGGTCCATATCCACGTCGAGAAAGACGACATGGAAGCGAAGTTCTGGCTGGAACCGGAGGTTCGAGTAGCCTACAATGATGGCTACGACGCCCGGATTCTCCGTCAATTGCTGGAGATTGTCGAGGCAAATCGGGATCTAATCGAGAGGGTGTGGAATGAGTTCTTCGGTTAACGCCAAGCGAGTAAGGTTCGATCCGGATTGCATGTGGGTCGAACTGAGCGACGGCCGAACCATCGGCGTCCCGCTGGCGTGGTTTCCCCGTTTGCTGCGCGGCACTCTGAAGCAGCGCAAACAAGTGAGGATCAGCGGCCGCGGCCTGCATTGGGACGCGTTGGACGAGGATATCTCCATTGCCGGTCTTCTTGGCGGGCTCGGTGACCAGAGCGCGAGCAAGACGTTCGCGGCATAAACCGTCCGCCCGCGTGGCGCAGCGCACAATTGTGTTTGCAGAATTTTCTGTAGAATGTTCCGCATGGAAACAATCCAGTACAACCTGCCGCAGAACCACATTCCGCAAACGTGGTACAACATCCTTCCGGATCTCCCCGTGCCCATGGCGCCGCCGCTGCATCCCGGCACGCTTAAGCCGCTCGGTCCTGACGATCTGACGCCCCTGTTTCCCATGGCGCTCATCATGCAGGAAGTCAGCACCGAGCGTGAAATTGAGATCCCCGGAGAAGTGCGGCAGATTTACGCGCAATGGCGCCCGTCACCTTTGATGCGCGCACGGCGCCTCGAAAAAGCGCTCGATACGCCCGCACGCATTTACTACAAGAACGAAGGTGTATCGCCCGCCGGCTCGCACAAGCTGAATACCGCCGTCCCGCAAGCCTGGTACAACAAGCAGGAAGGCGTGCGGCATCTTTCCACCGAAACCGGCGCCGGCCAGTGGGGCTCTGCGTTGTCGATGGCCTGCGCATTTCTCGGCCTCGACTGCAAAGTCTTCATGGTGCGCGTCAGCTACGACCAGAAGCCCTACCGCCGCGCCCTGATGGAGACTTTTGGCGCATCGGTGACCGCCAGCCCCAGCGTTGAGACCGAATCGGGCCGCGTCATTCTCGCCGAGCATCCCAACTCTCCGGGTTCGCTCGGCATCGCCATCTCTGAGGCCGTTGAAGTCGCTGCCAAGGATCCGAACACCAAGTACGCGCTGGGCAGCGTGTTGAATCACGTGCTGCTGCACCAGACCATAATCGGCCAGGAGGCCATCGAACAGATGTCTCTTGCCGGCGACGATCCCGACGTGATCATCGGATGCACCGGCGGCGGATCGAACTTCGCCGGACTTGTGATGCCTTTCCTGGGACGCAAACTCAAAGGAAAATGTCACGCGCGCATCGTCGCCGTTGAACCTGCCGCCTGCCCCAGTCTCACCAAGGGACACTTCGCTTATGACTTTGGCGATACCGGCCATCTCACCCCGTTAGTCAAGATGCACACGCTGGGCAGCACCTTCATTCCTCCGGGAATTCACGCGGGCGGGTTGCGCTATCACGGCATGGCGCCGCTGGTTTCGCATGTCGTCAATCTCGGATTGGCGGAAGCGACCACCGTGCACCAGCTCGACGCGTTCGCCGCGGGCGTTCAATTTGCGCGCGCGGAGGGCATTGTGCCAGCGCCCGAAGCCAATCACGCCGTTGCCGAAGCCATTCGCCAGGCTCTCGAAGCCAAGGCGGAAGGCAAGCCGCGCGTGATTCTCTTAAACCTCAGCGGCCACGGTCACTTTGACATGCAGGCCTACATCGATTACCACGCGGGCAAGCTGGAGAATTTCGAATATCCCGCGGAGGAAATCGCCATGGCTCTCGCGGGCCTGCCGGCAGTTCCGTAGATCGCGCCGTAAATCGCGCCGTAAACTCGTGCGTCAGTGTCTCAACGCCGGGTAATCAACATCTCCGTATCAGGAGTAACGCGGCAATTCGACGCGCCGCCTGCCTTCCAGGTTGAGCCGTCGCTGTACTCAAGCGATTCAACATCGATGCGTCCCACGGCTGTCATGCCTGGAACCCGGAAATCTGCTGAAGCACTTCGATCCGCTGCTGTCTCAAACGCAACCGTCAAGGTTCGCACCGCATCGAAGCCTTGGTCCCCGCCGGGTCCTGTTTGCGTCACGCGCGCCTTGGGTGAGAAGCCGCGCACTCTCAATGTCGCCCTTGCAATCTGCCTCGAATCCCGGCTCACAAGCGAAAGATGCAGCCACTGGCCAATTCCGCTGGAATGACTGTCGCGTGTTTTAACCAAACTGCCATCGGAGAGATGCTGTGCGCGCATCGAAACGGGACAGGAACTGAGCGACGCAGTCTGGCCCGCGGTACCGATCGCGTTGGTCCCGGTCCCTTGCATACCCTCCATGCCGGCCACGCCAAATGAACTCTGCGATTGGCTGAAGATTTGGCCAGATACGGTCTGACCGGTCACCGTTGCCCCGCCAAGCAAAACCATGACGAATGCCACAGACACGAGTCTCATCGAAATCTCCTTGTCCCGGTTTCGCACATCATAAAAATACTCCCGTTCGGTTCACGCATCAAACGAGATAGCGGTGCGGGGGACCTCAAGCACTCAGGGACCCTCGCTGTGTTAACGTGGCAATACGGTGTCTGTGCGCCGGGTTGGCCATAAGGCAGTGGCGTAGAGTGCGCAATTTTCAGCAAGTGATTGCGACGCAAGGACATCGGCGATAGCGGACAGAAACAAACGAATGCCCCAACAGCAGCCGGAATCGTCATCACCTATACTCACGGCTCCGTTGTCTGGGCCGGCCTCGGAATCTGTTGCGGGCTCCGCGCCCGAGTCCCAAGGCGCAATGCACGCGCATCATGTTCCTCGCTGGCTGGAGCGCGTGGAATTGATTCTGCGCGTCATGCTGCGCATGTATATCGGCCTGGCGATCTGCTACGCGCCGTGGTGGCCCGCTGCCTGGGACAAGAATCCGCTGTTTCTGCAGTTTCCCTGGCTCGGAAGCATCGCGACTACCGGCGCTGTGCGCGGCCTTGTCTCGGGACTGGGTCTGCTCAATTTGTGGATTGCGTTTCAAGATGCCATTCGGCACCGGGATGGTTGAACGATGAAAAAGAGCAGGGAACAAAAAGACAGGGAACAAGCCACCCCAGCGAGCAAAGATCGCTCGCCGGGGACCCCGCCAGGGAACAAGGGAACAAAGGATCGGGGAATCGAGAGCCTGAACAACTCCGGCGCGGTTCCTCAGGCCGCTCCTGCTACAGCGTCGACCCGCGCCGTGATTCCCGGCAACGGAGAGCCCCCGCAGCTCGACGCCGCGCCGCTTGCGTACGAGAATTCGGCATTTCTCAACAGCGCCGACGGACGCCCCATCCGCATCATCTCCGAGTATCTGGAGCCGCTGGCGCGCTTTCGCCGCGAGCAGATTCAGGACACGGTAGTTTTCTTCGGCTCGGCGCGCTTTCACGGCCGTGAAGAGGCCGATCATGCGTTGGAACTCCTTGAGAACACTGGTTCCGTGCAACCCGCTCCCAGCGAGGAGCAGCCCGCCAAACCAGTCGAAATCGCGACCGGCAACGCATCGGAACTGCAAATGAAGCGCGCGGTGGCTGCAGTCGAGATGGCACGCTACTACGAAGACGCGCGCCGCCTGGCGCAGTTGCTCACGCAATGGGCCAAAACCATCCCCTCGCGCAAGCATCGTTTTGTTGTCACTTCGGGCGGCGGTCCCGGCATCATGGAAGCGGCCAATCGCGGCGCCTGGGAGGCGGGCGGCAAAACCATCGGCATGAACATCCTGTTGCCCTTCGAGCAGAGGCCGAATCCCTACATCACGCCCTCGCTCAATTTCGAGTTCCACTACTTTTTCATGCGCAAGCTGTGGTTTGCTTATCTGGCGAAAGCCCTCGTGGTCTTTCCGGGCGGATTCGGCACGCTCGATGAGATGTTCGAAATTCTCACCCTGGCTCAGACCCAGAAGGTGACGAAAAGGATCACCGTCCTTATTTATGGATCGGATTACTGGAAGAAGGTGTTCAACCTCGGGGTGCTGGTGGATACAGGAGCAATCTCGCCCAAGGATCTCGATCTCTTCCAACTTGCGGATACGCCCGAACAGGCCTTCGACCTCTTACGGAAAGGCCTGACAGAGAACTACCTGGCAACCGAGAGCGCAGCCGTGCCGAACGCACAATCAAAAGGCGAGAAGGCGGCGCCGGACGAAGATTTGATGGCGGGCTGGAACCTCGACGATTTTCTGGGGCCCGAACTGGCTAAGACCAGAAAAGCGTAGACTTTGTCGACATACAATCCAGACGCTCTCTGCAAAAGCGCCCGGTCATCCTGAGCGACATAAATCGCATATCATTCTGAGCGACATAAATCGCTTGTCATCCTGAGCGACCCTGAGCGAAGTCGAAGGGGAGTCGAAGGACCTGCGGTTGCTCTTGCCTTTGCATTTCGCGCGACAGCAGGCGAACCGGGCCGCCTGTTTTTCTACTCCCTATTCCCTATTCCCTGCTTCTACGCCGCGCTCAATCGCACGCGCGTACGCAATCACTTATCCCCGCACCCTTCACACGCGCAAAGGTCACCACAAGCCGACATTTGGGGAGTAATCTTGCATTTCCGCCCGCAAGCTATTGATCTAGTGGTTATTTCCGGTTAGATGGGATGAGAAGGTCGACCCCGATCGGAGCCAGCGTTAAGCTGGCGTAGATCGACGCACTCAAAGGTGCAATCCCGAAGGATGGAGGCCGACCCGTGAACAAGCATAGCGATTCTGTGAAGAAGAGTGAATCCCCGATGACGCGCAGGAACTCGCGAGTCGCGGAGCGGTGACTCGCCCGTTATCTCGCCGGGGGTCTGTGCGGCGCTATTCTTCTCCTGTTGTTCTCACCAGCCGAGGGAGTCACTGTGTACGGAGGTCGATCGAATGGCTGTTGACGGGGCACGCCGGCGAAGGTCGATGAGGCAGGCGGCCCCCACCCGCGAGGGTCGTCTGCGCACTATTGACCAGACGGCACATCGCGGAGCTGCTAGGTTGATCTCAGTGCATATCAACGAGCTGCCTTCTCCTAGGAGAGCGTCAGCTCACCGACGCGGGCCTCCCCGCACTGCACGTCCACAACCCCCATCCGCCTACTCGGCCGATGGGGGTTTTCAATTGCCAGCCTATCCCGTGGCCTTTTATCTGGCCGTCGCACAGGTCGCGGCGGGATTCCTGCTTTTCCATGCCGTAAATCTCAAGCCGAAAAATCCGGGGACTATCGTGGTCATTCACCAATCCATGGTGTTTCTTATTACTGCAGCCATCGTCGTCTCAGTACCATGATGATGGGCCAGCGGGAAAACCAGGCTGTCTTCAGTCACTTCCGCTTTAACGCGTTTTGGCCAATAAGAATGGTTAATCCTGACCATTCCGCCGTTTGTCTCCTCAGCAATGCACTATCAAGGGCGCACCCGAAGGCAAAGCTATCCGCCCCAACGAAGATGGCAAGGTGTATAATTTTGCACATCCGGGAAGGCAACCTGGCAATCCCGGCTATCTCAAATCTGAAGCGGCCGCGTACCCTTCCGAACCGCTCCCGTGAAGACCGCATCCGGGATGGGCCATTCAAGAGAATGGGGTGAGAAGCATGACCTTTGACCTCGCCGCATTTCTGGCAACGGCAGGGGTAGGGCGAAGAATCGTCCAATTGAAGCCCAAGCAAGCCTTCTTTTCGCAGGGAAGTTCGGCTGACGCCATCTTCTATCTTCAAACGGGCCGCGCAAAACTCACCGTCGTTTCGCAAAACGGGAAGGAGGCCACTATCGCGCTTCTCGCCACCGGGGAATTCATTGGAGAGGAGTCGCTGGCGAGCGTGGGTGGGCTGCACATGGCCACTGCCACCGCCATTACCGCCTGCACCGCGCTCGAGATAAAGCGGGGAGAGATGATCCGCCTGATGCACGAGGAGCACGCCTTCTCTGAAATGTACTTGAAATTCCTGCTGGCTCGGAGCATGCGAACCCAAGCCGATCTTGTCGCGCAGCTTTTCGACTCCAGCGAAAGGCGTCTAGCGAGAACTCTCCTGCTCTTGGCCGAATTTGGTGAGCCGGGGTCACCGGAACCCTTGATTCCTCCTATCAGTCAGGAGACTCTGGCGGAGATGGTCGGCACCACCCGGTCCCGCGTTAGCTTCTTCATGAATCGCTTTCGCAAACTCGGTCTCATCGATTACAACGGCGGCATCCGGGTCCATAGGTCGCTGCTCAACGTGGTTCTGCACGATCAATTCACAGAACGTAACCCCGAAAGACCTCCCGGTTCGGCCACTCCACGTGTTCGATCAAAGGCGGCCAACCAAGGGCGGTGAGTGTAGTACTTGGCCGCAGTCCCACATTTACCTCAGTCGTTACCAGGCGGCTCGTAGCCGTCTCCAGCATCGACAGCGTCGGGTCTGGATTTGCGCTCATTGGCTGTGCCCGGCTGCCTCCCCTCCGTCCGCAACCCGGGCACACCAGTTGCCGGCTTCCACTCTTGCGCTGCACCCACTGCTTCAGTGGTCTTGGCCCGCTCATCGATCTCGTTCCGGTAAACCTTGCAGCTAGGCCAGCTTTGGCCTCAGGTGACTGCCGGCCGCGCTTCTCACAGGGTTCAGGGTCAGTTGGCGACCCGCCCATTCGATCAACCCTTGAGAGACGGTTCTCGTTGCCTGTCCGATCAATGCAACGGGTGTGCTAAATGGAACAGACAATTACCGGTTGCAATGCTATTTTTGGCTTGAGAGGAATTGTGCGCTTTGGGAATGGAATGATGGCCCCGTCGCCGCCCCGACGCAGCACTGATGAATATTCTCCGCGACCAGACCACACCCAGGAAGAGGCCGTTTAGATGGGTAGAGTAACCGGGAAGCCCTTTGATACTGCTGCTTTTCTCGCGGCCGAAGGGCCAAGGCGACGCATCTGCAATTACGCGGCAAAGCAGATTTTCTTTTCCCAGGGAAGCCAGGCCGACTCTGTGTTTTACCTTCAGACTGGCCGAGCGAAGCTCACCGTCATTGCCAAGAACGGCAAGGAAGCGACGGTTACGCTGCTCGCCGCCGGGGATTTTTTTGGCGAGGAGGCGATCGCCGGAGCGGGAACGCTGCGAACGGTGACGGCCTCAGCCATTACCGCCTGCACGGCACTCAAGATCGCGACGGCGGAAATACTCCGTGTCCTCCAGGCGGAACATACGTTCTCCACCTTTTTCGTGAAGTTCATCGTGATTCGCGGCATGAGAACCCAGGCAGACCTCATCGATCAGCTATTCAACTCCAGCGAGAGACGTTTGGCGCGGACACTCTTGATGATGGCGGAATATGGTGAACCGGGTGCGCCGGAGACACTGATCCCACCAGTAACGCAGACCACTCTTGCGGAGATGATCGGTACAACTCGATCACGTGTCTGCAATTTCATGAATCGCTTCAGGAAGCTCGGCTACATCGATTACAACGGCGGCATTCGGGTTCACAAGTCGCTGCTCAACGCGGTTCTGCACGACAAGCTACCAGAGGAGAATTCATCACGGCCCAAAATCCTCGACCATGCTCCCCGTCGAGCGCGAACCGCCAAGCGAGCGAAGCTCGTGTGAGCAGCGGATTATTCGCATCGGATTGCGTGTTGGTAGAGCGGGGCGCGAACCGCCGCGACTGACTCGATATTGAGGTTTCATGTCGTTCGGAATTTGCGCATCCGCTTTCGCAATCCTGGTGCAAAAATAATCTCCCAAAGTGCTGATTTAATCGGCTTCTCGTCATCGTTGCCGCGGCAGTCGGCTTCTACTGACGATATAAGGCAATTCATTCATCGAGATTTAGCCGGCTGGCAGTCGCCCGTGATCGGTACTCTGAAACGCCCCAGGGTCTAGGATTGGGGTAACGCCAGGATTGTCGCCAACTCGGAAGTTATATAGAAGTAAACACTTTCTGGTTCAGTACCGGCAAACGTTAGGTTCCTATCGGG
>Ga0181530_10000911_pt1 | contig 37778 bp, 29 predicted proteins | sample PEATcosm2014_Bin_42_FD_119769 | JGI IMG/M metagenome (GOLD analysis project Ga0181530, IMG submission 119769) | Peatland microbial communities from MTU Mesocosm Facility, Houghton, MI, USA - PEATcosm2014_Bin10_60_metaG | ecosystem: Environmental > Terrestrial > Soil > Wetlands > Peat | place...
ACTCGGAGTGTATGGGCTTGCAGAGTGTGCTTCATCGGCAATCGTCGCTTCGTGCTAAATATTTGATTACAGGCTAGTTTTGATTGAATCTCCATAGACTCACCGCATCCGCGGCAAACACCTCCGGCTTCCTTCTTGCCTCCAAATCGAAAACGACTCGCACCAGCACCTCGCCCTCCTTGCGCATCGTGCGCGAGTCGTTTCCGATGTTGGCTAGCGGCAATACGCCCGGAGCAGCGCCAAGGTCCCGGAAAACGGTCAAAAAACCGACATATCGTTTCTATTGCACTATGTTGACCCAGAGCCCGAGTGGCCAACATCCAGAACACCTTGGAAACGAGAGATCTCCCGCTATTGCTGGGAATATGAAGCCAGCACGGCTAGGGGGAACGCCTCTTCAGGATAAGCTCAAACGATGAGAGAATACATCGAGGTGAGCTCGTGACCAGGATCAAGAAAGTCGTCATTACGGCGTACGGTGACGAAAGCAAACTCGCGATCGTCGAAAGTGATTTGCCGGAGCCGGCTGCCGGAGAAGTGCAACTCGCGGTCGAGTACACCATCGTCTCTGGCTCCGACGTCAATATGCGCCGTGGTACCTATCCCTTTCAGAAGAAGCCGCCCCTGACTCCGGGATATAGCGTCATCGGCAAGGTGCGCGTCAACGGCAAAGACTGCTCAAAGTTCAAGATCGGTGATCGCGTCGCATGTCTTTCGAAGTACGAGGGACAGGCGGAACTGATCAACCTCCCCGAAAAATACCTGGTACCGGTGCTTGATGGAGTTGACGGGAGGGCTGCGGTCGCCCTGATCCTCGATTGGGTTACGGCGTATCAAATGCTGCACCGCGTTGCTCACGTCGCAGCCGGTCAGAAGATCTTCGTTCATGCGGTGAGTGGGGCCGTGGGAGGGGCGCTCTTGCGGCTCGGACAGCTACAGGGAGCTCAAGTCTTCGGCACGGCCTCGTTGAAGAAACAAGGCGAAATGCGTCATCTTGGAGCTGTTCCCTTCGATTACTCGACTAAGAACTGGATTGCCGCCATACAGGAACTCGGCGGCGTCGATGCAGTCTTCGACCCGCTTGGCTTCGAGAGCTTCGACGAGTCGTACTCGATCCTGAAGAAAGGAGGAGTTCTGGTGGGATACGGTATGAACTTGCCGGCGTGGACCAGAACTCCTGAGCGCCCGGTGATTCCGTCGGCCCTCAAACTGTTCTCGAAGAACCTGCTCTTCTGGTCGGGCAAGCGAACAACCTTCTTCGGTGTGAACCGCAGGTCAAAGAACTTTGCGCCTGACCTGGAGCAGCTCTTCGAATGGCTCAGAGACGGGAAAATCTCTGTACCGATCAAGGCGACTTTCAAGCTTGACGAGATCCAACGAGCGCATCGGGAGTACGCCAGCAGTGCACGCACAGGCTCAATTGTGATCGAGGTCAGCCGATAGTGTCTTGTCACGAGATACCTTGCATTCGCATGTGTCGCGTGCAGTCCCGATAATTGCCGTAGGGGGCAAAAATGGAATTGTGCCCGGATGGTCGGCAAACCGGAAGTTATGTGTTAGTTAATATCCTATTAGTATACAGTTGAGTTGAACAACTCGAGCGCCAGACGGGGATCCAACGGAAGGAAATGGCAGAGTTCTGGCGTCTCGATACGCCGTGATCAATCAATCCTCAGCGAAGCGGCCAGGATCGGTAATAGTAAACGCCCTTCCGTCCGGGGGTCAGGCGCGCGCAAGCGTAGCCGGAATCCAGGACACTGCTCTGGATGGCCCAGGCGGCGGCTATATTGAGCGGGCCACCCTTCAGGAGATACGCTGTTAAGCCCGTAGCCCGGACGCCGTGGCTGCAGGTCGTGATGTTGATGCCCGCGGCCGCGGCTTACGAGGCTGGCACATCTCGTCCTGCGGCCAAGAATTGCTTCGATTGTGTCGCCGGCGGAATCGCCAGCTCGCATCGAATATCTGCGACGTTCCCATCGCCGGATCCCATGATGAGAGGAACGAGCTTTCACCGTTACACAGCGATCGTGCTCACCCGCTCCCGCTTGCGCTGCAGGGAGGCACGATGGAACTCGTGATCTTTCTGGATCAGAGAGACAGCACGCGCAATCTCCGCGCCACACAGCTTGTATCGCCCCACCGCGCACGCGAGCGGCAAGTTAAGATCCACCAGTCTGCAGACCCAGTTGACCGTGAGTTCCGACATGCATCCGTACTCGCTCTTCGGGTGGGTAAGAACCACGATCCGGATGATCCGGTACGGCAGACCACGTTTGGCAAGGAACTCTTCCAGCGCGTCGGTGACCTCGTTCACCTGACGGCTCGGGGAACGTCCGCCGCGATCCTGAATGACTGTCCCGTGTTCCACCAGGTTTCTGTAATTGTCCCACTTGTCCTTCCACCACTGGTCCTGGCAGCAATGGATCTCCCCGTTCACATGCTTCACTTCCAGAGCAGCGATCCCATCCGGGCCGACAGCGATCAGATCGACTTCCCCCATGTTGTTCCTATATCCCCTCAAAACCGTCCACTCGTCGTTGAGTGCGATTTCAAGAGCCCTGAGCACCAGGGCCTCTCCCTGGTTGCCTGCTGCCACTGCGCACTCTCGATCGCTTGGCGGGCGCATCTGCATCAACTGTGGAACTGGCCGCCTTCGAACGGCCATCCATTCGAAGACCGCCTTGATGAGTTGCCAAGGTTTGCGATTGGCCCATGCATCCTTCAAGGACTGCCTGACCCTTGCACGGCATTCGTAGTACCGGTTGAGCTGGTCTTGATATCTGCTCCAGTTGCCACGCTGTTCCGCGGCACGGGCAGCCTCGAACTGCAGAACCTGGTCTCGGGTATGGTCAGAAAGAATGATCGTCTTCAAGGCGCCTCCTATAGGACGCATTCGTTTTCGAGGATGATCTCCAGTTCAGGCAGCGTGTCTTCCATCGTTTCGCAGATGCCACTGCGGCAAGGGTCATCATCCTCGGGGTACAGTGGCGCCCAAGGGTAATCCATCGCCACATCGAATGGCTCCAGATCCTCCAACATTCGCTGCTCCTCCTCACTCAATTCCTTGAGGCGTGGTGTAGGCATCGGAATCTCTCCCCGCGCCATCGCGTTCATTTCGTCCGCCAACTCAGCGCTGGTCATCGGTATGCCGTCCCAACTCACTTCGTCCTCCTCGGTCGGCGTTTCAAGTTTTCGATCTACGTCTGTCGGACTTGGATCGAACGGGCAATCATCCAACTTCATCACTTACCTCGTCTCCCGGCCTTGCCGGGAAAGATAGTTTGCCACAGCCGCCGCAGGCAATAACGAAGAAGGCGGAGCGCCGGCACGATTTCCGTATTGCGGGAGATACATTTGTCCGAAACTGCACCAGTGTCCGTGATCTGCAATCGGCCGCCGGTGCCGTCAGCATCTGATCCGTGCCAACGCATTGGCCGGGACTTCCGTATTCAGATCCGACAATCCCGCTTACACCGCCCGTCACCTTTGCATTCAGTTTTTCGAACGAGCCCCATGAACAAAACCCATTTCCTTCACCGCAAAGTTGTCTCTTGTCCAAGCTGCGCTCTGATTCAGTTCAGGACCTCATCCGGCCTCTGCCGCCGGTGCCGTCAACCACTCGGCCATCCGCATACTCGTGCGCGTAGGGCCTCAATCCCCTGTTCAGACGCCGGTGTTTCGACCGATGCTCTTACCAAGCGCCTCGGCGCCGCCATCCGGTCTCTGCGAAGGGCGCGCAAGCTCAGCCAGGAGCGGCTTGCCATCGCCAGTGGCACGGCGCGTCCTTGCCTCTCGCGGATCGAGAGAGGACTGGCAATCCCAACGTTGTCAACGCTCGGGAAGATTTCATCGGCGCTCGGCATCGAACTCGTCGATCTGTTCGCCACCATTGAATGAGGCGTCGTCTGCGGCGAAGCGCCAATCGATACTTGCCCCCCGGCTGCAGCATGCAACTGTCTTCTTGACCCGGACACGCTCGCCGCATCGCTGCGCAACCGGGCCATCGAATTGCCCTTTCACTCTGTCCGCAAGCAATCCGTCGGACGGAAGGATCTCCACAACGGCGCTTCCGCTCCACCAGCCCATGAAAGGAGCATTAGATCGAAGATCGTAAAGTCTTCTGCTTTCGCCTGGACCAGGAAGGACGTGTCGTAGCCGAGGAGGTGCTCGATGGCGATGGTCCTGTTCTTGATGAGGACGACTTCGGTCGCTTCAATGAGGACGGCGATGGTTTCACCGCGATGAGCAGCCCTTCTCCCGCAACGCCGCAGAAGTCAAGGTTGCCCCTGCAATGAAGCCTCGCCACCGGCCGCGGCATTCGACACCTGAAGCCCGGAAGGACAATGCGGCAGCCTTGGACGCTGGACGCTTTGGCATCTGTCTAGGCGCCAACTGCCGCCCCGGCTGGGCTTTCACCTGATGAGGCAGTCGTCTTCACACAACAGGTTGGCTAGCCATACTTGAGTGCCGCCCGCGCAAGCGCCGCCCCGCAGCATCCCGCAAGATCACAGCATATGCCCGCGTCCGCTGGCTGTCCCCGCTTCCGGTGCGGACCGGCGCTGGCGGCGCCCGTCTCCATTTAACCGGAGAGCGGCGCTATTCTCAAGCGCCTACCTCCCTCAACTGACAACATCTCGCGCCGGTGAACTGCTCCCTTCGCGGGGAGCGGTTCCGCCGGACACTCAGGGAAAAACATGAGATTCCACTTCCGTTTCTATTACGATTTTGGACGGCTCGGCACCCTCACTTCCACGCTGCCTGCGCCATCACCAACTCTCCCTTCGGCGGCCGATCTTCCTGCCGAGGTTTATCAGGCTGCCCGCCTCGGCTGGATGATATTTATCTCCTTTTGCGAGGAAGGCCGGTTCGCTCCAGCAGCCGACGAGTGCATCGGCGACGCTACCGACGACCTGGCCGAGATCCTGCTCCTGGCCGCCAACGAGCCAGCTCACTGGCGTCTGGCAGTTGGCCCGGAATCCGGGGTCTTTGTGCTCCTCGTCGAGGGCGAGCTTGGCCGAGATTCTCTGTGCCGCCTCTGCGGCAGCGACTGGGGCTGGCAGCGAACGCTTCAGGCTGAGTCGGGAGACGTCCGGTATATGTTCTTCCGCTGGCCGGACCGCAGGACCATCCGCGGCGCGGCCCGCGAGCTCTGGGGTGGGATTCAGGTGCTGGCTGATGGCGACTCGGCGCCGATCCCATCGTCGAAGGGCTGTCCCGGAGTGCCCCGGTCTTATCTTGATCCGGATGCCAGTGTCGAGCCGGCCCCCGAATGGCTGCTCGACTATGCCTTCACAAGCGAGGCGGACGACGCCGCGACGGCACCGCATAAACCAGCTCGCGGCGTTGATTCCGGAACGCAGGACGACCGCGGCGAGGCGGCCACCGGCTAGGCCCCGGCGGCAATGGCGGCGTCGGCCACGTGCTTTGATCCCAGTTGCGCGGCCAACTTCGGAAGTAAAAACCGGACACACTATTAGTCCCGGTAGGCCGTGTTCAAAGATCTGATGGGCGTTGACCCTCGACTGGCGCGTACAGCCCGATGCGCGTTTCCAGCCCCCACGCGGTATGCTCTTGCCGTTTTCGGCGGTGGCGTTCCCCTCACCGAAGCCCTCACCGAATGAATCCCTTTTAGTCATTTTCAGTACTTTTCCGTACATTTGCTTTCATCTAAATAATTCATAATAAACAGCTTAGTAAAATTAGGAAACTGCTGCTCTATCCACCTGAGCTACGGGGCCACGTTTAGAATCAACAACTTACAGAATATGCTTTACCCACAATTCCCACAAAGCGTAGAACGGCTTCATTCTGGAAGTACGCAACGTGGTTGACAGCGGGTAATGCATGTCTCCAAGATACCAGCGTGGCAGCCTCCGGCGCGAGAAGCGAAGCGGGGGAAATGATGTTTGGGTCTGGCGGTACCGACTCAACGGAACGATGAAGCAAGAAACCTATCCGGCCGCCAATTACAAGACGAAGACGGCCATGTGGGAGCATCTCGAACCGGCGGTAAGGGCGCTCAACAACCAGTCCGCTGAGCCGGTGCATGTGGCACCGACTCTGGGCGACGTGATCAAGAGGTACATGGAACAGAAACTGCCCAAGCTGGCGAGGTCGACCCAGAACACCCAGAACGGGCAACTTCGGATCCATATCGGGCCGAAGTGGGGAGAGAAGGTTCTTACGGAGATCCAACCCGGCGACGTCCAGGACTGGATCGAGACCGTGCAACTGTCACAGGTGTCCCGGGGTCATGTGATGGTCCTGATGCGCCGGCTCTACAAGCTGGCCATGCTCTGGAAGATGTACCCGGTCGGCTTCAATCCGCTCAGTCTGGTGGAAGTGAAGGGAGCGACCACGCGTGAAGAGGAACCGACTATCCTGACTCCCGCCAAGGTAACCGAGCTGGTCGATGAGCTGGGCCCTCCGTACGACCTGATGGTGCTGGCCACCGCCAGCCTCGGTTTCCGGGTATCGGAAACCTTGGCCTTGCGCTGGGAGGACTTCGACTTCAAGGAGGAGGCGGTGAGGGTGCAGCGCGCGTACACTCACCAGGAGCTGAAGGATACCAAGTCGGCTTCCTCGAAGGCGACTGTGCCGGTGCCGGCCGCCTTGCCGGCGGCGCTGAAAGAAGCGCGCGGCAAGCAGGACCTGGGATGGGTTTTTCCTTCCCCGGTGACCGGGCGGCCGTATGCTGCCGGGATGATTCTGCAGGACCACATCAAGCCTGCCGCAAAGAAGCTGGGCTTTGGAAACGTCGGCTGGCATGACCTAAGACACAGCTTCAGGTCCTGGATCAGTTCCAAGGCGCCGACTACGGTCCAGAAAGACCTCATGCGACACGCTGAAGAGTCGACTACTGCGAACATATATGGCCGCACCCCCGTGGAGGGGATGCGGCCAGTTGCCGAGATGGCAACGAAAGGGCTTAGGGCTACGAGAGCGAATCAAACGCTGGATATTCTCTCGTGGGATCTGGGGGCCAGGGCGCCTCGCAGGTATGCGGCTGTGGCCTAGAACGGAGCACACGTGGCAGGTTCTTTACAGGTCTCTCCATGACGAAGATGCGGGAGTGATGCGTGAAGCGGGCGATATCGCGGCGTACATTTTCGGTAAACAGGAGGAACAGGGACAGTCGATTGCGGAGATGGCGATGCGGGCGGACAGCCCCTACCAGCGCGTAGCTTGCATTGAATGTCTTGCTAAAGGGTGGCCAGATCACCCCGCACTTCGAACACTGATCGAGAACGGGCGTGGGAGCGTGTCAAACGAAGTTCAGATTGCTAGCCTCGCCGCCAAAGTCCGACTGGGGCAACAACAGGACGATGACCTTGATGCCCTGCTTGCGTTATCTGGGGATCGATTCAATTCGGCAACGGAATACTCCTGGCATCCGGAGGTCGCGAATTCACTTGTACGAGGCTTCCCCCAAAATGTGCGCTTGAAGCTCCAGTGTCTGAAAAGTGTCGGGCACCATTCCTTCCATCCCAGCCTCATGGACGGCCAGGTAGCCATTTTCGTTGCAGTATGTGAACTTGCCCTCAGAATGCGTATCTCTTAACCGGCCGGGTTTTGGGGATTGAATTCATCCTCGTCGTCGTGGCGGTGGGAATGTGGGAATCGGCTTCATCGATTTCCAAGGTTGGTGGGAAGGGCGGAAAACAGCACCATCGTTTTCCGGGCTTTCCATAAACCGTCATTTCCACCCCGCTCCGCGCCTGAGGCGGCACCGGTCATGGCGCATAGAATTTTATGCGTCCGGCGGCCTTTGAATGCAACACGTTACCGCCGCAGGTCTCAGAAAGTTCGAAGAAATCGAGGAACGCAGAGGCAGAACCAACTGGCACAGCCCGTCAGCTTACCAGATCAGGCGTCCTTGGTGTGTGCTAAAACCACGCATAATCTAGGTTTTACACAATCGAAATCTACGTCACCCCCTTGTGCATTTTTATCTTGACTAGTTTTTTGGTGGTGTGCTAAGGTGTCGGCCCTAGTAGTACAACCGTATTCAACGGGCAGTCTAAGCTCTGAGAAGTGGCGTACCAGCCACCATGAACTTCAAACTGCTGATCGAACGGAGCGCACTCATAAAAGTGGCACCTGAGGGCCTATGTGGTTTGCTTCTTTTGCCGTAGGTAATCTGGGTTCTTCCTCGCGTTTGTTGATTTTACGCAAACACATTTACATTTTCTCTGATCCAAGCAATCAAATGAGTCTGGCGCATACTCAGACTCGTGTCGCGGTTTCCCTGCCCATCCATTTGGAGAATTTAAATGATCCGCTATAAGTGGCTTCGCCCGTGTGGAAGTGCTGCGTCGGCTACGGTAATGTTGTTGTTTTCCAGCGCATGCCTCGTGAGTGGGATTGGCGCGCAATCAGCCGGATCGGCAGTGGCCGGTTCATCTCTGGGTTCTTCTGCGCCTTCTACCTTTCTCGTTGCTCCTTCATTTCCACTAGGCTATGCTCCATCGAGCGTGGCGACGGGTGATTTGACGCGGAGCGGCAAGTTGGATCTGATCACCGCGGACTACAGTTCCGGGGAGATTACTGTCTTTCTCGCAGCCGGGAAGGGCAACTTTGCCCCCGGAGTCGCGTATGCCGCAGGGGCCCATCCGAGCTCCGTGGCCGTGGCCGATATCAATGGCGATGGCAGGCCCGGCGTTGTGGTGACGAATGAATCCGCGGGCACCATCAGTGTGTTGCTGGGCAACGGCGACGGGACGCTGCAGCCGCTGCGAAGGTACGCCATCGGTTTCAATCCATCCTTCATCGCCACGGGCGACTTCAGTGGGAACGGAAGAGTGGATGTGGCGGTTGCGGGAAAGTCTGGGCAGCTTGCCATCTTGCTCAACGACGGGAATGGAAGCCTGAAGGCGCCGATCGTGTACCCATTGTCCAAGACACCCACGGCGCTTGCGATGGGGGACTTCAACAACGACGGGCACAACGACCTGGCCCTGGCAAACGCGGATGGAACGGTAAGCATTCTGCTCGGCAAAGGCGCAGGGCTGTTTCGCGCGCTTCCAGACACCAGCGTGGCCTCGGGCCCCCTCTCGTCGCTCGCTTCCGCAGATCTCAACAAGGACGGCAGAATCGATCTGGTGGTTACCCAACCAGGCCAGAAGCTGGTGTCAGTCCTGCTTGGGAAGGGTGACGGAACCTTTGCGCCCCCCGCGTCTTATCCGGTTGGGAACGAGCCTGTCTCCACCGTGGTGGCGGATGTAGATGGAGACGGCGTCGCCGATCTCGCGGTCATCAACAAGGCCAGCAACACCTTCAGCGTTCTGGGTGGAAACGGCGACGGGACGTTCAAGAGTTCGCTTGACTTTGTGGCAGGCAATGCGCCTCTTGCCGCCGTGGCAGGCGACTTCTACGGAGACGGCCACGCTGATCTGGCCATCATCAACCACACGTCGCAAACGGTGAGCGTTCCGGCGGGCAATGGCGACCGCACCTTCAAGGCCGGCCGTTCATATGAGGCCGGCGTGCAGCCGGTCTCGATTGCTTCCGGCAACCTGCACGGCGACAAGATTCCCGGCCTGGTGGTTGCCAACTACTGCGGCTCCGACCCCACCTGCAGCAAGGGCGGAAGCATCGCAGTCTTTCTTGCGGACGAGAAGGGAATGTATCAACTTTCCTCGACATACGCTGTCGGCGCCGGCCCGGTATCCGTGGCGCTGGCCGACGTGAATGGCGACAGGAACCTGGATATCGTTGCGCTCAATCGCCTCGACAAGACTGCCACCGTGATGCTTGGCGTGGGGGATGGAACCTTCCGGCAGCCGATGACGTTTCCATTAGCCGGCGCTCCGATTGCGGTTGCGGTGGGCGACCTGAATAAGGATGGGAAGCCCGACCTCGCGGTCCTGGAGGACTGCGGGTCCGCAAAGTGCTCCCAGGCGGGCAGTCTTGAGATCCTGCTGGGCGGGGGAGACGGCAGTTTCCAAAGCGCTGCGAGTTACCCGGTGGGCTATTCTCCAGCCTCGATCGCCGTGGGAGCCATCCACGGAGACAAGAATCTCGACCTCGTGGTGGCGAATCGCTGCGGCAAAGATGCCTCCTGCCAGTCGGCCGGCACCGCGACTGTGTTGATCGGGGACGGAACCGGCAAGTTTACGCCGGGAACGGACATCGCTCTGGGGAACAGTCCCGCTTCGATTGCTCTGGGAAATCTGACCGGGTCTGGGCTTGACCTGGTGGTCTCGCGGTCCACCGACAATACGGTAGCGGTTCTGCACGGCAACGGAGATGGCACATTCCGAGCGGCGGTCCCCTATCCGGTAGGCAACAATCCGGGGTCGCTGGTGGTGGCCGACTTTAATGGGGACGGCAAAGCAGATGTGGCTGTCGCCAATGTGAACGACGCAACCGTGAGCATTCTGTACGGGCGCGGGGATGGCACGCTGCAGGCCGCCTCTGCCCTGGCGGTGGGGAGCAGCCCCACGGCGCTGACCGTGATCGGAAGCACAACGGGCGGACACCCCAGCCTGGCCACCGCCGACGGCGCCAGTTCCTCCGGCGTGGGGACGGAGTTCAAAGTGCTGCCCCATGGCACCGGCACGACTCCTCTCACATCCTTCACGCTGACATCGGGAACAAACCCGTCGAGCGTGAACGAGCCAGTACTATTGACTGCAACCCTGGTGGGTGCGGCCGGCACACCGCCGGGAGAGAACGTCACGTTCAACAGCAACGGCACATCCATCCCGGACTGCACCACCATCACCATCGCCTACATCCAGGTCACAGCGACCGGTACGACAACTGCGACCTGCACTACGTCCTCACTTCCGATTCATACCGGCGGCGACAGCCTCACCGCCGAATTCGGCGGAGATTCTACCTACCTTAACGGGACTTCAAGCCCCGTCGTGACACAGACAGTCAACGCGTTTGCCGCCACGATCAGCGTGGGGACTACGCCGACGGCGGTGAACCAGCCGGTGACGATTACCGCCCAGCTCAGCGGCACGGGGATTGCGTTTACGCCGACGCCTCCGAACGGAACATTCAACTTCATGGCCTCCATCGGCGGAGCGCCCGCCGCCACCATCACCGGGTGCGGTGCGGTGCCGGTAACTGCCACGGGCGGGGCGAGCTGCCCATGGACGCCTCCGGCGGGCACAGCAGCAACAACCTATCCGATTTCCGTGACCTACACGGGCGACACCAACTTCACGACGGCTGCGGCAGGCACGGCGACGCAGACCTTCACCGCGTTTGCCGCCACGATCAGCGTGGGGACTACGCCAACGGCGGTGAACCAGCCGGTGACGATTACGGCCCAGCTGGCCGGCACGGGGATTGCATTTACGCCGACGGCTCCGAGCGGAACATTCAACTTCATGGCCTCCATCGGTGGGGCGCCACTCGCCACGATCAGCGGGTGTGGCGCGGTGCCGGTAACGGCGACTGGGAGCGGCGCCGGCGGGGCGAGCTGCCCATGGACGCCGCCGGCGGGCACTGCGGCCACGACGTATCCGATTTCCGTAACCTATTCGGGCGACACGAACTTCACGACGGCTGCCGCAGGCACGGCAACCCAGACCTTCATTCCGTTTGCCGCCACGATCAACGTGGGGACAACGCCGACGGCGGTGAACCAGCCGGTGACGATTACGGCCCAGCTTGCCGGCACGGGGATTGCGTTTACGCCGACTGCTCCCTCCGGGACGTTCAACTTCACGGCCGGCGGAACCACAATCGCCACATGCGGTGCAGTGAGTGTGAATGCCACCGGCGGGGCGAGCTGCACGACGTCATCGCTGGTGGCTACAGCGGCTAAAACGTATGCGATTTCCGTGACCTATTCGGGCGACTCCAACTTCACGGCAGCTGCCCCAGGCACGGCGACCCAGACCTTCATTCCGTTCGCCGCCACGATCAACGTGTCCAGTCCGGGCGCAGGGACGGTCAACTCGCCGGTGACCCTCTCCGCTCAGCTTGCCGGAACGGGGATTGCGTTTACGCCGACTCCGCCGGCCGGCAAATTCAACTTCGGCGTCACGGTGGCCGGGACCACCACCTCGATCCCCACGTGCGGTGCGGTGAGTGTGAACGCCAGTGGCGGGGCGAGCTGCCAAACCTCGGCGCTGGTGGCTCCATCGGACGCGATTTCCGTGACCTACTCGGGCGACAGCAACTTCACGGTGGCAACGAACGGAGCGATGACGCAGGCGATGAGCGCGGCAGCGGCCACGCTGAGCCTTACGAGCCCCGGGGCATCGACCGTCAACTCCCCGGTGACGTTTACGGCGACACTGGGCGGCGCGACGTTCACGCCGGTTCTTCCTTCGGGCAATGTTGCCTTCTCGGCGACAATCGGGGGTAAAAACACGACCCTTTGCAGCTCTGTGGCGGTGAGCCTGGTAACCGGAAACTGGCAGGCGACCTGCAAGACCAGCGTCCTGGTTGCCCCTTCGGACGGAATCACGGCGAGCTACTCCGGCGACAACAACTTTACGGTGGCTGCGGCGGCCACGATGACGCAGACGGTGAACGCGGTCGCGGCTACGCTGAGCTTGACGAGCCCTGGGGCCTCGAACGTGGACGCCTCGGTGACGTTTACGGCGACGCTGGGCGGCGCCACGTTCACGCCGGTGCTTCCTTCGGGCAATGTTGCCTTCACGGCGACGATCGGAACCACATCCACAACCCTTTGCGGCTCCGTGGCGGTGGCCCTGGTGAGCGGAAACTGGCAGGCGACCTGCTCGACCAACGCGCTGATTGGCCCCTCGGATGCGATCAAGGCGGTTTACTCCGGTGACAACAACTTCACGGTAGCTACGGCGGCCACGATGACGCAGACGGTGAACCCGCTCTCGACCACGACCACGATCACTGCGGCGCCGTCGTCTTCCGTCAATGTCGGCACGACGGTGACCTTCACGGCCACAGTCGGCGCAAGCTCCGTGAGCCCGGTGGCTCCGTCGGGGACGGTGACCTTCCTGATCAACGGCGCCACCAGCGCCGATTGTCCGAGTCCGGTGACGGTCAATGGCAGCCAGCAGGCGACCTGCACAACGGCATCGCTAATTTATCCGAACGACAGAATCGATGCAACCTACAACGCCAACAACAGCAGCGATCCGAGCTTCACCACGAGCACAACGACGTTTTATGAGACGGTGAACAAGGGCTCCGGCGTGGCCGTGACCACGCTGACATCCATTCCGACATCTCCGGACGTGAACCAGACTGCAACCCTGACGGCTACGGTGACGGCGTCGTCGGGCTCGGTTGTGCCCACCGGCACCGTAACGTTCATGCAGGGCGGCACAACGCTGTGCTCCGCGGTGGCGCTTACGGTGAACAAGACCAATGCGACGGCGGTCTGCAACTATGCCTTCACCGCCGCCGTTACCGGATCGACGCTCACCGCGAACTATAGCGGGGACACCAACTTTGGGGCGGGGTCGGGCACCTTGAAGGAGTCGGTGAATGCCTCGCCCACCGCGACCACGCTGTCGTCCACCCCGAGCTCATCGACGGTGAACCAGCAGGTGGCTTTCACAGCCACTGTGACGCCCACCTTTATAGGAACCGCCAAGCCCACCGGAACGGTCACTTTCGTGGACAACTCCACGTCGACAACTCTTTGCCTTAAGTTGCCGTTGAGCAACGGAATAGCGGTTTGCAATTACCCGTTCCTCTCGACCGGCTCCAACAGCGTGGTGGCAACCTACACCAGCGGCGATACGAATTTCACGAGCGGCAGCCCTTCGGCCGCGGATGTGCAAATTGTGAGCAAGACCGCAACCACGACAACGGTTGTTTCGTCGCTCCCGTCCGCGGCTGTCGACCAGCCGGTGACCTTCACTGCTACCATTACACCCGCCATCCCTCCGTTTACCGGGTCAACCCCGCCAACCGGCACGGTGGGTTTCACCTATACGCCTAGCGGCGGCTCGGCAAGCCCCCTGAGCTGCACACCCGCACAGCCCATATCGGTGAGCACTGCTTCTGGAGTCACCACGGCAGCATGCACGGCCTCGCTGCCGGCGAATGGGAACTACACGATCACGGCGACATACAGTGGGGACGCGAATTTCACAAGCCCAGCCCCCGGTACGGTCATTCAACCCGTGGGCTTGGCCAAAACCACCACTGCGCTCGTCGCAACCCCTTCCACATCGACCGTGAACCAGTCGGTGACCTTCACAGCCACCGTGACGCCTTCCACGAGCGGATCGACCAATCCCACCGGAACGGTGACCTTCAGCTACACCAACAGCACCGTCACCACGCCGGTGAACCTGTGCGCGCCCGTGACAGTGAGCACCTCAAGTGGGACGACGACCGCCAAATGCTCGGCGCCGTTTCTCGTAGCCACTACCGACCAGGTCGTAGCAACGTACTCGGGAGACACGAACTTCGCCTCCAGCGCCACCGTGACACCGACACAGGTAACTGTTAGTTCGACTGCAACCACAACGGCGGTCGCTGGATTGCCCTCGCCCTCGACGGTGAACCAGGCGGTGACCTTCACGGCTACTATAACGCCCGGGGTGACGCCGTTTGCCGGTTCCACCAATCCCTCCGGGACGGTGGCCTTCAGCTGGGTGCTGAACGGCGGGACGCCGGTGACATTGTGCGCGGCCGCAAGCGTCAGCACCACAACCGAAGTCACCACGGCGACGTGCACGGCGCCGCTGCCCACGGCGGGCAGCTACACCGTCACGGCGGCGTATAGCGGGGACTCCAATTTCGCGAAGAGCACCAACACGGTGGGCCAGACCGTGAATCAAACCGCAACAATGACGGCGGTCGCGGGATTGCCCTCGCCCTCCTCAGTGAACCAGGCCGTGACCTTCACAGCCACCGTTACGCCGTCCATCACAGGCTCGACAAACCCAACCGGAAGCGTGGCTTTCAGCTATACGTTCAACGGCGGCTCGCCCGTAACCCTTTGTGCATCTTCACCTTTGAGCACTTCGGGCACGACCACGACTGCCACCTGCAATGCCGCAAGCACCGTATTCGGCTCAAAGGGTACGTACACGATCACGGCGGCCTATTCCGGAGACAGCAATTTCAAGGCAGGGTCGGGCTCGGCACCGCAGGACGTCGGTGTAACCCCAACCACGACGTCGGTGGTTGCGGCCCCATCCTCCCCTATTGTCGGTCAGGCCGTGACCTTTACGGCCACCGTTTTGCCGTCCATCCCTGGCTCGACCAACCCAACAGGCACGGTGGCTTTCAGCTATGTGCTGAGCGGCGGGTCGCCGGTGACCCTGTGCCCATCCGCAGGCGTGACTCCATCGACTGGAGTCTCGACATGCACGGACCCGCTGCCCTCGGCGGGCTTCTACACGGTCACGGCGGCGTATAGCGGGGATTCGAACTTCGGTCCAAGCTCCAGCAACGCGATTCTAACCGTCAACCCGGCGACGCTGACATTAACTTTAGCTTCCTCGCCAGCCCCCTCTTTGGTGAACCAGCTTGTAACCTTCACAGCTACTTTAGGCCTTCCGCATTCGGGTACTGCGCCTACTTCAACCGTGACGTTCAAGGATACGTCCACGGGCCTGATCCTGTGCTCAAACGAACCCGTATCGGGTTCGAATGTCACTTTCACGGCGACCTGCTCCTACACCCCCACGCCGCAGTGGACAGCGGGTAGCCACGCGATCACCGCGACGTACAACCCAGGAGATCCCAATTTCCCCACCATAACGACCATTCCGCCGTTATCCCAGGTAGTCCAGCCGACGCCCACCACAGCGACCCTCACATCTTCCCTGTCACCCAGCGTCGCCACCCAAACCGTGACATTCACCGCGACGGTAATTCCGGGGCAGATCGGGGCAGTTCTGCCTTCCGGTAACTTCGCCTTCACGTCAAACGGCGCCTCAAGCAGCGCCTGGATTCCGGCCGCATCCTGCTCGGCGGCTCCAGTCGCACCCATAACCAGCGGAGCTGGTGCTGGAACTGCTACCGCGACATGCACGGCCACATTCCCCGCGGGGGCGGGCGATCAGGCGATCACGGCCGTCTACCTCAACGACCCCAACTTCACCACAAATAGCAATAGCGCCACCTTCGCGCAAACTGTGCAGAACTTCAGCATCGCCAATTCTGTGACATCCACGCTGAACCCAACCGCAACAACAGGCCCTGTAACGCTTACCCAGGGCTATTCCACCGCAACCAGCTCGGCAGCCGGCACGGATCCGTTTAATCCCACTAAAGTCCAATTGGGCGTAACGTCCACGGATGGGTTCACCGATTTGTTGAACCTCACTTGTGTTGTCACCAATGCCGCGAACCAAGCGATCGTCAAGGATCCATCCTGCACAGTATCAAAGACCGCTCATGGTGCAACTGGTACTTCATTGATCTACACGCTGAGCGCTTCGGATACGGCTCCCGTCGGGGAATACACCGCGACGCTGACGGCCACGGACAGCCCGAATCCGGCGCTTTCGAGGCAAGCGATTTTGACCGTTTACGTTGTGGGCGTGGCTGGCGCACTGAGCCAGGTTCCAGGTGCAAGCGCAACAGAGAATGTGCTGTTCAACACGGCAGCCGCACCGGCTTCTACGACACTTGTTTCATTTACTTGCGGCACCGTCCTGGATGTGACCACCGGGAAGCAGATAGCCAGCAGCCTGATTAGCTGCACCGGGCCAACCGCTGGTGTGACCGTAGGGAACGTAGCGGCGGATCCGAATGAGACATCCGTACCCATCACCATCGCGGTTTCCACGGCAACCGCCCAACTGGAGCGTTCAAGCACGATTTATGCAGGACTATTCCTGGGGATGCCGCTTGTTGCGCTGATGGGATGGATCGGGAGCAGAAAGTCACCACGCAAGAACTTCTTCCGATTCATCGGATTGATTCTGATGATTGCAATTGCCTCTTATGCTGCTACCGGCTGCGGCGGCAGTTTCACCAAGCCACCCCCGATCACCACCACTTACGCAGTCCAACCCGGGTACTACCTTGTTCAGGTGATTGCCACCGACAAGAATGGCAACCAATATTATGCGGTGGTGCCCTTGACTGTGAATAATCCGAATGGGAATTGAGTAAGCGGGGAAGTCAATGTTGTTCTCGGTGTAACGTTAAGTTCCAAGATTTGCGCTGATTGCGTAGGAGAGAATTTGTGAAAGCCAAGGCACTGTTGCTCTTCATCTCGTTTGCTTGCGCGCAGACAGTCTACTCGTTCGGGCAGGTCGATTGCACTAAGTCGACCAAATTGGTTTGCCAGTTTCCCTTTTCCGCGCAATTCCTGGCGGAGAACTCCGTTGGCTCGCCACAATTCATCAAGAGTATCCAGCAAGCAGCCAATCCAATAAACATTTCCGTAGCCACCCAGTTGACCCAGCTTCCGGTCCCGAGCGCCGCTGTCGGCGTGGTGACTATCAAGCAGAAGGGCAGCGATGTTGGACATCCCTTCGACAATCTCGGCCCGGTGCTTACCGACCGTCCGGACACAGTGGGCAAGAAACATCTCTTCCTGGGCTTCAGCTACCAGCGCTTCAATTTCAATGCGCTCGACGGTGTCGGTTTGGGATCGCTCGCCGTTGGCTTCACGTTCCCCCAAGCTGCGCCTAATAATCCGGCCGATATCCAGCAATTCTACGGCGGGGAAACCAACAATATCGGTTTTCAGCTTAACCAGTACGCGGGAGTAGCGACATACGGTCTTACGAATAGAACCGACGTGTCGGTGGTTGTACCTTTCAATTCGATCTCGCTCAACGTTACATCGTCCAACTTCCAGTCGTACTTCTATGATTCCCAATCCAACCAATATGTAAACGTGAGCCCTGTTTCGACGGCCACGAGTCTATCTACAAAGGGTTCGGCCAATGGAGTAGGGGACGTCACCGTCAGTTTGAAGCAGTTGCTCCTTGGAGCCGAGGGCAGCCATACTGCGGTTGCAGCTGGATTCGCGGTGCGCTTCCCAAGCGGCGATGCGCTCAACTACCTTGGGTCCGGCGCATTCGGCGGAAACCTGTACGGCCTATTTGAATACAGGTGGAAGGTGGCTCCGCATCTCAAGCTGAGCTACCAATGGAACAACGCTTCGCAGTTGATGGATCTTTCCACGGCGCCAAGTACTCGCCTGCCGGGGGGCCTTCAATACGACGGGGGAGCTGACGTTCGAATAACCCGGCCTTTGACATTGGCGGTTGATCTCCTTGGGAACCAGTTTGTTAACACGCCGTCATTCACGTTGATCACGGCTAATCTACCTCCTCCCAAGACATCCATAGCTTCCAGCTTCGTCACTGTCACACACCCCAACAACACTTATACAACCGTCAACTTCAGTTCAGGGTTGAAGTGCTCGCTTGGGAGGCATTTTCTCGTGTACGGGAACGTGCTGATACAAGCCAATAATGTAGGTCTGCGGAGCGATCCTGTGCCGCTGTTCGGTGTCGCATTCAAGCGGTAGACGCTGGCGAGGGTATTTCTGACAAGGATGATGGAGCCGGGGCTGGTTGGGGCGAGCAACTTCGCAGTTGCGAGCATGCGGTCGGCAATCTGTGCCTCCGGGCGATCACAGAAGAGGATCGGCCATGCGTCTGCGGATTTTCTGGTGCGGCTTGCCAAAAAGGCGCCGAGAAAGCCGCAACGGCACGACCCGGGCTTAAAAACTTGAGATGTTCCTGTGAATTGCCATGATCGGCCGTGCGCTGGTCTGAAAGGCTGTTACCGTTCCGAGGACTGGTTGACTGTTGCTCGTATGGCCTTAAGCGCTTTCAGATGCTCGGAAATACGTTCAAGCGTACGAATCAGGTAAACATCGCCCCGCCAATCGGCGTGCCAGGCGGCGCAGAGGCTGACTGCAGCGGCAACTTCAAAGTCAATTGCTGTTAAGAAGCCTTTCTCGAGCCTGAGGCTCTCCGCACTGGATTCCCGCGGGGGGCCGGTTTCATTGGCCAGAGCAGGGTCTTCACACACGAATGGCACGAATTCGGGGCCAGTATAAGCGTTCGGGAGCATAGAGGCATGAGCAGACATTGTCTTTCCTTTCCTATACGGCTCTCTGGACCCTCTCCAAATTAGAATGATCGGCTGGGTTGGAGTGTATTTGAATACCACTTCGGTCTCGCCTGGTGAGAAGCTGGTGTTATGGTTCTACAACTAAGGTGTTAGTAAGCGTGCGGAGTTCCCCTTGTCGACGGGGTTGAGCCTTTCTGGGGAGTCAGCGAAGCGGCCACATGTTTTTTAGCGGGATACCGGTCCAAGAGTAATCAAGCGGCCTGGGGCAATCGGTCTGGAGCGAGGCTGCGAAGCCCTGGGAAGGAGTTCCTCGATTCGATGGATGGGATGTTCGGCGAGGATTGGGGGAACTCGACGATCAGTCGCAGCTTCCTTTACCAGCCGGAGATTTGCCAGGCGCCGTCTGGGTTCTTCGAAAAGCGAAATGTCTTTTGCGGGTGGGAATGCTGCGGGTCGCCGCTCTTGAGGTAGATAGTGATATTCTCAGTGCAAGTCAAAGTCGGGGCATCCGGTGAACCACCCACCTGTTGGCTGCACTGCTCCTTCACCTCAAAGCTCTTGGCATCGTCGCACCATCCTGCAAAATCCTTCAACCTGCCCTGATATTTGCCGTTGAAGACACCTTGGCAGTCCTTTTTGCTTTTCCCGGAGGCTTGCGCAAACACGCCTAAATAGGGATTCAGGGCTGCTTCCAGAGTTGGCCGATCCGGGAGCGAGGGCTCCGCCTTTTTGGACTCGCCGCCCGTAGAGGGCTGGACTACGACGACTGGCGGCGTCACGGTCACGGTCTGCGCTGGCTGCGGGAGCGGGGTTCCATCTGCAATCAACTGGTAGGTGGTGGTCTTGTTCGGGAAGACCGGTACGCTGCCGTGAAGACCGACGTCCTCGCCGTAGTTGCTGATGGAGACTGTCGTTGCGTTCTTTACCTGCCAGGTAAGCGTGAACGATTTGCCCTGTTCTACCGAGTTTGCACTTACGGTCAGAGTTCCCGAGGGTGGAATGGTCGGAGGGGCTACCGTGTTGGGCTGCAGCTGTACGGATACCGTCTGCGTCTGACCTGCAACGATTGTGACCGTTCGGCTCGCGGGCTGATACTTGTCCAGCGAGAATTCGACCGTATGCGGGGTGGGAGTCAATCCTTGAGCGAAGAAACTGCCTCTGGCGTCGGCAGTGTAGGTGTTTTGGTTATCGAACCGGATTTGCGCTCCAGGGTTGGTCTGGATGGTTAAATTGCCGGTGGTTGGTCCAGGCGGGGGCTTGACCGCCGGCGGCTTCAGGTTAAATGTATCGGGGGTGTTCTGGTCGACCGCGATCTGGAGGGTGTGTTCCACTGAGTCGGAATCGTCCACATTGGAATACTTGACGACGCGTTGCCCCTTTTCGAGTGGAATCCGGTCACCGACGTGGTGCAGGCCGCCCAACTTCTTGCCGTCAACGGAGAGCTTGAACTCAGGAAGATTACCCTGCGCAATGAGCGTACCCGAGGTCCCGGGGGCCAGAGCCCTGGTCATCAAAACCTCATCCTTGAAGGTCCCTCCGGCATTGACGTCAACCTTATCATCCCAGGGCACATAGCCATCCGCGGAGGCGTGAATCTGGTGTGGACCGGGCTTAACCGGAACCGTGAGTTCGCCGTTGTCATTGACCGGCAAAGGTGGTTGGGCATTGTCAATGGACACCAGAGCATGCGGTGGGGCCTTGACGATGGTGATTTGGCCCATGGTAGGTGTGGCAGGCGCGGATGGCTGCATCTTCCATAGGACAATGGCGATGATGGCTACCAGCGCCAGGGCAGCGGCGGCGATGGCCCAAACCGGGAACCGGCGCGGCTTGGCGCCCTCAATTTCGGACAATTGGTCAACGAAGACAGTATGGGAACCGGTAGATCCGGATTGCTCGAGGGCTTTTTTGACCGACTGTCCGATGCGCTGCCAGTCGGCCTGCTTCTTCTGATCGGCGAACTCCAGCCACGGGGTGGCGCTCTTCAAGGGAGCCAGTGCGCCCTGGGGGTTCTTGTTGAGCAGGGCGGCGCGCGCAGCCTCGATGGATTGGGAGACTACTTCCTGGGCGTATCCGGCGCGGTCTGCTTCAAGCTCCTGGGTGGCGCGGGTGAGCTCGGCGGATTCCCCATAGGCGTGCACCACCGCCTGCAACGAGTCTAACCCAGCGGAAAAGTCCCTCTTCTGGGCCGCTGTGCGTGCCGCAGAGATCGCCTTGTCGGTTACCTGCTTTTGCTCCTTTTCTGCCTGCAGAGAGGTCAGAAGCTCCTGAAGCGCCGGATTCCCTGGCGTTGCGGCGAGCTGTTCGCGCAGAATTTGCGTTGCTTCGTCAAGGTCACCGCGGTCGCGCAAGAGCCCAACGCGCTGCTGGAGGAGTTCGATCTTGCGGGCAAAGGCGACCTGCTGTTCCCGAATCTCTTCGAGCAGCCGGGACAAAGATGGGTCGCCAGTCTCATGAATGCCGTGTTCCAGCAGGCGGATGGCATCCTCCAGGCGTCCATCGCGGATCAGGGCGCGTCCTTCGGATGTGCAGCGATCGATAGTCACACTGCGTTGCAGATTCGCCAGTTCGTCCTTTGCGAAAGCCAGGAGATCGTCGATGTCCGTGTGATTGCCAAATTCAATCTGGAATGACTGAAGGACTCCGATTGCCTTGTCGTATTGCTTCGCAGCCATCAGCTCCCGCGCTTTGAGGAGCGTGCCGGCATGCACCTGTTCCACGCGGAGGGTGTCCAACTGTTGGCGCAGGGCGCGCTCGTAGGAAATCAGGCGTTCTTCGCCGGGCATCTGGTCCAATGCCTTCTGGACAACGGCCAACGCCTCGAAAGGGGAGCCGGAGAAGAGTTCTCTGGCTTGAGAGATCGCGCCATCCACGAAGCGCCTGGCCTCGAACTTGCGCGTTTCTGCATCCACCTCGGCTTTCAAACGGTGAAGCATCGTCTCATTAGGCAGCTTTTCGACGGCGCGATTGAGCAAATCCGCTGCTTGATCGTAGGACTCGGTTCTCAGGAACTCATTGATTCTGGTCTGAATCTGATCGAGGATTTCCCGGCGTTGCCCCTGCTCTCTGGCCCTCGCCACCTCCCTGCGCAGCTTGTCGGCTTCCAGGTTGGAAGGATCGATGCTTTCAGCCTCGCCAAGGAGTTGGTCCACAGCCTCGAGATTTCGCGCGGCTAGCTCCTTGCGGGCGATTTCCAGGATTTCGAGAAATCTGCCGCGTTTAGCTTCAATCTCCGCCTGCCTGGCAAGCACCCCGTTCAGAGCGAGAAGCTTCTGGTGGCCTGGGTCCTCCTGCAGAGCCCTTGACACAATGCGCAGCGCCGCGGTGATATCGCCCCTGTTTTTTGCCAGCTCAGCATCCGCCAGGGCCTTTGCGCTTATCTCGTTGCGGCGCTTTTTATCCTCGACAGCTTGAATCTTCTGCTTAATATCGGCGGAGGCAGGATCGAGATTCTGCGCATCCTTCAGTTGGTTGAGAGCTTCCTCGAAGTTCCCGGATAAAAGGGCTTCATCGGCGCGGAGGGTGCACTCGCGGAGGCGTTCCGCGCGCCTGAGACGTTCCTGATGTTCCCGAACGAACTTGCGAAGCTTCCTTACCTGGGTATTTGCCGGATCAAGCTGAACGGCTTCTTCCAGAAGTTCGAGGGCAGGCGTAAAGCGGCTCTCCATTGCCAACCGCTCGGCGTCGTCAAAGAGCTCGGATACGCGCTTCCGCTTGAGATCTTCGATAACCTCGTGGAGAGCATCGGCAAAATCCTCGCCGGTCGAGTATCGATCCTCGGGGTTCTTCGCCAGGGACTTTGCAACGATTTCATCGAGCGCGGGAGGGTAATCGTGGAGATAGGCCGCTAGCGGAGTGTGGGCTTCATTGACGATCTTGTACGAGGCTGTCGCCTCGCCGCCGGTGAAGGGTTCGTGTCCGGTGAGCAGCTTAAACAAGGTGACGCCAGCGGAGAAAATGTCGACCCGTCCATCGAACGGCCCGCCCTTGAACCTCTCGGGCGCAATGTAATGCAGCGACCCAATTACCGCGCTGGTTTGGGTAAGTCCGGGGTTCCCGCTCAGATCCTGAATCTTGGCGATCCCGAAGTCGATGATCTTGGCCACGATCAGCCGCCGTTTGTCCTTGTCGAGCTGCACGATCACGTTGGCCGGTTTTATGTCCCGATGGATGATTCCATTCTCGTGGGCATAGCCGAGAGCCATGCTTACCTGCTCGATGATGCTCAGCTTGGTGATCAGATCCAGTTGTCTGCCGGAATCGATAATCTTGTCGAGCGCTTCGCCCTCGACGAATTCCATTGCAATGAAGGGCAAACCGTCCTGCACACCCATTTCGTAGACGGCTGGAATATTGGGGTGGCGAAGAGTGGCTGCTTTGGCTTCTATCTGAAAGCGAGCCAGACCATCCTCGAGGGCAGATTTGAAGGGTCTTTTGATGGCAACCCTGCGACCAAGGTCTACGTCCTGAGCGAGAAGGACCTCGCCCATGCCCCCGCGGCCGAGAACCTTGATGATCTCGTATTTGCCGATCTTTCCCGCGGAGACTTTTTCCATTGTCTTGGCCGAGCCTTTGTCGAAGTAGAAGAGCCAGCCCTGTTGGGGCACCCAACCGCCGCCGCGCCATCAAGACAAGCATGCCTCATTGAATCGCGTGGCTGTGCTGCTCAAAACGTATCACGAAAAGGGGTTGTTATGGAATTGAAGTTTTGTCTGAAACAAGATGAGCCTGAGGCGGGGATTGTCTCAGGGAGATGACGGCCGCGGAGTAGAACCTGCTATTAACTTTATTCCTTTGGAATCAAAGGGATATAAACGATAATGCGGCCCTTGAGGCAGAATTTTTGGCGATGTCGTAGCGCGGCATGGATAACTCCGATTCGATGGTTAGTAGCGACTGGTCTGTCACGGATTCGCCGAGGTGGCACTTTTGTGCCTCGAACATGAACTCTGTGCCCGAAGCGAGCCGCACCTCTGACACGCTACCTAGCGCCCTATCGAAGAAATGAGTCATGACGTTCGCGCCTTCCGGCACAACCGCAATCACCATCAAATGCATCCGGAGCGTAAATTCTCTTTTGAAGCTCCTTGTGAAGTCTATGAGCGCAAATCGCCAGCGCTTTGGAAAAGGTGGAAGTGAAGCGCGCAGCCGGGGAGAGGACGCCCGGCATGGGGCAAGATTGCTTCGGACTCCCTCAAGCCGACGTGTAGCTTTTCATGTGGCGCAGAGCGCTATTTGGAGATTCCGTAAGCCGGAATTGGTACCCGCCGCCGCCGTATCTCTTGCCGCCATAAGCGGCGGTCTCTTGTTGAGGGGCCGCACGTCCCACGTAAACCAGGGAACCTCGTGGCAACTCACCTTCCAGATAGATATCCAACCGGTTCCATTCCAGCTTGATCGCGGCATTGTCTCGATGCTGCTCGCGGTGCATCGAAGCCAGCCTCAGGTTGTCGATCTCCATACTCGGACGGGATGGAGTCCACCAAAGACCGTCCGGCGTGCCTGGCTTCCGCAGGCTCACAAGATTGAAAAAATAACTTGGATGATCTTTCCCGTAAGGCGCATCCAGACCCGCCGTCTCAAAACCGCGGTAGACAAGAATATTTCTCTTCGTCCGAAGGAGGATGTAGACCCACTCTACAAACGTCTGTGCCAGATCGGGGGCAAGCGGCGTCAAGCGTACCGGGTCCGGTGGGCCTTTGAAGAATTGCTGCTGGCCTTTCCAGCCCGCCAAAGGTGTTCCGTACCCTTCCGGCGCACCCACGTCTTCCAATAACATCTTTTGATACGGAGTCAGCATGGCACCCCCTGATCGGTCTAAGTTTAGCCGGAATCTCCATTTTGAAGCAGATTCCCTGCAATTTTACGCCCGTTGGCGCAAATCGCAAGACCAACGAGGTAGTTTCAAGGGAGAGGCCGGGCGATTCGCCACCGTCGTGAACTCCCCAACGTCATCGAGCGCCATTCTCTTGAATTTCTCCAACACCGGTCCCTCCTCCTTTACGCCCTGCGATTTGGATTGGCCACCTTGCGTTCGGTCGTTTAGTTTGCCGCAAGCGGCAACAACGCGATCCTGCGCAACATCACCGCGAACCGTGCTTTAGTCTGGTGTCCTTCCGCCAGCGTCAGCCAGTAGTACCGCGCATGCTTTGTTGGCTGATTTCGCAGAGCTTCGTTGAGACCTATGCCGAGGGCAAGCAGAATGACGCGCCCATCCTTGCCGGGTGCAATGCGAACGAGAAGGATGCTGTTCCGCATCCCATCACCACACTTGAACAGTTTCATCAGCGTGCGCAACAGCGCTATGTCGGCTTGGCTGACGAGTTCCTGAAGCTCTACCCGGCTGCCTCCGACGAGCTGGCCACTGCGGTCCAGAACGATGCCGCGCGCGACTACGCGTGGACGACCAAATACCTCTGGGCCGTGGCCCGCCAGAGGACCAGCAGAACCAACAGGGCCGGTCCTCATAGTGCAGTTTCTCCAGGTAATAGGGATCCTTCAGCCACTTGATGGGATGGAGGAGGGGATTGTGGGCCCACTTCTCCTTTTCCGATCCATAGAGGGAGATGTCTTCCGCCCTGGACTTGTGCAGGACGCTCCAGTGGGGGCGCCATGCCTTGATGCGTCCGCCTTCATAGGGAGTCGATCCCAGCTCCCACCAGCGGCCCTGTTTGACGGCCACCGGCTCTTCGCCGGAATAGATATCGCGGAGCTCGCCGCCCTTTTTGCGGGAGCCCAGGATGCCGGGGAGGAAGGGCAGCATGGTCGCCAGGCCGAGGACTGCTCCCTTGCCGGGGATGCCCAGGGATTTCCAGGCTTCGGCAATGCCTTCGATATCGGTGTTCAGGGTCGTAGCTTTGGATCGAGATAGTGTTGAGTACATACTTACCATGGAATTCAATCAGCGCGGCCCTGTGGCTGCACCTGGTGAAAGAGCGGCTGCACGAGGACGACACGGAGGATCTGCGCAATAGCGGGCAAGGCGGACCTCTCGGTCTGGCCCGGGCCGGGCGCACAGTCCGGATCGAAAAAGGAAAACCCGCGTCGAAAGGAGAAAATCCGCGGCCGCATGGCGCGTTGCTGCCGCGGATTGGTTGCCGCACGACACCAGGGGAGGGCTAGTACGCGGCTTCGAAGCGAAACCAGGCGCGGCGTTCGGCTTCGTCGATCCAGTTTTCAATGATGCTGGTGGTGGCGTAATCGCCGGATTCGTCCGTTACTGCGTGCGCGGCGCGCAGGCTCTCGACCAGCGATCGGTTGTCAGCGTGCAGCTCGTGCAGCATCTCCTGCGGTTCCACGAACACCTGGTCGTTGTCGTAAATGCGCTAGAGACGCGCGATCTCGCCGATGGAGTGAATGGTTGTGCCGCCGATCTTGCGCACGCGCTCGGCCAGATCGTCGGTCATAGCGAAGATCTGCTGGCTCTGCTCGTCGAGCAGCAGATGGTAGCCGCGGAAGTGCGGGCCGTTCATGTGCCGGTGGAAGTTCTTGGTTTTGATGTAGAGGGCGAAGACGTCGGCAAGCAGCGCGTTGAGCACGCTGGAGAGATTGCGGACTTTCTCGGGCTGCAAACCGTCGGGGTTGTGGATGCGGGCTGCTTTGGATTCCCGGTTCGAGCGTGTGGGCATTCGTCTCCTCCTGCGTATGAGCGGAGGCTGCGCCCCACCCGGTATGGGAGTTAGATGCCCGGTGCGGTTTCAGGTTTCACTTCCGTGCGAGAGCCATCCTGGACGCCGGAAATCCGAAAAATTCAGAGTCATTCGCTGGGTGGCGGCGGAAGGACAGAAAAGGGGCGCTTATTTACCCCAGCGACGAAGGGCTGTCGCCGGGGCCCCCGGAGGAAGAGGGGAGCGCCCGTTCGAGACGGCGGGAGGAAAGAAGAAAGCTAGACGTTCACCGCCGGCTGCGTTGCGTAGTGCAGAAGCACAGCGACCGCGCAACTGGTGAGCCGCGTTTCCGCCGAATCGGCGCGGCTGGTGAGGATGGCCGGCACACGGCCGCCGAGCACGATTCCGGCCAGTTGGGCGCCGCCCAGATATTCAAGCTGCTTGGCGAGCATGTTGCCGCTCTCCAGATCGGGGACCACGAGGACGTCGGCCTGGCCGGTGACGGGCGAGACCAGCTTCTTGATGCTGGCGGCCTTTTTGCTGACGGCGGTGTCAAAGGCCAACGGGCCGTCGAGGATGCCGCCGGTGATCTGGCCGCGGTCGGCCATCTTGCAGAGCGCGGCGGCGTCGAGTGTGGACTGGATCTTGGGGTTCACGGTCTCGACGGCCGACAGCAGCGCCACCTTGGGTTTGGGAATTCCGAGCGCGTGGGCCAGCTCGATGGCATTCTGGACGATGTGAATCTTGTCTTCAAGCTCGGGCTTGATGTTGATGGCGGCGTCGGTGATGAGCAGCGTGCGGGCGTAGGCCGGCGTGTCCATGATGAAGACGTGGGAGACGCGGCGGGCGGTGCGCAGGCCGAGTTCCTTGTGCAGGGCGGCCCTCATCAATTCGTCGGTGTGGAGGCTCCCCTTCATAATCGACTGCGCGTCGGCGGAGCGGCACAGGGCGACGCCAGCCGCAGCGGCTTTGCCCTCGCTCTCGGCTTCCTGAATTCTGAAGCGGGAAATATCGACACCGATCTTGGCAGCAAGCGCCTTCATCTCGGCAGAGGGCCCGACGAGTATGGGCTCGATGAGGCCATGCGAAGCAGCTTCGACCGCGCCCAGCATGGCGACGTCGGAGAGCGGCCAGACAACGGAGGTGGTGATGGCCGGCAGGTCTTTGCAGCGGGCAATGAGGTTATGGAAAACGTGATAGTCGGCCGGGTGACCGACCAGTGGGTCGACCGCGACAGCGTCGACGAGCGTGTCTAAATCGCCCATTGCAAGCTCCTTCGTTGGGCCGCGGCCAGGAGTCCGCGTACCTCACACATTTATTGTTGCGCGGGGGAAGAAAAGGCGCATGTGCCACGGGTCACAGCGCGGGCATGCGTCCCGTAATGTTGGTGCATTGTGGCAGTCTCCTCCATGTTCCCGCGCCCCTAATCCCCAGCTATGGCCCCTCCGCTACACTGGGCTCCAAAGGGGCAAAACAATGCAGGCTCGCATTTTGGGCGCCACCATGCCGGTGCTGGAGGTCGATCTTCAACCCAACGAGAGCGTCTTCTCCGAGAGCGGCGAGCTGTCGTGGAGGACAGGCTCCATCCAGATGACCACGCACACCCAGATGGGCGGAGGCGGCGGGCTGTTCGGTGTGCTCAAGCGCGTGGCCGGCGGCGGCAGCATCTTTATGACCGAGTACCGCGAGACGTTCTCGAACCAGTTTGTTGCAGCCGTCCGGCGGCTGGTGGACGACATCATCGAGCCGGTGGATACGCGTCGCAGGCCAACCAGCACTGCTCGATCAGATCCACCATGGGCAAAAGAAATTGCCCGCTCCTGGCCAGGAACCCGGCCAGCTCCTGCTCGTTCGCTTTTCCCTGCTTGCCTATCGTGTGGTAGCTCTTCTTCACGGCGGTTCTTCCTTTCAAAGGATTTGGCAACCCGATTCTTTCAGAACCGGGCTGAACCGCCGCTCGACTTTCAACTAGGGGTGGGACATCCTCCGGACAATGGGCCACGTCAAAACGTAAAGACCGGTCCAAATTCCGCTCGCTGGTCCTGCCAGATGCGGGAGGGCGTTCCTGCAATCGTCCAGAACTTGCCCAGTTCAGGGATGGCGCGGGAGCTGTAATGTGTCGGCTCGAACCCGAATGTGCACCACTGGTTGATCTTGTAATACAGAGTCGCCCCAACAAACTCACTCCCAATCATTGGAATACCCAACCCCTGGCCAAGCTGGTTCGGGCCGGCTCCATCGAGTAACCCAAGCTGCATGGCGGCATCGCTATGCACAAGCTGGTCTTTGCCTGCGTGCAGATAGAGCTGCCAGCCAGCGTTGTAGCCCTTCGGATTGGCGCTGAACCAGCGCGAGAGCGGTAGTCCGAGCTCGGCGAATGCGCCATAGGCGCGCACGCCATGCTCCGGAGCAACCACAACGTCGCCGGAGGTGCAGGTCCCCGCCCCGGGGTTCACTTTGCAACCCAGGAGGGCAAAGCCAGAGAGCGTGCCCGCGACGTTATCGATGCCCGTACCCAGGAAGAAGGACGCCGGAGTTCCGCCATTCGCGTTGACAAGGGGAATCGGGAAAAGGCCGCGTGTATCGGTGTAGTTGGTCGTGAGCTGACCGCTCAGCTGCTGCCGCAGATCAGCGCCTCGGTAGCCGCTCACGACCAAGGTAAACCAGCGGGTGGGCAATTGCGCCGCGACTTGGTCGCCATACATAGCGCTGCTGGCGGTATAGCCCTTGGCCAACGGAGTGCCCGCGAGCAGGGCGGTGGGGTATTCGTCACCAATCAGATCCTCAGCTGTATTGGGAACAACGGATGTGCGGCGCCCGTAGAATCCGGCCCAGAAGATTTGCGCGGGAGCAACCGCGGGGGCCTTGTCGAGGCGGAACTGCAGAGTCAGCCCGGCCGCAAGCTCGGGGCGGTTGGAGTCGGCGCCCTGGCGCTCGGCCTCGCCGACCTGGCTCAGGAAACCGGCGGAGGGTGAGACCCCGGGCGGGCAGTCAACAGCCGCCAGCGTGCAAAAGGTGAGCTTTTCCACCTGACCCGAGCTTGGCATCATGATCGCAAACTCAGGCGAGAGCTTGAAATTGCGCGTAGAGCCGCCCAGCTTCTCAACGGCCCCGAAACGGAACTGCGGCGAGCGGTTGTAGGTAGCGCCGTAAGCGGCAGCGTTCCAAGTCGTATCGAGCATATTGGGCAGTGCCTTGGAGCCGAAGAGAGTCCAGTCCTGTCCTCCGACAAAGAACAAGCTCGCCCTGTCCGTAGCGCGGTAATCCAGGCGCACGTAGGCCAGGCGCAAGCGCAGGTTGGGGTTGCGAATCGAGGTGACGTCGGCGTTATCGGCTTCATTGAAGTTACCTTCGAAGTCCGCCTCGAATCGGCCGGTGAGGACCATCTTTTCAGAGATGCCAGGCCACTCGAGATTGAGGCCGATGCGGCTTTGACGCGCTTTCATGTGAAACTCAGGGTCGGCATTGGGGCCCGTATTACTGCCGGGCAACAACATGAGGCCCCCGGGAATGGGAAAGTCGTCGCCATTGGGGGAACTGCTGTCCTGTTCCCCGGTCGCTTTGATGAAACCGTAGGGCGTAAACGTCACCGGGCCGACCTTGAGACCGGCTAAACCGCCGGATTGAGGCGGGTCGAAGGCGAGCGCGCGCAAGGGAACAATCGCCGGGGCCGCGGGCACGGCTGCGGGTTTTGTTTCCGCAAGATCGGGTCGCGGCACGGGGGCAGCTTGCGGCTTAGGCGCGGGTACAGGGCTGCCAGCCGGGACCGCGGCTGCGGACAGGTCCGCCGCATTCAATACGCCTTTGCGGGTGAGGACTTCAACCAGGAGTTGCAGTTCTGATTCGGGGGCTGCGAGGCGCAGAGCATCGACTTCGGAGGACGTGAGCACTCCTTTCTTCAAGAGCGCATTGACCAATGCCGTGAGATTCACAGCGTCTATGGGCGCGGCTGACTTTGCATCCGGACTGGGAGTTTGAGCCGCGGCTGGCGCAGCGGTTCCGGCAACCGCGCCGGTTGCGCCGGGCGCATTTTCATTTGCTTTACTGCTATTGTTGTTTTCCGCAAAGACGGTCGCGACCGCTATGCCTAAAATGACCATACCGACGAGCTTCACTTTCAGTCTCTGCAAAGACGTTGCCTTTCTCGTTCCGGCTTGTGTGTAGAACTCAGCCGGAATCGTCTTCTGCTTTCTCATCGTACATTCGAAGGGCTACGTGCCGCGAGAAGGAAACGAACATTGTCGCGGGTCAAATTGAGACGGAAGGCCGGGAGTCGTCTTGAAACGGGCACGCCCGAAAATTGTCGAATCGACATTCGTGCAGGCAGGCGGATTCGGCTATTGTTTTCGCATATCAGAAGCAATTGGACGGTGCAGACATGAAGTTCCTCAATCTCGCCGCCGGAGTCGGGAGCGTGGAAAAGTGGGAAGCAAGCAGCGCTTCGCATTTTTCCATACTCCCGACTGCAGCTATCAGCGATTCGAAAAATGAGAGGGAGCCGGCCGGTGAAAGAACGGCCTTCGGTCGCCGGTCGGGCTCGGAAATGGCCTCTTACCCCGTTCGGGACCCTTGACGCCAGCCTCGCCACGCCTGGGCCTCCGTATGCTCTTTTTTCGCAAATAATCGCTCCCATCCCCCTTGACAAGGCCGACGCCGTTATAGATGCTTATTGCACTCAGCGTGTCAGTGTTAATTTCGCCGGATGCCGTGCACAAGGATATGGGCTGGGACCTGGCGAAAGTGAACGTGAATGGCGGGGCCATCGCCCTGGGCCATTCGATCGGAGCTTCGGGGTGCCGGATTCTGGTGACCTTGCTCCACTAGATGCAGCGGCGCAATGCCAGGAAAGGCGTGGCTTCCCTCTGTATCGGTGGCGGCATGGGTGTGGCCATGGCTCTGCAGCGCGATTGAATTCATAGCCGTGGGTGAGTGCCAAAGGCACACACCCAGAATCCAGAATCCAGACAGAGCCAAGCAGCGGACGGTAGTGTCGCAAGGAGCACATCATGAAGGGAAAAGTTGCGATCGTAACGGGTGGTGCAAGCGGGATTGGGTTTGCGATTGTGGAGTTGCTCGCCCAAGCGGGCGTGAACTGCGTGATTGCCGACATGGACGTTTCCGGTGGGGAACGAGCCGTGGCGAAACTTCAAGAGGCCGGGTTTACCAGCCTTTTTGTTAAAACAAACGTCTCCTCGCCCGACGACGTGCGCCATCTCGTCGATGCCACCATCGAGAAATTTGGACGTCTCGACATCATGGTCAACAATGCGGGCCTGCAATACGTGGCGCCGGTGGTGGACTTTCCCGAAGAGCGCTGGAACACGCTGATTGGCGTGATGCTGACCGGAGCGTTTCTGTGCAGCAAGTATTCCCTGCCTCACATGATCAAGCAGAAATGGGGCAGGATCGTGAACATTGCATCGATTCACGGCAGGGTGGCGTCGCCCTTCAAGGTGGCTTATATTTCTGCCAAGCACGGGGTGCTGGGGTTGACGAAGGTCGTGGCGTTGGAGCAGGCCGAGAACGGCATTACCTGCAATGCCATCTGTCCCGCCTACGTGCGTACTCCCCTGGTCGAGAAGCAGATTGCGGATCAGGCCAAGAATAACAACATCTCGGAGGACGACGTGGTTCAGAAGATCATGCTTGCACCCGCCGCCATCAAGCGACTACTGGACCCCGGCGAAGTTGCTTCGCTGGTGAAGTACCTGTGTACGGACGAAGCCGCAGGTATCACCGGCGCGGCGCTGGACATTGATTTGGGCTGGACGGCGCGCTAGGAGAAGATGCTTCAAGGCGTGCCGCAAAGCACGCCTTCATAACTCGGAGGGAGAATTGCTATGCCTACCAATCCTCTGACCACTTTTCTTCAGACCCACCCTATAGCCACGCTGGCCGCCGCGCGATCTCCGGAGCGGCACAAAATCGTCTCCGCCGCCGATGCCGTGCGCTTGATTCGCGATGGCGATACAGTTGCGACCGGAGGCTTCGTGGGCGTCGCCTTTCCCGAAGGGATTGCCATCGCCATCGAGCAGCAGTTCCTGGCGTCTGAAGAGGAAACCGGCCCCGCCAGCGGACGGCCTCGCAACCTGACGCTCTTCTATGCCGCCGGACAGGGCGACGGAAAGGAACGCGGGCTGAATCACTTTGGTCATGTGGGTCTGGTGAAACGCGTCGTTGGCGGCCATTGGGGATTGGTGCCTAAGCTGCAAGCGCTGGCGGTCACTGGCCAGATCGAGGCTTACAACCTGCCCCAGGGAGTGATCTCGCATTTGTTTCGCGATATCGCCGCCCATCGCCCCAGGCACATTAGCAGAGTCGGCTTGGGGACCTACGTCGATCCGCGTTACGGCGGCGGCAAGATCAACGACCGCACCACCGAGGATATCGTCGAGTTGGTGACCATCGACGGCCAGGAGTACCTGTCCTACAAAACGTTTCCGGTTAACGTCGGCATTATCCGCGGCACCACCGCGGATCCCGAGGGCAATATCACCATGGAGCGCGAGGCGCTGACGGTAGAAATGCTTGCCATTGCCATGGCTGCCCACAACTCCGGCGGGATCGTCATCCCAGGTGGAACGCGTGGCCGAGAGCGGAACGCTAAATTCGCGCCAGGTGAAAGTACCGGGAGTTCTTGTCGATTGCGTGGTGGTTGCGGAAAAGCCGGAGCACCATTGGCAGACCTTCGCTACCGTGTACAACCCTGGTTTCAGCGCCGAGATCCGTACGCGGATGGGAGCCATCCCCCCGATGGAGCTATCGGCGCGCAAGGTGATCGCGCGCCGGTCGGCGTTCGAGCTGAAAACCAACAGCGTGGTCAACCTGGGCATTGGCATGCCCGAAGGCGTGGCCAATGTGGCCAACGAGGAGAAGATCACCGATCTCATTACCCTCACCGCCGAGCCCGGAGTGATAGGTGGGATTCCGGCCGGAGGGCTGGATTTTGGCGCCGCGGTCAACGCCCACGCCATCATCGATCAGCCCTACCAATTCGATTTTTACGACGGCGGCGGACTCGACCTGGCCTTCCTCGGCCTGGCAGAGGCGGACCGCGAGGGCAGCCTCAATGTGAGCAAATTCGGTCCCAGATTGGCGGGCGCGGGAGGATTCATCAATATCAGCCAAAACGCCAAGAGCCTGGTGTTTTGCGGTACCTTCACGGCGGGCAGTCTGGAGCTCGGGTTCGCAGACGGCAAAGTGCAAATCCTCAAGGAAGGCCGTACGCGAAAGTTCGTGAACGAAGTGGAACATAGAACCTTCAGCGGCAAATACGCCAGCCTGCGCGGACAGCCGGTGCATTATGTAACCGAACGCTGCGTGTTCCGCCTCACGACGGATGGCCTGGAACTGATTGAGGTGGCCCCGGGAATCGATATCGAAAAGGACATCCTGGCGCACATGGATTTTAAGCCCATCGTGAACCAGCCCAAGCTCATGGACGCGCGCTTGTTCCTGCCCAAGCCCATGGGTCTGCGCAGCGTTCTATTGGATCTGCCCCTGGAGAGCCGGCTCACCTACGAGCGCAAACAGAATCTGTTCTTCGTCAACTTCGAAGGCTACGCGGTGCGCAGCCTGGAACAGATCGGCCGCCTCGACCAGGTGGTGCGCGAGGTTTTGGCGCAGGCGCCCGGAAAGGTATACACCATCGTCAATTATGACAACTTCTCGATTTCTCCCGAGCTGTTGGGACCGTATACCGACATGGTGAAGAAACTGATGGAGGATTGCTACTCGGGCGTCACCCGCTACACGACCAGCGGCTTCGCGCGCATGAAACTCGGGGACGCGCTGGCCGAGCGCGATGTCGCGCCTCACATTTACGAGAGTGCCGAGGAGGCCAGCGAGCACCTGCTCGAGCTCGAGGGGCAGCAGCAGACGAAATAGCGCGGGCTTTTCCCGGCCGAGGGCAGAGCGGGTTCTTGGCGGGAAGTGGAGCCAGCGAGCGCGCTTGGCCGTAGCTCGATGGCTGGCTGGCTCCAAAATCCGCGACGAAATCCAACTAGGCCTCAGGACATCAGCAGCCCACCGTTTACGTTCAACGTCGTTCCGGTGATGTAATCCGCATCCCGGGCCAGGAAGAGAACCGCCTTGGCGATCTCTTCGGGTTTTGCCAGCCGGCGCAGCGGTATCTTGGCGCAAATCTTCTCGAGAACTTCTGGCGGCATCGCTTCTACCATTTCCGTAGCGGTATACCCCGGGGCAATCGCATTGGCGGTGATGTTGTCTCTCGCCAACTCCAGCGCCAGGCACTTGGTGAACGCGATGATGCCGCCTTTGCTGGCGGCGTAATTGGCTTGGCCGAACGCTCCCGTTTCGCCGACGATAGAAGCAATGTTGATGATGCGCCCGTATTTTTGCTCGATCATGGCCAGCATTGCGGTCGAGGTGCAGTAATAGGTCCCATTCAGATTCACCGAGATTGCCGCTTCCCAGTCTTCATCGGTCATCTTGCGCAGGGTGTGATCGCGCGTAATCCCGGCGTTGTTGACCAGGATGTCGATCCTCTTCCATGCCTCCAGGGTTTGGTTGACGACACGGCGCGCGTCCTCCTTGCGAGACACGTCGCCCTGCACCAACAAGCACTCGCCGCCCATTGCGCGAATGTCGGCCGCGACCGCCTCCGCCTTGGCCACATTGCTGACAAAGTTTACGGCCACCGCTGCCCCATTGCGGGCAAGTTCCAGGGAGATAGCCCTTCCGATGCCGCGCGATCCGCCCGTCACCAGGGCGACTCTGCCCTTGAGCGAGTCCGTCGCCGGCCCGCTGAAGTTGCTCGTACTGCCAGTATTGCCAATACCGCTACTTTCCGCCATAAAATGACTCCTTGTTTACGAATGCATCTCCTGGAGCAAGGTCACCAGAATCCGGCACCCCGAAGCTCCGACCGGATGGCCCAGGGCGATGGCCCCGCCATTCACGTTCACTTTCGCCAGGTCCCAGCCCATCCCCTTGCGCACGGCATCCGGCGAAATTGAGTTTTGATCTGTTTCCAAATCACCGGAAGCGCACGGGCGCGCCGGTGCGCTGCTCGACCATCTCGCGCGTGACGCCGTCGGCGAGCTCGACACACTCGAAGCCGGAGGGCGTGATGTCGAGGACGCAGAGATCGGTGACAATGCGATGGACGACGCCCTTCCCGGTGAGCGGCAGCTTGCACTCGGGCAGCAGTTTGAAGCTGCCGCCGGGCCCGTTGTGCTCCATGATGACGATCACGCGGTGCACGCCGTTGACCAGGTCCATGGCGCCGCCCATGCCCTTCACGCGCTTGCCCGGAATCATCCAGTTGGCCAGGTCGCCATGCTCGGAGACTTCCATGGCGCCGAGAATGGCGAGATCGACGTGGCCGCCGCGGATCATGGCGAAGGAGTCAGCGCTCGAAAAGATGGAGGCGCCGGGAAAGAAGGTCACGGTCTCCTTGCCGGCATTGATCAGGTCGGCGTCCACTTCGGCGTCGCGCGGGAACGGGCCCATGCCGAGCAGTCCGTTCTCCGATTCCAGGGCGACGGTAATGCCCTCGGGGATGTAGTTGCCGACGAGCGTCGGAATGCCGATGCCGAGATTGACGTAGTAGCCGTCCTTTAACTCACGGGCGGCGCGGGCGGCCATTTGCTGACGGGTCCAGGGCATAAAGCAGCTCCTAGTTCTTAGCTCTTAGCTATTTACCTCATTCGTGGCAATCGAAGCGGTCATGGGTTCAAGAGGCATTGAGTTTCAGTGAACAGTGATCAGCCTTCGCGAACGGTTCTCCGCTCGATGCGTTTTTCGGGATGCGGATTGTGGACCAGGCGGTGGACGAAGATGCCGGGCGTGTGAATTTCGTCGGGGTCGAGCTCTCCGGGCTGGACCACAATCTCCGCTTCCGCGATGGTGACTTTGCCGCAGGTGGCGGCGCTGGGGTTGAAGTTGCGCGCGGTGCGGCGGTAGACGAGGTTGCCATGCAGGTCGGCCTTCCAGGCCTTGACCAGCGCCACGTCGGCCTGGATGCCGCGCTCGAGAATATACGTCGCGCCGTCGAACTCCTTGTGCTCCTTGCCCTCGGCGATGACGGTGCCCACGCCGGTGCGCGTATAGAAGCCGGGAATGCCGGCGCCGCCGGCGCGCATGCGCTCGGCGAGCGTGCCCTGGGGGCTGAACTCGACTTCGAGCTCGCCGGTAAGGAACTGGCGCTCGAACTCCGCGTTCTCGCCCACGTAGCTGGAGATCATCTTTTGGATCTGGTGCGTTTCGAGCAGGAGGCCGAGGCCCCAGCCGTCCACGCCTGCGTTGTTGCTTGCCACGGTCAGGTTGCGCACGCCGGTGTCGCGCAGCGCCTGGATGAGCGCTTCCGGAATGCCGCACAGGCCGAAGCCGCCGATGGCCAGCAGCATGCCGTCGCGAACAACGCCGTCGAGCGCCGAGCGCGCATCGGGATAGAGCTTGTTGAGGCCGCGGGTGGGAGAAGAAACAGTCGCCATAGGGTCACACTCATTCGCTGTCCTGGATGCGCCGAATGGATCGGCGATGCCAAGACAAAATAGTTTGCAACGAACCGCGACGCCAGAGAGGTTTTCTGCCTACTCTTTGGCATTCCTTTTCGATGCAATGGAGCTACCGCAACACGCTATCGCAACTGAAGAACAGCTGTAAAGCCCCTATGCTGCATTTTTGGTGCAATTCACAAAAGAATCTCTCTGCGCATCAGGCGCGGCGGTGGCCCGATTAGATTTTTTGTCCCGAAGCGCACGCTTCTTAAGCCGGAATCTCCTTTTTCGGCTCCGATTCAGTGGAATTCTACTGTTTCCGAGAGGAATTGAGAGACCATCCCGGCATCTGCGGTGAAAAACCGGGCAGTTCCGTGTCGTCCTGAACTCGCCCGCATAATCGAGAGCCCTCCTCGTCAATTTCTCCGACACTGGTCCCTCTCACTTTATCCTCCTCGATTCGGTTCACCGCCTTTCCAGTCAGTTGTCAGTTTGCCGGAAGCGGCAACAGCGCGATCCTGCGCAACATCGCCGCGAACCGCACTCGCGTCAGGTGTCCTTCCGCCAGCATCAGCCAATAGGACCGCGCATGCATTACCAGCCGCCCACCCGTCTTCACCAACCTCTGCTGCAGGCTTATAGTGACTCCGAAAGGGAAATAGTCCTGACCAGGGAATCCGCCCGGCGGCAAATAAGCGGGGATGGGGGTGCGGGGCAAGGGGGCGGCGTTTGAGCCCTCTTGCCCTGC
>Ga0181530_10000912_pt1 | contig 37776 bp, 36 predicted proteins | sample PEATcosm2014_Bin_42_FD_119769 | JGI IMG/M metagenome (GOLD analysis project Ga0181530, IMG submission 119769) | Peatland microbial communities from MTU Mesocosm Facility, Houghton, MI, USA - PEATcosm2014_Bin10_60_metaG | ecosystem: Environmental > Terrestrial > Soil > Wetlands > Peat | place...
CAGAAGTCCAGCACGTCATCCGGCCCGATCACGCCAAAGCGCGCTCCAGCACGCGCACCGAGTGTATCGCCTCGCGCCCACCCAGGTCTCGAATTTGGTGCCGGCAGGAGGTGCCGTCGGCGACGATCAGGTCCTCGGGCGCCGCGCCGCGCACCGCCGGTAGCAGCGACGCTTCCGCCATGGCGCGCGACACGTCCTGCGTCTCCGCCTGGTAGCCGAAGCTGCCGGCCATGCCGCAGCACGACGACACGATCGGCTTCACCGTCAGCCCCGGCACACGCTGCAACGTGGTTATTGCCGCGGGGAAGGCGCCGAACGATTTCTGGTGGCAGTGGCCGTGGATATGCGCGGTGGCGGCAATCGGCTGCAACGCCAGCTCGGGCTTTTCGCGGGCCAGGAACTCGGACAATAACATTGCGCGGCCGGCCAACGCGTCGGCCGCCGAACCCGGCAGCAGGGAACGAAATTCGTCGCGCAAGGTCAGCAGGCAGGACGGTTCCAGGCCGATCACCGGCAGGTCGCCTTCCAGTCGGCCCAAGGTGCGCCGGGCTTCGGCGCGTGCCTGGTCCAGCATGCCGGCGGCGAGGAAGGTGCGGCCGCAGCACAGCGGACGGCCGCGATGCGGCGGCAGCATGGCGCGATAGCCGGCCGCGGCGAGGACACGCAGCGCGGCACGCAGGTTCTCCGGTTCGAAATACCGGTTGAACGTGTCGGCCAGCAGCAGCACGTCGCCGCGCGGATGCGCCGGCGCGACTGCGTTCGCTTCGTCGTCGCGGAACGCGTCGCGCCGCCATACGGGCAGCGGGCGCGACGCGGCGATCCCCAGCATGCGTTGTGCCAACTGCCGCAGCGGCGTCACGTGGTTGCGCACGTTCATCAGCGGCGCGACGTGGTGCAACACCGGCGCATAGCGCGGCAATTCGGCGATCAGCGATTCGCGGCGCGAAACGCCGTGCCGTTCGGCGTGCGCCGCCAGCACTTCCAATTTCATCTTCGCCATATCGACGCCGGTCGGGCACTCGCGCCGGCACGCCTTGCACGAGACGCAGAGATGCATCGCCTCGGCCAAGGCATCGGACGCCATGGCGTCGGCGCCAAGCTGCCCGGTCAGCGCCAGCCGCAGCGTGTTGGCGCGGCCACGGGTCAGGTGCGTCTCGTCGCGGGTGACGCGGAACGACGGGCACATCACGCCGGCATCGAAGGCGCGGCAGGCGCCGTTGTTGTTGCACATCTCCACCGCGCCGAGCATGCCGCCGAGCGGCCCCGGATGCTCGGACCAGTCGAGCTTCGGCGTGAACCCGGCGATCGGAGCGTAGCCAGGCGCGTAACGGAACAGGGTGCGGTCGTCCATCCGCGGCGGGCGAACGACGCGGCCGGGGTTCAGCATGTTGGTGGGGTCGAACGCGTCCTTCACCGTCTCGAAGGCACGGCCGATGCGCGCGCCGAACATCACGTCGTTGAACTCGCTGCGCACGATGCCGTCGCCGTGTTCGCCGCTGTGCGAGCCTTTGTACTCGCGCACCAGGGCGAAGCATTCCTCGGCCACGGCGCGCATGGTGCGCACGTCGGCCGGGTCCTTCATGCTCAGCACCGGCCGGACGTGCAGGCAGCCGACCGAGGCGTGCGCGTACCAGGTGCCCTTGGTGCCGTGCCGGGCGAACACGTCGTTCAGCTTTTCCGTGTAGTCGGCGAGGTCTTCCAGGTTGACCGCGCAGTCTTCGATGAACGACACCGGTTTGCCGTCGCCCTTCATCGACATCATGATGTTCAGGCCCGCTTCGCGCACGCTGGCGATGTCGGCCTGGAACACCGGATCGATCGCCCGCACCACCTGGCCCGGCAGGCCGAGATCGGCCATCAGCGTGTCCAGCTCGGCGAGTTTCGCGTGCAGCGGGGCGTCCTCATGGCCGTGGAATTCGACGATCAGCACGGAATCCGGTTCGCCGATCAACATGGCGTCGATCGTCGCGCGATAGATCGGGATGCCGCGGCCGAGATCGATCATCGTGCGGTCAACGAGTTCCACCGCTTCCGGATCGAGCCTGACGATGTGCTGCGCCGCCGCCATCGCGCGACGGAAGGTCGGAAACTGGCAGATGCCCAGCACCTTGCGCGGCTTCAGCGGATGCAGCGTCAGTTCCAGCGCGGCGGAGAATGCCAGGGTACCTTCCGAACCGACCAGCAGCCGCGCCAGGTTTTCTCGCCCGGCCGCGCGCGATGCCGGCGTCAGCACGTCGATGTTGTAGCCTCCGACGCGGCGAAGCTGCTTGGGGAAGCGGGCGGCGATCTCTTCGGCTTCACTGGCGCCCAACGCGCGCAGGCGCTGGATGAGCTCGGCGATATTTCCCCCCATCTCGGCGCCGAGGTTGTCCGGGACCGGACCGAAACGGTGGCGCGTGCCGTCGGCCAGGAGGGCGTCGATCGCGCGCACGTTGTCGGCCATCAAGCCGTAGCGGATCGATTTCGAGCCGCAGGAGTTGTTGCCCGCCATGCCGCCGATCGTGCAGCGCGCATGCGTCGACGGGTCCACCGGGAAGAACAGTTTGTCCCCGCGCAGCGCGGTGTTGAGCTGACCGAGCACGACGCCCGGTTCGACCGTTGCGGTCCCGGCCGCCGCATCGACATTGAGAATGCGGCGCAGGTGCTTCGAACAATCGATGACCAGCGCGCGATTGACGGTCTGGCCGCACTGGCTGGTGCCGCCGCCACGCGGCAGCACGGGGATACCCTCCTCGCGCGCGATCGCCAACGCCGCGGCGACGTCGTCGATGGTCCGCGGCACGATGACGCCAAGCGGGTCGATCTGGTAGATCGATGCGTCGGTGGCGTAACGGCCGCGATCGGCGCGATCGAACAGCACCTCGCCGGCGATGCTGTGGCGCAGCCGGTCGGCCAGGTGGGAGTCGCCGGGGCTAATGGCGGTGTCGCTCATGGCATTGAGTACACCTCTCCCGCAATGCGGGGTTGCGCCGCGCAGCGGACCGGCGTGCGCCGTGCGGCGACGCGGGTGAGTGGCGAGGCGCGCCGTGCGATACGCCCCTCACCCTCGCCGCGCCGCGTCTCGACCTCTCCCGCGCAGCGGGAGAGGTGTACCGGCATGCTCACAGCCCCTCGAAAAGCGCCGTGGTGATGTAGCGCTCGGCGAACGAGGGAATGATCGTAACGATCCGCTTGCCGGCCATTTCCGGCCGATGCGCCACCACCAATGTCGCGGCCAGCGCCGCGCCGGATGAAATGCCGCACGGAATCCCCTCGGTCTTCGCCAGCCGTCGCGCATTGGCGAACGCCTGCTCGTTCGACACCTTGATGATCTCGTCGATCGCACTGGTATCCAGCACCGCCGGCACGAAGCCGGCACCGATGCCCTGGATCGGATGCGGGCCCGGGCTGCCGCCGGACAGCACCGGACTTGCCTCCGGTTCCACCGCGATCATGCGCAGCTCGGGACGGCGCGGCTTCAGCGCCTGCGCAACACCCGTCAGCGTGCCGCCGGTGCCGATGCCGGAGACGATCGCATCGACCTCGCCCGCCGTGTCGTACCAGATTTCCTCCGCCGTGGTGCGCGCATGGATCGCCGGATTGGCCGGATTGCCGAACTGGTCGGGAATCACCGAACCGGGCGTCTCCGCCTGCAATTCCTTGGCGCGGGCGATCGCCCCGTTCATGCCCTTCTCGCGCGGCGTCAGCTCAAGCTGCGCACCGAGATACGTCAGCATCTTGCGGCGTTCGATCGACATCGATTCCGGCATGGTCAGGATCAGCTTGTAGCCGCGCGCGGCACACATGAAGGCCAGCGCGATGCCGGTGTTGCCGGAGGTCGGTTCGATCACCGTGCCGCCGGGCTTGAGCCGGCCGTCCGCCTCCAGCGCCAGGATCATGTTGACGCCGATGCGGTCCTTTACGCTGGAGATCGGATTGAAGAATTCCAGCTTCAGGCAAATGTCGGCGGTGATCCCCTCTTCCGCGGTGATGCGCGGGATGCGCACCAGCGGCGTGTTGCCGATGGTCTCGATGATGCTGTCGTAGATGCGCCCGCGTAGCGGACGATCGAGATTGAGTGGCTTGTGCCCGCCCGTGGTCATGCGACCTCCTGCCGTTCCGTTGGTTGCGGCGGCGGTGGTAACACGCTGCCCGGGCGGGGTCACGTCGCGCCGGCCGGCCATCGCGCGTTGGCTGGGCGGAGAAGGGTTGGTCGGAGCGGCGGGATTCGAACCCACGACCCCCAGTCCCCCAGACTGATGCGCTACCAGACTGCGCTACGCTCCGACCGGACCCGATCATTTAGCAGCACCGCCGCCTCGCGGCAACGTCGCGCCACCGGACCCACGCGGTTTGCCGCGTCACACCGTCCCCGGCATGATCCGCCGCCAGCAAAGCGGGGGAAAACGGCCATGGAACTGGGCCTCAGCGGCAAGACCGCGCTGGTCACCGGCGGCAACCGCGGCATCGGCGCCGCGATCGCCGCCGAACTCGCGCGCGAGGGCGTGCATGTCTGCCTCGTCGCACGCGACCGCGCGAAGCTGCACGAGGTCGCCGCCGGCCTGACGACCAACGCCGTGCGCACCGCGATCCACGCCGCCGACCTGCGCGAGCCGAGCGCCGCCGCGCAAGCCGTCGCCGCCGCGATTGCCGCGTTCGGCCGGCTCGACATTCTGGTGAACAACGCGGGCGCCACCAAGCGCGCGGATTTCTTTACCCTGACGGACGAGGATTTCCTCGATGGATTCGCGCTGAAGTTCCACGGCGCGGTGCGCATGACGCGCGCCGCCTGGCCGCATCTGCGTGAAACCAAGGGTTGTATCGTGAACATAGCCGGTGTCGGCGCCCACGCAGGTTCCGCCGACTTCACCATCGGCGGGCCCGTCAACGTCGCCCTGCTCAATTTCACCAAGGCGATGGCGGATATCGGCATCCAGCAGGGCGTGCGGGTCAACGCGATCAATCCGGGTTTGATCGAAACCGAGCGATATACCCGCAATGTCGAACGCCTGATGCGCGAGCAATCACTGACGCGCGAGCAGGCGATCGCGGCGCGACTGGCGACGCATCGCACCAAGCGCGTCGGCCGGCCGGAAGAAGTCGGCGCGCTGGTCGCCTATCTCGCGTCCGACAGGGCGGATTTCATCCAGGGTGCGCTGATCGACATCGACGGTGGTTCGACACGCGCGCTGTAGGGGCCCCACAAAACCTCACCCACGAAGTGGGAGAGGTCGAGGCGCGAAGCGACGAGGGTGAGGGCGATCGGGTCGGCACGCTCTGCCTGCTGCGTGCCAAAGGTGCTGCGTGCCGACCCGATCACCCTCACCCTCGGCGCTTCGCACCATCGACCTCTCCCGCTTCCGCGGGAGAGGTTTCGTGATCAGCTCCCCGGCTTCCCCGCCTCGTTCTCCCAGAACAATTCCTGCCAGGTCTTCGCTTCGTGCTTCAGCGTGCCCACCTTGTACATGAACTGCTCGTGCGCCAGCGTGCCACGTGGGGTGGAACTGTAGGTGATCAGCTTCGGATCCCGGATCATCGTTTCGATCCACCCCAAATCGTGCTTCTGCGGCTCGCGCGCGACGTAGATTTGCGCCGCGAGGTGCGGGTCGCGGTTGATCAGCGCGATCGCGTCCTCGAACGCCGCCACCACCGCGGCGTACAGTTTCGGATTGGGATCATGGAACCGCGCGCCGGCCCACATCACGACCGAACTCGACCCCGGCTCAAGATACTGGTCCGACGTCATCACCAGATGCGCCTTGCCGGATTCCAGCTCGGTCACGCTGAACGGTATGATCGAGGCATGCGTCTTGACCTCGTTCTGTCCGCTCATGATTGCGATCAGCGCATCGGGATTGGACATCGATACGGTCAGCGGATCGAGCCGGAATCGCTGATCCCAACCCCATTCCTTCGCCGCCGCCATCTGTAGCACGATCGCCTGGTCGGTCACCTTGATGGCGCTGACCGAGATCTTGTCGCCGTCACGGAAATCCCGCAACGAATGGATGCGCGGATCGTTCGAGACCAGGAACACCGGCGATGAGCACAGCGGCATCATGCCGCGCACCTGCTGCGCGCCATGCGTCTTGTCCCAGACGGTGAAGGCCGGACCGAAGCCGCCCATGGCGATGTCGGCATCGTCCGCCAGCAGCAAATCGTTGGCGGCCGGCCCGCTGGCCATCCGCGTCAGAGTTACCTGGATGTCGCCAAGTCCGGCCGCCTTGGCGTGTTGTTCGATCAGGTGCTGATCCACCGCGACATAGCTCGGCAGGTATCCCAGCCCATAAGGCTGCGCAATCCGCACCATGCTTTGCTCGGCACGCGCCGCGGTGACCGACAGCGCAATGAACCAGGCGACGAGGCAAAGTGCCGGGATGCGCCTCATGACTTGCCCTCCGCGTGGCGCTTCCACAATTCCCACGGCCGGCCCACCAGCGCATCATTGGTCTGCATCGCCGCCGCGGCTTCCTGCGGGTTGAGGAACTCCGGCTTGCCACCCATCGCCAGCGCCTCCGCTTCGACGCGCGCGTTCACCTCGGTGTAGACCGCGCGAAACACCACGTGCTTGATCGACTGCGCCACGGCGACCGAGCCATGGCCGCGCATCAGCGCCACCGGATGCGGCCCCAGCGTCGTCGCCAGTGCCTTGCCCAGCGCATTGTTGCGAATCAGCATGTCCGTGGCGGGGCCGCCGGCGGTGCGAATGTCGAACACCGGCGCGCCGGTGCCGAGGAATCCGGCGATGTGGTTCATCGGCTTCAGCGCGATCTTCGTATCGGCGAACGGGATCACCGACGGCGAGTGGCTGTGCACGATCGCCATCACGTCGGGGCGCTGTTTGTAGATCTCGCCATGGATGAAGCGTTCAAGATACGGCGTGCGGCCGCGCGGGTCGACCGGCACGCTGTCCAGGTCGAACTCCATGATATCGTCCGCCGCAACCAGCGCGGGCGCCATGCTGCGCGAGAGCAGATAGCGGTTCGGGTCCTTGTCATGGCGGACGCTGACATGGCCGAAACCGTCGACCACGCCTTGATCGAACAGGATGTGATTGGCGACCACCAGGTCGTCGAGTGACGCGGGATCGGCGGGTCCGGCCGAACTCGGGGCCGCGTTGCCTCGCTGTGGGACCGCAGCCGCGGCGATCGCCATGGCCAGCAGGCCGCGTCGGCCCAGGGCGTGCGGCACGCCGCAGCAGCATTGCATCATTCGGTTCCTCCCCGGATCGTTTTCCGGCAGGCAGCGCGCCGCCGGAGCCGGGGCAGATTAGCCCCGGAAACCTCTCCCGCGCTACGCGCCGGGTTGCGCCGCGACGTGGATCAACGCGCCGCGAAGCGGCGGGTCAGGGTGCCGCGTGCGCCCCAGGCCAACGTTGCGGGATTGCACGCAGCAAGTGCGTGCGTGCCGCGGCACCCTCACCCTCGGAGCTCACGCGCCGGCGATCTCTCCCGCGACGCGGGAGAGGTTTCTGCCTGGCTACGCGTCCCGCAAGGTTCGAATCTTCGCGGCGAGGGGCCCCATTCAAGGGCTGCTCTCGTTGGGCACTATTTGTTCGGTGGCGCGGGTGGGCTGGCACTGATCCGGAACGAAGAGAGCACCAATGACAATACCCGCTTGGGTTGTATAAAGATCGAGACGGCCGCATTTTTGGATGGACTCTCTCGCGGTCCCGTGTTTTTTTGATGCAGTTCCTGCTGGCCTCTTTGGAGGCTCAACTCAGGAGTGCGCCGCCATGGCGAAGAAGCTGTTGATCGTGGACGACCAACCCGGAATCGCAAAAACAATCGCTTCGATTGCCCGGCGTCTTGGTCTTGAATTCAGGGCAGTCCACGATCCGCGCCTCGCGGTTGCCGAGTTTATCGAATATCAACCGGATATTGTCATTCTCGACATGATCATGCCGGAGCTCGACGGGATCGATGTCCTGAACGAAATCGCATTGACCGGCCAGCCGGCGAAGATCGTACTGACCTCCGGTTACGGCAACGCCTATTTGGCTCTGGCCGCAGGGGTTGCTCGATTTCATGGTATCGAGACCCCGCCGATGCTGCGAAAACCGTTTCGTAGCTCGGAGCTGGAGGCACTGCTCGGCGCCGCGGCCGGCTCTTGTTAAGTCCGGCGTTGGCCGCCGCTCATGGCCATCGGCCAGGGAACCAACGTCCCGCGCGTTTCGTCGACGGATTGTCGAGTGGCACGCTGGCGCCGCCGGTCAGTCAACCGTTCGACGCGTGATATTGCTTCCTAGTCTGGCAACGGCGAGACCGATAAATGCCTGTCTCGTTGCCTTCTGTGCCTCATCAGGAACTATCTGGCCAATGGCCTGAATCGCTCCTTCAAGGAGAATACCTGCCAGGAACTGACGATCGAGATCACTTGCCAGCACGCAACGAATCTTCCCGATCAACCCGTCCACCAGTTCGTCGGGTTCCGCGTTCAGAAGGTCAATGCGCTGGCCCATTGGTGCCTTTCGCAATAAGGGACGGCGTGACGACACCCTGCGCTTCGACATTGCGGAACCCTTGGGGCAGCGTATGGCACCCAATGACTGCCTGCGCGATTTGCAGGGACGGCTCTTTTCTCGAGGCAGCACCATCCAATGTCAGTGTAGGGCAACCGGCGCGTGGGTCAATTGATTTATATCAATGAACAATGTGCCTTTGCAACCACCTGGATGCCCGCGTCGGCTCGGCGGCGGTAGCGGGTGGAATTACGGCGATGCCCGACGAGACCCACGTTCGAAAGCTGCAATCCTTAAGGGGAGACGATGACCGCCAGGGCTGGACACACGGCGCGTACGACGCCTTCCGCTCCGGCTGATAGCACTGGCGAAGCGATGCCCGGCTTGTCGTGCCGCCGCTTGTCACCCGGGGAATTGCTGGGTCGCGGCGCTCCTGACAATGACGGATGGGCTCGATCCGGGCATCACCCGGCGTCGGCGGTTTCCTCCGCCACCGGCAGGGTGAAGCAGAACACGCTGCCGCCGCCGGGGTTGGGTTCGACCCACAGCCGGCCGCCATGCGCTTCCACGATCGCGCGGCAGACTGACAGCCCGATGCCCATCCCCTCGCTCTTGGTGGTCACGAATGGCTGGAACAACTGCGCCTCGATCGACGGCGGAATGCCGCTGCCGGTATCGGCAACGCTCACCGCCACCATGCTGTCCCAGCGTGCCGTGCCGAGCGTCAGTTCGCGCACCGGGCTTGCCTCCATCGCTTCCACCGCGTTGCGGAGCAGATTGAGCAAGACCTGCTGCACCTGCACCCGGTCGGCGATCACCGGCGGCAGCTTGGGGTCGCGCACGAACTTCACGGTGACGCCGCGATCGCCCAGTCCCACCAGGGCCAACGCGCTCGCCTCCTCGACCAGCGCATCCAAGTGCTCCGGGCGCCGCGCCGTCTCGCCGCGCTCCACGAAGGCGCGCAGGCGGCGGATGATCTCGCCGCTGCGCATCGTCTGGGTCGATGCCAGCGCCAAGGCGTGGCGGATACGCGCCAGATCCGGTTGCGGCCCGTCAACCAGCCGCAGCGCGGCGGCGATGTAGTTGGCGGAAGCGGTCAGCGGCTGGTTCAGCTCGTGCGCCAGCGCCGCTGCCATTTCCCCCATCGAGCGCAACCGCGAGACGTGCAGCAGCTCGTCCTGTAGCTCCTGCAACCGCGCTCTGGTCTGCTGGCGCTCGGTCAGGTCGCGAACGAAGCCGGTGAACAGACGCTGCTCGCCCTGGTTCACCTCGCCGACCGACAATTCCATCGGGAACGTGCTGCCGTTCTTGCGCTGCCCGACGACAACGCGGCCGATGCCGATGATCCGCCGCTCCCCGGTGGCCAGATAGCGGGCCAGGTACTCGTCGTGTTGCTCGCGGTAGGGCGAGGGCATCAACATCTTGACGTTCTGGCCGCAGACTTCCTCCGCGCGCCAACCGAACAGGCGTTCCGCCGCCTTGCTGAACTGCAAGATGACACCGAGCCGGTCGATCACCACCATGGCTTCCGGAACGGTCTCAAGGATCGAGCGCAGCATGGCGGATTCGGCCGCCGCCGCCATAGCCTCCTTGCCCGCCCGGGTTTGCTCCATGCCACAGCTTTACGCGAGCGGCGGGCGGGGGAAAACCTATTTCGCGCAACGCCCGCCGTCTCAGCCGGTGGCATCCCCGACAAACTGGAACAGCGCCTGGTCGGTCAGCGGCTTTTCCAACACCACCACGGCGCCGAGTTCCAATGCCCGCCGCATCAGTTGTGCCGAAGGCGACCCGGTCATCAGCGCCACCGGCAGCTCCCGTCCCGCGCGGCGCAGCCGGCGCAGCAGGTCCAGCCCGGTCATTTCGGGCATGTGGTGATCCAGCAGGAGGCAGGCGATACTGTCCGGATCGGTGGCGGCGAGGAACTGGCCGGCGGAGGGGAACGTCACGACACCGAAACCCGCGGCTTCCAACAGGAAACGCAACGAATCACGCACCGCCGCGTCATCATCCACCACCCCCACCAACCGGCGGCGCCCGTCCTGCATGCTGCGCTCCACGCCGTCCAGCCGGGAAATTCCGGCGACGGGCCAAGGATGTCATGATGGACCACTGCGCCGCGGGCGCCTTGACCTAGGTCAAGGCGCGGCGGGTTTCCCGCCGGCGCGCTCCATGGCCAGGACCATGCGCACCAGATCGGCCAGGCTGCGCGCACCCATTTTCTCCATCACCCGCGCGCGCTGCACCTCCACCGTACGGGGGCTGGTGCCGAGATCGTAGGCGATCGTCTTGTTCGGCTGGCCAGCCACCAGGCGCTGCAAGACCTCGCGTTCGCGCGGGGTCAGGCTGGCCAGGCGCGCAGCCACCCCGGCGTTCGCCTGCTGCTCCTCCTGGACACGTTGGCTGGCTGCCATCGCCTCGCGCACCACGCCGAGCAGCCGGTCTTCGTCGAACGGCTTTTCCAGGAAATCGCGTGCTCCGGCCTTCAGCGCTTCCACCGCGATCGGCACATCGCCATGCCCGGTCATCACCACCACGGCCAAGCTGCCCCCCAGTGCGGTCAGGTGGCGTTGCAGCGCCAAACCGTCCATCCCCCCGGGCATCCGCACATCGGTCAGCACGCAGCCGGAGACCAGCCCCGGTGCCACCGCCAGGAAGGCATCGGCCGAGTCGTAGGTGCGCACGGCAAATCCGGCGGATTGCAGCAGGAATGCAAGCGAATCGCGCACTCCGGGATCGTCGTCCACCACGTGTACCAGCGATGGTTCGGTCATGCGGGCGTGGCCTCCGGCACAGGGCAATCGCAGTTGGGGCGAGACGCTGCGACCATGACCAGGGGGGCAATGCGGTCAAGTGCGATTGCCCTGGCCTCCCGCCCGACCGGTGATCGCGCGTGTTCTCCGGGCGGGTACGTACGCTCCCGTACGTCCGTTTCCGAATTTCGAGGATGACGCCGCATCGGTAGACCCTGGTGCATCGAAATGGACACCGGGCGAGGAAGACAACGATGCAAGCCACCATGCACACCGCACAGCCAACCCGCAGCGTCGCCGGATACGCGCTCCGCCAGCCTGTGGCGCGGGACGCCCTCGATCTGCTGGAGCAGTTCGGTTCGACGGTGGCGATCCAGCGCGAGCATGAGATCCACGGGCAGGGTGATGCGGCCGATTATTGCTGGCGAATCCTCTCCGGTTGCGTGCGCACGGTCAAGCTGATGGAAGACGGCCGGCGGCAGGTGGCCGAATTTCTTTTCCCCGGCGATCTGCTCGGGCTCGACGACGTGGGCACGCATGATTTCTCGGCCGAGGCGGTGACCGACGTGACGCTGCGCCGCTACCCGCGCCGCATGGTCGAGGCGCTGGCGGACAGCCATGCCGCCCTGGCTCGCCGACTCCGGGCACTGGCCCTCGCCAACCTGCGCAACGCGCATGAGCGGATGATCATGCTGGGCCGCAAGACCGCGGTGGAAAAGATCGCCTCGTTCGTGCTGGAGATGGACCGGCGTGCCACGGCGCCGGGGCGCAAGGTGACCGAGGTGCCGATGAGCCGCACCGATGTCGCGGATCACCTGGGCCTGACGGTCGAGACGGTGTGCCGCATCCTGGCGCATCTGAAGCGCGAGGGCCTCGTGGTGCTGCATCGCACCGGCGTCGAGGTGATCGATCGTGCCGGGCTGCGCGCACTGGCCTGCGAACCGCGGCACTGATACGGGATCGTCCGAACTTTAGCCGGTTGCCGCGCCAACCGGACCGGCGCCATGCCACGGTGTGGCCGCCGGCCAGGCGCGGCTCAGCCGCCGCGCGATAGGCCGACCCGCAGATGATCGTCGCGGCCGTTGGGCAGGCGCGGCTCAGCCCAGGACCGCCCCCGCGTCTCGCAGGAACACGAGCAGGGGCAGCAGCGGAAGGCCGAGTATGGTGGCGTGGTCGCCCTCCACGCGTGCGAAAAGCTGCACCCCAGGCCCTTCCAGCCGATAGGCGCCGACGCTGCCCAGGACACGGTCGCCCTCCGCCGCCAGGTAGGCGTCGAGGAATGGCTCGGAGAACGCCCGCATCGTCAGTCGCGGCAACGCGGTGTGCTGCCAGAGCAGCTTGTCGCCGGTGCGGCAGGCCACGGCGGTGGCCAGCGCATGCGTCCGGCCGCGCAGCGCCAACAATTGCCGGCGCGCAGCCGCGAGGTCCTCCGGCTTGTCGTACCAGGCACCGTCGCAGACCAGGATCTGGTCGGCGCCGACCACCAGAGCCTGCGGTTCCTGCCGGGCAACCCAGGCTGCCTTGGCGTCCGCCAGGCGCAAGGCGGCGGCGGTCGCGTCCAACCCCTCGGACCGCGCGGCGTCCTTGATCGCGGCTTCGTCGATCGCCGCCGGACGGGCGGTGAACCGCAGACCCGCCCCCGCCAGCACGGCGCGCCGCGCCGTGGAGGCCGAGGCCAGGATCAAGGGCGGGACGTCCGCCTGCAATGCCTATCCCGCGTCGCGCGCCTGCAACGACAGGTCGGTCGGCCCGCCATGCTGCGCTCCCGGCAGGACGCGGCGACGGCCGCCGCCCGGCCGAAAGCGGCGCAAATAGCCCGGCACCACCAACTCGACGGGGGTCGGCACCAGGCCCAGTTCGGGCAATCCCGGCATGCCCGCCGCCACGACGTTGTCGCGCGACAGCATCAGCAACTGGTCACGGGTCAGCGGCTTGCCCGGTACCAGTTCGAGCAATCGCGCCTGCAACCGCGCCAGCCCCATCGGCACGTTCAGCATGATCCGGTGCCGCCCGGTCTCCTTCAGGATATAGGCGAGCAATTCGCGGAAGGCCCAGACGCGCGGGCCGCCCAACTCGTACACCGCGCCGGCCGAGTCGACTCGGGCCAACGCCGCCATCGTCGCGTCCGCCACGTCGCCGACATAGACCGGTTGGAGCTTCGTCGCGCCAGCGATCACCGGCATGACCATCGACAACCGCGCCAACGCGGCGAAGCGGTTGAAGAAGCTGTCCTCGGGCCCGAACACGATCGACGGGCGGAGGATCGTGGCGCCGCGGAAGGCGGACCGCACCGCTTGCTCGCCCGCCGCCTTGCTGCTGCCGTACTGGCTCGGGCTGGCCGGATCGGCGCCGATTGCCGACACGTGCACCAGGCGCTCCACCCCGGCCGCCGCGGCCAGGCGCGCCACGCGGCCCGCGCCCTCGGCATGGATGCGCTGGAAGTCGCCCGCGTGGCTTTCGGCCAGGATGCCGACCAGGTTGACCACCAGCCCGGCGCCTTCCACCGCGCGATGCACGGTCCCTTCGTTCTCCACCGAGGCGAACAGCGGCACGACCTGTCCCACCGCGCCGGCCGTCTTGAGGAACAGGGCGGCCTCCGGGTCGCGCACCGCGACGCGGACCACGAACCCCTTGTGTGCCAGCCGGCTCACCACGTAGCGGCCGATAAATCCGGACCCGCCGAACACCGTTGCCACATTGCGCGTCGCCATTGCTCCGCCCTCCTGTCGCTGCATCGTGAGGGGGTTTTGTCACTGCGGCGCGCCGCCGGCTACGGGGAATCTGACAAAAGCAATCGTCCGCCGTGATGGGGTGGGTCGCCAGGCCCGCTTTGCGAGACCCTTCTGCTGTATTGCATGGATAGCTGCAACAAGTTGAAATAGCGCGATAAATTTGCCGGGAGGCAGCGCCGCCGCGGCAGACCCGGAAGGCGGTTCAGCGCTATGGTGGGATGCTCATGCAAACGCCCCCCGCCCTCGGTTCGCCACATCCCGCCACCGTGCTGGTGGTGGACGACGACCTGCTGGTGCGCGAGCCGATCGCCGATTACCTGCGCGAGGTCGGTTATGAGGTGCTGGAAGCAGGCGACGCGCATGAGGCGATCGACGTGGTGGACCATGCGGGCCATGTCGATCTGGTATTCAGCGATGTGCGCATGCCCGGCGAGTTGGACGGGGTCGGCCTCGCCCGCTGGGTGCGCGCGCATCGTCCCGAGGTCCCGGTGTTGCTGACCAGCGGCTATGACGCAAACGGCTGGCTGGGCGGCGAGCTGGGGCGCGAGGTCAGGCTGCTGCAAAAGCCGTACACCCAGGATCAGGTGCTGCGCCACATCAAGCGGTTGCTGAGCGCTGCATTGAAATAACCTCTCCCGCCCCGCGGGAGAGACGCCCGTTGGTCCGCGTTGCGGCCCAACCGGCCGGCTCGATGCGCCACCGGGGACGAAAACGGCGGAGACGTCGCGACTGCCGGGGAGTTTTCATAGCAGGTCGATGGCGGGTGAACGCCGAAGGTGAGGGGGCCGCGTGACGCGAAGCACCCCATGCGCCCGGCGGGCCGGGCGTGCGTGCCGATCCGATCGTTGTCACCCTCGTCGCATCGCGCCGCGCGTTGATCCGCGCGGCTCAACGCCGCCCCGCGGGAGAGGTCCCGCGGGAAGAGATGAAGAGGACTTGGCCATTCCTTAACATTCTGGCAACAAGGCCGGCATCAGGATGCGACCGCCGGGCTGGTCCGGCGGCGCCTGCCGAGGCTGCACGATCATCATCCGCCTGCCCCGATGAGCCAACCCCAGACCCGGGCAATCCGTCCGGTGACCGTTGCCGTCCGCCCGTTGGTGACGGCCGCGAGCCTTGTCCTGTTGTTTTCCGCCCTGGCCATCGTGCTGTTCGCCCTGCTGCGATCGCCGCTGAAGGACGATATCGCCTGGCTGCTTTATGTGGCCCGCCGCTGGCTCGCCGGGCGCGAACTCTATGTGGACGTGATCGAGGTCAACCCGCCGCTGATCATCTGGATCTCGGCGGTTCCGATCCGCCTTGCCGGCTGGCTTGGCGTCGATCCGCAGTTCACCGCCATGCCGTTCTTCATCGGCATCGTGCTGTCATGCGCCTGGTGGACCGCGACGATCCTGCGCCGCAGCGGCGGGTTGTTCGCCGACCGGGTCCCGGTGTTTGCCGCGATCGGCACCGTGCTGCTGGTGGTGCCCGCCGGCGACCTTGGCCAGCGCGAACACCTGCTGGTCGCGGCGGTACTGCCCTATCTCGTGCTGTTCGCCCGCTCGCTGGACGGTGAGCGGCCGGCTCGGGGCGCCGCTATCGCCGCGGGTGTGCTGGCCGGGCTTGGCTGCGCCCTCAAGCCGCGATACGGCGCGGTGTTCGCCGTGCTGGAATGCCTCGCCCTGGCGCGCGGCATGCGCACCTGCCGGCTGAAGCCGCTGTCGGCGATCGCCGCGTTTGGCGGCTATGGCGTGGTCGTTGCCGTGCTGTGCCCCGCCTATCTGCGGCGCGCCGTGCCGCTGGCGCTGGCGCTGTACGGTGCCACCGACGTGTCGTTCCTGCACCTGCTTGCCGATTCGGGCCGTCTGCTGTTTGGCGAGGCGGTCGCCGCGGCGCTGCTGGCATGGATCTGGCGGCGCGGCATGCCCGAGCGCAATCTGCTGCTGACGCTGGTGCTGTTCGCCGCGACCAGCACGGCCATCTGTTTCATCGACGGCAAGGACTGGTTCTACCATCGCCTGCCGGCGACCGTGGCGACCCTGCTCGCGCTGGTGCTGTGGGCTGCGTCGGCGCTGTTTCACCGCACCGTCCCGCGGCGCCGCACCTGGGCGCCGCTGTTGCTGGCCGGGGTGACCGGCCTGGTGTTCCTGGTGGGGGCCTTCCAGCGGCTGGAGCCCGAAGTCGCGGAGGCGGTCGAACCGCAGGATTCCACCGTCGCCAGGCTCGAGCGGCTGATCCGTGCGGAGCATGCCCGCACCTACATCGCCTTTTCCGAATGGATCGCGCTGGGTTTCCCGGTGGTCAACAACACCGGCGTGGTCTGGACCTCGCGCTTCGACTCGATGTGGGCGCTGAAAGGCGAGCTGTGGCGCGTGCGCTTCGACCCGGCGGCCGCGAAGGAGTGGCCGATCCGCCGCTGGGTTGTGCACGATTTCATGACCGGGTGCCCGGATGTCGCGGTGGTGGACACGCGCGAGGGGGCCAACTGGATCGGCGTGCTGAGCGACGACCCGGTATTCGCGCGGGCATGGTCGCAGTATCAGCAGATCGCGGCGTTCGACGGGCTGGAGGTGTATCGCCACACCGTTGCCGGCTGCATCAACCCGTGGGTGGCGGGCGGCCAACCCGGCGTGCATAGCGGGATGAACCGCGTCGGACAGCAGCACGGCGGCTAGAAGGGGTGGGATGGGCGGCGGAATGCGCTACGCTTGTCCGCCCGACCTTCTCGCTGGCTCCGCGGCTGGCCGTTACGCCGCACCTGGAAAGCCGTACCCGCCAGGCCGTGCGGCGGCAGAGCGCAGCGCATTCCGTCGCCGATCCCTTTCCCCACCGCGCCGGTCCGTCAGGTGGCGACGCGATCGAGGCTGCCGCGCTCCTCCGATGCCGCACCGTCCAGCACCGCGGCGGCCGCGTGCACCACCGCGGCGATGCGCACCGCGGCCTGCACTTGCTCTGCCGTCAGCCCGTGCTGGCGCACCGCGCGTTCGTGGCTTTCCATGCACATGCCGCAACCGTTCACCGCGGACACCGCCAGCGACCACAATTCGAATGTCGCCTTGTCCACCCCCGGCTTCGCCATCACATTCATCCGCAGCCGGGCCGGCATGTTCGGATAATCGCCACCCACCAGGTGGGTGAACCGGTAATAGACGTTGTTCATCGCCATGATGGCGGCGGCGGCCTTGGCCGCCGCCGCCGCCTCGGGCGACAGCGCCGGCGCGAACGCCGCCAGTACCGCCCGGGTCACCGTCGCATTGCGCGAGGCGAGCGCGGCGGCGATGAACGTGCCGGCCCGCTGTGCGTCGGACAGCGCCGGCTCCGTCGCCAAAGAGCCGAGGTTCAGGCGGATATCGCGTGCATAGTCGGGCAGCACCGCCTGCAGCATTTCGAGCCCCATCGTCCCCTCCGTCACGCCGCCACCTGCAGCACTTGCTCGCCCTTGTGCCAGTTGCATGGGCACAGTTCGTCAGTCTGCAACGCGTCGAGCACGCGCAGCACCTCGGCCGGGTTGCGCCCGACGTTCAGGTCGTTGACCGCGGCGAAGCGGATCACCCCTTCCGGATCGACGATGAAGGTTGCCCGCAGTGCGACGCCCTCCGCGCGGTCCAGCACGCCACAGGCATTGGCGAGGTCGCGCCTGATGTCGGCCAGCATCGCGATCGGCAGGTCCCTCAGGTCGGCGTGGTGCAGGCGCCAGTTCAGGTGGACGTATTCGCTGTCGATCGAGACGCCGTACACCACCGTGTCGCGGTCGGCGAAATCGCCGGCCAGCTTGCCGAAGGCGACGATCTCGGTCGGGCAGACGAAGGTGAAGTCCTTCGGCCAGAAGAACACCACCTTCCATTTGCCCGGCTCGGCGGCGGTGGTGATCTCGGTAAAGGCGGTGGCTTGGTTCAGCCCCTCGGCGCCCGGCCGGACGGCCTTCAGGGCGAATTCGGGGAAGCGGTCGCCAACGGTCAGCATTGCGATTGTCTCTCCATGACGCTGGTTGCCCGCCTGGTATGGCGTTGCGTTGGATTTCGTGCCAATGAATGATTCCGGTTCATTTGATCGAGTAAGACGATGGTTCCGCTCCCCAGTCCACAGCAGCTCCGCTACCTGGTCGCGCTCGCCGAAACCCGGCATTTCGGTCGCGCCGCCTTGGGCTGTGCCGTCACCCAGTCAACGCTGTCGGCCGGCATCCTGACGCTGGAGAACCAGCTCGATGCGCCGATCCTGGACCGCACGGCGGGCAAGCACGTGGTGTTCACGCCGCTCGGGCTGGAACTGGTCGAGCGCGCCCGCTTCGCGCTGACCGCCCTGACCGCGGTGACCGAGGCGGTGGATGCGGCGCGGGCGCCGATGAGCGGACCGTTGCGGATCGGCGTGATTCCGACCATCGGGCCGTTCCTGCTGCCGCGGCTGATGCCGGCCCTGCGCGACGCCTTCCCGCGCCTGAAGCCGTGGCTGCGCGAGGATACCACCGCGCGCCTGGTGGATCGGCTGGTGGCGAGCAGGCTCGACGTGGTCTTGGTGGCGCTGCCGTGCGACTGCGGCGGTGCCGACACCATGACGCTGGCGCGCGACGAATTTCTGGTCGCGCTGCCGCCCGGGCACCGGCTGGCGGGGCTGGAGGCCGTGCCTCCGAGTGCGCTGGCGACCGAGCGGCTGCTGCTGCTGGAGGAGGGTCACTGCCTGCGCGAGCAAGCGCTGTTGGTGTGCGGCCTGCTGGCCGGCGAGCGCGGCGAGGCGTTGGACAGCTTCGCCGCCACCTCGCTGCATACCTTGGTGCAGATGGTTGCGTCCGGGCTGGGCGTCACGCTGCTGCCGCGCCTGGCGATCTGCGCCGGTGTCGCGGCCGGCACCGGGCTGGTGCTGCGGCCTTTGGCGGGGGCTGGCGCATGGCGGACGCTGGGGCTGGCGTGGCGGCCGAAGGCGCCGCGTGCCGCCGAATACCGTGCGCTCGGCGGTAGGCTGGCGCAGGTCTGCGCCGCATTGCTCGAGGAGGTCTGATACGGCGGCCGGAGGGCAGGAAAAAGGGCGTGCCCTTTTCCGGAAGGACACGCCCGCAGTCTGGTCTCAGTAACAATTGCAAGCCTTTATCACAGCCCGGTACTCAGCGGAAGGGGCGTGATCGCGCGCTGCGGCGGTTACCAAAAATGTCCTCTCCGCCGCTTCGCCCGCCGGAATCTCAACGCTTCGTCAATGCTTTGCGGCCACCCTGGGTACGGAGGTGTGGGCCATGAAGCTGCCCCATATGCGGCACTGGTTTGGGCGGGACGCGACGCCGAAGGCGCTGGTGCCGGGTCGGAAGGCGTCCGTGGCCGCTCCCGCGCCGGCAGCGTTGCGTCCGCAATCAATCGAAGAGGTTGTCGAAGACTGTCCCTGGCCGGTCGAGCGGCTGGAGGTGGCGGACGCCTTGTGGGGCGAGGGCTTCCAGTTTCCCGGTGGCGAAGCCGAGACGATGCGGCTCGTCAAGCCGCTGGGCCTGTCCGCGGCGACCAGTCTGCTGCTGCTGGGCGCCGGGAGTGGCGGGCCGCCTTGCTGCATCGCCAGCGACCTCGGCGTTTGGGTGACCGGATACGAATCGGACCAGGACCTGCTGAACGCCGCCTCCGACCGCAGCCTGCGCTCCGGTTTGTCCCGCCGGGCGCAGATGGCAGCCTGGGACCCCGAGGCCCCCAGTTTCGAACGCGGCTATTTCCATCACGGGCTGGCGCTGGAGCCGCTGCGCGACGGGCTGGTGGAACCGACCCTGGCGGCGCTGGCACAGGCATTGAAGCCGGGCGGACACCTCGTGCTGCTGGAGACCGTGGCGGATACCCCGTTGGATCCCGACGATCCGCTGGTCGCCGCCTGGCAGCGGCTGGACGGCCGCCGGCTCGACCGGTTGCCGGCGGAGATCACCATCACGCGGGCGCTGGGCCGGCTCGGCTTCGACGTTCGGATCGTCGAGGACGTCTCGCACCGGCACATGCAGCAGTCGGTGACGGGCTGGCGCGAGGCGGTGCGCGGGATGGAGCAGGCAAAGCCGAGCCGCCGCGAGGCGGCGCAATTGATCAGGGAAGCAGAGCTCTGGCTGCTGCGCATCCGGTTGTTCCGCAGCCGGGCGCTGCGGCTGGTGCGGTGGCACGCCATCGGCACGCTATGAGCGGCATCGAGCAGCCGTGGCCCGGCGCAGCATATCGCAGAGATTGCCGACCAACACTGCGTGATTGTCCGTACTGCTCGCTCAAACGCGACTTTGCTCCGCGCGTGGAGCGGTCACAAATTCCGCTAGCTGCCCGCGCGTGGGCCAATGACGGAGAGTTGCCGTGAGTCAGGCTTTGCAGACCAACGACCTGCCGGCGTCGCTGCGCGCGTTGCGGGTAGGACAGGATGACGACGTGCACATCCGCCGCACGATCCACCTGGCAGCGGCGAAGATCGAGGATTTGCAGGAGCAGGTGGCGCGGCTGGTGACGGCGCTGGAAAGCGGCAAGCGACGTGATGGCTCGCCTGCAACGCGGGAGGTGTTCGGTTATCGAGCCGGGTAGGATGGCCGCGAACGGCACGCATCACCTGTCCCGCTTGCATCGATTCGGAGTGATCGAGAGTCGATCATCGAGTTGCTGCGGTCATGCCGAGGCTGCGCTGAGCGCTATCCCGGCATTGCAACAGGTTCGCCGGCAACACGCGCTGTGTTCGAGCCGGATTGCGATTACCCGGGGCTTGGTCCACCGGGGTCGTTGGTCTGCCGTTTCTCCAGATCGTCCAGCAGCGCCCAGATCCGTGCCATGTGGCTGTCGCGGTCGTAGAGCTGGTACAGCATCCCCGCCAACCGCACCGGATCGCCCGAGTAGTACCGCTCATACAACTGCTGCCGCCCGGCAAACGACGACACCGCCGCGTCGAATGCCAGCCGGAATAGCTTGATGCGGCTGCGAGAATCGAGGTTGGCCGCCTGGAAGTAGGTCTCCACGTCCGGCCACGCCGCGCTGGTCGTCTCGGCGTAGGACGGCACCGCGACCAGCCCGCTGGCCCCCAGCGTCTGGATGATCTCGCACGAGCGGTGGAACATCTTCGCGTACATCATGCGCACGGTCCAAAGCGGCATCGCCGCCGGCGTCATCACGCCCTGTGCGTTCGGCGCCGCGTCCACTTCCGATGCGCGCAGGCAGGCGCGATTGAATTCGGTGAACTGGATCAGCTCCGCCAGCATGTTCTGCACATGCAGGTGCTGGTCGATGTTGGTGGACTGGGCGATCGCGAAGCCGAGGCCCATCATGAATTCCGACTTCGCCAGGTTCTTGGTGGTGAACTGGTGCATCACCTGCGGCATGACGCCGGTGCGGTTGTACAGACCGTTGCACAGTGCAGGATCGCGATGGATGAACACCCGCTCCCACGGCACCAGCACGTGGTCGAACACCACCATCGCGTCGGTTTCGTCCAGCCGCGAGGACAAGGGATAATCCATCGGCGACGCCGCCTCGCGATGTGTCACCGGGGGACGGCAGATGACGCGCAGGCCGGCGGTGGCGACAGGAATGCAGAAGCCGAAGGCGTAGGGCTCGCCGTCCTTGTTGTTGGTGACGAAGGTGGAGGGCATCACCATGATGTCGTGCGAGAACGCGCACAGCGTGGCCACCATGCGGGCGCCATGGATGACGATGCCCGCATCCGTCTCCCGCACGATCCGCGCCGCCAGGTCTTTTTCCTGGCGCTCCACCGGACGCGAGCGATCGACCTGCGGATTGACCAGTGTGTGCGTCATTGTGATGTCGTTCTCGCGCGCATGGTCGTAATACGCGCGGACGTTGTCGCCGAAGCGTTTGTCGCGTTGCCCGAATTCGTCGCTGGCCGAGGCGTAACCGGCGGTCATGATGTTCATGTAGTCCGGGCTGCGCCCGAACATGCCGCAGGTCGCACCCGCCCAGAGTTTCACCATGGCACGCCGCCGCACCAGGTCGTCCACCGAGCCAGGCTGGATGAACGACAATCCAACCGGCGCATTGGTCGTCGGGGAAGCGTAGGTCATCACCGGCGTCAGCGCGGGATCGTGCTGCATCTGGTACAGCTCGGCCACGGTCTGCGCCGCGGCGGCGAACCGCCGATCCCTGGTGACGTCGGCGACGCGCTCGCCGTCGATCCAGATCTGCCGATCGTCGCGCAGCGATTCGAGATAGGCCCGGCCGGTGCGGATCGCCATGCGAGAGACTCCTTGGTCAGGAATCCCTCTCCCGCTTCGCGGGAGAGGTCAGGTGAGGGTGCGGCGTGCCGCAGGCAGCACCCTCACCTGACCTCTCCCACTGCGTGGGAGAGGGATTCAAGCGCCAGCAGCCCCAGCCCGGTGGTCATTGGCGCTACGTAGTTGCGATGCACCCGCCGCACCTGCGCGCCCAGCGCCGCGCGCATCGCCAGCCAGATGATCATCTCCACGCCTTCGGTGCCGCCGCGTTCCATCCAGTCCTGGTGCGGCAGCGCGGCGAGCGTCTCCGGCTCTTGCTCGAGCAGGTCCATGAAGCGGTTGTCCCAGTCCGGATTGACAAATCCATAACGTTCGCCGTGCAACTGATGCGACAGGCCCCCGGTGCCCATGACCAGCACACGCTTGTCCTGCGGATACGACTCGATGGCGCGACGTACGGCAGCGCCCAGCCGGAACAGCCGGCGCGCGGTCGGCAGCGGATGCTGGATCACGTTGATCGCGATCGGCACCACCGGCAGAGTCATCGCCGCGTCGCCGAACAGCGGCAGCACCGACAGAATGCCGTGATCTACGGCCATCTCCTGGCAGATCGTCGGATCGAACTCTTGTTCCACCAGCGAGCGGGCCAGATGCCAGGCGAAATCCGGGTCGCCGCGCAGATCGGGCAGGGCGCGCTTGCCCCAGCCCTCGTCGGCCTGCTTGTGCACCTCGCCGACGCCGAGCGCGATCGTGGGATAAGCATCGAAGAAAAAGCGATTCATGTGGTCGTTGTAGAAGATCACCAGCAGGTCCGGCTGCTGTGCTTCCACCCAATGCTTCGCCGGCAGATAGCCGTCGAACACCGGCGCCCAGCGGTCTTCGCGCTGCGGTCCCTTGTCCCAGGCCGCACCGATCGACGGCGCATGCGAACTGCCGATCCCGCCGACGATGCGTGCCATGGTCAGTGTCCCTCCGCGCGGCCGCTGGTGTGCCGGCCGACCTCTTGCAGGCTGACGCCCAGGGCGCCGGCGATCTTGATCAGCAGGTAGATGCTGCCGCCATGGTCCAGCATGCCGCGCCAGTCGCGCCGACTCACCATGTCGATCGCATCGTCGTGCAGGCCCATGCCACGCATGTAGCCCGCCTGATCGGCAACAAAGCTGGCCCGGTTGGCGGCGTCGGTCAGCGACATCGCCATCCGGTTGAGCAAATAGCCCCGGCGGGACTGTTCGCCGGTGAACAGGATCGTGCCGGGGATGTGCATGGCGGTCGCCTATTTCAAATGCCGGTCCCACAACGCGAACGTCTTCGCCCAGGAAGCCTCGGCGGCCAGCGTGTCGTATACGGCGCGCTCGGCGAAGCAGAAGCCGTGATGTGTGCCGGGAAACACTTCCACCTCCGCCTTCACGTCGGTCTTCTGCAACGCCGCCTTCAGCTCGGGGATCACGTTCGCCGGCACCGATTGGTCGTATTCCGCAAAGGCGTAGTACAGCTCACCCTTGATCTTGTTCAGCGACAGATGCGGCGAGTCGTCCTTGTCGGTGACGATGCCAACGCCGTACAGCGACACCGCCGCCATCATGCGATGCGGGAATGCCGCCGATACCGACGTGATGTAGCGGCCGCTCATGCAGTGGCCGACGCAACCCAGCGGTCCCGGCCGGGCTTTGTCGTTCGCATCCAACCAGGCGATCATCGCCGCGGTGTCGTCGTTCACATAGGGAATCGTCAGGCTGTTCATCGAGGCGCGGATCACCCCGGACATCCCGTCGTCGCGGCGCGGCAGGTCGAAGCGCACCGTGCCGAGCCGGTAATACATGTCCGGCAGGATGCAGATATAGCCGTGCCGCGCGATGCGGCGCGTCATGTTGCGCAGCTCTTCGCGCGTGCCGGGCGCGTCCATGTAGAAGATGATCGGCGGGAATGGCCCTGGCCCGTCCGGGCATGCGACGAAGCAAGGCATCCTGCCGTGCTTGGTGGTCACCTCGAGCTGCTGCTCGTACATCCGAACCCTCCCGCGATGCTTGCACGTTCCGTGCGGCCGGGCGCATCTTCGCCCTACGCCAACGGGATTGGCAACGGGGGAGAACACGGCGATGGCGAACACGGCGTCGATCGATCAGGTACTGCAACAGGCGGTCGCCGCCGGCGATGTGCCGGGTGTGGTGGCCGTCTCCGCGGATGACCGCGGCGTGGTCTACCAGGGGGCGTTCGGCCGCCGCAGCCTGGCGAGCGACGACGCGATGAGCCTGGACACGGTGTTCCGCATCGCCTCCATGACCAAGGCGATCACCGCCACCGCGGCGATGCAGATGGTGGAACAGGGGAAGCTGGCGTTGGACCAGCCGGCAGGCGAGGTGCTGCCGGAGTTGGCCAATCCGATGGTGCTGGAAGGCTTCGACGATGCCGGCAAGCCGGTTTTGCGGCCGGCACGGAAGCAGGTCACGCTGCGCCGATTGCTGACCCATACGGCGGGCTTCGTGTATGACACGTGGAACGCCAACCAGGCGCGTTACGCCGAGGTGACCGGGTTGCCGGCGGCGCGCACCGGCAAGCGGGAGGCGTTGAATGCGCCGCTGGGATTCGAACCCGGCGAGCGTTGGGAATACGGCATCAATATCGACTGGGCCGGCCGCATGGTGGAGGCGGTCAGCGGCCAGAACCTGGAAGCCTATATGCAGCAGCACATCTTCGAGCCGCTGGGCATGCGCGACAGCAGCTTCGATCCGCGCCCTGATTGGCGTTCGCGGACGGTGCAGGTGCATTCGCGTCAGGCGAACGGTTCGCTCGAACCGATCGATACGCCACCGCCGCCGGCAGATCGCGAATTCTATCCCGGTGGCGGCGGCCTGTTTTCCACCGCGCCGGACTACATCGCGTTTTTGCAGATGTTGCTCAACGGGGGCGCCTATAACGGTGCGCGCGTGTTGCAGGGGGAGACGGTGGCGCTGATGGCGCAGAACCACATGGGCGATCTGGACGTGCTGCCGTTGACCACGTTCAAGCCGGCGTTCTCCAACGACGCGGAGTTCTTTCCCGGCATGTCGAAGAAGTGGGGGTTGAGCTTCCTGATCAACACCGAGGACGCACCGACCGGACGCAGCGCTGGCAGCCTCGCATGGGCGGGCATCAACAACACGTATTTCTGGCTGGATCTGAAGAAGCGCGTCGCCGGCGTGCTGATGACGCAGATCCTGCCGTTCGCCGATCCCACGGTGTTGGGATTGCTCGATCGGTTCGAAGCGGCGGTGTACGGGTAAGAAAACCTCTCCCGCGCTGCGCGCGGGAGAGGTCGAGGTACCCGATCACCCTCACCCGCGTCGCTGCGCGCCTCGACCTCTCCCATTTCGTGGGCGAGGCTAGCTTCGCTTCTGCTTCCACGCTTCGAAGTCGCGCTTTGCCTCGTCGCCCGCCACGGGGAACAGCCCGGCCAGAGGACGCCCGCGCGCCACTTCCTCCTCCGCGAATTCCTCGTACAGCGTCGTCGCCAAACACTCTTCGGCGATTTCATCGACGATGTCCGGCGGGATCACCACGACGCCGTCGCAGTCGCCGACGATGATGTCCCCCGGATATACCGCAACGCCGCCGCAGCCGATCGGCAGATTGAGGTCGCAGGGATGATGCGCGACCGGGCTCGGCGGCGAGGACGGACGCCGGTGGTACGCCGGCAATCCGGTCTTGAACACGCCTTCGGAATCCCGCAGCCCGCCATCGGTCACGATGCCGGCGCAACCGCGCGCCGCCAGCCGCCCGACATAGAGATCGCCGGCCGAGGCGGCCCGCGCATCGCCGCGCGAATCAACCACCAGCACGTGGCCGGGCGGACAGGTCTCCATCGCCTGCGGCTGGATCTGGGTGCGCGGGCCCTTCGCATTCGGTCCGTCCTTGTCCTCGCGCGACGGGATGAAGCGCATGGTGAAAGCCGGTCCGACCATGCGTGCGATATTGGGTCGCACCGGCCAGACGTCCTGCATGAACATGCTGCGCAGGCCGCGGCGTTGCAGCGCGCCGGTCAGCGTCGATGTTCCGACGCGCATCAGCGCGTCACGGGTTTTCGGCAGCAATTCGGTCATGACGAGTTGTCCTCCGGAACGATTGTCGCATGGCGGTCTATCGGTTGGTCGGCGGCACCTCTACCACGCGCCGCGGCGCCAGCGGCGCGTTGCGGATGGAACCGAGGTCGATCTCCGGCATCGCCACGCTGAGTTGCCGCAGCACGCCGTTGGCAAGCGCGTTATAGTCCTCGAACCCGCGCCGCAACCGGCCGCGCCACGCGGGGATGCCGCCATTGGCATGCAGCTCGAACGCGGATTCGCGGCCATCGAGCGCCGACGACACGTGGTCCCAGGCCATCTGCAACAGCGCGGATCGCTGCAAGGCGCTGTAGCCGCCGCCGCTGAACGATTCCTCCAGCCCGGCGGCAACCTCCGGCGCGGCGAGATCGGTATCGCCGGGCGCCACCACCAACGAGGAGCCGGGCACGATGCGCAGCATCTCGCTCATGCCCGGGCGCGCTTTCAGCATCGCAATGCTGCCCGCCGCGAGGTGGCAGGGATTGGGAAAGCAATAGCCCTGCGCGGTGAACTGCGGATCGCGCTCCGCCGCGGTCTGGCAGCTACGTACAGTCTGCACGTCGGTTATCAGGTCGAGCAAATAGTTGATGGTGGGATCGTGATGGGTCAGGCCGATCGCGTGGGAACAGGCCAGGGCAAGACCAAGCGTGAACTCCGCCTTCGACAGCCAGCAATAGAGCTGGTGCCAGAACAGCCAGCGGGCAATTCGCTCCGGCGACGGATCGACCAGGAAGACGCGGTCCCACGCAACATGCACGTCCTCCAGCCACATCTGCCCGTCGAGTTCGTCATAGCGGCTGGAGAGCGGCGCCAGGAACGCGTTGGGGTGGTGCACGGAGGTGCGACGGCAGACCACGGTGACGCCCTTGGCGTTCGCCGGCACGACGAAAGTCGCACGGTGGCCTTGGAAGTCGGTGCCGCACAGCGCACCGATATAGACATCCTCGGCATAGGCGGGGCTCGTGTGCATGCCGATCTTGCCGCGGATGACCAGGCCGGAGTCGGTCTCGCGCACGATACGCAATGCGTTGCGGTCCTGCGGATCGGGGCGCATGCGTGCGCCGATCGTCGCTGCGCCGGAGCAGAATGTCAGGAAGCGTCCGGTGCGAGCGATGTAATCGCGGTAGGCCAGCGCGTTGTCGATCTGCGGCTGCGAAGCGTTGTGTTCCTGCACCTCGTTGAGGATGCCCAGCGCGATCAGGCAGCCATAGGCCGGCGTGTGGGTGATGTTGCCGGCGCTAAGAAATGTCGTCGCGGCAAAGCATTTCCCCATCGCGACGAGATCGTCGGAAGCTTTCGGCAGCATATAGCCCCAGGGCAGGCGTTTGCCCGCCGCATCCGGCGGCGAGAGCAGACGGTCTTGCCAGGCGGGATCGAAGTGACGGTCGTACCAGGCGACGTATTCATCGACCATCGCTCGCGTGGCGGGATGGGTCGTGACATCCTCGACCCGGCCTTCGCCGACCACCCAGACCTTGCGCCCGTCGCGCAATGACTCACGGTAATCTGCGCCGGTCCGCATGATGTGTTTCCTGTCCCATATATGCGTCGCCACTGCTTCCTGTCATTGCCAGAGGCGCAGCGACGCTCCCACGTCATGGCCGGGCTTCATCCGGCTATCTATACCGGCACCCTGCCGCGATCGATGGCCGGGTCAAGCCCGGCCATGACGTGGAAGCGTCGCTGCACGCCCCGCAACGACATCTTCGCCTATCCCCCCGCCCGCGCTGCCTGGATCGCCCGCCAGATCCGGTCGCTGGTCGCCGGCATGTCAAGCTCGCGTACCCCCAGGGGTTCCAGCGCGTGCATGATGGCAAGCATCACCGAGGGCATCGCACCAACCGTGCCCGCTTCGCCCGCGCCCTTCGCGCCCAGCGGATTGCCCGCGGTCGGCACCGGATTGCTGACGATCCGGATATTGCACATGTTGTCCGCCCGCGGCATGCAGTAATCCATGAAACTTGCCGTCAGCAACTGGCCAGATCCCGATTCATACACCACCTGCTCCATCAGGATCTGGCCGACGCCCTGCGCCACGCCGCCATGGATCTGCCCCGCCAGGGTCAGCGGGTTGATCACCGTGCCGACATCATCGACCACCAGGTAGGACTGCAAGGCCACGACGCCGGTATCCGGATCGATCTCAACTTCGCAGACGTGGCACCCATTGGGAAATGTGTCGCGCTTCGGTGCGTAGGTGGCATGCTCGTACAGCCCCGGCTCCATGCCCGGCGGCAGCCGCGCCGGTTGGAACGACGCCGCCACCACCTGCTTCAACGTCATCCCGCGATCCGTGCCGACGACATTGAATTTGGCATCGGCGAATTCGATATCCGCCTCCGCCGCTTCCAGCAGATGCGCCGCCAGCTTCTTGCCCTTGTCGATGACCTTTTGCGCCGCGAGTGTCAGCGCCGAACCGCCGGTCACCATTGACCGCGACCCGTTCGAGCCCATCCCGAACGCCACTCGGTCGGTGTCGCCGTCGATGAACTGCACCTCCTTCGGGTCGATCCCGAGTTTGCCGCACAGGATCTGCTTGAATACGGTCTCGTGTCCCTGGCCGTGCGTCTTGGTCCCCATCAGCAGGAGCGCGCTGCCGCTCGGATTGAACCGCACCTCCGCATATTCCGGCGTCGGTCCGGCCGCTTGCTCGATCGAGTTTGCCAGGCCGATGCCACGCAGCATGCCGCGCGCACGCGACGCCTCGCGGCGCGCGGCAAACCCCGCATAGTCGGATGCCTCCAGCGCGATTTCCAGATTGCGGCCGAACTGGCCGCAATCATAGAACGGCCCGAGCGCGGTCTTGTACGGCATTTTCGCTTCGGGAATGACATTGCGGCGCCGCAATTCGATCGGGTCGATCTGCAATTCCGCAGCCGCCTCCTGCATCGCGCGTTCGATGAGGTAGATCGCCTCCGGCCGCCCGGCGCCGCGATACGGCGCGGTGGGGCTGGTGTTGGACAGCACCGCATCGATCGTGACGTAGGCCGCCGGGATGTCATACACCCCGACCACGGTGCCGATCTGGCCGAACGGCGTCAGCAACTGCCGGTCGGATGCGATGTACGCGCCGATGCTGGCCAGCATGTGCAACCGGAGGCCGATGATCTTTGCGCCCTCGTCGAAGGCCAGTTCGATCTCCCCGACATTGTCACGGCCATGCTCATCCGCCAGCAGCACTTCCGAACGCTCGCACTTCCACTTCACCGGCCGGCCGATCTTGCGCGCCGCCCACAGGACCAGGCGGTGGTCGACGTATTGCCAGCCCTTGGCGCCGAAACCGCCGCCCACGTCGCGGCACACCACGCGCACCTGGCTCTCCGGCACCTTGAACACCATGTTGGCCAGCATGTTGCGCACGCGGTGCGGATAGTTCACGTCGGCATACAGCGTGTAGCGGTCTTCCGCCGGTTCATAGAGGCCGATCGAGCCGCGCGGCTCCATGTACTGCGCATGCACGCGGGTGATCACGTAGCGGCGTTTCACAATATGGGCGGCGCGCGCAAACGCTGCCTCGGTCGCCGCCCGGTCGCCGCGCTCGGTGGTGTGGGAGATATTGTCGGCGTTTTCGTCCCACAGGCGCGGCGCATCCTGCTCTGCCGCTTCCGCAACGTTCGTCACCGCGGGCAGCGGGTCGTAATCCACCATCACCAGTTCGGCGGCATCCTTCGCCTGGGTCAGCGTCTCGGCGATCACCATCGCGACCGTGTCGCCGACATAGCGCGCGCGATCGATCACCATCGCGGGACGCTGTGGCGCGAACATCGGCGAACCGTCGCGCTTTTTGCGCGGCATCGCCGCCTTCGGCATGGCCAACCCGTCATGCGCATAGTCGGTGCCGGTATACACTGCCACCACACCTGGCGCGTTCGCCGCCTCCTGCGTGTCGATCGAACGGATCAGCGCATGCGCGTGCGGCGAGCGGACGAACACGCACCAGGTCTGCCGGTGGAATGTCTGGTCGTCCTGGTAGCGTCCCTTGCCGGTGAGCAATCGCAGGTCTTCCACCCGGCGGATCGGTTGGCCGACGCCGAATTTCATATTGGCCGACGATTCGAAAACGTCATTCATCGTATTTTCCTTGACAAAACCTCTCCCGCTTCGCGGGAGAGGTCGAGGCGCGCCGGCGACGAGGGTGAGGGTGATCGGGTCGCCTCGCTCTACCTGCTACGTGCCGACCCGATCACCCTCACCCTCGCCGCTGGCGCGTCTCGACCTCTCCCGCGCGCAGCGCGGGAGAGGTAAACTCTAGACGAACCGGCAGGAGATCGAACCCAGCGGCCCGTAGTCGATGTGGAACTGGTCGCCCGCATGCGCTTCCACCGTGCTGGTGAACGACCCGCCCAAGACGAACTGTCCGGGCTCCAGCGCGATGTCGAACGGTGCCAGCTTGTTGGCCAGCCACGCCACGCCGTTCGCCGGGTGGTTCAGCACCGCGGCGGCGACACCGGACTCCTCGATGATGCCATTGCGATAGCACAACACCGACACCCAGCGCAGATCGACCTCCATCGGCTTGATCGGCCGGCCGCCCACCACCAGCGCGGCATTCCCCGCGTTGTCGGCGATGCTGTCATTGACATGGCGCCCGGCGCCGGTCTCCGGGTCGGCGCGGTGGGTGCGGCCATCGACGATCTCCACCGCCGGCGTCACGTAATCGACCGCGCTCAGCACGTCGAAGATCGTGCAGTTCGGGCCCTTCAGCCGGCGGCCGATCACGAACCCCAGCTCGCATTCCAACCGGGGCTGGATGAACCGGTCCATCGGCAGTTGCGAGCCGTCGGCGTAGAACATGTCCTCCAGCAGAGCGCCATAGTCGGGCTCGGTGATGTTGGCCTGGCGCTGCATCGCGCGCGAGGTCAGGCCGATCTTGTGGCCCTTGATCACGGCGCCCTCGGCGACCTTGATCGCGATCCATTTGCGCTGGACGGCGTACGCGTCCTCGGTACTGAAACCGGGATGCAGGATGCTGGGCGCCCGGGTCCGCCGCCGCTGCTTTTCCGCCACGTGATAGGCGCGCGCCAGCGCCTCGATCGTCGGTTCGTCCAACATCGCCTGCCCCTTAGGATGCGACGGCTTCGGGGTGACCAAATACCGGCACGTCCTCGGTCCGGTCGGCCAGTGCCTCCTTGCCTTCGGTCGGCAACTGCACCGCGAAATTCAACGCGGCGTCGATATCGCCGCCCCACACCTCGCGCGGCAACTCGTACAGCAGCTCGATGCCGTAGCCGTTCGGATCGTGGATGTACAGGCTGTGCGTCATGCCATGCTCGACCCGGCGGTCGAACTTCACCCCGCGCTCCTGCAAATAGGCCAATTGCTCAAGCCACGCCTCGCGGCTCGGCAGCGTGATCGCGATGTGGTTGATCGCGCAGGGCATGCCGAACATGCTCCATTCGGCCGGCGGCGCCGGCAGGCTGGCATTCTCCACCAGCGCGACGTCGTGGTGGTTCAGGCTGCCGCCGCCGTGGTCGCCGCTGTAGAACCGCATGTTCGGCGGGTTGGGCCGCTGCGGCGTCGCGTGCAGCTCGCCAACCTGCCGGAAGCCCAGCACGTCGGTCCAGAACCGGTGCGATTCCTCCATGTTGCGTACATTGAGGACGAGGTGATTGAGACCGGCTGGCGTAACGGCTGTGCGTGCCATGGGAACGCTCCCTGCGTTGATGTTGGAGGCCATGATCCCACACCGAGGGCGGCGTCGGCAACGGCACGCCCGCCGCGCCATATGGCGGGGCAACATCGCGGCCGCCGGATGGGGTGCGCCGTGCAGCGGAATGACGCGCGGCGCGCCGGTTCCCGCAAGCGCGTCGCTCGAGGCGCCTGCCGCTGTTGCGGGGGTGACGGCGGCCCCGGCACGCCCCACATTGCCGGCGTGGCGCGGGAACCCGACGGAGGCAGCTTGGACCGCAGGACAATCGGACTGATCTGGATCGGCGGCATCGTGCTGATGGTCGCGCTGTATCTGGTCGGACCGCAGGATTTCATCCGGACGTGCGAAGAGTTCGTGGCCCGCTTCTGGTGGTTCATCGGCGACCTGATCGAAACCCTGTCGGCGCGCGCCTTCGATGCGGTGCGGGCCGCGGCGATCGCGCTGTTCGTGGTGTTCGTCGTGCTGGCGATCCTGGCGCACCGGCGGGGGCTGCGCAGCGGCGGCGCGCTGTTCATCGTGTCGGTGTTGTTCGTGGTGCTGGTCGAAACCCGCTGGTACGAGCCTGGGACCAAGTGGTTCAGCGCTGCGGTTCTCGCCGGCGTCGGCGCCGCCGTGATGACGGCGCGGTTGCTGCATCCCCCGCCGATGCCGCGCGATCCGCGTAACCCGTGGGGCGCGCCCGGGTATCGCCCGATGAACCCCCCCGGAGCACCGCCGCCGCCACCCTGAGCCATCGGCCGCCATCGCCCGAGCGTTCGGTGGTCCACCGGGGCCTCTTGAGGTGCGGGCGAACGCCGCGCACACTCTCCACCGCCGTCGATCCAGCGAAAGGGGAGAGAAGCGATGTTGTATGAACTGCGGATCTATGAATGCGTGCCCGGCCGCCTGCCGGATTTGCTCAAGCGCTTTGACACGATCACGCTGAAGCTGTGGGAGAAGCACGGCATCCACCAAGCCGGGTTCTGGACCACGGTGATCGGCGAATCCAGCCAGACGCTGTACTATTTCGTGAAGTGGGAATCGCTCGCCGAGCGGGAGAAGAAGTGGGCCGCGTTCGGCGCCGATCCGGATTGGCTGAGCGCGCGCGCCAAGACCGAGGAGAATGGCGCGATCGTCGCCAACGTGAAGAACTTCATCCTGGCGCCGACGGCGTTCTCGGCGGTGAAGTGACAGCAGTGCGGCGCATGCCGCGCTGATGTCATGCCGACCACCGGGTCAAGCGCCCGGTGGCAGGCTCCGGTCGGTATCCACGACTTCGTTGCAGGCTGGCAGGACGTCGCGGATGCCGGACTCCGCCGGCATGACGGGGTGGCGCGGCAGTCGCGACGGCGCCGCCGTTTTCAGCTTCGGTGGCGCATCGCGCCGGCCGACGCGGGCCGTCTCTGCCGCGCAGCGGGAGAGGTCAATTACGCCGGGCGCCAGTTGAAGCGATTGGCCAGCCACTTGCGCAATGCCAGCAAGGCCGCCTCGTTCACCGCCACCGGCGCGGTGTTGGCGGTGGCGGCCGGCCCGCCGAGCGGATGCACGTCCAGCGACATGGCCGGCGACTGCACGTCCAGTGCGCCCGCGGCGTCGGTTCCGGCGCGGCGCCAGAGCGCCACCATCGAGGCCGGGGTCAACTGCGGCAGCACCAGCCCGAACTCCAGTTGCGCGGCCGCTGCCGCCGCGCACCACGCGTCGAAGATCGGTCCGGCGAGCCTGGCGCCACGCCGTTGCGCGTAGAGTTCTGGCAAGGTGGGGACATCGGCAAACTCGGCGACCCGGGTCAACGCGCCGGTCTCGGTGCGCGCGCCCAGGGCGAAGATCGGCTCGGCCCCGGCATCGACCAGCGCCTTGGCCTGATCCGGCACCTTGTGGCCGCGCAGCAGAACGGCATCCACGGCATTGCTGGCGAACGCGGTCTGCAACGCGTTCTCCTCCACGACGCCGGGAACCAGTTCGGCGCGTCCCCCGAGCAATTCGATGCCGAGCACCGCCGGCAGGTCGTGTCCGGCGGGATGCGCGGCGGCGATGCGCACGCCGCCGCCGGCGGCAAAGGTGGCGGCGCGGCCGACCACCACCGCCGGCGCCACGCAGGCCATCACCGTCACCCAGTGGCCGACGTCGAACTTCGCCCGCGGGTCGCCCACCAGCCAATCGAGCGCGGTCTCGCCCGGCGCCAGCAGCACGGTGCGGCCATCCGGGGCAACGCGCGTGTCGAACTGGTTGGCGCCGGTCACGCCGTCCGCGCCGCCGGCGGCGGTCTGCCGCATGACGACGCCCGGTGCGAGCGATTGGGCCAGGGCGGGTTGCAGCAGGTGCGCCCAGCGATCCATGGCCCCGCCGTCCGGCCCGGCTACCAGGATGGTCGCGCCATCCGGGAAGGGGGTGTCGGCGAGCGCCGGCGAGATGCCGAAGGACGGCGCGGCAATGCTCCGCCCCGCCCACCCGAGCAGGGGAAGGCCCGCGAGCAATCCCAGAAGACGGCGCCGGCCAGGCGATGGCAGGGTCTCGGTCATGGGCGGACGCTTCCTGCGCTCGGGGCCCGGCGGCAACCAGGCCCAACCCCCTCCTACCTCACTCGGGCGTGATGGCAAAGTCATGACAGGACGGTGGCGGGACGGCGGGCGGTTGGGCGGCAAAGCGCAGCACGTTCCGCTGCGGCGGTGCTGAAGGAAGCGACGGCGGGATACGCTGTGCTTTGCCGCCCTACGCGTCGTAGGCGACCAGCGCCTCGCACGGCACGTCCAGCCGGGCGCGGCCATTCAGGAAGGTGAGTTCGATCAGCGCGGCGGCGGCGGGCACCACGGCGCCGACCTGGCGCAGCAGCGCGATGCCGGCGGACATCGTGCCGCCGGTGGCGAGCAAGTCGTCAACGATGACGACGCGCTGGCCGGGTTCCACCGCGTCGGCCTGAATCTCCAGCCGGTCGGTGCCGTATTCCAGCGCGTAGTTCAGGCCCACCGTCTCGCCCGGCAGCTTGTTGCGCTTGCGCAGCATGATGAAACCGCAGCCGAGCTTCAGGGCCAACGGCGCGGCGATCAGGAAGCCGCGGCTTTCCAGCCCGGCGAGCAGATCCGGCTGGTAGGCGCGCACCATCTTGGCCATGCGGCCCATCGCCACCTGCCAGGCATCGGCATCGCGCAGCAACGTGGAGATGTCGTAGAACAGCACGCCCGGCTTGGGGAAATCGGCAATGCCGCGGATGTGGTCCTTGAGGTCCATGCGCCGGAACCTGTCATCGGTGAGGGGTGGGTCGTCCGGTGGTGTAAAGGGGCGGCCGCGCCGCCGCAAGCAATCCGCGGGACGAGCGCCTGAACCGCGGTGGCGGCGCGCCGCTTGTTCCGGGGTACCGACCGCGACGACGGTGCCTGTGCGGATAGCGTGCCGGATGCGGCACGCACGCAATCATGTGGCGAGGCTCCGGCGCGCTGGCGAGGCTCGGGCGCGCGCCCGCGGCCGACGACGCGCCATGGTACGACGTGCCGTTAGTGCAGCCGGAGCCAAGCCCCCGGATGGCGGTAGGTCGCCGGCTTCACCAGCTTGGCCGATGCGACGCGGACCGAGTGGACCTTGCCGTCCAGCTCCCGATTCCAGAAGTCGAGAAATTTCTGCAGCACCGGATATCGCGGCGCCAGGTCCAGATCCTGCCAGACAAAGGTTTGCAACAGGCGCGGATGATCCGGCAGGTGATAGAGGATTTCCGCCGTGGTCAGGCGGTAATCCTTCAGTTGCAGCGCAAGGCTCATGGGTTCCTCTCGATCTGTCGTCCCAAGCATCTCTGCCGGCGAGCCGTTCGCCGCCCAGGATGCCAACAGAATGACATAAGCCTATGCGGTTAATGCAAGATAAAACACCAAGATTTCAATAGCTTGGCACTCGCGGCCGGCGATTGCTGCCGGCCCCCCTGGCAATCGGCGCCGGCGACTGCTAACGAAGGCTTGACTTGGTGCCCGGCCGGGCCTAAGTCGCTGGCACTCCCGGGCTGGGAGTGCTAACAGCCCCGCCGGCGGTGCCCATATGGGGCCGTCAAGGTGGGCGTTGGCCGGACCAAATCCACTTAAACTCTGAGATCACTCAGGAGCGATCCGCATGAATTTCCGTCCCCTGCACGACCGGGTCGTGGTCCGTCGGCTCGATGCCGAAGAGAAGACCGCGGGCGGCATCATCATCCCCGACACGGCGAAGGAAAAGCCGATGGAGGGCGAGGTCATCGCCGTCGGTCCCGGTGCCCGCAATGAACAGGGCCAGCTCGTGGCGCTCGACGTCAAGGCTGGCGACCGCATCCTGTTCGGCAAGTGGTCGGGCACCGAGGTCAAGCTCGACGGCGAAGAGCTGCTGATCATGAAAGAGTCCGACATCATGGGCATCGTCGAGGGCACCCCGGTCGCCAAGAAGAAGGCGGCCTGAGTCGCACCTGTGCGATGCACGGACTCACCACGACAACAAGATAGACGAAGGGAATAAGATATGGCTGCGAAGGACGTTCGCTTCGGCGGAGATGCACGCGCACGCATGCTGCGTGGCGTTGATATCCTGGCCGATGCGGTGAAGGTCACGCTGGGCCCGAAGGGCCGCAACGTGGTGCTCGACAAGAGCTTCGGCGCGCCGCGGATCACCAAGGACGGCGTCACCGTCGCCAAGGAGATCGAGCTGGCCGACAAGTTCGAGAACATGGGCGCCCAGATGGTGCGCGAAGTGGCCTCGAAGACCAACGACATCGCCGGCGACGGCACCACGACGGCGACCGTGCTGGCCCAGGCGATCGTGCGCGAGGGCTCCAAGGCGGTGGCCGCCGGCATGAACCCGATGGACCTCAAGCGCGGCGTCGATCGCGCCGTGGCCGCGGTCGTCGAGGAACTGAAGAAGCGCTCGAAGAAGATCACCACCCCGGCGGAAACCGCCCAGGTCGGCGCCATCGCCGCCAACGGCGAGACCGAGATCGGCAAGATGATCTCCGACGCGATGCAGAAGGTCGGCAACGAGGGCGTCATCACGGTTGAGGAAGCCAAGGGCATCGTCACCGAGCTCGACGTCGTCGAGGGCATGCAGTTCGACCGCGGTTATGTCTCGCCGTACTTCATCACCAACGCCGAGAAGATGATCGCCGAGCTGGATCAGCCGTACATCCTGATCCACGAGAAGAAGCTGTCCGGCCTGCAGCCGATGCTGCCGCTGCTGGAGACGGTGGTGCAGTCCGGCCGTCCGCTGCTGATCATCGCCGAGGACGTCGAGGGCGAAGCCCTTGCCACCCTGGTGGTGAACAAGCTGCGCGGCGGGTTGAAGGTCGCGGCGGTGAAGGCCCCGGGCTTCGGCGATCGCCGCAAGGCGATGCTGGAAGACATCGCGATCCTGACCGGTGGCCAGGTGATCAGCGAGGATCTCGGCATCAAGCTCGAGACCGTCACGTTGGCGATGCTCGGCAAGGCGAAGAAGGTGCTCATCGAGAAAGAGAACACCACGATCGTCGAAGGCGCCGGCAAGAAGGACGACATCAAGGGCCGCTGCAACCAGATCCGCGCGCAGGTCGAGGAAACCACCTCGGACTACGATCGCGAGAAGCTGCAGGAGCGGCTGGCGAAGCTGGCCGGCGGCGTCGCGGTGATCCGCGTCGGCGGCAGCACCGAGGTCGAGGTGAAGGAGCGCAAGGATCGCGTCGATGACGCGCTGCATGCGACCCGCGCCGCGGTCGAGGAAGGCATCGTGCCGGGCGGCGGTGTGCCGCTGGCGCGTGCGTCGCTGATCCTGTCCAAGCTGAAGGCGGACAACGACGACCAGCGCTTCGGCATCGAGATCGTCCGCAAGGCGATCCAGACGCCGCTGCGCCAGATCGCCGAGAACGCCGGCGAGGATGGTGCGGTGATCGCCGGCAAGATCCTCGATCGGGACGAGTACAACTGGGGCTTTGACGCGCAGACCGGCGAGTTCAAGGACCTGGTGAAGTCCGGCATCATCGATCCGACCAAGGTCGTGCGCACCGCGTTGCAGGACGCGGCGTCGGTGGCCGGCCTGCTGATCACC